>Ga0209415_10015282_pt1 | contig 12452 bp, 12 predicted proteins | sample PeaSoiSIISIP2007_FD_187696 | JGI IMG/M metagenome (GOLD analysis project Ga0209415, IMG submission 187696) | Peat soil microbial communities from Weissenstadt, Germany - SII-SIP-2007 (SPAdes) (version 2) | ecosystem: Environmental > Terrestrial > Soil > Wetlands > Peat | place: Germany... | reverse complement strand
TTACCTTAGCTTCATTTTCAGCACTAAGTTCACGGGATGGCGGCACTTCATTGACAATCAGATTGCCCTTGCCGACGGCGTAGTTCTTACCCCCTGGTCCTTCGATGCGCTGTTCGATATGGATCTGATCTCCCGGGGGAGTCTGCTTTGGGTTGGGCCTGGAATGCGGTTGGGGCTTGGACAAATCTACCTTGCCGAGCGGAGCAGTGGTAGCGGCTGGTAGCGCTTGCGTATTTTTCACCGTTCCGGGAATCGAGGAAGTTGGCGCTGTTCCAGTTCGGATTGCCTCATTGCGGAGGTGGAGACTATAAGCAAGAAAGAACAAGAATAGCAATACTGCTAATCCCAACGTAATACGTTGAGTCCAATCAAAATTCATGGGGTTAGTCCAGATCAGGTAACTGAACGCTACGGCTCCTATTGGAAGGAGAACCTTTTCGATGAATACTGGCACTGATGATTCGTACCAAATCCTCTCGCCTAACGATTCGCGGTTAATGGTACACCCCAATCAGTCTGCGTTTAACGCCGAACCGGAGTATTCTCAGTACCCCAGAACGGTGGCAGCTTGATTGAAGCTTTCCTGATTCGCTTCGCCTTTATTCTATGCCACTAGGCGTAGTGTTTTCACACAAACTCCAGTAGTTGTCGAATGCTGCACACATGATCTACGATTCCCGCTTCCATCGTTGGCGTCACGCGCAACGTGCCATGCAACCGGCAGAAGTTGTAATACGCAACGTGCAGCGCGATGGCTGCTTTGTGGTTCTCCAGCTTCTTTGAAAACGCATTGGCAGGACACTACCCTCCGGGGATTTGGATTTGACAACGCCCGCACAATGTGTGATTATTCATTAGAGTGAATAATCATTCAGTCACTCGCGAGAAGGGAGCCTGACCAATGGCCACGCCGTCTGTCGGTACGCTCAAATCAGTCAAGAGAATGCCAGCGCCTAAAACGCTTCCCAAGATCGCCGCCAGCGACTTCACCCGCGATCTCGATATCTCTCAGGATGAGCTTCTTGCGCTATTGGATCTCACTCAACAGTTGAAGTCCAACCCCAGCCGGTTTGCGAAAGCTCTCGCTGGCCGGTATCTCACCTTACTCTTCGAAAAGCCGTCCCTGCGGACGCGTTTCACCTTTGAGCTCGCCATCAAGCAACTGGGCGGCGACGCCGTTCTGAGCGTCGGACCCATTGGCGACCGCGAGCCTTTGAAGGACGTCGCGCGCAACCTGGACCGCTGGACCAACGGGATTGTCGCTCGCACTTTTTCGCAAAACACCATCGACGATCTGGCCCACTGGTCGAGCGTGCCGGTGATCAACGCGCTCAGCGATCGGTTTCATCCTTGCCAGGCGCTCGCCGATGTCTTCACGCTACAGGAACGATTCGGCGACGTGCGCGGGCTGAAACTTGCCTTCGTCGGCGACGGAAACAACGTCGCAAATTCCCTGATGCTTTCTGCGCTGCGCCTCGGAATGAGCTTCTCGCTCGCGACGCCCGTCGGCTATGAGCCCGACGCTGAGATCGTCGCTCAGGCCGAGGCGCTGGCGGCGGTGGCCGGCGGCCAACTCATCATCACCAACGACGCCTACGAAGCCGTGGACGGCGCGCAGGCGGTTTACACCGACGTGTGGGCGAGCATGGGCCAGGAGCACGAGAAGGGAAAGCGGCTCGCCGATTTCGCTCCCTACCAGGTGAACGGCGCGCTGTTCGAGCAGGCCGCTCCCGAAGCCATCTTCCTGCATTGCTTGCCCGCCAAGCGCGGCGAAGAGGTGGCTGACGAAGTCATCGAATCCTCACAATCCGCCGTCTTCGATCAAGCCGAGAATCGTCTTCACGTGCAGAAGGCGTTACTATTGATGTTGCTTAGCTAATCCCTAGGCTCTAATCCCCAATCCCGATTCACCATGAAACCGAAAAAGGTAGCTCTCGCCTATTCCGGCGGCCTCGATACGTCCATCATCATTCCCTGGCTCAAGGAGAATTATCAGTGCGAAGTCGTCGCGGTATGCGGCGATATCGGCCAGGGCGAGGACGAGTTGAAAGGCCTGGAAGAGAAGGCGCTGAAGACCGGCGCGTCGGAAGTCCACGTGGCCGACATGCGCGAGGAGTTCGTCACCGAATATTTGTGGCGCATGGTGCGCGCGGGCGGCGTGTATGAGCACAAATATTTGCTCGGCACATCGATCGCGCGTCCGTTGCTCGCCAAACGCCAAGTAGAAGTCGCGCTCGCAACCGGATGCGACGGCCTGGCGCACGGCTGCACGGGGAAGGGAAACGACCAGGTTCGTTTTGAACTGACCTACAAGGCGCTGGCGCCGCAGCTCACCGTGATCGCCCCTTGGCGCGAATGGAACATTGTGTCGCGCGAGGACGCCATCGAGTACGCGGCCAAGCACAACGTGCCGATTTCGCAGACCACGACGAAGATCTATAGCCGCGATCGCAACATCTGGCACATTTCGCATGAAGGCGGCGCGCTGGAGGATCCGGCCAACGCAGCACCCGACGACATCTGGATGCTGACGCGCAGTCCCAAGGACGCGCCCGATCAGCCAGCGGAAGTGACCATCGGCTTCGAGAAGGGCGTTCCGGTTTCGGTGAACGGGCAGCGCGGATCGGCGGTCAGCCTGCTCGAAACGCTGAACAAAATCGGCGGCGAGCACGGCATCGGCCGTATCGATCTGGTGGAGAACCGCTTCGTCGGCATGAAGTCGCGCGGCTGTTATGAGACGCCCGGCGGGACGCTGATCCTGTACGCGCATCGCGAGCTGGAGTCGCTGACGCTCGATCGGAGCACGCTGCACTACAAACAAAAGCTCGCGCTCGATTACGCCGAGATGGTGTATAACGGGCTGTGGTTCGTTCCGCTGCGCGAAGCGCTGGACGCATTCTTCGAAAAGACGAGCGAGACCACGACGGGCGAAGTGACCTTGCGGCTCTACAAGGGCAATATCGAACCGGTCAGCCGCAAGTCGCCTTATTCGCTTTATTCGCTGAACATCGCCAGCTTCACCATGGGCGCCGAGTACGATCAGAAGGACGCGCAGGGGTTCATCAACCTGATCGGTCTGCCGATCCGCGTGCGTGCGCAAGCTGCGGCCGCCGCGAAACAATCTTAACGACGCCAATGGCCGAAATGAAACTATGGGGCGGACGATTCGCCACCGGCCCCTCGGAGGTCTTCGAGCGTTTCTCCGGCTCCCTTCATTTCGACAAAAAGCTTCTCGACGCCGATTGCCGCGGATCGCAAGCCTTCGCTCGGGCGCTGGAGCGCGCCGGCATCCTGACCGCGGACGAACGCGGAAATCTAGAACTTGCTTTCGAGAACATCCGAACAGAGGCGCATGATCCAAAGTTTCTCGAGGGCGCCGGCGACGAGGACGTTCACACGTTCGTTATCCGCAAGTTAAAAGAAAAAGTCGGGGGCCTCGCCGACAAGGTCCATACCGGCCGCAGCCGCAACGAGCAGGTATCGCTCGACGTCCGCCTGTGGTTGCGCGAGCAGATCGACGTCCATCTGGAACTGCTGGTCAGCTTGATGGGCGCTCTTACGGGCATGGCTGGCAAGTATCCGCACGCCATCGTGCCTGGCTATACGCACCTCCGCCGTGCCCAAGCGGTACCATGGGCGCATTATCTGCTGGCTTATTTCGAAATGTTCGCGCGCGATCATGAGCGGCTGAGCCAGGCCCGCGCGCGTGTCGACGTGATGCCGCTCGGATCGGGAGCGCTGGCCGGCAGCGGATTCCCCTTCGATCGCGAACAGATCGCCCGCGATTTGGGCTTCGCCGCCATCACGCGGAACAGCATGGATGTTTCCGGCGACCGCGATTTCGCTCTGGACTTTCTCTACTCCGCTTCCGTCACCATGCTTCACTTGAGCCGCCTAGCCGAGGACTGGATCCTTTATTCGAGCGAAGAGTTCGGCTGGCTGGAGTTGGGTGACGGCGTCACAAGCGGGTCCAGCCTGATGCCGCAGAAGAAGAACCCCGACTCGCTGGAGCTGATTCGCGGCAAGAGCGGGCGCGTGTTCGGCGACCTTACTTCCCTGTTCACGACGATGAAGGGTCTTCCGATGACTTACAATCGCGACATGCAGGAAGACAAGGAGCCGCTGTTCGATGCAGCGGCGCAGTTGGCGGCGTCGCTTGAGATGATGGCCGCGGTGATCGAATCGACGCGCCTCCATCAGGGCAAACCGGCCGAAGCGGCTCGCCAGAGTTGGGTGGTGGCCACCGATCTTGCCGAAGCTCTGGCGCGCGCCGGAACGCCGTTTCATCGCGCCCATCAATTAGTAGGCAAATTGGTACTGGAGAGCATCCAGCAGGGCAGGCAGCCCGGCGATTGGACCGCCGACCAACTTACCGCTTTCGCGCCTGAGTTCACGCCCGACATGGCGCGCCTGCTCGAACCCGCCGAAGGTATGAAGACCCGCGAGCTTCCTGGCGGTGCGGGGCCAGGCGCGGTGGCAAGAGCGCTGGAAGAGGCCGAGGCTCGCCTGCGTAACTGGCGGCCATGAACAAGGCTTATCGTCAAGGTCAGATTCTCAAGCTGATTCGCGCCAAACGAATCCCCACGCAAGACGACCTGGCACGTGAACTCAAGGACAGTTACGGCATCGAAACCACGCAGGTCACGCTGTCGCGCGACATCCGCGACCTCGGATTGCTGAAGACGCCGGAAGGCTATCGCCAGGTGGCCGCCGTGCCGCAGGGACCCGACCTAGAGACGATCGCCGCCGAGCTTTTGCGGGACGTTCGAGTAGCACAGAATCTCATTGTCCTGCGCACCTCGCCCGGCAATGCCAACGCGCTCGCCGTGGCTCTCGACAAAGCAGACTGGCCGGACATCGTGGGAACCATCGCGGGCGACGATACAATCTTAGTGGTAGCGCCCGATTCAAGCGCGGCCATTAAGCTGCGCGCGAAGCTCCTCAGCTTTGTTCAGGCGGAGTAGCTACTTCGCGCTGAACAGCAGCCAGACCGCGACACCGATGGCGGCGGGCAGCAGGAACTCCGCCCAGTCCTGCCCGAGACTGGCCCAGGCGATAGGCTTCCGCTCGGCGCGAGGCGCGTCCTCCCGCAGCGATGTCGATAGCTTCGACCGCAAGTTCGACGGCAAGCCGCGAATGGCTCGCACAATCTCTTCCTTGCCTTTACGGTCGGCAATCAGGATGGTGGCCGAGTTGATGCCGTTGGTGGATTGCTCCAGCTTCTTGCGCAGTGAAGGCGGAACATCCTCCACGGACCGGTAGACTTCCGTCTTGTTTCCGACGGAAATGAAAATCGTCGAACTCTTCAACGTGACGCGGGACATACGGCGTTCCTTCTAGGGCTTCCTAACCAGTCTCAGGGAGAGACTTCCTCGGGCAGCTTGGTTCGAGCCGCACCGGGAATCTCATTCCCTGCATGTTCCAATATAACCTGAATGAAGCCCAGCGCGGCTTTGGAAAGCGCTTTATCTTTTCGGTAAATCAAACCCACCTTGCGAATCAGCGGCTCGGGGCCCAGCGATACCGCCGCCAGTTTCCCGGCGCCAATCTCTTCGTGGCAATTGGATGCCGCCAGGAACGAACAGCCCAACCCCGCCATCACAAAGCGTTTAATCATTTCGGTGGAATCCAGTTCCATAGAAATATGGATCTGATCTTCCACCGGTTCGAGCCAGGAGTTCAACCGGATCCGCGTGGTGCCGGACTTTGGCAGCAGCAACTGCTGGTCCATCAGATCGCGCGCCGTTACATAGCGCTTACCGGCTAAAGGATGTTTGCCTGGCAACAGCAAGATGATCTCATCGGAATGGATGCGGGCCACTTGCAGCTTCTTTTCCTGCACCGGAAGTTGCGTAATGCCGAAATCGGCCAGATTTTCCAGCACCGCCTCCACTACGCGCGAGCCATAGGCGCGATCCACCGAAAGCTGGACGTTCGGAAACTTCTTCTTGTACTCGGAAAACACCGAGGGCAGCACGTAAATGCACGTGGCTTCGTTGGCCGCGATCACCAGTTCACCGCGCGGCACGCGATCCAGCTCATTGATGGTGTCCTGGGCGCGCCGGCGCAGGTCCAGGATCTGCTCGGAGTATTCGGCGAAAATCTTGCCCGCTGTGGTGAGGGAAATCTTGGTTCCCAGCCGCTCAAACAGCGTCGTGTTCAGCTCCTGCTCCAGCTGGCGAACCTGTGCGCTGATGGCCGGCTGCGTGCGATAACACGTCTGCGCCGCTTTGGAGAAACTCTTCAAGCGGACGATCTCAAGGAACGTGTGAAGCTGATCCAGATCCATGTCGACGCTCGACTGGCACGAGCCCGGTCCCAACGGGGAGTGAAACAATTGTATCAGGATGGTGCCAACGAGATGGCGAAGCCGTGTTTGTAATGCTGCGCCTCCGAGCGGCGTCGAATAGGCGGCGGGCTCGTGGACAAGGTGAGAAGCCACCGCCTAAGCCTTTGATGCAGAAAGGGGAAATTATGAAAGTGGCCGCGTTGCGAAGAATTTCATGGGAAGACGGGCAGGAGTCCGCCGCCAGTTTGTGGAAACAGGCTCGGGAAACCGGCGAAGATCTCTTTTATCAGATCAATCGTCAGGTGAGGCGACACCCCTGGAGGGCGGTGGCCGTGGCGCTGGGAGCAGGTTTGGTATTGGGCGCGCTGGTTTCGCGAAACGGGAAGGCGTGATTACTTAGCTTCAACTAAGGTGTTTCGCGGCTGGTAGCAGTCATGTTCTCCGCTTAGCATGAGATGAGGGGGAATACGATGCGACCCGTTATTGTTGTGGCACTGCTGGGTTGTGGTTTGTCCATGGTCCCGGCGGAGGCGCAGAGTTCGTCCGATCAACCGGCGGCTGTCAGGGCGGAATCGAATGGAGCGGTGGCCCATAAGAAGCGTTCTGGGATCAATCCAATGATCTTCGAGGACGGTCCGGAGCGGTCGAAGGCGCTTGCGGAAGGTCGCCGGGGGGCGGCCCAAGGAGCAACTGAGAAGGCGCCTGCCGACCCAGCACCTGCCAAGGAACTGATACCAGCGCCGCCGGTTCCCACGGTACAAGCGGTACCACCCGGCCCTCCACAGAAGAACCTAACCGGCGAGGAGTTTGCTCTGATCCACGCCGGCTCCGCTGAAAAAGAGGTCCTGGCAGTGCTCGGCCCCCCGTCTTCCCGCGTTGTAGTTCCCGATGACAACGGTCATTTGCGAGAAACTCTTCAATATTGGGTGAAAGGCAGCCCGATGGGAATCGTTCGTCTAGATAACGGCCGCGTCGTTCAAATCGAGACCAAGCAGAAGTAAATCGGCTTGGTCTCGGTGCCCCAACCGGCTTCTTAGTGGCTCAATCGCAGGATTTGCGAGGAAATCGCGAGGAACGCTTGGCCAAGCTGCGCCGACGTGGGTGCGTAGATGAACTGGCCCTGGGGTTGATTCCCATAACTGACGCAGGTAGGTTCGGTGGAACAAGCCGGGTACACCGCTGGGCTGTTGAACTGATCCGCGTTTGGATCGTTCGCCATCCGTTGCAGCAAGACCGGATCGGGAGGATTGCCGTGATTGCCGCCTAACCCGATTGTAAAAACGTAGGCCGGCAGAGTGGCGTTCGCGCGAGCATTGTAAGCTGCATTATCGGTGGCGTTCAGCGCTGCAGCATGAGTGGGTGTCCAGTCCGTGGCGTCGTTATGCGGAACGCTCGACAAAGCGACGTGGCCGTTGCCGTCTAAAGTAAGTGATTTATATTCGCTGGTAGGCGCAACCAGATTCCCAAAGACATCTTTGCCCGGGAGCCATGCGAAATCGTCGTAGCTCGCACTGATGGATCCGTTAAAGGTGCACCCATTGGCGTTGGATACATAGACGCTATTATTGCCGGTGGTGTCGGTGGTTTGCCTGGGATCGAACATGACGTAGTGGAAGGTACCTTGCGAAGGGTCAGACGTGTAAAACGCTCCGATTGCGCCGTTCGCGATATCGGCCATATATCCGGTCCCACCGGTATTCATCGGTATTCCAGTTGTGGGCGGGGACGGTATCCACCCGCGCATGGATGCCGCCGTTGTCCACCCACCTTGAGAGACCTTCTTCCCGTTCGCGTCGGTGCAGCCGCTACCGGCGGTAATTCCGGCATTCGAGCCATCCCACCAGTTATATACCAGAGTGTTGGGCAAGCCGTCGGTTTCCAGCATGATAATGTTCATCGCGCCAGGCAAAGCAAGTTTGTAAAGTTCGTTATACGCGACGGAAACGGCTGCGGCCGTACCGGTGCCTCCATTGCACGAGATATTGTCGATCGCTCCCGCACCAGAGCCGGATGCATTGGAGTAGCCGAGGAGGGTCTGAAAATTAGTCGTCGGTTTCGAATCCAGGTACCAGCCGTCGGCAAAGGTTAGCATGCCGATTTGATCCCGTCCCTCGGCGAAGGCTCCGGTAAAGTTCTTGGCGGCTGTAATCATGGAAGCACATGGTGTTCCATCGTTTGCTCCACAGGGTATAGCCGGGTTACCGCCGTTAATGGAGCACATCGATCCGGAACGGTCCAGCACCAGCATGGCGACAACATCCCGGCGCGATGCTTGGCCACTGAGGGTGAGCGCCGTATTGGTGAACCCGAGATACTTCATAAACCAGGCGGGAACGTTGGTGCTGGCAGTGACAGTGACTTGGCGAAGGTTGGCCTGGTTAGGCGAGTTGACAACGGTGACATTGGCCGTAGTCATCACAGTACCGTTGGTATTCCAGTTTCCGGGCGGAAAATTGGCATAAAACCAATTCACTGCATTCTGCTTGGCCGCGGTGGCCTGGGCGTCCGTGGTCTGTCCCAGATTCAATGCCCGCGCCGCTGCCAGCGAGGCACCATCCACGGCCGCCTGCAGCCGCGCTTTCGCTGAGTAGAGAATTCCGAGGTCGACAACCAGACCGAGCATCGGGATAATCACCCACACCAACGCGGCGACCGCTATAAACAGAGAAGCGCCCTTCTCACGATTCTTGCCTTGGCGAATTCTCATGATGATACCCTCCTAGAAGAAATACCGCGCGTAGACACCGTTGCCGGACAAGGCGCCTACGCTCAGATCCGGGGACTGGAAATAGGTTTCCACAATATAGGCTACTTGCCCGTCGGTAAGCGCCGTCGCGGTGCCACCCGTCACCTCACTACTGGATTGCCAGAGGTTCTTCATGTTCGTCTGATAGCTGCCGGATAGTGCGGCGCGCGAATCGGTAATGTAAGCTTGGTTTGTTACGATGCCCGAGCTGTTCAAGATGGCCGAATTGCAAGTTCCAACGGTAACGGTATTGGCGTTGGCGAGCGTGCCGTTTCCAAATTGAATCTGCTGCGTGTACACAAAACTGTCGTGATTAGTGCAGTTGGCCGCGCCCACGGCCACGCAATTTGCGGACGTGGTGGAACCGATGTACATGATCTGCGTGACCGTCACCAATCCATTGCCGCCGTTGCTGATATTGGAATTCGCGTTCCCTGCAAAAGAAGACCCGATCTGAAGATTCAATCCTTGGGCCAACCGCTGGGCCTCTTGCTGCAGGGCGTAAGTGGAAAAGTCTCCGCCATGGATGTACATGTCGTCCAAGTCCCGGCACACCTGATTGGTTTGAATGCTGCGAATCAGGTTCATCCCTACAATGAAGGCGCCCAGGAACATCGGTACCAGCAAGAGGGCCACCAAAGCGAACTCAAAGATTTCCTGGCCGCTTTGTGTCTTCCGGCGTCGTTCCGTCGCCCGTCTTCGGTCATATGCATCGCTTGGCTGCGCTGTCGTCATATTCATTCCTGTACCGAATTCACGCCGGCCGGGTAACCACCGAGGATGTCGGACGAATAAATGTTGAGAGTTATGGGTGTGGTGCTGCGGAAGAACGGAATGCCGCCTCCGTAGCTGCCGCTGAGCGGCGCCAGCCAGGACCAGGAAACACCTTGTACCGATACTTCGACTATGTTCCCGGGTATATTACCGCCAGAGCCGATCGCGGTATTCAAATTACCGACCGCGTAGTACTTCACAAAAATGTCCTGGGGATTATCCGTGGTCTTCACCATTCCCATCGCATACGTCTGGACCACTGCCTCAACGGAGGCGTCCTGGCCCATGTTGGGGTTGGTGCTATACGGATTGGTCTGAAACGTGATGGCGTACCGGCAACCCTCCCGGACAGCGTTCTGCAAAGTGGCCCAGCGAAATAGCAGCAAGCCGAAATCGACGAAGGCAAAGATCAGTGCAAATGTCGGAAGGATGGTGAAAGCACCCTCGAGCAACGCGTTGCCGGAACGCCGGCGGTCTCTCGCGCTGAGAGGTTTTCTTTGGATTTGTTTTGTGGAATCAACCATTTTTGTGCCTGGACGAGCCAATTCTCCCGGCCGATTCGTCCGGCTTTGGGAGTTATGTTCACCCAACATATCGGTTGTCTATCGGCGGCTGTGCCGATTTACTTTAGGGTTGGAAGTTGGGGCGGCGGGAAATTACACGGACGCGTGAGTATCGGCAGTTCGCCGGTAATCACAGTAGTAGGTAATCGTCAGGGCGGGGAGTACGGGAAATCCCCTAGCAGGTTGTGGCCGGAAAGCACTCCCTCATGGCCATGGCTTGGGAGGGCGCGGGCCCTCTACTCCTTCGGCAACGCGCCCGATACAAAGAAGGTGGTCCATTGCGGAGCGCGGCCTCGCCCGCCCGCTGCAGGACGCATGATGTGAAACGCGACTGGGTCGCCCGGCTTCAGTGTGCCCTGGATTCTCTTGACGTCGTCCACGCTGGAGACAGTCTGACGGTTGATCGACAGAATTACGTCCTTTTCCATCAGGCCAACGTCCTCGGCGAAGGAGTCCACATCGACGCTCTGGACTAACAGACCGCCTTTGGCGTCCAGTTCCATGGAGGTTCGCTCGCTGTCGGTGAGCGCGTGCAGCTTGATGCCGAACTTGTATTGGCGAGGCTCCGCCGGCTGCACCGGCTCCTCGGCCTGCGGCTGGCGCAACTGGGCAAATTCGGGCCGGTCTTTAAAAACTTCGGCGCGGTCCAGCACCGTGATGCCGAAATCCATGTGCTTGCCGTCGCGATCCACCGTTACGTTGATCGTCGAATTGACGGGCGTCTCGGAAACACGCGATACCAGATCTTCGCCATTCTTGACGGACTTTCCGCTCATGGCGATGATAATGTCGTCCGACTTGAGGCCGGCTTTGTCCGCTGGTCCGCCCTTCTGCACTTTGCTGATCAGCACGCCGGAGCTGGTGCCGAGCGCCTTGAACAGCTCTGGCTTGTCGTCCGCCTTGGACCACTCGATTCCAATTGAGCCGCGCGTCACTTTGCCGGTTCGAATAATATCGTTGTAAACCCGCGCCACCATGTTGATGGGCAGCGCAAACCCGATGCCCTGGTAGCCTCCGCTCTGCGTGGCGATCATGGTGTTTACGCCAATCACTTCGCCGCGAATGTTCAGCAGCGGTCCGCCGCTGTTGCCCGGATTGATGGCGGCGTCGGTTTGGATGAAGCGCTGCAGCTGGAGCGCGCCGCCGATATCCCGCCCCAAAGCGCTCACGATCCCGGCCGTCACCGAAGCCTCCAGGCCAAACGGCGAGCCGATCGCCACCGCCCAATCTCCTACCTGAACCGCATCGGAGTTGCCGATATTCACCGGCGTCAGCGGGCTTCTCGGATCGATCTTGATTACCGCAAGGTCGGTTTCCGGATCGATGCCAACCACCCGAGCGCGATACTCGGTGGTGTCGTCGCCATGCAGCTTCACCTTGATGTGATCCACTTTGGCGATCACGTGATGATTGGTGATGATGTATCCGTTCTTATCGACGACGAAACCGGTCCCGGACTGCTCCTGCTTGAACGCCCTGGGCGGGAGATCGCCGGCCGACGGGCCATTGCGGAAAAACTTCTTGAAGAGATCCAGACCGTCGCCGCTTCCGTTGTTGTCGCCTTCGCCGGGCTGTGCTTCCTCTTCCTGGCCCCGGCCGTGAGGATTTTCGGCAACCTTGGGCGTGTAGTCGGCTGTAATATACACCACCGATGGCTCCAGCCTCTTGGCAAGTTTGGTGAATTCGTTGCCAAGTTGCACGGCATCCGGAACCACCAGCGGCGAAGCGTCCGGCGCGGCGGACTGCCCGCGCGCCGCGTGGACACCCGTGTTCACGAGCGTCCCGATGACGATCCCGATCGCGAGCGTAACGAGCAGGAGACTCAAAGACAGCAGCTTCTGCTGTCGCATCACCTTAAACCACCGCATGGCTTTGGTTTCGCCTTTCTTTACTCTCTCCAGACGCTTCCCCCAGCACCTGGTTCCAAAAACCTCGGTCTCCAGGGAAGGTGCTTCAGAGAAGCCTTGTACCCACTATATCTGAATCGGCAGAAAAGGTGCGGGCAGAGTCTTGTCTCATACAAGATGAGCCTGAAGCGGGGGTGTGTTTCTCATACAAGATGAGCCTGAAGGCGGGATTC
>Ga0209415_10015281_pt1 | contig 12454 bp, 10 predicted proteins | sample PeaSoiSIISIP2007_FD_187696 | JGI IMG/M metagenome (GOLD analysis project Ga0209415, IMG submission 187696) | Peat soil microbial communities from Weissenstadt, Germany - SII-SIP-2007 (SPAdes) (version 2) | ecosystem: Environmental > Terrestrial > Soil > Wetlands > Peat | place: Germany... | reverse complement strand
CGCTCCGGCCATCGCGTGACCATCCAGGGCGAGAGGCCGGTCTGATGATGCGATCGCGAAGCGCCGAAGGTGCGAAGCGTGAATCGCATCATCATCGAGGACCGAAGTGACATGACCAACGCAACAAGCTCCCCATTGGGAACGTATCTGGAACATCTGGAGAAGGGCGAACTCGCCTATCAGTTCAGCCCCGAAGCCAATGCGGCCGTGTTCTACCCGCGCGTGATCTGCCCGATCACCGGCAGCGACCGGCTGGAGTGGCGGGTGAGCCGGGGGCTCGGCACCGTGCACGCCACGACGGTGGTGCATCCACAGCAGGGCGAGCCGTACAACGTGGCGCTGATCGATGTGGACGAGGGCTTCCGGATGATGAGCCGGGTGGAGGACATCGCGCCCACCGACGTGCGGATCGGCATGCGGGTGAGGTTTCGCGTGCATCGGCCGGGCGGCGACGAACCGCCGATGCCAGTGTTCACCCCGGCGGAGGGCGCGCGATGAACGGGCTCACGCGAGGCAGCGCGGCCATCGTCGGCGCGGCGGAATCCGACATCGGCGCGGTTGCCGCCAACATGAGTGCCATCGACCTGATGGCACAGGGCATCCATCGGGCGCTCGCGGATTGCGGCCTCGGGCTGAAGGACGTGGACGGCGTTTTCTGTGCCACGACGCAGGCGCGCACCTCGGCGATGTCGCTCTGCGAATACCTGCGCCTGCCCGCTGGCTATACCGATTCCACCATCGTCGGCGGTTCGTCGTTCGAGGTGCACGTCGCGCACGCGCAGGCAGCGCTGGCGGCCGGGCTGTGTTCGGTGGCGGTGATCGCCTATGGCAGCACGCAGCGCACGGTCGGGCGGCGACAGGCGTCGGCGCGCGAATATAATCCGTACGAGACGCCGTTCCGGCCGTTCCTGCCGGCCAGCGCCTATGCGCTGGCGGCGTCGCGGCACATGCACAAGTTCGGCACCAAGCGCGAACAGCTGGCCGAAGTGGCGGTGGCGGCGCGGGAATGGGCGCTGCTGAATCCGGCTGCGTGGGAGAAGAAGCCGCTGAGCATCCCGGAGGTGCTGTCGGCACGACCGGTCAGCGATCCGTTCACGGTGCGCGACTGCTGCCTGATCACCGACGGCGGCGGCGCCATCGTGATGACGACAGCGGACCGAGCGCGCGGCATGGCGAAGCCGGCGGTGTTCGTGCTGGGCTGCGGCCAGGCGATCACGCATGCGTCGATCTCGTCGATGCCCGAACTGACGATAACCGGGGCACGCGAGTCGGGTGCCGCGGCGTACCGGATGGCGCGGATGCGCGAGACGGACATCGACGTGCTGGAGCTGTATGACGCGTTCACCATCAACACGATCCTGTTCCTCGAGGATCTGGGCTTCTGTCCGAAGGGCGAGGGCGGGCGGTTCGTCGAGGGCGGGCGGATCGGTCCGAAGGGCAGCCTGCCGGTGAACACCAACGGCGGTGGGTTGTCCTATTGCCATCCCGGGATGTACGGCCTGTTCCTGCTGATCGAAGCGGTGCGGCAGTTGCGCGGCGAATGCGGTGCGCGCCAGGTGGCGCAGGCGGAAACCGCGCTGGTGCACGGCAATGGCGGCGTGCTGTCGGCGCAGGCGACGGTGATCCTGGGGACGCGGGCGGCAGTGTAGGCGTTGCCGATGAGCGGCTTGGGCCGGGCGCGCGCGGTGAGCCGCCGGGGGGCGTCGAACAGTCGGGTTAGACGCGATGCGTGAACCACATTGCGCCGCCTCCCCGCCAGCCATCGTTGTAGGCCCCCAGATCCAGCATCGGTTCGGCAAGATCCGCCGCGAATGCCGGATCTCGGCACAGAAACGCAGTCGGGGCCAATGGCTCGATCCGCGCCATGTTGCCCATCAAATACACCGCCAACAGATATTGTTCATTCCAATACCAGTGCTTGAATGAGTCCGGGTAGTCGTACGGAAGCATGATGTCGTGGATATGGACGATGACCCCGGGCCGCAGGCGCGGCAGGACGTCGATAAAGAACACCGTTACATCGGAGTTCATGAACGCCCGGTGGGACCCGTCGAAGAACAGGATGTCGTTGGCCTGCAGGTTCTCGAAGACCGACAGGTCGCACAGCTCCAGGCCCTTGCGGATCACCTGGCTGCAGATCGCGTTGATGCTGGCTCGCGGCTCCGGATCGATGGAAACGATCCTGGTGTCGATGTTGGCATCGCGGATCGCCCGATAAGCGAAGCAGGTGATGATGCCGGAGCCGATCTCGAGGTAGGTGGCCGGCGAGTATCTGCGCACCATGGTGTAGAGGGCAGCGCTGTCGATCGGGGCGTAGGGCACCCCATGCCATGCGGGAGACGGCAGACGCGACGGATCGAATTCCACCGGCAGATCAGCCATGGCGCGGGCGCTGACACGGAACTCGCGAAGCAGAGCGTGGTAGGAGTCCGTGTGTGACCGGAACCAGGTCTCCAGCTGATGGATCGGCGGCCGGGACCCACCCCAGCGGGGAGAAAAATCGCGCGACGGCAGGTATTCGACGGGTGTGGCGTAGCGGGAGTATGGCGTGCCCGGCAGTATCTCGAGGGAACCCATGCTTCCCTGATTCGCCTGGATTTGCCGCCGGCGCTTATCGGCCAGCCGGCGAACCGCGGGAAATCGCAACGCCAATTGCCTTAGTCGCGATGTCATGCCAAGCATCCCGCGCCAGTGATTGCCGGCGCCGCACCGGCCGCCAGGGTTGAATTGAGGCGTGTATTTCTACACGGCCAGGGGGCCGATACGAGTCGTAGGGGCACCAAGGGCGCGAATTTGGCGCGAACGCCAATCGGGGTATAGGGGTTCGCCGCCGACGGTTGAGCATTGCAAGGACATGCGTGGACGATTTTTTTCGCACAGCTGGAGCCTCCGCCCTGCAAGGGAAGAGGGGGCGTAGCTCGGACAGGGGCGGCGAACGCGTGGGCGATCCGGCCCGGCTCGTGGTGGCCGATCCCGGCCTGTTGGGGGTTGCCGGCCACCATCTTGGCTACTCGCAGGCCGTGGCGCAGGCAGCGGCCGAGCGCGGGCTGCCGGCGCTGATCCTGGCGAATCGCGTTTGTATCGTTCAGGAAACAGACGATGGGGTGCCCTGCCTGCCGACGTTCCGCACACGCTATCGGACTGGAGGGGCGCCCAACCCGCTGCGGCGCATCGCCTACACCGGGGCGTCGCTGTTGCCGCCGATGGCGGCGCTATGGGTGGCGCGAACCCTGCGCTCCGGACGACGGGTCATCCGCCGGGAATTGCCGGTTGGCGACACGCTGGGAGGCGAACTGGCCGAGGCGCTGGAAGCCGCCGGCGGGGGCGCACAGGACCTCGTGCTGCTTCACACCGTCTCGGTTGCCAACCTCTACAGCCTGCCTTCGGGACTGCCGCGCGACGCCGTCGGCACCCTGGCCGTGGTCTTGCGACGGACGCCGGACGAGATGGAGATCGCCGACGGAGCGCCGGTGCCGATTGCGCAGGTCCTGGACGCCCTGGCATCACATTTCGGGGAGCGTCTGCGCCTCTACGCCGACACCGAGCCGCTTTCCCTCGCTTACCGCAGTTTGGTACGCCATCCGGTGCGCACCGTGCCGATCCCTGTGGTCATACCCAGGATAACGTCGGCGGCACCCGCATCGAGCCCCCCGCACCTGGTGTTTGCCGGCGGCGCGCGGATCGAGAAGGGCTATGATCTGCTTCCGCCGCTGGTCGCCGCCTTGCGGGGGCGTGCACGCTTCACCATCCAAAGCGGCCCGATGGACCGGGGCGCCGACCCTGTGGTGCAACAGGCGCATCGCCGGCTTCTGGCAATGGCCGGTGAAGACGTTGTTCTGCTGACCAAGGAGCTTGCACCGCCGGACTATCTGGCGTTGCTCGCCGACGCCGATCTGCTGCTGCTGCCCTACGATGCACGTGCCTATGGGCCACGCAGCTCCGGTATACTGGCGGAGGCCCGCGCCATGGGCATCCCGGCGATCGTGCCGGCGGGAACCTGGATGGCGGACGCGGCCGGACCATCGCGCGATGTCGTCTTTGCGGACCCGGCCGGATTGCTGGGAACGGTGGAACGGACGCTGGCAGCGTTACCGGAGCTGACCGCCGCCTGGCGCGCCGGCGCCGCGTCCTGGCGGCGGACGCATTGCCCGGAGGCGCTGCTGGACGCGCTGCTGGCGGAGTAACGTCAAAGCGGCGCACCTTGGCGGCGCGAGGGCCGGGCTGTATGAAGCCCGGCGCCACGGATGGGCCGGTGGCGCAAACGGATGCGAGGCTGATGCGAATTCTGATCACCGGCGGGGCCGGCTATATCGGGTCGGTGCTCACGCCGGCACTGCTGCGGCGTGGCTGGCAGGTGACGGTGGTGGATACGTTCGCCGACGGCAATGCCTACCTCGCCCCTTGCTGCGCCGATGCGAACTTCGAGCCGGTGCGCGGCGACGCGCGCGATATGCGGCTGATGAAGGAACTCGTCGCGCAGGCGGACGTGGTGATGCCGCTGGCCGCGCTGGTCGGCGCACCGCTGTGTGCGCGCGACGAGATCGGCGCCACATCGCTGAACCGCGACGCGGTGATAAACTTGGTGGACCTCGTCTCTCCCAGCCAGCTTGTGGTGTATCCCACGTCGAACAGCGGCTACGGCGTCGGCGATTCGAACGCCTATTGTACCGAAGAATCGCCGCTGAGGCCGGTGTCGCTGTATGGCCGCACCAAGGTGGAGGCGGAAGCCGCGGTGCTGGAGTGCACCGGCGTCAGCCTGCGGCTGGCCACGGTGTTCGGCATGTCGCCACGGATGCGGCTCGATCTGCTGGTGAACGACTTCACTTGGCGCGCCATGACCGATCGTGCCGTGGTGCTGTTCGAAGCACATTTCCGCCGCAACTATATTCATGTCCGGGATGTCGCAAAGGCGTTCATCCACGCGCTGGACAACTACGAGAGCATGAAAGGCGAGCCGTTCAATGTCGGGCTGTCGGAGGCCAACCTGACAAAGAGCGAGCTCTGCGAGCGGATCGCACGCCACGTACCCGGTTTCGTCTATCTCGAGGCACCGATCGGCGAGGATCCGGATAAGCGGGATTACATCGTGTCCAACGAGAAGCTGGAGCGCACCGGCTGGCGACCCGATTGGGGGATCGACGCCGGTATCCTGGAGCTGGTCAAAGGCTTTCGCATGCTGCGCAACGGCCGGTTCGCGAATGTCTGAACCGAGCTCACGCCTGGTGGTGCCGCCGCCGGGCCGCATGCTGGATATGACGTGTCGCTGCTGCGGCGGGCAGCGCGTGGAGCTGGTGATCGATCTCGGCGATCAGCCGCACTGCAATCGGCTTGTACGCCCCGACCTGCCGCGGGACACCGAGCCGTCCTACCCATTGCGCCTGGGGTTCTGCCGCGACTGCACGATGGTGCAGATCGACCACACCATTCCGAAGGAGTCGATGTTCTCCGACTATCCGTATGTGTCGGGAACTACCAAGACGCTGCCTGAACATTTCCGCCGCACCTCGGAACGCGTCGCCGCGGCCTACCGGGTGGGGCCCGGGGACCTCGTGGTCGATATCGGCAGCAACGACGGCACGTGGCAGAGGCAATGGGCGCCGGTCGGGTGCCGCGTGCTGGGCGTCGAAGCGGCGGGCAACGTTGCAAAAATCGCGCAGGATGCGGGCGTCCCGACCTGGAACCGCTTCTTCAACGAGGTGTGCGCGGGCGAGATCCGGCAAAAGATGGGGCCGGCGAAGGTGATCACCGCCGCTGGAGTTTTCTTCCATTTGGAGGAACTGCACAGCGTCGTGCGCGGGATCGCAGCCCTGCTCGACCCGGACGGCGTCTTCGTTGTGCAGGCGATCTACCTGGGCGGGATGGTGGAGAACACCGCCTTCGACCAGATCTACCACGAACATCTTTGCTATTACACGCTGCGGTCGCTTTCCACGCTGTTGGAGCGTCACGGGCTGGAGGTGGTCGAGGCGACGCTGCTGCCGATCCATGGCGGGTCCATCGAGGCGCACGTCGCGCACAAGGGCCGGCGGCCGGTGGGTGAATCAGTACGCCGCCTGCAGGCGACCGAGGCAGCGAAGTGCTTTGGCGAAATCGAGACCTACCGGGCGTTTGCCCGCCGGGTGCTGGACCTGCGGGATCGGCTTCTGGCCCTGCTGACCGCGTATCGTGCCGCCGGAAAAACTGTCTGGGCGTATGGCGCGCCGGCCAAGGGCGCGACGCTGCTGAACAGCTTCGGGATCGAGCCGGCGCTCGTGCAGAAGGCGGTGGAAAAAAACAAACTCAAAATAGGCCTGGCGATCCCCGGCGTGCGCATCCCGATCGAGGACGAAGCCGGTCAGCGGCCGGATGCCTATCTGGTGCTGGCATGGAACTTCATCGACGAATTCGTCGCCAAGGAACATGACTGGCTCGCCGGCGGCGGAGAGTTCATCGTGCCGGTTCCCGCGGTGCAGGTGATCGGCACGGGCAATTCCGCATGAGCCTCCCCGAAGCCGTTGTCGTGTTTGGCGCCAGCGGGTTCATCGGGCGGAACATCGTCGCTTCGCTGCGCGGCAAGGTTGCAATGCTGGTGGGAGTGACCAGCGCCGGCCGGCCGGTCACCGGCTGTACGGGTACGGTTGCCTCCGCCGCACTGAACGACATCCCCCGATTGCCGTCACGCACGGCAATTGTCCATGTGGCCGCATTCCGCTATGTCGCCTCGCACTTCGCCGAGCAACAGGCGCAAGTGCTGTCGGCCAATATTGCGCTGACCGATCTGGTATACCGATTCGCACTTTCGCGCGGCATCAGCGAAATCCGAGCGGCCGGCAGCTCCGCGGTCTATCCTGCTGCCTGGCCCGTGCTGGATGACGCACGGCCGCTCGATCTGAACGGTTGGCCGCATGACGGAGAATCCGCCTACGCCTGGTCCAAGCGCTGGGGTGAAATCGAGGCCGAGCTATGGCATCGGCGTGCCGGCCTGAACACGATCACGTTCCGCCTGACCAATCCATATGGCCCGTTCGATACCCTGGACGAAACAGCGGCACACGTGGCCACTGCATTCGCCATCCGTGCGATCGACGAGGGGTCGGAATTCGCGATCCGCGGCGACCCGGAGGCCGAGCGAGACTTCGTCTTTGCCGGCGACGTGGCTGCCGCTTTCGTGGCGGCGCTGGAGCTGCACGGCGCACACGATGCGGTGAACTGTGCGCTGGGCGCCACGACGACTATAGGAGATCTGGGGCTCGCGGCGATGCGCGCGGCGGGGCGTGAGCGGCCCGTGCGGGTCAATCCGCCACCACCCGGAGCCAATCCCGGCATCAAGGTCCGGCGCGCAACCGCCGAGCGCCTGCGCAGCCTGCTGCCCGAACTGCCGCCGTTTTGCGACGTGGGCACAGGCATGCAAAAGACGATCGAGTGGTATCGCCATGCCCTACGCTGACCAGCCGACGATCATCCTGGGGGCCGACGGCTTTCTTGGCCGACATTTTGTCGCGTACTGGCGCGAGCACGGCTGGCCGGTGCACCCGGTCGGACGCGCGGCGGGCGACTTCACCGATCCCGCGGTGGCCGATGCGGCACTACGAGACGCGCCCAGGGCCGGACGCATCGTGCATGCCATCACCCGCCAACGCACCGGCGCGATACAGTACGCGATGCAGGCCGAGCTGCTGCGCGACAATGCGCGTATCCACCTGAACGTCCTGGAAGCCTGGCGGCGCTTTCAGCCGCAGGCGAAGCTGGTGAGCCTGGGCAGCTCCTGCGTTTATCCCGAAACCGATCGCCCGATGCCGGAGAGCGCCCTCGGCAGCGGCGCGCCGCACCCTTCGGTGCGCGGCTATGCGCAGGCGAAGGAAATGCTGATCACCGGCTGCGACTGCTACGGCAGGCAGTATGGGCTGAAATGGTTGCATTGCATCCTCGCGACCGTCTATGGACCACACGCACACACCGAGCCGGAGCGGAGCCACTTCATGGCTGCACTGATCGCTCGTGCCGCGGCGGCGAAACGGGCGGGAGAGTCCGATTTCGAGGTATGGGGCAGCCTCGACACGGTACGGGACCTGCTGTTCGTGACGGACCAGATCGAGGCCGTGGTTGCCGCCGATGCGGCATTCGACAACCGCATCGTCAATACCACCGCCAACATGCCTGTGACGATTGGCGAGTGTGCACGAGCGATCCTGGGCGCGCTCGAGTGGGCTGGACGCATCGTGCAACCGCCCGGCAGCTTCCAGGGGGCCGGCTACAAAATACTGGACTCGACGCTGTTCCTGAATACCACGGGCTGGCGGCCGAAGATCGGCCTGGAACAAGGCGTGCGGCTTACGCTGGCGGCCGTGGGCAGAAGAGCAGATGAGCAATGATGATCGTCTCGCGCACGCCACTCCGCATCAGCTTCTTCGGCGGCGGCACGGACTACCCCGAGTATTTCCAACGTGCCCGTGGCGCGGTGGTGGGCATGGCGATCGACAAGTATGTGTATATCTCGGCGCTTCGTCTTGCTTCCGTTCTCGATTACCGGTACCGCATCAGTTACTCGCGGATCGAGACGGTATCCGATGCCGCTGAGATCCAACATCCCGTGGTGCGCAACGTGATCCTGCACTTCGATGTGGAGGAAGCACTCGACCTGTCGATCATGGCAGATTTGCCGGCGCGCAGCGGGATCGGTTCGTCTTCGTCGTTTACCGTCGGCTTCCTGAACCTGATCTGCGCGCTGCAGCGACGGCAGATGACCAAGCTGGATCTTGCCCGCACCGCCGTATTCGTGGAGCGCGAACTGCTGCATGAGAATGTGGGCGTGCAGGACCAGTATCATGCTGCCTTCGGCGGACTGAATCGCTTCGATTTCGACGGCAATCGCACGCGCATTACCCCCGTGCAGATGACCGCGCCATGCCTTTCGACGCTTACCTCGTCGCTGTTCCTGATCTACACCGGAATGACACGGTTCGCCTCGGCGACGCTGGACGAGCAGATGGCACGCACGCGCGCGGGCAAGGTGGAGGCGGAGCTGTCGCACCTTCTGGCGCTGACCGACCAGGCGGTGGACGTGCTGGAATGCGGCGTGCCCGAGCGGATGCTGCTGGATTTCGGCGCCATGCTGCACGAGGGATGGCAGACAAAGAAGAAACTGTCATCCAGGGTCACCAACCCGGAGATCGACCGGCTGTACGATGCGACGCGAGAAGCGGGGGCGCTGGGCGGAAAGCTCTGCGGTGCCGGAAGCGGCGGGTTCCTGCTGATGCTTGTGCCGCCGGAGCGACAGGAACGCTTCCTCGACCGGATGCAAGGAACCATATGCATACCGACCGGCCTGGACACGATCGGTTCCACGATACTGACGGGGTGAGTGCATGGACGAAGTCACTCAGCTCGAGCTGCACGATCGACCTCGCGCCCTGCCGAGGCCATCTCGCCGTATCCTCATCCTGGATTACGACCTGTACCGCAATGTCGGTGGCGGCCAGTCGGTCTATCGGCGACTGATAGCGCTCCACCCGCAGGACAGGTTCTTCTATTTCCGTCGTCTCGAGCCGGAAAATGCGGCGCGTCCGGTCAATGCCGTGGCAATCCCCTACGTGACTGTCTATCGCGCTGCCGAACGCCGCCTTCCCGGACGGCTCGCGCATTTCTTCTGGAGCTATCTCGATTGCCGGAACATGGCCGCATCGGTGGCGCGTTACTCGCCCACGGTCCATTTCGACGTGGTGGACACGCCAGACTACAACCAGTTGGGCCTCTTCATCCGTCAGGCAATGAAGACCGAGGGCCTGCGCGTCGGCATCGTCGCGCTTGCCTTGCACGGCACCCTGTCCTCGGCCCACGCCGCAGGCTGGCCGACCGGGGAGGACGATGGTCCGACGCTGGCAGAGTTGCGGGTGCGGGAGCGGCTGCAATTCCGTGCTGCGGACTGCCGGTACGCCATCAGCGAGGCTTATGCCCTGGAATGGCAGCAGTTTGTACCGCTGGAGGTCAATCTTCTCGACCCGCTGTCGATCGTGCAAAGCATGCAGCCGCATTTGCCTTTTGCATCGAACGAACCGCCCGACCTGGCGTTTGTCGGGCGCCGCGAGAAGTGGAAAGGCCCCGACATATTCCTGGATCTTGCCTGGTGGATCGACCGCTCGCGCTATCGGCGCCTGTTGGTGATTGGCCCGGAGGGACCAAACCGGCTAGGCCAGGCATCAGCCAAAATTCTTGCGGGCATGTCACGACTCCGGGGGATCAGCGCGGAGATACCCGGATCCTGGTCGCGCTCGGAGTTGCAGCTTCTGTTCCAAAGCCGCACGCTTTTGCTGCTGCCTTCGCGCCACGACACGTTCAACCTCACCGCGCTGGAGGCGTTGTGTCACGGCTGTCCGGTGCTCGTTTCCAATCAGGCCGGGGTGGCCCGTTGGCTGCGCGAGCGGCTGCCGGAGCTCGAATGGCTCATTGCGGATGTCCGGTGCGGCCGCACCGCCGCCGAACGGGCTTCCGCCATCCTGCGCGACTACGATACCTGGCGCGCGCGGCTGGTGGAGGCGATCGAACGCCGCGCGCTGGGGGCGGACGAACGGAGCCTGGCGGGAATCTACACTCCCAGTGCGCGGACCGACACCCAGGCCCGCTGCGACGTGGCGGACCTCGCCGCGGAATTCAGCCTGCTTGTCGGGTTGGCTGAGCGTTCACACCTGCGAGTATTGGCCCATGCAGGCTTGGACACGGCGCTGGTTGCGGCCCGCATGATCGAGGGCCGGCTTCCCGATCCGATGCGCCAGCGCGCGCGGTCCGCCTTCGAGGCGGCGAAGGCACTGTGGCGTCTGCAAGGCCGGCGGAATTGGCATTGGCAAGCCCGCCAACAGCTGACGGCTTCGATCCGCGCCCGGTCGGGCTTCTCGGCAAGATCTTTGGTGCAGATGAGCGGCATACGCGGCATCACGCGGCTGCGCCGACACATGTTGCACGCCGAGGAGCGGCGGCCGAATGACGTCGCCGAGAAGATCCAATGCCTGGCAGAGCATATCCCGAAACACCTCCCCGATCGCGTACGGCTGTTTCGGGAACTCGCGCGGCTGGAGCGTCATGCCGGTCGCGACGTGATCGCGGCGACCTATGCATTACGGGTGATGCGCTGGCTCGACCGCGATGCGTATGGCGACCTGCCTTTCGTCGTTGCGACGCTGGAGGAAGCAGGGTTTCGCCGCGAAGCGGCCGCGGCTCTGGCCATGTTCGGACCGGAACAGGAGCGGTTCGAGCGCTGCCTGGCGTTGATGCGGGACGCCTATGACCGGAACCGGACGGTGACGGATCGGCCGCTCACCACACTGGACGACAGGCGCGGGGATACCACACCGCGCGTCTGCGTGATCGTGTCGCTTTACGGTGCCGCGGACAAACTGCCGACACTGCTTGCGATGCTGGGCCAGCAGACCCTGGCGCATCGAGGCGAGCTGGAAGTGGTGCTGGTCGACAGCAACTCGCCCACAGGCGAGTACGGCGCCTTTTCGCAGTTCGCCGCGGCCCACGATCTGCCCATCGCCTATGCGCGGTCGGCCGAGCGCGAGACCATCCAGGCGGCATGGAACCGCGGCATCAGGCTGGCCAGGGCGCCGTATCTGTCCTTTCTGGGCGCGGACGAGGGTATCCATCCGGACGGGCTGCGCCAATTGGCCGATGCGCTGGACAACGACCGGTCGGTGGACTGGGCAATTGCGGACAGCCTGGTCACAAGCGTGGACCGCGACGGCGTGTTCGATGCAGATGTGATGCCCTATGACCGCAGCGGCTACCGGCAGGACCTGACCTATCTGGATACCTGCTATCTTTCATGGGTGGGCGGACTCTATCGCCGTTCCATACATGAACGCTTCGGCTGGTACGATGAAAGCTTTCGCGCTGCCGGCGACACCGAATTCAAGAACCGGGTGCTGCCGCACATCCGCTCGGCGCACGTTCCGCGCATGCTGGGCGTGTTCAACAACTACCCGGAGGAACGGACGACCCAGCACCCGCGCGCCGAGCTCGAGGACCTGCGCGCGTGGTATCTGTGGCGGACGCCGGCCGGCATGCAGTATGCGTTTGGCGAGCGGCCTGCCGAAGATGCGATGCGGTTATTCGCCGATGCATTGAGCTATCGGAAATCGTTTTGCCGCCACATCAGTACCGACTTCGATCTGGCGGCGGCGCTGGCGGAACATCTGAGTACGCGTGCGGACAGGCCTGCCTGGGCCGAACGGGCGCGCCAGGAGACTCGCGCGGCAGCGGCGCTGATGCAGACCCTCGATCTTCTGCCGGCAGCGGTGCGCAGCGGCCGGCTCGGCGTGCGGGCGATGAGCTGGCTGTTCGGACGCCTTCGGGAAGCGCGCCGCATGGCTGCGCATCATCAGAAATTGTTCAATCTCGCATCGAGGCCTGTGTACGAGATCTTCAACGACAACCGCTACGAGCAGCACTGGTATTCGTGGAGCCAATAGAAAGCCTTGAA
>Ga0209415_10015278_pt1 | contig 12456 bp, 13 predicted proteins | sample PeaSoiSIISIP2007_FD_187696 | JGI IMG/M metagenome (GOLD analysis project Ga0209415, IMG submission 187696) | Peat soil microbial communities from Weissenstadt, Germany - SII-SIP-2007 (SPAdes) (version 2) | ecosystem: Environmental > Terrestrial > Soil > Wetlands > Peat | place: Germany... | reverse complement strand
TGTGGTCATCCAGAATGCTGCGGTCATCCTGAGCGGAGTCCGCCGCGGCGGACGGAGTCGAAGGACCCGCATTTCGAGACCTCGGCTTATGCAACGAACTTCCGGGACACCACGCTAGCCCGCGCTGGCTGAACTCTTTGCACCGAATGGCGGATTATTCTGGGCGCGTGCGGCTCGGTTTCTAGCCCCACTTCTTGCCCAGCGCCCCGAGATCGGCCTGCGCCAGATCCTGCGGCACCATGCACACTCTGAACTCGACTGACGCCTCGAAGTTGAGAAAGAAAGGCTCCGCGAGCCTGGGAACGTCGGAAGGTTGCGCTACATCGACAATCAGAATGCCGCCGCGCTTGCCCTCGCGCTCGCCGAAATACGCGGCCTCGGGCTTGATATCGTCGAGAATCTTCTGGATTGTCGTACCCGCCGTTCCTTTTCGAATCATCGTACTAAACGGCTCAACGGGACACTCAAACAGCAACATCATCCGCATGTTTCAACCTCCGGGCGCCTTGCAATTTGCCTGGGGTGGGCGGGCGCCAATTTTCGGACAGTACATTACGCGGCGGAGCACAGTCAAAGCAATTTCTCAGCGGTTCCGTCGCCCTCCCAAATGTACCGCCGGTCTCCTGACCCGCTGTCGTGCGGGCGTCCTCGCCCGCACTTCGTAGAGAACTTCTCCCTATCTCAATTCCAATGGCCCGCCAAGAACTCCTCGTGCTTGTTATCATCGAAGCAGGATTCGCCGCGCCTCCACGCGCTCCCGTCGCGGTCTCCCACGCCTCATGACTCCCGCCACACAAGCCGCGGTATCCGGTGAGCTCGCGGCGCGCCACGCGGATCGTGCCGAGCACCCACACGCCGTTCACGCCCCCGCGCCCGGCGCAACCGCGCGCCTCATCCACGACCTGCGCGAGTTGTTCAAGGTGAAGGTCGTCGGTCTGGTGCTGGTGACCGGCTGGGGCGGCTTTTACTTGGGCTCGATGCAATCGGGCATCTCCACCTTGCAGCGCGGCCTGCTCGATGCGCTCTTTGGCATCGCACTCGTCTCCGCCGGCGCCGGCGCGCTGAACGAAGCACTGGAACGAAAGACCGACGCACGCATGAAGCGCACCGCCGATCGGCCGCTCGCCTCGGGCCGCTTTCCGCTGCCGGTGGGCATTCTCGCCGGGCTGGGAGCGCTGGCCTTCGGCGCGATATGGCTCGCGCTCCATACCAACCTGCTCACCGTCGCGCTGGCGCTGCTCACCGCCTTCACCTACGTGGCGATTTACACGCCGCTCAAGCGCGTCACCTCGCTAGCCACATTCGTCGGCGCATTTCCCGGCGCCATGGGCCCCATGCTCGGCTGGACGGCGGCGCGCGGCCGCATCGAGTGGCCCGCCGTGGCTCTCTTCGCCATTCTCTTCGTCTGGCAGTTTCCCCACTTCATGGCAATTTCATGGATGTACCGCGACGAATACGCCCGCGCCGGTATCCGTATGCTGCCTGTGGTGCATCCCGACGGCTGGACGACCGTGATGGAAGCGCTCTTCTACGCCGTGCTGATGATCCCCGTAAGCCTTGCGCCGTGGAAGCTGGGGCTTACCGGTCCGGCTTACGTTGCGCCGGCCATCGCGCTCGGCCTCGTCTATCTCGCCTACACCATTCGCTTCGCCGGCATTCTGCGCGCCAAAAGCGAAGACGAGAGCCGCATGAGGGCCCGCGATCTGCTAAAAGTGAGCGTGCTCTACCTGCCGCTGCTCTTCACCACGCTGATGCTCTGCGCCAAGGCGAAGGGCTAGATGGCCGAGAACTCAAATCCAACGCACGAAGAACCGCGCGGACTGCCTCTGGCGGTGGACCGCAAAGCAGAGAGCGCGTCCCCCACCGAACCCGCTTTCATCGCTCGCCCGGAGGGCGCGCCTGTCTATCACGGCTTCGTCGTTCTCGATGACGTAGTTGCTGACGGCTTCACCCTCGGAATGATCACCGACTGGGAAGCAGAGCCTTCCGAAACAGGCGATGCGTTTGTAATTGCGCCGGACGGAAGTCGTGCAGGCTTGGTTTGGGAAATCTCTGAACCCTATTTTCAGGAGGTCCTGCCGATCGAAGCCGGACGGTGGGGAGTCTGGGGTGTTGGTTTCCGGAAGCCAATGAATAGCCGAAAGAATGCGCGAGAGAACCTTGAATCAATTGTTCCGGAGCTCAAATTGCGTTGGGCGGAATGGAAACTACGATTCGACCCCCGATCAGGCACAATATGACCGTCACCGCCCCCACTTCCGCTCCCCGCTCCGGCACAGGCCCGGCCATCGCCGCCATTCTCGCCATCAGCGCCGCGGCATCGCTCTTTCTCTTCTGGCTCATCTACGTGCATCCCGCCGCGGCCGCCAGCACACAGTACGCTTTTCTGCCCGCGATGAACGCCGTCTTCAACGGCCTCGCCGCGACGGCTCTCCTCATCGGCTACACCTTCATTCGCGCCCGCAAGATCAAGCAGCATCGCGCGTCGATGATTACGGCCTTCCTCTTCTCCACGCTCTTTCTCGTGGGCTACATCGCGCACCACGCGCTGCACGGCGATGTCCGCTACCCGCTCCACGTCGCGTTCCGCACCTTCTATCTTTGCCTTCTCGCCAGCCACATCATCCTGGCCGTTGTCACTCTGCCCCTGGTGCTGGTCACATTCTTCTTTTCGCTCTCCGGGCGCATCCCGCAGCATCGCAAGATCGCGCGCTGGACCTTCCCGCTGTGGCTCTACGTCTCCGTCACCGGAGTCATCACCTATGCCATGCTGCGCCTGGCGCAAGGCTAGAACTGGTTGCATAAATCCGGCTTGAAAGGGCACGACTTTAGTCGTGCCGCAGAAACCGCATAAACATTGGGGCTTTAGCCCCTGGGGGATTTTTCTTCATCGTCTCAAGGTATTTATACAACCAGATCTAGTAGCGCCGGCCTCCACAGGCTGCGGAAAGAGCTCAACCCAAGGGCTATGTAATAAGGGCACGGCTTTAGCCGGGCCAATAGATCGGCGGAATGAGTCGGGCTTCTAGCCCCTGCTAATCCATCCTTCGCCGATTCGTTTTTCATTCAGGCTTTTTCCGCAGCCTGTCCAGACCGGCGGTCGTGCGGGCGTCCACGCCCGCACCGGGAATCGCGCCCTCAGCCCGCTTGAGCGGGCGTAAGAGCCTTGTCATTGCATTAGCATCGAATTTGACCCTCATGCCCTCAGGCCCGCCGAAAAACGCAACGACCCCGCACGACGACGGCACCCGCCAGCTTCTCCAGTGGGGCGGCTCGATGGTCGGCATAGGCTTGCTCGCCGTGCTCTTGCTCCTGACCGTCCTTGGCGGCTACACGCGTCTTGGCGCAACCACCAACTCCGGCTGGTTCGCGCTGATCGTCGCGCTCATGTGCCTGCCCTTCGGCCTGATGCTGCTAACGCTGGGCGTGGCCAAGTGGCTCAAGAAGCGGCGCGACTCCAGTTCGACGAACTTCGTCCGCTGAACCCGCCTCCGCTCGGCCTCGATCAGCTCGACGAATCGTCCGCCGCTGTCGCATCCTCCGCCGGCGCTGCTTCCTCCACCGGCGCCGTATCCTCCACCGGCGCGGCTTCCTCCGCCGGAGCCTCCTCCGGTGCGGCCGAGGCATCCTCGCTCGGACCCAGCGGATCGCCATACTGGCCCGCCTCTGCGCTGTTGTCCGCGTTCTCTTGCGCGTTCTGCGCAGCGTCTCCGTAGACCTCGGCGCCTTGCGCATCTCCTGCCGCGGCGTAGCTGTCGGCGGACTGCTGATTCTCATCGGCGGTCTGCTGATCCCAGTTGGCCCAGCTCTCGTCCTGCTGCGCCTCCCAGGTCTCCATGGTATTGTCCGCTCCGCCCGCATTGGCCACATCCTGCGATGCCTGGTAGGCCTCCGTGGCGTGGTCCTGCGCGGCGGAGTAGTCGCCGGACGCCACCGCCTGGCTTTCAGCCTGCTCGGCCTGCTGCTCGTTGTACTGTGCATCGCTCTGCGCGCCGTTGTCGGTCGCATCGGCGCCAGAGGCGGAGTCGGTGCCAGCGGCTGAGTCGATCCCCGTGCCGTCCCCCGATGCGTCCATGGCGCCGGCGGCGGCAATCGAGTCCGTAGCCGAGCTATCGGGATCGGAGTCCGATGTTCCCGCGGTCGCTTCGCCGCTACCGGTGCTGGTCGCATCGCCGGAACCCGGATCGGTTCCGGTCAGGTCGCCCACTTCCCCGCCCGCGATGCCGGTCGTATCGCCGGTCGGGTCCGCCGGATCGGCCGCGCCAATGCTGTTGACGGGATCAGCCAAACCGGTTGGATCCTCGACGGCCGTGGAACTGCCGCCGCCGGGATCGGTTGCCGATCCGGTCTCCGCGGTTTGCCCCGGATCGGTCCCAGCACCGGGGTCGTTATCTCCGTCGGGCGTGGCGGTTGGGTCGACGACCGTCCAATCGCCCTCCGATCCCGTGGCGTCGCCGGGCTCGACTAGGATGACCTCCTCCACAACCTCCGGTGTAGCTCCATCTGGAGCGGCGGCTCCGGATGGATCGACGGTGTATTCGATGACTTCTTCACTGCCCGGCGCGGAGTCGCCGGATGCTGCACTGGTTGCCTGCGGCTCGACGACGATCACTTCTTCTACAGTGGCTTGGCTGCTATCGTCTGGCATGATTCACCCCTCTCTTTCGTAAGTAGCATGGTTTATTTCGGTGCGCCAGCTGAGGCCCGCGCAGCGGTTGGTTCTATCGCCGCGCCGGGGGGTAACGGCGAAGCTGGCGTGGTTGGCGAGGATGCAGGCTCTGATGCCGCGGCCGGCCCTTTCGCGCGCATTGTGAGGACGTTGCGGCATTTGGGGCAGCGTACGTTGATGACGGTCTTGCCGCGCAGCACCGCCAGCGGAACGGCCATCGCCGCCTGGCACTTGTTGCAAACCACGCGGATGGAGCCGGCAGGCGCAGCCGGCGGAGCTGCACCCGTAGCCGGAGTCGCAATGGCGTGCGCCGCATAGACGTGCGCAGGCTGTCTCGGCGGCGCGCTCCCGGCCGTTGCGGCCTGCGGCTGGGCAGGCGCTGCCGCCGATGGCTGCGCCGCCGGGCCCGGCTTGGCCGCGCGCACCGTGCCCACCCCAAATCCCGATTGCTGCGCGCCCGCAGGCGCCAGCTTTTTCCGCACCGGCTGGATGCTCTGGCTCCAGCGCATCAACTCGGGTTCCCTCGCCGCCTGGCCCAGCAGCCGCAAGCGCCGCGTGGTGTACATCGACGACGATGTCGTCATCTCGGAGATGCGGGTCATCTGGTCGTCGCTCGCCTCCTCCTGCTTCATCCACTCCTCGATGTTCACCATCTGCAATAGGCGGGCGGATCGCACGGACCAGGCCAGCAGCACGCGCCGCGCCAGCGCCTCGTCGCCCACAGCCAGCAGCCCGGCGCGGTCCGCCGTGATCTCCGATTGCCGCGCCCACCCCATCAGCGGTAGATCGATCGCGCCCTTGATCAGATTCGAAGGATGAAGCGCGCTGATCAACCCGTCGGAGAGCAGGCCGTGATGAACGCTGGTATCGCCGGCAACGAAGCGCGTCACCGTCTTCCACAGCGCGTGGCCGGCGCGGCAGTGGCCCATCTCGCGCGCCAGCACAAAGAGCAACTCATCGCCGGAGAAGTTGATGATGTGCGACGTGCCCAGCACGATAAAAAAGTTGGTCTCCGTGCCGTAGGTGTAGGTGTTCCACATCTGGTCACCGGAGATGTAGACCTCCGGCATCTTCGGCACGCCAAGGATGCGCGCCGCCAGCACCGCCTGCTTCCAAACGTCGGGCAGCTGCTTGGGGCCGAGACGAATGGCGTTGAAGGTCGATTCGATCCACGGCCGGCCCACCTTGTCCGAGACCGACTTCACCACCGCGTGCAGCGGCGGCAGGCTCTGCAGCCGCGCCATGGCCTGGCCGTCCTGCGCCCACAAAAATACTTTGCGCTCGAGTTGATAGCCGGGCAGCAGCGGACGCAGCCAGGCGCACTCCGGGCAAACCTCCAATGCCGGGTTCAAGCCGATGCCGTTGCCGCCGCAAGTGGAACAAGCTTTTGCGGCTTGAGGCGCCGCGCTTAGCGGCGAAACCGAAACAGACGGCGCGGGCATGAACTGAGCCGGCACTGCAGACACAGATTGTGCGATCGGAGCGGACAGTGGCTGCGGCGCCGCGGCCGGCATGGCCTGCGCCGGCGCCGGCGCCGTGAATACCGGCTGCCACTGGGCCGCCGCCGTAGGAGTCGCCGCAGGCGATGCTGCTACGGGCACGCTCATCGGAACCAACGGCACGGTCCCCGGCTGGCTCTGCACCACCGGGCTGAAATCGGGCGCGGCGGTCGAAGCCGGAACTGCTGGTTCGCTCGCCGATTGCTGTCCCGCCCCCGCTCCCTCCACTAGCGGCACGCCGCAGAAGGTGCAGAACCGCGAACCGGCCACGCCCGGCCCATGGCCTTGCGGACAAATCAGCGCAGTTGCGGTCGCCGCCATTCCCTCTCCCCTTTCGCTTGCGGGATCGCCCGCTAAGAATTTCCCTTGCGAGATCGTGCGCTACGAATTTCCTTTGCGAGTTGCGCTCAAGAAACCGCCTTGTAACAGGGCACGACTTCAGTCGTGCCGAAAAGGCCCAGTCAAACCGGCGGCTTTAGCCGCTGAGGGATGGCTATCTCCCCTAACTCCGCTATCTCCCCTAACCCCGCTATCTCCGCTATCTCCGCTAACCCCGCTATCTCCGCTAACCCCGCTAACTCCGCTATCTCCGCTAACTCCGCCAAAGAGCCAGCTTGAAGCACCAGCTCAACAAATACAGCGCCGTCCCGGCATACACCGCTTTCGCAAAATGCGCGCCCTCCGTGATTCGCCGGAACGAGATGCGCCGCCACAACAAAACCACCGCCCCCGGAATCGCCGCCACCGTTCCCACAAACGCCACAATCCCAAACGGGTTGGCGAGAAACGCCTTCCCGATCTGCCCGCGAACCATCCAAGCGAAGCACGTGGTCAGTCCGCAACTCGGGCACGGATAATGCGTCAGCCGCAGAAAGTTGCACGGCGGCAGCCCCAGTTGCATGTGGGTTCCGTAGCCGGCCGCAGCGGGAGTCAACCGCGCCGCCACGGCAAGCACGGCGCAAGCCGAGAGCAGCATGCCCCAGGCAACCAGTTTGTCGGCCCGGCCATACACGTACCCATACACGTACATGGTTGCGCTCCGTTTTCGAGGACTAGAATCCGCGTCGCAGCATTCCCAGCCGTCCAAAGAATAGGCAAATGCCGAGGATGGAGAGACCCAGGGCAATGATGTTCAGGTAAAACGCTCCCTTGGCCAGGCCATCATTCAATTGCGGCGCGCGCCCCGCCGCAAAGTCGTCCATATCCTTCTTCGCCATAAAGATTCCCGGCACGGCAGTGAACGGGCCGCAGCAGAAGAACGCGGCGATGCCCAGTCCCAAGGCCCACTTGGTGTTGTTGCCGGTGATCTTCGCTCCGGGATACATGCCCCCGGGACCTCCCACCGGATACGCTCCGGGCGGCGCGGGAATCGCGCCGGGAGGCAGCGGCGGGTAGCCGCCGGCCGTTGGCGGGGCGCTCGTGGCCCCGGGCTGCGTTCCTCCCATCGGTTGCCAGCCCGCGGCAGCGCTGGCCGCGGGAGGTTGCTGGCCAGCAGGCGCAGATCCGCCCGCCGCAACCGGCGAAGCCGATCCCGGCGTAGGTTGGCCAGCCACCGGCGTTCCGCACATTTGGCAGAATGCAGACGCCTCCGGAATGGTCGCGCCGCACTTTGAACAAATCATTTGATCCATCGCACTTTCACCTTGCTATTACGTGATTGGAATCCTTCGCTGCCGATAGGGCTTCGCTCCCAACCGGCTCTACCTGTCACACCGGTTCGGACTGCCGTGCCATCCTTGACTCGACTGCACTCGAATGATTGGGCCGTGTGATCCACGCGCCCGAGGGAGGAAAATGCTGCAAGTATAGCGGACACTTAAGAGGAAAGCCAAATCAAGTATTGGGTCGCCGGTGCCTCGGCTCGCAGCTCGTCTTGAAAGGGCACGACTTCAGTCGTGCCGTAAACAGCCTAAAGTAAGCCGGGGCTTCAGCCCCTGAGGGATGTTCTTGATCTCATCGAGCTATTCATGCAACCAGTTCTAGGCCACTATCTCGAACCTCCGGCCGCGGCTCATTCCCCCGCCGCGCCCCGTCCCGCCAGCAGCACCGTTGCGGCGAACAGCATCGTATCGCCCACGTAGTTGATCCCTTCCAACGCGAGATCGGAGTGGATCTCGGTGACGAAGATCGGAAGATAGAAGAACGCCGTCAGCAGCAGCAGAATCGCGCCGCAGCCAGCCGCCGCGATGCGCGCCGTGCGCCGGCAGAACAGCCCAATCCCGGCGGCGATCAGCACCATTCCGATGGCATACGCAAGGAAGACCGGCGCCGGCACCCAGGCAGGCGTCAGCTTCTCCAGCGGCACGCCCGGCACATTCCGCGGATAGAAAAAGTGCTCCGTACCATAGAAGATCATTACCGCCGCAACGATCCAGCGGCCAATCGCGGCGAGCGGGCGGCTTGCCCGACTCTCAGGCGGCCATACGCTCCCCGCCAGCGCCATCGCTCCGCCGGCAAAGCAAAGCTCGCGCACCGTGAGCGTCCAGAAGAGCCGGTCATGGAATCCCGCCGCCAAGTTGGGCAGGTCGATGGTGGCCACGATGATGAGCAACAGCAATGCCAGCAGCGCCGCGGCCCAGCGCACGCAGCGCCAAGCGATAAAGCTAATGCCCGCCGCCACCAGCGCCGCACCCACAAAGTAGGTCCAGAACAGCGGACCCGGCAGCCACTTCGGCACGCCCTGCGAGATCCCCTGCGCCAAAAAAAAGTGCTCCGTGCCGAACATCGCCAGCGGCACGGCCTCGAAGACCGGACCCAGCACAAGCAGCTTGTCCGCTCCGCTCGCCGCTCGAAACCGCCCCCAGGCAAGAACCAGCCCCGCGGCCAGCAACGCAGCGCCCACGCCCGCCATCCCCCACACCACTAGAGCCATTACGCAGCTTCCCTCCAGCTACACTACTCCAAGACGATTGCCCACCGGAAAAGACAGCGGTGGATCGGCTAATAGCCGTTCTCAAACTCAGCCACGACCTGGAGCGGTTGGCCAGCTATCCCTTCTACCACGCGGCGCTCGGGCAGTTCCGCATTCTCGCTGGGCAATTCGACGGCGCTCGGGAGCACTTCGCCGCCGCTCTCGCCCTCGCGCGCAATCCCATGGAGCGAAGTTTCTTCGCGCAGAAGATCGACGCCTGCGGGTGAGGGATGCTCTAGTCCCTAATGCCTAATGCCTATTGCCTATTCCCCGCCCCTACCCCCGCACCCAGTCCTTCACCTTCTGCACCAGCACGTCGCGGCTAATGTCGCTGATGGCCTCGGTAAGCGGCAGCTGCTTGGGGCAGGCCTCAACGCAGTTCTGCGCAAAGCCGCACTCCTGCACGCCGCCGTCGCCGGCCAGTGCGCGCAGCCGGTCCTCTTTGTACACCTTGCCCGTGGGATGGTTGTTGAAGAGCTTGACCTGTGCGATGGTCGCCGCGCCCACAAAACCCGTCTCCTCGTTGAACTGCGGGCAAACCTCCATGCAGCACGTGCAAGAGATGCAATTCGACAGCGGGTAGTTCGCCTCCTGCTGCTGCGGATAAACCCGCGGACCGGCGCCCAGATCGTAGGTCCCGTCCACCGGCACCCACGCCTTCACGCGCAGCAGGTTTTCGAAAAGAACCGAGCGGTCCACCTGCAGATCGCGCACCAGCGGAAACTTCGTCAGCGGCTCGACCTTGATCGGCTGTTCGAGATTATCCACCAGCGCCGAGCACGCCATGCGCGCCTTGCCGTTGATCTTCATCGCGCACGACCCGCAGATCTCCTCCAGGCAATTCGAGTCATAGGTGATCGGCGTCGTCGCCTTGCCGTCGGCATTCACCGGATTGGCCGCGATCTCCATCATCGATGAAATCACGTTCATCCCCGGCCGCCACGGAAGCTCGAAGCGCTCCCACACCGCCGGCGCCTCAGGACTCGCCTGGCGCTTGATCTCGAAGGTTACGGTCTTCGTCGCCATGATGCCTTTCATTTGAAGGGTAGGGGCTTCAGCCCGTACATTAACCGATCCAAAACCCTCCGGGCTTTAGCCCCTGAGGAAAAGAGCAACCGCAGAGCCTTCGACTTTGGTCGCTCGCCGCAAATCTTGTCCAAGAGTCTGCCCCACGCAGTGGTTACTTCACCGCGTCATATCTCCGCGGCCGCGGCTGGATGTACTGCGTATCCACTTCCTCAAACTCGAGCTTCGGCCCCGAGCACTGCCCGGTGAAGCTGGCCTTTGTCGTCTTCAGGAACCTCTCGTCGTCGCGGTCCAGAAAGTCCGGCTTGTAATGCGCCCCGCGCGACTCGTCACGCAGCATCGCTCCGTGCGTGATGGTCCGCGATAGCTCCAGCATATTCTTCAGCTGTCGCGCAAACGCGAAGCTCGTATTCGCCCACTGGCTCTTGTCGCTCAGGTTCACGCGCTGGAAGCGCTCGAGCAGTTCCACAACCTTCTCATCCGCCTGCTTCAGGTTCTTGTTGTAGCGGATCACCGTTGCGTGTTCCGTCATGGTGCTGCCCAGCTCGCGCCACAGCTTGAAGGGATTCTCCCCGCCTTCGTTCGCGATCAGTTTCTTGTTGATTTCGGATTGGCGCTGCACCTCGGCAGACGCAGCCGCGCCAACGCCCTCGGCCGCCGCTGAGTTCTTCGCATACTTCAACGCATTCGGTCCCGCAACAAATCCGCCGTAGATGCAGCTCACCAGCGAATTCGCGCCCAGCCGGTTGGCGCCGTGATATTGGTACTCGCACTCGCCGCACGCAAAGATTCCCGGCACGTTCGTCATCTGGTTAAAGTCCACCCAAAGCCCGCCCATGGTGTAGTGCATGCCGGGGAAGATCTTCATCGGCTCTTCGCAGGGATCGACGCCGACGAACTTCTCGTAAATCTCCAAAATGCCGCCGAGCTTGCGATCGAGCGTCGAGCGGTCGATATGCGTCAGGTCGAGATACACCATCGGCTGCCCATCGAGGCCGAGGCCAAGCTCGTACACCACTTTGTGAATCGCCCGCGTGGCCACGTCGCGCGGCACCAGGTTGCCGTACTTCGGATACCACTCCTCGAGGAAATAGAATCGCTCGCTCTCCGGAATAGCCTTGAAACCCCGCTTGTCGCCCGGCGCGCGTGGCACCCAAACGCGCCCGCCCTCGCCGCGCGCCGACTCCGACATCAGCCGCAGCTTGTCTTCGCCGGGAATGCAGGTCGGATGCACCTGGATGAATTCGCCGTTCGCGTAATACGCGCCCTGCTGAAACACCGCCGACTGCGCCGAACCCGTGCACACCACCGAATTGGTGCTCTTGCCGAAGATCGCCCCGATGCCGCCCGTAGCCAGAATCACTGCATCCGCCGCAAAGGCGCGCAGCTCCATCGAGCGCAGATCCATCGCCACAATGCCGCGCGCCGCGCCCTTTCCGTCGATCACCGCCGACAGAAACTCCCAGCCCTCGTACTTCTTTACCTTGCCCTCGGCCTCGAACCGCCGCACCTGCTCGTCGAGCGCGTAGAGCAACTGCTGCCCCGTCGTCGCCCCGGCAAACGCCGTGCGATGGTAAAGCGTGCCGCCAAAACGCCGAAAGTCCAGCAGCCCCTCCGGCGTGCGGTTGAACGGCACTCCCATGCGATCCAGTAGGTCGATGATTCCCGGCGCCGCCTCGCACATCGCCTTCACCGGCATCTGATTTGCCAGAAAGTCGCCGCCGTAGATCGTGTCGTCGAAGTGCTGCGCGGTGGTGTCGCCCTCGCCCTTCAGATTCTTGGCCGCGTTGATTCCGCCCTGCGCGCAAACCGAGTGCGACCGCTTCACCGGCACAATGGAAAATAAATCCACCGTACCGCCCGCCTCGGCAATCTTGATAACCGCGGCTAGCCCCGCCAGCCCTCCGCCAACCACGATGATTCTGGGTGTTGCCATTGCGTCGTTCCTTTGAGGTTTCAGGTGTCAGGGTTCAGGTGTCAGAAACTGATGTTTATACAAAGATCGGATTCACAGGCCACAGTCATCGGATTTCCTTCGTGCTGGTTCAGGCTGAACAGCGCGCGCTGAAATTCTGGTTTTCAAAAAGCACAACGTTAGTCGCGCCATCGACAGGGCGAACGGAGGGAGCGGGGGCCTTCAGGCCCCCGAAATTCAGCGCCGAGAGCGGGCCTTTAGGCCCGGAAATGTTTTGATAGGGCACGGCTTCACAGGCTGCGGAAAAACTCAGTTGCGACGCTGTTTTGAAAGGGCACGGATTTATCCGTGCCGATAAATCCAATGGAAACGGCCCGGCTTTAGCCGCTGAGGGATGGTTTTGTTCGCACTGAGCCAGATTGCGGAGTTTTTCCGC
>Ga0209415_10015274_pt1 | contig 12460 bp, 11 predicted proteins | sample PeaSoiSIISIP2007_FD_187696 | JGI IMG/M metagenome (GOLD analysis project Ga0209415, IMG submission 187696) | Peat soil microbial communities from Weissenstadt, Germany - SII-SIP-2007 (SPAdes) (version 2) | ecosystem: Environmental > Terrestrial > Soil > Wetlands > Peat | place: Germany... | reverse complement strand
TGGTCGAGGCGGTATTTGACGTCGAACGCCAGCATCGCCAGCGTCGCCTCGACCAGGGCCTTCGCCCCGATCGGCCCGAACACCTTGAGCGGCGTCGGGCCGAGGTTCATCACCCAATGGCTGGTGATGATGTCGTTGAGGTCGGTGATGTGGTCGGAGTGCATGTGCGTCAGCAGCACCGCCGAGATCGCCGCCGGCCCGACGCCCACCGCCGCCAGCCGCATCACGACACCGCGCCCGCAATCTGCCAGCAGGTTCACGCCGCCCGCGCGCACCAGCGTCGCCGGCCCCGCCCGCTGCGGGTTGGGCAGCGGCGAACCGGTGCCGAGCAGGATCACGTCCATCGGCTGTTCCCCGAGCAAGCTGAACTGTCGTGTAGAACAATTCGGCTGTCCCTCAAGGGCGGGTCCGCAGTCCGCGTCATCGCCACCAGCGCCGAACGATCTAGTTCTTGTTTTGTTCTGGTCACGCCGGCATTATGGTCCGATGGCGACTACCTCTCCGAGCGGTCCGGCGCCCCGCGGTCGCGGCGCCCAGTCCAATGCCAGTGGCCGGTTCGAGAGCCTTGTGCGCGAGGCATTCGACGACGGTTGGACCGCCGAGGACGAGGCGCCCGCGCAGCTGAAGACCCACGTCACGCCCGAGCGGTCGAAGACCATCATCGCTCGCAACACCAGTCCCGACGTCGGCTTCGACCGCTCGATCAACCCCTACCGCGGCTGCGAGCACGGCTGCATCTACTGCTACGCCCGGCCGAGCCACGCCTATGTCGGCCTCTCGCCGGGTCTGGATTTCGAGAGCCGCATCTTCTTCAAGCCAGAGGCCGGACAACTGCTGGCGAAGGAGCTCTCGAGGCCGAGTTACCAGCCCGGCGCGATCCACATCGGCGGCAACACCGATCCCTACCAGCCGCAGGAACGGCGGCTGCGGGTGACGCGCGGCGTGCTGGAGACGCTGCAACGGTTCGCCCATCCGTTCTCGATCATCACCAAGTCGGCGCTGATCCTGCGCGACGCCGACATCATCGGACCGATGGGCCAGGCGCGGCTGGCCCGGGTCGCTGTCTCCGTGACCACGCTCGACCGGGCGCTGGCGCGGGCGATGGAACCCAGGGCGGCGACGCCGGACAAGCGTATCGCCGCGATCCGCGGCATCGCCGGCGCTGGGGCGCCGGTCACGGTGATGTTCGCCCCGGTGATCCCGGGCCTCAACGACCACGAGCTGGAGGCGGTGCTGGAGCGGGCGGCCGAGGCGGGCGCGAGCCGGGCCGGCTACGTGGTGTTGCGCCTGCCGCTGGAGATCAAGGATCTGTTCCGCGAATGGCTGGAGGCGGCCCGCCCCGATCGCGCGGCGCGGGTGATGAGTCTGGTGCGCCAGATGCGTCACGGCCGCGACTACGACATGCGCTGGGCCGAGCGGATGAAGGGCGACGGCCCGATCGCCGAGCTGATCGGCGCCCGCTTCTCCGCCGCCACCCGCCGCTACGGCCTCGACGGCGCGCGCCAGTCCCTCGACCTGACTCAGTTCAAAATCCCGGCCAAGGCAAGCAACCAGCTGGAGCTGTTCGGCTGACCGCCCCTCGCCCGTCTTGCCACGACTCCCGAAATCGGTCCTAAGCTCGCGGCGCTTCGGCGGGCGGCCGAGGACAGGGTGAGGAGCCGTGGTGGCGGAATTTTCGGCGTCTGACGCGGCGTTCACCGGATTTCGGGTGGTGGCCGAGCGGCCATGGGCCGTCGGCATTTGGGCGTTGCTGCAGTTCGTGGTCTCACTCGCCCTCAGTCTGTTCGTCGCCTACTCGGCGGGGCCGGCCTTCACCAAGCTGGCCAACCTCGGCCTCCAACCGCCCAGCCAAGACCCGACCCTGGTGCTGGATCTGTTCCGCCAGGTGGCGCCGACCTACGTGGTGCTGCTGGTTGGCGGCCTTGTGCTCAACGCCGTGCTCTACGCGGCGATGAACCGCGCCGTGCTGCGGCCGCAGGAGAGCCGCTTCGGCTACCTGCGGCTGGCGTCGGACGAACTGCGGCAGCTGGGCCTGTTCGCCATCTTCCTCGGGCTCGGAATCATCGCCTACGCCATCGTGCTCGTGGTGATGATGGTGGTGGTCGTCGTGGTCGCCCTCGCCGGCGGAGGATCGGACGGCGCGGCCCTGGCCCTGGCGCTGGCGATCGCGCTGCCGGCGATCATCTGTGGCTTCGTCTATCTCGCGGTGCGCCTTTCGCTCGCCTCGCCGCTAACCTTCGACACCCGCAAGATCGATCCGATGGCTGCTTGGCGGCTGACCCGCGGGCGCTTCTGGCCGCTGCTGGGGACCTACTTCATCGCCTTCGCGCTCAGCATCGTGGTGGTGGTGCTGACCTTCGCCATCGCCGCCGCTGCGATCGCCGTCATCGGCGGCGGCATCGGCGCGCTCGGACCGGCCTTTCAGTCGGACATGGGCTCAGTGGCCGAGGTGGTGACGCCGACCCGCCTGGCCTATCTCACCGTCTCGGCCGTCGGCCAGGCGCTGATCTGGCCGGTGACCATGACACCGCCCGCCGCGATCTACCGCGCCCTCACTGGCGCGGTCGCAGGGCGCGTGTTCGACTAGCAGCCGGCGACCGCCTCGGGGCCTTCCACGCACCCTTGCCGGGTTCCACCCGATAGTCTTTGGTTAATGAAACCTTACCGGTTGGCGCGATCGCTGCAGGCGAAGGCCCTCAGCGTCGCAAAATGGTGCGTGAGCCGTGCCCTGGACCCAGATCGATTTTCGTCAGGACACCCACCTTTGGTGGGGCCAGATCGCCACCGAGCGGCAAGCGCAGGAGGTGGTGAGCTGGACCGCCTGGTCGCTGCTTCTGGTGGGTCTTGCGCCGCTCGGCGCGCTCGGCCTCTCGGCGGTGCGGGGCGAGCTGACGCTGGCCTGGCCCCTCTATGAGAATTTCGGCCAGAACTGGATCGTGCTCGGCCAGATCGCCTTCGCCGCAATCGAGGTCGGCGCGGCGGTGACGCTGCTTCGCACCCGCAGCTGGGTCTCGGCGGTGATCCTGCTGGCCTGCTGCGTGTTCGTGATCTCGGTGCTGATCGCGACCATGGCCCACGTGTTCGCGGTCGGCGACAACGCGGGGACGATCGCCAGCGAGAACGGGGTGCTGCTGGCGGCGATGCTGTTCTTCGTGCGGCTGATCTGGCGGGCGATGTATGCGGCCCAGTCGCTGCGGCGGCTGCAGCTTTCCGAGCATTTCATCTGATTTTGATGCCCCCGGACCTCGCGTAACGCCGCTGTGGCGGCTTGCGCCGGCCGAGTGAATGACGTTCAGTTGACGGGCGAACCCTGCCGGAGAGCCTATCAATGCCCCTCGACACCGCCGAGCTCGACTTCGATCCCGACGCCCTGCGTGAGAAATATCGCCAGGAGCGCGACAAGCGCCTGCGCGCCGACGCCAACGAGCAGTACGTCGAGGTCGAGGGTGACTTTCGCCACTACGTCGACGATCCCTACATCGAGGCGCCAATCGTCCGCGGCCCGCTGACCGACACGGTCGACGCCCTGGTGATCGGCGGCGGTTTCGGCGGCCTGCTGGCCGCGGCCCGCCTGCGCGAAGCCGGCGTCGACAAGATCCGCATCCTCGAGAAGGGCGGCGACTTCGGGGGCACCTGGTACTGGAACCGTTATCCGGGCGCCCAGTGCGACATCGAGAGCTACATCTACCTGCCGCTGCTGGAAGAGACCGGCTACATCCCCAAGGAGAAGTACAGCTTCGCCCAGGAGATCCGCGACCACAGCCGGCGGATCGGCGAGCACTTCGACCTCTACAAGGACGCCTGCTTTCAGACCGAGATCCGCGAGATCCGCTGGCTCGAGGACGAGAAACGCTGGCTCGTCACCACCAACCGCGACGACGCCATGAAGGCGCGCTATGTCGTGATGTCGAACGGGCCGCTGAACCGGCCGAAGCTGCCGGGCATCCCCGGGATCGAGACCTACAAGGGCCACTCGTTCCACACCAGCCGCTGGGACTACGCCTACACCGGCGGCAACTCCTACGGGAACCTCGACAAGCTTGGCGACAAGCGCATCGCCATCATCGGCACTGGCGCGACGGCGATCCAGTGCGTGCCGCACCTGGGCGCGGCCGCCAAGCAGCTCTACGTGTTTCAGCGCACGCCTTCGTCGGTCGATCTACGCGGCAACAAGCCCACCGACCCCGACTGGGCCGCCTCGCTCCAGCCTGGCTGGCAGAAGCGGCGGATGGAGAACTTCAACATCCTCGTCAGCGGCGGCGCGCAGGACGAGGACCTGGTCAGCGACGGCTGGACCGACATCATCCGCAACCTGCTGTCCATCGCCGCCGTGCGCGGCGACAAGCCGATGTCGATGGAAGAGCTGGCTCAGACCATGGAACTGGCCGACTTTCGCAAGATGAACCAGGTTCGTGGCCGGGTCGACGCCCTGGTGCGCGACCGCCACGCCGCGGAGGCGCTGAAGCCCTGGTACCGCCAGTTCTGCAAGCGGCCGACGTTCAACGACGACTATCTGCCGACCTTCAATCGCGACAACGTCACCCTGGTCGACACCGCCGGCAAGGGCGTCGAGCGGGTGGATGAAACCGGCCTGGTTGTGGCCGGCGTCCACTACGAGGTCGACTGCATCATCTTCGCCACCGGCTTCGAAGTGGGCACGTCCTACACGCGGCGCGCCGGGTACGAGATGATCGGCCGGGACGGCGTCACCCTGAGCCAGTACTGGGCCCGGGGACCGCGCACCCTGCATGGTCAGATGAGCCACGGCTTTCCCAATTGCTTCCACATGGGCGTCAACCAGAACACCCTGACGCCCAACTTCCCGCACCTGCTCGACGAGCAGGCGCACCACATCGCCCACATCGTCGGCGAGGCGAACCTGCGCCAAGCCACCACCGTCGAGCCGACTGCGGAGGCGGAAGCGGGGTGGGTGCAGACCATCGTCGATACCGCGCGACTGAACCTCGAGTTCCGCCAGGCGTGCACGCCCGGCTATTACAACGGCGAAGGTCGCGCGGGCGCGGACGACGGCCTGTTCGCCGGCCTATACGGTCCCGGCCCGGTGGCATTCTTCGCCCTGGTCAAAGCCTGGCGCGACGGCGGGATGGAGGGGCTCGAGATCGCCTGAGGGCGCTCCGGCGCTGGCGCGAGCGAACTGACGGCGAATCGGCTGCACCTGCCGCTCCAACAGCACAGTGCGGCCGTGCGCGCGCCTTAGGCGGCGCGCGGCAAACCGGCCGCACCGCAGGAGTTCTGGTTGCCGGCCCCCCGGAATTGCCAATAATCAGGCTGCGCCACTTCAGCGGCGAGCCTGCTTCGACTTGCCGCCGACGAACGGGGGACCCCATGACCGACACCGATGAACAGCTGCCGAACGTCGGCCGCCGCGCCTTCATGTGGGGCGCCGCGATCGCGGCGGCCGCGCCGATCGTCACCGAGGCGAACCTCGCCTGGGGATTACAGCATGGCCGGCTCGGCGCCGACGTCCCCCCTGACGCGGTGCTGATCAACGCCAACGAGAACCCACTTGGGCCATCGAAAGCCGCCCTGCAGGCGATCACCGATATTGCCCCGCTTGGTGGTCGCTACGACAAACTCGACCTGATGGACAAGTTCAGCCAGAAGTTCGCATCGCAGCACGGCCTGAAGCCCGAGAACATCGCGATCTACGCCGGCTCGTCCGAGCCGCTGCACTACACCGTGCTCGCCTTCACCTCGCCGTCCCGTGGCCTGGTCACGGCCGATCCCTCGTACGAGTCGCCGCTCGCCGCCGCGCAGTTCAAGGGCGCCCCGATTCACAAGGTGCGCCTGACTCCCGACGCCGCCCATGACGTCAAGGCGATGGTCGCCGCCGACCCCAACGCCGGCGTGATCTACATCTGCAATCCCAACAACCCGACCGGCACCATCACGCCAAGGGAGGACATCCTCTGGGCGCTGGCCAACAAGCCGGCGGGGTCGATCCTGCTGGTCGACGAAGCCTACATCCACCTGTCGGACGAGCAGGACGTGCTCGACCAGGTGGTGGCCGGCAAGGACCTGATCGTGCTGCGAACCTTCTCCAAGGTGTACGGCATGGCCGGAATCCGCTGCGGCATGGCCATCGCCCGCCCCGACCTGCTGGAGAAGCTGCAGCCCTACCTGCAGAACATGATGCCGGTCACGGCCCTCGCCGCGGCCGTCGCCTCACTCGACGACCCCGACCTGGTGCCCACACGCAAGAAGTGGATCGCCGACACACGCAGGGAGACGATCGCCTGGCTGCAGCAGGCCGGCTACAAGCCGATCGGCGTCTCGCACAGCAACTGCTTCATGATCGACACCGGCCGCGACGGCCATGGCGTGATCGACGCCCTGCGCAGCAGGAAGGTCTACATCGGCCGCATCTGGCCGGTCTGGCCCAACGCCGTGCGCGTCACCGTCGGCACGCCTGACGAGATGGCGAAGTTCAGGGTCGCCTTCAAGGAAGTCATGGATGCGCCGGCGATGGCCGGCTCGCCCACCCCCGCTCAGCATGCAAGCGCGAGTCTGTCCGGCATGGGCGGCACGCGCTTCCTGTCGTAGAGCCGCGGCCGGCTACACGATCCGCGTGTTGCGGTTGCCCCAGTAGGCGTCGCGCAGCAGGCGCTTGTAAAGCTTGCCAGTGGGCAGCCGAGGCAGTTCGTCGGCGAAGTCGACCGAGCGCGGGCACTTCATGTGGGCCATATGCTCGCGGCAGAAGCCGATCAGCTCGGCCTCGAGTTCCGGCCCCGCGGCCACGCCCGGCATCGGCTGCACCACCGCCTTGACCTCCTCGCCGAGGTCCTCGTTCGGCACCCCGAACACCGCCGCGTCCGCGACCTTGGGATGGGTGATCAGCAGGTTCTCGCACTCCTGCGGGTAGATGTTCACCCCGCCGGAGATGATCATGAAGGTGCGCCGATCGGTCAGGTGCAGATAGCCGTCGGCGTCGAGATAGCCGACGTCGCCGACGGTGCTCATGGCCCCGTCGGGCGAGCGGGCTTCCTTGGTCTTATCGGGGTCGTGGAAGTACTCGAACGGGGTCGCGGTCTTGAACCAGATCGTGCCCGGCTCGCCGGCCGGCGCCGGGTTCATCTCCTCGTCGAGGATGTGCAACTCGCCCAGCACCACCTTGCCGACCGTGCCTGGATGAGCGAGCCACTCGGCGCTGTCGCAGGCCGTGAAGCCAAGGCCTTCCGTTGCGCCGTAGTACTCGAGGATGATCGGACCCCACCAGTCGATCATCTGATGCTTGACCTGGATCGGGCACGGCGCCGCGGCGTGGATCGCCACTTCGAGGGATGACAGATCGTAGCGGCGGCGTGTCGCTTCCGGCAGCTTCAGCATGCGCGAGAACATGGTCGGCACGAGCTGGCTGTGGGTCACCTCGTACCGCTCGACCAGCGCCAGGTACGCTTCCGGATCGAAGTGCTCCATGATCACCGCGGTGCCGCCACAGCGGATGGTCAGGTTCACCGCTCCCTGCGGCGCGGAGTGGTAGAGTGGCGCCGGCGAGAGGTAGACCATGCCTTCCCGGTAGCGCCAGAGATCGATCAGGAAGCTGAACAGGAAGAGGCTCTCGCTAGGTGGGCTTTCCGGCAGTGGGCGGATGATACCCTTGGGCCGTCCGGTCGTGCCGGACGAATAGAGCATCGCCGTGCCGAGACATTCGTCCGGGATCGGCGTATCGGGCATCGCCGCGGCCGCCTCGTCGAGGTTGACGAACAGCCCGCCGTCGCCCGGCCCGTCGACTACCAGGCAGCGGGTGATCGCCGGCGTCGCGGCCACCGCCTGGCGGGCGATCTCCAGCTTGGCCTGCGAGGTGATCAGCACCTTGGATTGGCTGTTCTGCAGCAGGTAGGCCACTTCGTCCGGCTGCAAGTAAGAGTTGACGCAGGTGTAATAGAGCCCCGACCGCTCGCCCGCGGCGCAGCACTCCACGTACCGGACGTGGTTCTCCATGAAGATCGAATAGTGATCCAGCCGGCCAAGTCCCTGGCCACGCAGGTAGTGCGCCAGCCGGTTGCTGCGAAGCTCAAGCTCGCGGTAACTGATCGCCTCGCCGCTTCCGGCCATGATGACCGCCGGCGTGTCCGCCTTCTGCCTTACCCAGTTCCCCGGATACATCCCGCGCGCCGGCTAAGGATCGATCCGCGCCTGGGCGTAGCCGCTGAGGACTTCGACGCCGTTCTGGTTCTTGGTCGAGACGTCGAGTTCCACGAGCTTCTTGCCGCCCTCGTCCGTGATCTCCTTCACCGTCGCGGTGGAGTCGAGCGTGTCGCCCGGCCAGACCTGGCTGGTGAAGCGCACGCCGTATTTGGTCAGCCGCGCGTCGCCGACATAGTCGGTCAGCATCTTGCCGGTCATGCCCATGGTCAGCATGCCGTGGGCGAACACCGAGGGATAGCCGGCCACCTTGGTGGTGAAGATCTCGTCCGTGTGCAGCGGGTTGTAGTCGCCGGACGCACCGGCGTACTGCACGATCTGGGTGCGCTTGAGGTCGTCGACTAGGCGCGCGGTGTGAGTGTCGCCCACCTTCAGTTTGCTGGCGCTGAGAGCCATGACCTAAGCCTCCGTCTTCTGGTCGACCGGGCGCTCGGTCCGGACGCCGACGCCGCGGGCGGTGATCACCAGCTCGCCGTGCTGGTCGCGGTACTCGGTGACGTTCTCGGAGAACACCAGCTTGCCCGAGCGGCGGCCCTCCTTCTCCCAGGTCTTGCCGGGCAGGTTGGTCGCGGTGAGCACGTCGCCCGGCTTCAGGTGGCGGTGATATTCGAAGTGCTGCTCGGCGTGCAGGCCGCCCCCACCCCCGCCGCCACCGCCGCCCCCCCCGGGTTCGCGCACGATGCCGGTCGGGTTCTTGCCGGAGCCGAACCAGGGCTGGCCGACTTTCGGGCGCAGGAAGTAGTCGGGGTCGAACTGGGCGCTCGCCTGGGGAAAGGTCGGCGGGGCGATGATGCCGCCAGCCTCGGTGGTCTTGGCGTATTCGGGGTCCGAATAGACCCTGTTGTCGTCGCCGACCGAGCGGGCGAACATCAGGATGTGGCTTGCTTCCACGGGAAATGTCTTGGCGGCCATGGCTTCCTCTCAAGATGCGGCCGCCTCTTGGGGGCGAGCGCGCCATCTACCAAAACGAGGTCGCAAGGCCCCCGTCAACCGCCAAGCGGCGTTGACGTGGGGTCCGATCTCGCGGCGTGGGCGCTGAGCCTTGATGGACTTTCCAGGCGCCCAGGATGAGAAGGCGCGGCATGAGCGACGAATTCTTCCCGACGCCCCTGCCGCCGACCCTGACCGACGGCGTCATCTGGCTCGACAGCCACACGGTCGAGGACGCCGAGGCGCACCACGCCGGCGAGGATGATGAGATGATCCGCCGGTTCGACGGGACCGAGAAGGCGACGCTCGATCAGATGCGGGGCGCCATGCGCCGTTGGATCGCCATGCGCGCGGCCGGCGGTCCCCAGTTCGCCTACGCCATGCGCGACAGTGCCGGCGGCGTCCTGATGGGTGGGTGCGAGATGCAGCGCCGGCGGCCCAACACCGCACATGTGTCTTACTGGCTCTACCCAGCGTTCCGAGGCCGCGGCTACGCCAGTCGCGGGCTCGCTCTGTTGTGCGCCGAGGCCGCGAAGATCGACGGCATCGCGACGGTCGAAGCCGACATCGCCGCCGATAACCTCGCCTCGCGGGGCGTCGCTTTGCGTAACGGCTTCGTCCAGGCGGGAACAGTGACCGACAAGACCTGGTCAGGGGCCATCGTCACCCTCGATCGCTACGTTCGGCCGGCCAGGATCGCCGGCTGAATCCTAGCGCCGGGCGAAATTGGCCAGGTCACTGGCCGTATCGCGGCTTATCTCCGGGCAGGCGACCGCGAAGACTTCGGTGCCGTGGGTCGTGCCCATCACCTGGCGGCAGCGCGCCGGCTGGCCGGCCTGCAGCAGCAGCCGATAGAAGCCGATGCCCTCGTCGCGTAGCGGGTCACACTCGTTGACGCTGATCACCACCGGCGGCAGGCCTTTGACGTCCTTGATGGTCGCGAACCCAGGCCACGCCAGCGGGTCCTTCGCCTCGAACGCCTCGATGCCGTAGGCCATCGCGCCGCGGTTGCTGTGCAGGTCGAGCAGGATGCCGTTGTTCTCGGTTGAGGAGACGTAGCGTTCGTCCGGCCAGGCGCCGGCGATGTAGGGGCAAAGCGCATAGAGCCCCTTGATCAGGCCGATGTCGCCGTCGCGCAGCAACTTCAGCCCGGTGGCCAGGGTCAGATTCCCGCCACCGCTCTCGCCGGCGATGACGATCCGGGCCGGATCGATGCCCAGCGCCGCGTGGTTGGCCGCCACCCACTTCAGCCCGCTGACGCAGTCGTTGAGCCCGGCTGGATAGGGCGCCACCTCGGGCGCCGACGACGCCTGCAGGCAGTTGCGAAAGTCGACCATCGCCACCGCGACGCCCTGGGCGGCGATGATGCGGCCCCAGGCGCGGTACATGCCGTCGAACGCCGACATGCTCTGCATGCCGCCGCCATGGATGTAGTATACGCACGGCAGGATCTCGTCGTTCTCCGGCCGGATGAACTGGACGTTGATCGCATTGCCGTCCGGCTGCGAGGTGAAGGTCGCGGTCTTGATGATCAGGCCCTTGAACGAGGCGACGGCCTCGGTGTCGATGGCGTCGAACATCGCCTTCTGCTGCACCTGAGCCGCCTTGGCCGCCTCAGTGTTCACCTCGGCCAGCAGTTGTGCGCGGTCCTTGGCGTCGCCGGGGGTGGTCATCTCCGGCCAGCCGCCGAACATGGCCTTGAGGCGCGGATCGATCCTCGGATCTGAGGCGAGTTTGGAAGCCATTGCCGTTCCTCCGGTTGTCGCGCCCAAGCTATGATGGCTGGAGCCGCCGGAGAAGAGCCCATGCGCAGCGAAAAGATCGAGTTCGCGAACGGTCAGGGTCAGACGCTCGCCGCGCGGCTCGACCGGCCGGACGGGACGGCCAGGGCCTACGCGCTGTTCGCCCACTGCTTCACCTGTGACAAGACCGCCAAGGCCGCGGTGCGGATCAGCCGCGCGCTGGCGGGGCTGGGCGTGGGCGTGCTGCGCTTCGACTTCACCGGGCTGGGCGAAAGCGAGGGCGAACTCGGCGGCTTCTCGGCCAATGTGCAGGACCTGATCGCCGCCGCCGCGCACATGGAAGCCCTCGGCCACGCCCCTGCCCTGCTGATCGGCCACAGCCTCGGCGGCGCCGCAGTGCTGGCGGCGGCCGGGGAGATCGCCTCGGCCAAGGCGGTGGCGACCATCGGCGCGCCGGCCGAGGTCGACCACGTGCTGAAGCTGCTGGGCGATGGCCTCTCGAAGATCGAGGCCGAGGGCGCGGCCGAGGTGAAGATCGGCGGGCGTCCCTTCACCATCCGGCGCGACTTCGTGAATGACGCGCGGATGCACGATCTGCCGGAGCGCGTCGCGCACCTCCATCGCGCGCTGCTGGTGCTGCACTCGCCGGTCGACGCGGTGGTGGGGATCGACAACGCCTCGAAGATCTTCCTCGCCGCCCGCCACCCGAAGAGTTTCATCTCGCTGGATGCGGCCGATCACCTGCTCACCCGCGGCGAGGACGCCGACTACGCCGCCACCGTGATCGCCGCCTGGGCCAGCCGGTACCTGCCGATGGCCGCCGACGTCCCGGCCGAGACGCCCGACGGCGCGGTGCTGGTGGAGGAGACCGGCGCAGGCAAGTTCCAGGTGCAGGTCAGCGTGCACGGAACCCGCTTCTTCGCCGACGAGCCGGAGGACGTCGGCGGCCTGGGCTCCGGCCCCAGCCCCTACGAGCTGGTCTCGGCCGGCCTTGGCGCCTGCACCTCGATGACGCTGCGGCTCTACGCCGAGCGCAAGGGCTGGCCGCTGCGGCGCACCCGCGTCGCCGTGCGCCACGACAAGATCGCCGGCCAGGTCCCGCCCGACACCTTCGCCCGCCAGATCGCGCTGGAGGGCCCGCTCGACGCCGAGCAGACCGCCCGCCTGCTGGAGATCGCCGACAAATGCCCGGTGCACCGCACGCTTGAAGGCGGCGCGCGCGTCACCACCGCCCCGTTCCCGCAGCCGCCGCCGGCGACCGACGCGAAGGCGGTGGAAACCGAGGCGGTCGAGCACTTCAAGGACATGGACGCCGAATGCCGCGAGGCTGACGCGCGGGGCTGACACCAGTCGCCGCTCCTCGGCGGTTGACAGCCCCTGCCGATCGGGATCACGCTGCAGGTCGGTTGATACGGCCTGCTGCTTGCGCCCCTCGGGGTACGGTGAACGTATCGTGGCTGCTCAAAGCCCCCTTTGCCCGAACGAGCGGGTCAGCAACGCAAGCCCCTGGCACATCCCTTCGTTCGCAGCAGAGGACGAACCCCCATGCGCGATTTTCGCGACGCCAAGGCCATGGCGCAGACCATCCGTGCGGCGCTTGCCGCCAAGGGCCTGAAGATATC
>Ga0209415_10015273_pt1 | contig 12460 bp, 8 predicted proteins | sample PeaSoiSIISIP2007_FD_187696 | JGI IMG/M metagenome (GOLD analysis project Ga0209415, IMG submission 187696) | Peat soil microbial communities from Weissenstadt, Germany - SII-SIP-2007 (SPAdes) (version 2) | ecosystem: Environmental > Terrestrial > Soil > Wetlands > Peat | place: Germany... | reverse complement strand
GGTGCGCCTTCCGGGCGAGTCCGCAGCGATCCTGGGCGTGGCCTTCTCCTGCGAGCCCGGCGAGCGCTTCTGGGGTTTCGGTGAGCGAAGTGACCGAGTCGAACGCCGCGGCTTCAGCGCAGAGTGCTGGGTGGGAGAAGGCGCCCGCCAGCTGGAGGAGCACCCGCTCCTCACCGCCGTGACTCCGGTCTGGGCCCGGCGGCGGCGGCGGGATGCCACGTACTTCCCGGTGCCCTGGGTGCTCAGCTCCCGTGGCTACGGTGTCCTTCTCGACAGTCGCGAGCTGAGCCTCCTCCGCCTCGCCGACGATGACCCGGAGCGGTGGAGCGCCGAGGTGCGCGCGCCCAGGCTGGAGTACAGATTCTTCGCCGGACCCAGGCCCGCCGATGCGCTGCAACGCTTCACCGAGGCCACCGGTCGCCAGCCGTATCCCGCGCGGCCCTGGTTCCTCGGGCCCTGGTTTCAGACCGGCCACGACGACCTGGTGCCGTTGCAGCTCGAGGCCGAGTACGTGAGCCGGCTCAGAGCCGCGGACGCGCCGGTTTCGGCGGCGGAGACGCACATGCGCCGCCTGCCGGGTGGGGCTCATGAGGGACGGCGTGATCAGGAGCGGAAGAGGACCGCGCTCTTTCACGCCAACGGCCTGGCCTGCGTCACCTACCTCAATCCCTTCGTCAGCGAGGATTACGAGGCTGCATACGCGAGAGCACGAGCCACCGGAGCCCTCCAGCGGCGGACGGACGGCTCGCCCTACGTCTATCCCGCGTACATCGGCGGCCGCCAGCCACCCATCACCGTCGAGGGCCAGCTCGACTTCACGACGTCTGCGGCGGATCAACTCTTCGCGGACCTGGCCGCAGAAGCGCTGGAAGATGGGCATGACGGGTGGATGGAGGACTTCGGCGAGTACACGCCTCCCGACGCGGTGCTCGCCGATGGCACGCTCGGAGGGTCCGGCCACAACCCCTACCCGCTCCTCTACCACGCGGCGGCAGCGCGGGCCGCTGGGACCGCGCCGGTCGCGCGATTCTCCCGCTCGGGCTGGACAGGGGCCGCCCGGCATCTGCCGTTGGTCTGGGGAGGGGACCCCTCAACCTGCTGGGAGTTCAGCGGACTCGCATCCTGCGTGACCGAGGGCCTGTCGGCCGGTCTGTCCGGGATCGCCTTCTGGGGGGCGGACATCGGCGGTTTCTTCTCTCTCGGCGCCGCCCGCCTCGACGAGGAGTTGCTGGTGCGCTGGATCCAGCTGGGCGCGCTCACGCCCCTGATGCGGACCAAGGCCGGTGGGATCTCGATGCCCCGGCGCCAGCGGCCGCAGATATGGGAGCCAGGCCTGATTGCTCACTGGCGACGCTGGGCGAAGCTGCACACCCAGCTCAATCCCTACCTCCTCGGAGCAGCTGTGGAGTACGTCGAGACCGGCCTGCCGCTGCTGCGCCATCACGCCTTGACTCACCCCGACGACGCCGAGGCGTGCGCTCGGGAGGACCAGTACCTGCTTGGCCCGGACCTGCTGGTTGCCCCGGTGCTCCAGGCTGGGCATCGGAAACGCACGCTATATCTGCCGGAGGGTTTGTGGGTGGACCTCTGGCGATCGGCGGCGTACGAGCCACGGGCAGCGGAGGCGTCGGCGGCGCGTTCCCCATGCGGAGCGTCGATGCGACGGGGCGAGGCGGCGCCATCGGGGGCGGCGCAGGCGTGGCGCGCAGGGTGACGGGGTTGGGGATGGTGGCATCCGCGGATGAGTCGGGCGGACGGACGACGGGGCGGTTGGAGATGGTCGTGGTCTGCTCCTCGACCAGCGACGGCGGTCGCACGCTCGCGAGCGTGTCGACGAGCCTCTGGCGTCCCTGCTCCATGCCGGCTGCAACGCGCAGCGCGTTCGCCAGCTCCTCGGCCTGGATCGAGCGCTTGTCGGGATCCGGCTCGAGCCCGCGCCCCACGGCGTCGAGCACCGAGAGCGGCAGGTCGGGACGAAGCGCGGCAAGCGAGGGGAACGTCGGCTCCGCCATCGCCCGCAGCACCTCGAGGTCCGAGGTGCTCCCGCGCACGATCGCCTTGCGCCCGGCCAGCAGCTCCCACAGGAGAAGGCACCCCGCGTACACGTCGGCGCGCACGCTGAGCGCCTCGCCGCGAACCTGCTCCGGCGCCATGTAGCCGTACGTCCCCTTGATGAACCACGCCTGCGTCTTCTCCATCTCGATGCCCGCGACCTTGGCGATCCCGAAGTCGGCGATCTTCACGTGCCCGTCCCACGGGATGAGTACGTTGGACGGGTTCACGTCGCGGTGGATGACGGGGGAGAACTCGCCGGTCTGGGGGTCCTTGGCCGAGTGCGCGGCGGAGAGCGCGTCGAAGATGCGCCAGGCGACGAACATCGCCGCGCTGTCGTCGAAGGGGACGCCCCGTGGCCTCAGGAGCGCGCGCAGCTTGTGGAGCGGCATCCCGTCGACGTACTCGAGCACCATGACGAGCTGCCCGTTGTCCGAGAAGAAGTCGAAGAGCTTCACGATGGCGGGATGGGACAGGCGCGCATAGGCGGCGGCCTCCCGCGCGAACATGCGCTCGAACGACTTGTCGTCGCGGTACTCTTGGAGGAGCAGCTTCAGGACGACGACGCGCTCGAACCCGTGCGGTCCTTCGGCGCGGGCCAGGAGCACGTCGCTCGTGCCGCCCGTCGCGATCCGCCGCAGCACGCGGTAGCCGCCGACCCGCACCGGGAGGCTCCCGTCGGAGAGCGGTTGAAGCGCGCCGGAGGACGAGGGAGAGGGTTCCACCCTGCTGTGCCGGTCTCAGGCCGGGCGTTCGGTCAGATCGGCCTCGACGCTGTCCAGCAGCTCGTCGGCGCGCGACTCGTCGATGCCCAACCCCTCGGCGAACGAGTTGAGCATCTCGTTCTCTTCGTCCGCGATGGCGTTGTCGGCGAAGGCGATGGCGGCGGCCAGGACGAACGCCACTTCGGCCCGCGCGCCGTCCTCGTGAAGGTGGGCGATGACGTCACGCAGCCGCGCGTCGCGCCCCTGCTCGGCGACGTGCTTCGCCGCCTGGTCGAGCATCGCCTCGATGTGCACCGAGCGCACGGTGTCCCCCGACAGGTTGCGCAGCGCGCCCTTGAGCACCTCGCGCTCGTCGTTGGTGATCTTCCCGTCGGCGGACATCATCAGGTACATCGCCTCGCAGATCGGGCCGTACTCGGTGGCGACGCCGATCAGCTCGGCGGCCTCGGGCGAGAGGTTGGCGCCGCCCGAGAGCGCGATCGACGGTCGCTGGCCGCGCGCGCGGAGCTGGTCCCGCAGCCGCGCGATCGTGGAGTTCGAGAGCCAGATCATGACGCCCAGAGTACCACGGTCCTAATCGTCGAACTTGAAGAGGTCTTCCAGGTCGCCCTTGGTGAGCTTCTTCGCGCCGCCGATGTCCTCCGACAGCACCGCACCGACGAGCTCGCGCTTCTTCTCGGCCAGCTCGAGGATCTTCTCCTCGATCGTGCCCTTGGCGATGAGGCGGTACGTCGTTACCACCTTGGTCTGCCCGATGCGGTGCGCGCGGTCGGTCGCCTGGTCCTCCACCGCGGGGTTCCACCACGGGTCGAAGTGGATGACCGTGTCGGCGGCGGTGAGGTTCAGGCCGCTGCCGCCGGCCTTGAGCGAGATGAGAAACACCGGCGGGCCGTCGTCGCGCTGGAAGTTGTCGACGCGCTCGGGCCGGTCCTTCGTCGAGCCGTCGAGGTACTCGTACTCGACGCCGTCCTCGTCCATGGCGCGCTTGATGAGCTGGAGCATGCTCACGAACTGACTGAAGAGGAGGACCCTGTGCCCGCCCTCGATCGAGGTCTGTACGAGCTCGCGGAGCGCCACCAGCTTGCCCGAGTCCTCGTCGCCGAACTGACGCGGCAGCCCGAGCAGGCGCGGATCGCACGCGGCCTGACGCAGCCGGGTCAGCCCGGCCAGGATCATGATGTGGCTCCGCGCCAGCCCCTGGCGCTCGACCTCGCCCATGACCTGCGCGCGCACCTCCTTGAGGACCGCGGCGTAGAGCGAAGCCTGCTCGCCCATGAGCTCGCAGAACTGATCGGTCTCGATCTTCTCCGGCAGGTCGCGCGCCACCTCGGACTTCGTGCGGCGGAGGATGAACGGGTGGATCGTCGCGCGCAGGCGCTCGGCGGCCTTCTTGTCGCCCGCGTCGATGGGGCGGGAGTAGCGCTCCTCGAACTTGTCGAGCGGGCCGAGTAGCCCGGGGGAGACGAAGTCGAAGATGGACCAGATCTCGCTCAGGCGGTTCTCGATGGGCGTACCGCTCAGCGCGAGCCGGCGGTCCGAGCGCAGCCGCTTGGCGGCCCGCGCCGTGGCGCTCAGCGGGTTCTTGATCTGCTGGGCTTCGTCGAGGATGACGTAGCGCCAGTCGATCTCCTTGAGGAGCTCCTCGTCCCGGCGCAGGAGCGCGTAGCTCGTCACGACGACGTCCGCGTCCTCCATCTCGTCCTGCCGCTCCTTGCGCTCGGCGCCGTGCCAGAGCGCGTGCCGGAGCGAGGGCGCGAACTTGTCCATCTCGCGCAGCCAGTTGGTGACGACGCTGGTGGGGGCGACGATGAGCGCCTTGAAGGGCTTGCGCTTGCCCTCGACCTTCGCGTCCTCGTTCTTGACGGCGAGGAGCAAGGCGAGCGCCTGCACCGTCTTGCCGAGGCCCATGTCGTCGGCGAGCACGCCGCCGGAGCCGATCTCGTGGAGGAACCAGAGCCACTGGAAGCCCTGCTCCTGGTAGGGGCGAAGCTGGGCCTTGAGGTTTCGCGGCTTCTTCGTCCCCTTGATCTCGTCGATGTTCTGGAGCTTCTTGAAGAGCTCCTTCGCGTCGCCCGAGACGCTCGCGCGCCCGACCTGGGCCAGGAGCTCCTCGATGCGCCCCGCCTGCGAGAGCGGGAGCTTGCCGCCGTTGCCGCCGCCGGTGGCCAGGATCTCCGCCTGACGCTGCAGGACCTCGCGCACCTTCAGGGGGTCGAGCTTCGCGAACGTCCCGTCCGCGAGGCGGACGTACTTGCGTCCCTCCGTGAGACAGCGAGCCAGCTCCTCCTGCGTGACGGCGACGCCCTCGCTCTCGAAGTTCATGCGAAGCGACAGCCAGTCGACGCCGCTGCCGACGCGCACGTTCGCGCTGAGGGCCTCGTCGCGCACCTGCACCTCGACGAGGTCGTCGGGCACGTAGAGGTCCCAGTCGTCCGGCAGCGTCGCGAGGCCCTCGGTCCAGAAGCGGATCGCGTCGTCGCCCCGCGCGACGAACTTGTTGCCGTCCTCGGCCGGGTAGAGCCCGAGGTCGCGCAGCTTCCCCGCGGCGTCCTGCTGCGCGGCGATGTCGCAGCGGACGCACCGTGCGCGCTTGCTGGCGCCCTCCGGCGGCTTGACGATGACCGGCACCGTCATCCCGTCGGCGCGCACGTCGATCTCCACGTCCTCGTACGCCGCCCGCAGGCTCACCTGCGCCTCGACGAGCGACCCTCCAGCGGCGACGCGGAACGTCGGCACCAGATCGACCACGTCGGCCACCTGCGAGAGCTCGGGCAGCTCGGCCCCCATCTCGAGGGCGACCTTGGGCAGCCCCTGCATGACGAGATCCGGCAATCTCTCCACCGGCTCGGCGATGACGGGCAGGCGCAGCAGCCTCCGGATCGCAGCCGGCGAGACCCGCCGATCGATGGGCCGCGCCCAGCCCTCCTGCGCGTCGACGTACCAGCCCGGGCTCCCCTCGAACCAGGCGCCGCTCGTGGTGGTGAACTTGCGTGGGTCGCCCGGCCGCTGGAACGACGTCCGCACCAGGATCTGCGTGCCGTCCTGCGACAGCTCGAGGTCGAACCGCGGGCGCATCGGCTCGTCACCGAACCGGAGCTCCATCATCTGCGGCTCGACGATGACGCGGCGCCCCTTGAGCAGGGGGAGCAGCTCGCTCGCGTCCTCGCCGCGGACGTCGATCCCCACGCGTCGCGGCCCCTGGTTCTCGAACCGGGCGAGCAGCCGGACGGCGTCGCGATCGGGCGTGGGATGCTGGTCCTGGCCGACGAGCAGCGTCGTCGGCAGAAGAGGCTGGCGCGCGTCGGGGTCGAGCAGCGTGATGGTGAGCGCGCCGCCGCTGCCGCCCCCGCCGTGCCCGACCTGCTTCACCTGCAGGCGGTACTCGATCTGCTTGGGTGGGGGCGCCATCGGCTCGGGGAGCCAGGCGTCGACGCCGGTGGCGCCCGTGGGCGTGAAGATGCGCGGGTTGTGCTGCGGGTGCTGCGGACCTCCGCCACCGCCTCCGCCGCCACCCTTCATCGCGCGGGCGCGGGCGCGCTTGCTGCGCCGTCCCTCCCCTTCCACGCCCGCCACGTGCACCGTCCCTCCGTGGACCGTGTAGTGCACGCCGTTCGTCGATGGCGCCTGCGCCGGGGCCGGGCGGGGCTGGGCCCCCCGCGCCTGATCGCGCAGCGCGATGAGCAGCGCCGCGACGTGCTTGCAGTGCCCGCCGTTGCTGGAGGCGAAGGCCGGGCAGGTGCAGGTCGAGGTGAAGCCCGCAGGGGCGAGCTGGAGCGTCACCTTGTACGGCTCCGAGTCCGTCCCCCGGACGCTCCCGCGCGCGGCGGCGTCCTCGATGACGATGTTGTCGACCGCGTGTCGACGCACGTAGTCGTAGCCGCGAAGATACGCTCGCGCCCCGAGCAGGCGCCGGAGCGCGCGGTCGTTGAGGGTGGACAGTGCTTCGGTGAACGGTGAGGCCAAAGGCAATGACGCACGCGTGGAGCGTGCCCTTTCCGCGATAGTGACGAGAGGAGCCGGCCTTTGGGGGCCTGCGCGGCGGGGCGACGGAAGCCTCGGACCCGTCCGCGACTGGCTCGGGCACGGCGTGGTGACGGATCACCAATGCCGAGAGCGCGCGAGCTCTTCGTAAACGTCCGTAGCACCCCTCCGGGGGCTTTGCAACCCGCTAATGGCTCCGCGGGGCGGCGTCCCGCTTGAGAACAGCGGCTCGCCTGCGATACGAAGAACGGCCCGCACATGCCCGTTCGCCCCGTTCGCCGCTCTCGCCGTTCGCACGCCCTCCTCGTCCCGGCCGCGGTCCTCCTGGGGAGCGCGTTCGGGTGCAGCTCCCCGGCGGCGCAGACCCACCTCGAAGCCGCGCGTCCCAACGCCCACGCGGTCTTCGAGGCCACGGCGCCGAGCGTCGTGGCGATCCTCAACGACGACCGGGCCGACCGCGAGAAGGAGCAGCTGGAGCTCGAGAAGACGATGGGCGACGAGTCGCACGCGCCCAAACACGTCATCGACGTCTCGCTGCGCAAGGACCCGACGCCGCACGGCACGGGCTTCGCGATCCTCGATCCGCAGACCCACGAGCTCGAGATCATCACGGCGGCGCACGTCGTCCTGCGGCCAGACCGGCTGCGGCTGACGACGCGCGGCGGGCAGACCGTGGAGGCCGAGGTCGTGCGCATCGACGAGGTGCGCGACGTCGCCATCCTGCGGCCCAAGATGCCGCTGAAGGACGTGCCCCCGCTCGACCTGGCGGACGCGGACCCCGACGTGGGGACTCCGGTCTGGGCGATGGGCCACACGGGGCAGGGCTTCTGGGCGCTGTCGTGGGGGATGAGCGAGGGGATCGCCTCGGGCGCCGTCCAGATGTTCGGCGAGAAGCTGCTCCTCTTCGACGCGGCGGTGTACCCGGGCTTCTCCGGGGGCCCGGTGGTCGCGCTGGGTCCCGACGGGCGGCCTCGCGTCGTCGGGGTGAACCACGCCATCCTCTTCACGGGCGCCGCGCTCTTCTCGCCGCTCGGGCCCATCTCCAGCGCCGTGAGCGTCAGCGAGCTGCGCGAGGCCGCGCTGGGTCATCCGGCCGCGGTGCAGGCCGCGATCGCCGCGTACGCGCGGGAGCAGCACTCCAAGGTGTGGGCCGACCTCTTCGTCACCGACAAGCTGAGCGTCGCGCGCGACGCGGCGGATCAGCCGACCGCGACCATCTTCGGCAACGCGCACTCGGTCGACGTGGGCGACGACGACCGCGTGCGCATCCCCGCCGTGGCGATGCTCTTCGGGCTCCCCCCCGGCCCGCACGACGTGACCTTCGAGGTCCGCGATCCCGCGGAGACGCTGCTCGCCAGCGAGGTCACGACGGTGCGCGTGGGCGACAAGCAGCGCGTCGCCTTCGCGTCGACCACCATGCGCTTCGCCGCGGCGAAGTCGCACGGCAAGCACGCGGTCGTCGCCAGGCTCGGCGACAAGGAGCTCGGGCGCACGTTCGTCAACGTGATGCTCCCGGACGACGACGACGACCTCGACGACGACCACGACAGCGACGCCACCGACGACGGCAACCCCGACGTCGACGTCGTCGTGGCGGCGGCCGGGCACGACGACCCGCTGGCGATGGCGGGCATCCGCTCGGCGTGGGCGGAGCGGACGTACCCGCGCCGCGTGGAGTACACGTGGTTCGCGCGGGCGACCCGCGGCTGGAGCGGGACGAACGTGTCCATCACGTCGTACGTCCTCGACAGCGAGGGTCACATCGTCGGCCGCAACGAGGGCTGCTTCCAGGCCGAGGTCCGGCCCGAGCACTCGTGGGCGTGCATGGGGGCCGGCGGGGGCATGCCGTTCCCGCTGGCGTCCGTCGAGGGACCGTACGACATCGTGTTAGCCATCAACGACCGCCCCGTCGCGTGGTGGCCGATGGAAGCCATCATCCAGCAGAGCCACGCGCCCGGGAGCGATGTCCAGCGCTGGATGAAGGAGATGCACCGGGCCGCCGTCAAGCGACGCCAGATGGTCGTCCCACCACCCCTACCCCCGCCCGCGGCCGTGCCGGCGCCAAAGAAGAAGAAGTGAGGGCTCTTCCGACTCTTCTGCTGGTCTTCCTCGCCGGCTGCAGCGCGCCGGTGGCCGGCGCCCTGGACGACTCCGAGGCCAACCGGGTGATGGTGGCGCTCGACCGGGCGGGCGTCGACGCGACCAAGGAGCCCGATCCGACGGCGGAGGGCAAGTGGAAGGTCGAAGTGCAGCGCGACGACGTGCCGCGCGCGCTCGCGGTGATGCGCGACGAAGAGCTGCCCCGGGTGGCGCCGTCGGGCGTGCTGGAGGCCGTCGGCAAGGGGTCGCTGGTCCCGAGCGAGGCGGCCGAGCACGCGCAGCTCGTCGCCGGCATCGCGGGCGATCTGGAGCGCTCGCTCCAGGGTATCGACGGGGTGCTCAGCGCGCGCGTGCACCTCAACGTGCCCACGCCGTCGCCCCTGCGCGATCTCGCGCCGCCCCGCGGCAGCGCCAGCGTGCTCCTCGAGCACCGCGGGTCGACCCCCCCGCTCAGCGCCGACTCCGTGCAGCGGCTGGTGGCCGGCGGCGTCGCCGGGTTGCTGCCGACCGACGTCGCGGTGGTCATGATCTCCCGCCCTGTCCCCGCCGCCCCGGCCGCCGGGGAGCTCGGCCACGTCGGTCCCATCGCCGTCGCGCGCCGTTCGATGCGCGAGCTGCAGGGCGCGCTGGTCGGCCTGGTGGCGCTCGTGGCCATCCTCGCCGCAGCGACGCTCGTCCTCTATGCCCGCCTGACGCGCGCACGCGCCGAGGCGGCCCGTCCGCCCGCACAATCGTGATCCGCGTCGCCGGCCTCGCCAAGTCCGTGCACCAGGCCGGCGGCGGCCGGCGCGCCATCCTTCGCGACGTCTCCCTGACGGTGCCGACCGGGTGCCTCTACGGGCTCATCGGCCCGGGGGCGAGCGGCAAGAGCGTCCTCCTCAAGATGATCACGGCGCTGATGCGGCCCGACCACGGCACAATCGAGATCGGCGACGAGCGCGTGACCGAGGCGTCGGAGCTGCAGCTCCAGGAGATACGCAAGCGCATCGGTATGCTCTTCCAGAACAACGCCCTCTTCGACCACCTCACCGTGTTCGACAACATCGCCTTTCCGCTGCGGCGCCTCTACGCCCCGCCCGAGCAGGAGGTCACCGAGCGGGTCGCCGAGCGGCTGGCGTGCGTGTCGCTGGCGGGCTTCGAGGAGCGCATGCCCTCGGGGCTGAGCGGCGGGCAGAAGAAGCGCGTCGGCGTCGCCCGCGCCACGGTCACGCGGGCGCCCATCGTGCTCTACGACGAGCCCGCGGCGGGGCTCGATCCGGTCACGTCGCAGAAGATCTTCGACCTCTTGCGCGCCGAGCAGCGCGCGAGCAGCGCGACGGTCGTCATGGTCTCCAGCGATCTGGACCGCCTGCTGACGGTCACCGACCGCGTCGGCATGATGTACCGCGGGGAGCTCATCTTCGACGGGACCACAGAGGAGGCGCGATCGTGCCAGGAGCCGCGCGTGAGACAGTTCGTGCACGGGCTGACCGAGGGGCCGCTGTGAAGCGCGTCGCCTGCCTCCTCGGCCTCGTCGTCGTCGCCGCGTGCTCGAAGGAGTCACCGCGCCCCAGCGAGGCCCCGGTCGAAGCCGAGGCGGCCGCCGTCGCCTCCTCGGCTCCTCCCGCGGCCGCGAGCGCCCCCCCTTCCGGGGAGCCCACGCCCGCGGCCAGCGCCTCGACGGCGCCTTCCGCGTCGACCGCGGCCCACGTCGCCTCCGCTCCCGGCACGTCCACCCGGCTCCTCGACGCCGGTCAGGCCCCCCGGCGGACGCTTCGCTACACGTGGCACGTCGACCAGAAGGAGCAGCTCATCATGGACCTGCGGACCGCCGCGTCGACCGAGTTCGCCGGCGCGAAGCAGCCCGAGATCCCCCTTCCGCCGGTGCACATCGTGCTCGACCTCGATCCGCAGAGCGTGACCCCCTCCGGCGACCTCCGCTTCGCCTGGCGCGTCAGCGCGGCGACGGTGACCTCCGACCCGCAGACGCCGTCTCCGATCGCCGACGGGATGCGCACGGAGGTCAGCGCGATCGAGCACCTCGCAGGCACCGCCGCCGTCACGGCGCGCGGCCTGACCGGGGGAGTCACCGTCGACGGGGCCACGACGGTGGACGCGGGGGCGACGGGGCAGATGGCCGAGCAGGTCCGCCAGACGCTCCGCGACATCGCCGTGCCGCTGCCGGAGGAGGAGGTGGGCCGCGGCGCGCGCTGGCAGAAGACCGCGCAGCTCGACGCCAAGGGCTCGCGGCTCACGCAGACCGACACGTTCACCCTGACCGAGCTCGGGGCGACCACCGGCGCAGTCGACGACATCCTCGCGCAGACCGCGCCGCCCCAGGCCCTGCGGGCCACCGGCATGGCCGCCGGCGCCGAGGCGCACATGGAGTCGATGCTCGCCTCGGGGGACGGCAAAACGCACTTCGACCTGTCGCGCCTCGTGCCCCGGACGCGGTTCACCGGGACGACCACCATGGTGGTCTCCGGGCCGTCCGCCGGGGACTCCACGCGACGGGTCACGATGATCATGCGCGTGGGGATCGACATCCAGGGCACCCCGCGGTGACCCCGGGGAACGTCGAGTTCGTGCAAGTCCTGGTCTCGATGACCGTCGAGACCGGCGGAGTCGCCGCCTTCGTCTGCGCCGACCGGCGCCTCCGGCCGACCCGCCGGCGCGAGCGCCGCTGGCTCCCCGCGACGACCGAGGCGGCGGTCCTCGGCGCGTTCCTCTTCGGCCCGCTGTACGGGGGCCCCGCGCTGATCATCCACTTCGCCAAGAGCCGCGGCGCCCTCGGCCTGATGCTCGGCCTCGGGTGCGCCGTCACCGTCATCGCCACCGACATCGGCGTCCAGCTCGGCGCCGCCGCGGCGATCGACTGGCTCGGCCTGTAGTAACGTCGAGCCCGATGTCTTCCCCCGCCACCGGGAGCCGCTGGTCGGACGTCGCCGGGTCGACGGGCGCCGCCTTCCTCGGCGTCGCGGAGACCGTCGGCGGCATGGGGGTGCTTTTCGGCCAGATCCTGTCGCGGCTCTTCGCCTTCCCGCCGCGCCTCGACTACCCGGAGCTGAAGCGAAACCTCCACAAGATGGCGGTGAAATCCCTCCCCATCGTGGTGGTCACCGCCCTCTTCACCGGCGCCATCATGGTCATCCAGGCCGCGCCGCTCGTGAAGCGCGTGGGCGCCGAGGGGCTACTCGGCTGGGGCGCGGGCTTCGGCACGCTGCGCGAGGTGGCCCCGCTGCTGACGGCGCTGATGATCTCCGGCCGGGTCGGCGCGAACAACACGGCGGAGCTCGGGACCATGGTCGTCACCGAGCAGATCGACGCGCTGCGCACGCTGGCCACGCATCCAGTGGACTATCTGGTCGTGCCGCGGGTGCTGGCGCTGCTCATCGCCCTCCCGCTGCTGACGGCGGAGGCCGTCGCCGTCGGCATTGGCGCGGGCTATCTGGTGGGCGTCTATTGGCTGGGGATCGACCCGACCTATTCGTGGTATAACATGCTGCGCTACACCAGTACGGCCGAGGTCATCGTCGGCCTGATCAAGGCGGTCTTCTTTGGCGGCGTCGTAGCCCTGGTCGGCTGTTACAAGGGCCTGGATTGCGGCGAGGGGGCCGAGGGCG
>Ga0209415_10015271_pt1 | contig 12460 bp, 22 predicted proteins | sample PeaSoiSIISIP2007_FD_187696 | JGI IMG/M metagenome (GOLD analysis project Ga0209415, IMG submission 187696) | Peat soil microbial communities from Weissenstadt, Germany - SII-SIP-2007 (SPAdes) (version 2) | ecosystem: Environmental > Terrestrial > Soil > Wetlands > Peat | place: Germany... | reverse complement strand
AGAGAAGTTCCGCGGCGTGATCGATCTGATCGAGGAGCGCGCGCTGGTCTGGGACAGCGACACGCTCGGCGCCGACTTCACGGTCGGCCCGATCCCCGAAGAGCTGCGCGAGCAGGCCGCGGGCTATCGCGAAAAAATGATCGAGACGCTGGCCGATCACGACGAGCGGCTGATGGAAATGTTCCTCGAGGGCAAGCACCCCGAGCCGGCTCTGATCAAGCAGACCATCCGGGCCGCCGCGCTCAAGCTGAAGCTGGTGCCCGTGCTGCTCGGCAGCGCGTTCCGGAACAAGGGCGTGCAGCCGATGCTGGACGCGGTGGTCGATTACCTGCCCTCGCCCGCCGACGTGCCGCCGGTGGTGGGCAAGGTCGGCGACAAGACCGAAGAGCGATGGCCGCGCGACGACGCGCCGTTTTCCGCGCTCGCCTTCAAGATCATGACCGACCCCTACTCCGGCACTTTGACCTTTATCCGGGTCTACTCGGGCAAGCTTGAAAGCGGCGCCTCGGTGCTGAATTCCACTCGCAGCAAACGCGAGCGGATCGGCCGGCTGGTCAAGATGCACGCGAACAAGCGCGAGGAGATTTCGGAGGTGATGGCCGGTGATATCTGCGCGGTCGGCCTGCGCGACACCAGCACCGGCGACACGCTCTGCGACCCGGCGCATCCGATCGTGCTCGAATCGATCGAGTTTCCCAAGCCGGTCATCCAGATCGCGATCGAGCCCAAGACCAAGGCCGATCAGGACCGCCTGGGCGAATCGCTCAACAAGCTGGCCAGGGAAGATCCGTCGTTCCGGGTCACCTCGGACAAGGAAACCGGGCAAACGCTGATCTCCGGGATGGGCGAGCTGCATCTCGAGATTATCGTCGACCGGCTGCTCCGCGAGTTCAAAGTCGACGCCAACGTCGGCAAGCCGCAGGTCGCCTATCGCGAAACGATCCGCAAGCCGGCCGAGGCCGAGGGACGCTTCGTACGTCAGAGCGGCGGTCACGGCCAGTTCGGCGTGGCCGAAATCCGGATCGAGCCGCTGGGCAAGGGCAGCGGTTTCGAATTCGTCGATGGTACCAAGGGCGGCTCGATTCCGCGCCAGTTCATCCCGGCGGTCGAGGATGGAATCGTCGAAGCGATGGAAACCGGCGTGCTGGCGGGCTACCCGATGGTCGATATCAAGGCCACCCTGCTCGACGGCAAGTCTCACGATGTCGATTCATCCGAGATGGCGTTCAAGATCGCAGGTTCGATGGCATTTCGCGAGGCGGCCGAAAACGCCGACGCGGTGCTGCTCGAGCCGGTGATGGATGTCGAAGTGGTGACGCCCCAGGAATTCATGGGCGAGGTAATCGGCGATCTGAACTCGCGCCGCGGCCGGATTCTCGATATGGAGAACCGGGCCGGCGCGCAAGTGATCGAGGCGCGCGTGCCGCTGGCCACCATGTTCGGCTACTCCACCCGGCTGCGCTCGATCACGCAGGGCCGGGCGACGTACACTATGCAGTTTGCGGTCTACGAGCCGGTGCCGCATGCGATTTCTCTGGAACTGACGGCCCGCGACGGCGATACCGCCGAGCCTTAGGCGCGAGCCGGCGACGGGAGCACTACCCCGAGGGAGACAACGATGGGCAAGGCGAAATTTGAGAGAACCAAGCCGCACGCCAACATCGGCACGATCGGCCATATCGATCACGGCAAAACCACGCTGACCGCGGCGATCACCAAGGTGCTGGCCTCGAAGAAGCTGGCCGAGTTCACGCCGTTCGACCAGATCGACAAGGCGCCCGAGGAGCGCGAGCGCGGCATAACGATCGCGATCGCGCACGTCGAGTACCAGACTGCCAACCGGCACTACGCGCACGTCGATTGCCCGGGCCACGCCGATTACATCAAGAACATGATCACCGGCGCCGCCCAGATGGACGGCGCGATCCTGGTGGTCGGCTCCAACGACGGCCCGATGCCGCAGACCCGCGAGCATATCCTGCTCGCCCATCAGGTCGGCGTACCCTCGATGGTCGTCTTCATGAACAAGGTCGATATGGTCGACGACCCCGAGCTGCTCGACCTGGTCGAGCTCGAAGTGCGCGAGCTGCTCAAGAAGTACGATTACCCCGGCGACGACATCCCGGTGATCCGCGGCAGCGCGCTCAAAGCGCTGGAGTGCGGATGCGGCAAGGACGACTGCGAGAAGTGCAAGCCGATCCTCGAGCTGATGAAGGCGGTCGACAGCTATATCCCGCAGCCCAAGCGCGAGACCGACAAGCCGTTCCTGATGCCGATCGAGGACGTGTTCTCGATCTCGGGACGCGGCACCGTGGTCACCGGCCGAATCGAGAAAGGCAAGGTCAAGGTCGGCGAGGAAGTCGAAATCGTCGGCTTCCGCGATACCCAAAAGACCGTAGTCACCGGCGTCGAGATGTTCCGCAAAATTCTCGACTCGGGCGAGGCGGGCGATAACGTCGGCGTGCTGCTGCGCGGCCTCAAGCGCGAAGAGGTCGAGCGCGGACAGGTCCTGGCGCAGCCCGGCTCGATCACGCCGCATACCAAGTTCGAGGCCTCGGCTTACATCCTGACCAAGGACGAAGGCGGCCGTCATACGCCGTTCTTCTCCGGATACCGGCCGCAGTTCTACTTCCGCACCACCGACGTGACCGGCATTTTAACGCTTCCCGAAGGAACCGAGATGGTGATGCCGGGCGACAACATCAAGATTGTCGGCGAGCTGATCACGCCGATCGCGATGGACGAGGGACTCCGCTTCGCCATCCGCGAAGGCGGGCGCACGGTCGGCGCCGGCCTGGTCTCCAAGATACTGGCGTGAGCGACACCGGAGCGGCATCAGGAATCAAGGCGCAGCGGCTGACAGGATGAACGATAAAATCCGCATACGGCTCAAGGCCTACGACTACCGCCTGTTGGATCAGTCGGTGCGCGAGATTGTCGACACCATCCGGCGCACCGGCGGCCGCGTGGCCGGCCCGATTCCGCTGCCGACCCGGATCGAGCGGTTCACCGTCAACCGCTCGCCGCACGTCGACAAAAAGTCGCGCGAGCATTTCGAAATCCGTACCCATAAACGGCTGCTCGACGTGATCGAGCCGACTCAGCAGACCATCGACGCGCTCGGCAAGCTCGACCTGGCCGCCGGCGTAGACGTGGAGATCAAACTCGAGTAGCGCCCTTGTTGAGCGGACCAAAATGTTGAGCGGACTAATCGGAAAAAAACTCGGCATGACCGAGGTGAACGACGCCGCCGGACGCGTGCGCGCGGTGACGGTTATCCAGCTTGGGCCGTGCGTCGTGACGCAGATCAAGACTGCGCCGACCGACGGTTACGACGCGGTGCAGGTGACCTTCGGAAAAAAGAAGCTCTCGCGCGTGACCAAACCGGAACGCGGCCACTTCGCCAAAAGCAACGTGGCGGCGGGAATTCGGACCCGCGAGTTCAAAAAGGCCGGCGAGAGCGAGCTTACGCTCGGGCAGAGCGTGACTCCGGGCGAAGTGTTCAAGCTGGGCGACTTGGTTGACGTGCGCGGAGTCTCGAAGGGCCGCGGTTACGCGGGCGTGATCAAGCGCCATCACTTCTCCGGCTTCCCCGGCTCGCACGGAACGCACGAATACTTTCGTCACGGCGGCTCGATCGGCAACCGCTCATTCCCCGGCCGCGTGCGCAAGGGAATGAGGATGGCCGGTCAGATGGGCAATGAAGCCGCGACCATCCTGAACGTGGAAGTGGTCGAGGTGCTGGCCGAAGACAACGCGATCGCGGTGGCCGGCTCGGTGCCGGGCGCTGACGGCGGGCTGGTGACGGTCTGTCATGCCGCCAAGCCGCGGCGCAGGCCCACGGTGGCTGCCAATGCGTAAACCGCAGGCGCAAATCGCACCGGTCAGGCTCCCGCTCTATTCGGCCAAGCGCGAGAAAGTGGGAGAGCTCGAGGTTTCGGGGATGGTCTTTGGCCGCGGGGGTGAGAACACGCTGCTGCACGAGGCGGTCCGGATGCAGCTCGCGAATCGGCGCGCAGGCAATGCCGCCACCAAGACCCGCGGGCTGATTTCCGGCGGCGGACGCAAGCCCTGGCGGCAGAAGGGAACCGGCCGGGCCCGCGCGGGTTCGACCCGCTCGCCGATCTGGCGCCATGGCGGAACGACCTTCGGCCCTCAGCCGCGCGACTATTCGTACAAGATTCCCAAGCAGGCCTGGCGTCAGGCGCTGTGCATGGCGATCTCGGATCGCGCATCGGCCGGCAAGCTCAAGGTGATCGACTCGCTCGAGCTTGCGGAAGCCAAGACCAAGCTCGCCAAGGCGCTGCTCGATTCGCTGGAACTCACGCATGCGCTGATAATCGTCGGCGAAGGCGAGGAAGGGTTTGCCCGCGCCGCGCGAAATCTGGCCGACCACAAGGTCCTGGCGCTCAAGGGACTCAACGTTTACGACGTGCTGAACTACGATGAGTTGCTGATGACCGCCGGCTCGGCGCGCGCGATAGAGCAGCGGCTGGGAGGCGCGGCGCGATGAACCAGGAGAGCCTGATTCTCGGCCCGTGCGTCACGGAGAAAGGCACCGCCGCCAGCGAGCAGGCCAATCAGGTCGTGTTCCGCGTGCAGCGGGCCGCGAGCAAGGGCGCAATTCGCCACACCGTCGAGCGGCTTTTCAAGGTTACGGTGGTGAAGGTCAGGACCGCGAACTTTCTCGGCAAGAAGCGGACGCGCGGCCGGATCGTCGGCCAGCGTCCGGACTGGAAGAAGGCTTACGTAACGCTCAAAGAGGGCGATCGGATCGAATTTTTCGAGGGCCTCTAAGCCCCCGCAATATGAGCCCGGATAATTTGTTATGGCATTGATTCAGCTAAAACCGCGCACGCCCGGCCAGCGCTTCATGCAGATCGCGGACTTTTCCGATCTGGCGAAGAAGCCGCCCGAGAAGAGTCTGGTCGCGCCGCTCTCTCATTCGGGGGGCCGCAACAACCAGGGCCGCATGACCATGCGCCATCGCGGCGGCGGCAACAAGCGGCAGCTCCGGCTGATCGATTTCAAGCGCAACAAGGACGGCGTGCCGGCGCTGGTCTTCGCGCTCGAATACGATCCCAACCGCTCGGGCAATATCGCGCTCCTGCACTACGCAGATGGCGAGAAACGCTACATTCTGGCGCCGGAAGGATTGAAGCAGGGCGACCGGGTCGAATCGGGCCCGCAGGCCGATATCAAGCCCGGCAACGCGCTGCCGCTCAAGAACATTCCGCTCGGCACCTTCGTGCACGCCGTCGAGCTCAAGCCCGGCGCGGGCGCGCAGATGGCGCGCGGCGCGGGCACCATGGCGCAGCTGATGGCCAAGGAAGGCAAGTTCGCGCTGCTCAAGCTGCCCTCGGGCGAGCAGCGGATGGTGCAGGCCGAATGCCGCGCCACGGTCGGCCAGGTCGGCAACCTCGATCACGAGAACATGTCGATCGGCAAGGCCGGCCGCAACCGCCATATGGGACGGCGTCCGCACGTGCGCGGGGTGGCGATGAACCCGGTGGACCATCCGCACGGCGGCGGCGAGGGACGCTCCAAGGGAAATCATCCGCAGTCGCCGTGGGGAACGCCGGCCAAGGGCTACAAGACCCGCGGCAAGAAACTCTCGGATCGTTACATCGTGAGCCGCCGGCCGCGCGGCAAGCGGGGCTAGGCGGAACAGGCGCGCAGATGCCAAGGTCGACAAAAAAAGGTCCGTTCATCGACGGACATTTGATGAAGAAGGTTACCGCCGCGGCGGGTTCTTCCGACAAGCGGATCATCAGGACCTGGTCGCGCCGCTCGATGATCTTCCCCGAAATGATCGGACTGACCTTCGCGGTTCACAACGGCCGCAAGTTCATCCCGGTCTACTGCACGGAGAACATGGTCGGCCACAAGCTCGGCGAATTCTCGCCGACGCGCACCTTCCACGGCCATTCCGGCGAACGCAAGAGCGAGGTCAAGCCGGGTGCAGCTCCGGCCGCGCCTGGAGCGCCGGCAGCGCCCGCAGCTCCGGCCGCCGCTCCGAAGGCAGGCGGCTAGCACGGTCGAATCGAAGAGTGATTCATGGAAGCGGTAGCCAAAAACAGGTTCATCAGGATTTCGCCGCGCAAGCTCAGGCTGGTGTGCGACCTGGTGAGCGGCAAGCGCGTGGACGAAGCGCTTTCGATCCTCGATTTCACGCCCAAGAAAGGCGCCAAAATTCTTTCCAAGGCGTTGCTGTCGGCGGTTGCCAACGCACGCAATCAGCAGAACGTGGACGAAGACCGGCTGTACGTGAAACGCGCGCTTGCCGAGACCGGACCGATCGTCAAGCGCTCTCTGCCGCGCGCGCGGATGAACGTCACGCCGATTTTGAAGCGAACCGCCCATCTGACCGTGATTATCGACGAGCGGCCTGAGTAGGAGCCTTATGGGACAGAAAGTGCATCCGCGCGGGCTGCGGCTCGGGATCATCGAGGGATGGGATTCGCGATGGTTTGCGGGACACGGCTATGCGGACCTGCTGCACGAAGACCTCAAGCTCCGCGATTTTATCAAGTCGCGTCTCTATCACGCGGGAATCTCACGGATCGAGATCGAACGGATGGCCAACAAGGCCAAGATCAATATTTTCACCGCGCGGCCCGGAATCGTGATCGGCAAGAAGGGCGTCGAAATCGAGAAGCTCAAGGCCGACGTGCAGAAATTGATGAAGACCAAAGAAGCCTTTATCAATATCCACGAGGTGCGGCGTCCCGACCTCGATCCCCAGCTGGTGGCCGAGAATATCGCGCTGCAGCTCGAACGGCGGGTTGCGTTCCGGCGCGCGATGAAAGAGGCGGTGACGCGCGCGATGCGGATGGGCGCGCAGGGCGTGAGGGTGCAGGTCTCGGGGCGCCTGGCGGGAGCGGAAATCGCGCGCCGCGAATGGTATCGCGAGGGGCGCGTTCCGCTGCAGACGCTGCGCGCCGACGTCGCCTACGGCACCGCCGAGGCCCGGACCACTTACGGCGCAATCGGAATCAAGGTATGGATCTTCCGCGGCGAAATCTTGACCCGCCAGGAAGAGGAAGCCAAGCGCTCGGGCGCCCACGCGCAACAGTAAAGTAACCAATGCTCGCACCGAAAAAAGTCAAGTACCGCAAGATGCAGAAGGGCCGCGTGCGCGGACTCGAATCGCGCGGGCTCGAGCTGGCGTTCGGCGACTTCGGGCTCAAGGCCGTGGAGACCGCGCATATCGACGCGCGCGCGCTCGAGGCCGCCCGCATCGCGCTGACGCGCCATATCAAACGCGGCGGCCGGGTCTGGATTCGCGTCTTCCCCGACAAGCCGTTCACCAAGAAACCCGCCGAGACCCGGATGGGCAAGGGCAAGGGCCCGCCCGAAGGATGGGTCGCCGTGGTGCGGCCGGGACGAATCCTGTTCGAGATGGAAGGCGTCGATCATGCGACCGCGAAGGAAGCGATGCGGCTTGCGGCGCACAAGCTTCCGATCAAGACCATCGTAGTCGGACGCGAGGGAGGGGCCCTTGGAGCTTGACGAACTGAGGGAGATGAGCCCCGAAGACCTGCGCGTCAAGGAGCGCGAGTCGCGTGAGGAGGTCTTCCGGCTGAAGCTCAAGCTGCGCACCAATCAGCTTGACAATCCGGCCGGATACCGGCGCGCGCGCAGGGAATTGGCGCGGATCAAGACCGTGATAACCGAGAAGCTTTTGGCGGCGCCGGCCGGCGCGGCCCCCAAGGTCAGCGATGCGGCAACTAGTTAAGCGGCGCGAAGGGGTGGTCGTTGCCGCCCGGATGAACAAGACCGTGGTGGTCCAGATCCATCGCCTGGTCGAACATGGCCTTTACGGCAAGCGGGTCAAGCGGCGCTCGCGCTTCATGGCGCACGACGAAAAATCCGAGTGCCACGAGGGCGATCGGGTGGTGATTATCGAGTCGCGCCCGCTTTCCAAGAACAAGCGCTGGCGCGTCAGCCGGGTGATCGCGCAGGCCGCGAGGTAATGGAGAGCCGCGATGGTGCAGACCAGGACAGTGCTCGAAGTCGCGGACAACTCCGGTGCGCGCAAGGTGCAATGTATCAAAGTGCTGGGCGGCTCGCGGCGCAGATACGCCACGGTCGGCGACGTGATAGTGGTCTCGGTAAAGGAAGCGATCCCCAACGCCAAGGTCAAGAAGGGCGAGGTGACCCGCGCCGTGATCGTGCGCACCGCCAAGGAAATCAGCCGCAGCGACGGCAGCTATATCCGCTTCGACGACAACTCGGCGGTGCTGCTCGACGCTCAGCACGAGCCGATCGGCACGCGCATCTTCGGGCCGGTGGCGCGCGAGCTTCGCGCCAAGCGCTTTCTCAAGATTATCTCGCTCGCGCCCGAGGTGCTGTGATGCAGGCGCGCAAGGTAAGCAGCCGTATCCGGAAGAACGATCTCGTGATGGTCATCACCGGGCGCGATCGCGGTAAGACCGGCAAGGTGATGCGCGTGGTTCCGGAGACCGGGCGCGTGGTGCTCGAACGGCTCAACATTGTCAAGCGTCACTCGCGCCCGCGCGGCGCGGCCAGTCCCGGCGGAATCGTCGAGAAAGAGGCGCCGATCGCAATCTCGAACGTGATGCTGTTCTGCGATCGGTGCAACGCGCCGGTCCGGATCGGAATCAAGGCCGCAGCCGACGGCGCCCGCACCCGGATCTGCCGGCGTTGCGGAGAATCGGTGGGTAACGACTGATGGCCGACGAAACCAAAAAGCCCGGCAAGGGCGAGCGGGCCGCGAAGCCGGATCGGACCGAGAAGCCCGATCGGGGCGAGCGTCCCGACAAAGGCGACCAGCAGGCCCGGCCGAAACGCCCGCCGAAAGGCGCCGCAGCCGAGAAGCAGGCCGCCCCGCAGAAGCCCGCGGAGCCGCGCCCGCCGGAGCCCAAGCTGCCGGCCCGGCTGATGGTGCGCTTCGAGAGCGAGATCATGCCGCATCTGATGAAGGAACTGAAGATCGAGAACAAACTGCGGGTGCCGCGGCTCGACAAAATCGTCCTGAACATGGCGCTCCAGGAGGCCCGCGACAACGTCAAGGTGCTCGATGCGGCGGTCGAGGAGCTCAAGCAGATCACCGGTCAGAAGCCGGTGATCACGCGGGCGCGCAAGGCGATATCGAATTTCAAGCTGCGCCAGGGGATGCCGATCGGCGCGATGGTTACGCTCCGGCGCGAGCGGATGTGGGAATTTTTCGACCGGCTGGTCAATGTTGCCCTGCCGCGCGTGCGTGACTTCCGCGGCGTCAGCGACAAGGCCTTCGACGGACGCGGCAACTACTCACTCGGCCTGCGCGAGCATACTATTTTTGCGGAGTTGAATCTCGACAAGGTCGAGAAGGTAAAGGGCCTGACTATTTCGATAATAACCACGGCGCGCAGCGACTTCGAGGGACAGACGCTGCTGCACGCGCTCGGGATGCCGTTCCGCGGCGCGCTGGAGCGCGCGGGCGCCCCGATAGCTCCGACAGCCCCGACCGCCGCTGAGGCGCAGGCGAACTGAGATGGCGAAAACCTGTTTGATGGTGAAGGCCCTGCGCGTTCCCAAGTTCAAGACGCGCAAGCATAACCGCTGCCCGCTGTGCGGACGGCCGCGCGCTTATTACCGCCGCTTCAGGATGTGCCGGCTGTGCCTGCGCAAGTTTGCGCTCAAAGGCCAGTTGCCGGGCGTCGTCAAGGCGAGTTGGTAGGAAGTTTTATTCGATGTCGCAAACCGATCCGATCGCTGAGTTGTTGACCAGGATTCGCAACGCGACCCACGCGCGGCACGAGCGCGTCGAAGTTGCCCATTCGCGCCTTCGCGAGGCGATCTGCCGGGTGCTGGCTGCCGAGGGATTCCTCGGCGCCGTCGAGACCGGCGGCGAGGCTCCCAAGCGCACGCTCGCGCTCAGCCTGCGCTACTCGGACAAGCGCGAGCCCGTGATTCGCGGGATCAGGCGCGTCAGCCGCCCGAGCTTGAGGAGATATTCGGGCGCCAGCGATATCCCGCGAGTGCGCGGCGGACTCGGCGTACAGGTGCTCTCGACCCCGCTCGGCGTGATGACCGACCGCGAGGCCAAGCGCCAAAAAGTCGGCGGCGAGATTCTGCTGGCAATCTGGTAGAGGCGATCCGATAAAGGAAGTCGAAGTCGTCATGTCGCGTATAGGAAGATTACCGGTCACGCTTGATAAGAACGTCCAGGCGGTCGTGGCTGGCGGGATTCTCAAGATCGAAGGGCCCAAGGGCAAGCTGGAGATGCAGCTTCAGCCCGGATTCGGCCTCGAGATAAAGGACTCGAAGATCGTCGTCACTCGCTCCGGCGACTCACAGGGAGAGCGCTCGAAGCACGGGTTGATCCGCAAGCTGGTGGCCAACATGGCCGAGGGCGTGAGCAAGAGCTTTACCCGCGTGCTCGAGATCAACGGCGTAGGCTATCGTGCCGAAGTCAAGGGTAATAACATCCAGATGACGCTTGGCTATTCGCATCCGATCCTCTACCAGTTGCCGCCCGGTGTGAAGGCGAAGGTCGATCGCCAGGTGGTGATTACTCTGGAGAGCGCCGATCGGCAGTTGATCGGCCAGGTCGCGGCCCAGATCCGCGAGCTGCGGCCGCCCGAGCCGTATAAGGGCAAGGGTATCAAGTACGCAACCGAAACCATCCGCCGCAAGGCGGGCAAAGCCGCCGCGACTGCGAGCGCGAGCTGAACGGAACGCCGATGCCTTCCGAGAAGACGGAAAAACGTACTGCCAGGCGCGCACGGATCAGGCGCAAGGTCGTGGGCAGCGACGCGCGCCCGCGGCTCTCGATCTATCGGTCGCTGCATCATATCTATGCGCAGATCATCTCGGACGAATCGGGGCGCACGCTGTTGGCGGCTTCGACGCTGGGCGCGGAGCTGGCCGGGAATCTGAAGAAAAAAGGCGACGTCTCTGCGGCCAAGGCGGTCGGCAAAGAGATCGCGGCTCGATGCCTCAAGAATGGAATCAGCGAAGTGACTTTCGATCGCAACGGGTTTCTCTACCACGGCCGGATCAAGGCCCTGGCGGACGCGGCGCGCGAGGCCGGACTCAAGTTCTGAGGGACCAGAGACGGGGAATAAAGTGGCTGAACGGATAGATCCTCAGGGACTCGAGCTGAAAGAGAAGGTTGTGCATATCAACCGGGTCGCCAAGGTCGTCAAGGGCGGCCGGCGCTTCAGCTTCAGCGCGCTGGTGGTGGCCGGCGATCAGAACGGCCTGGTCGGCTTCGGGCTCGGCAAGGCCAACGAAGTTCCCGAAGCGATCCGCAAGGGCGTCGAGCGCGCCCGCAAAAGCCTGGTACGCGTGCCGATCAAAGGCGGGACGATCCCCTACGAAGTGATCGGGCGCTTCGGCGCGGGCAAAGTGATCCTGAAACCGGCCTCCGAAGGCACTGGAGTAATCGCGGCGGGTGGCGTGCGCGCGGTAGTGGAACTGTCGGGAATCCGTAACATCCTGACCAAGCGCCTGGGCTCATCCAACCCGCATAATCTGGTCAAGGCTACGCTGCAGGCGCTGACCGAATTGCGCGATCCCAAGGATATCGCGCGCTCGCGCGGCCGCGAGCCCGAGCGCCCGGAAGCGGCCTGAAAAAAATTTGAGCATGCAGAATTCGGGAATGTGAAATAAAGATGTCCGAAACCATACATGTGAGACTGGTGGGAAGCCCGATCAGCACCAACCGGCGCGTGCGGGAAACGCTCAGAGGGCTGGGGCTTACGCGCATGGGCCGGGAGCGCGAACTCGAGCGCACGCCGATGGTGGAAGGGATGATCCGCAAGGTGTCTCATCTGGTTCAGGTCAAGGGCGATCAAAAGCAGGGAAAGGGCTAACGGCGCCAGACGATGGACTTGAGCACGCTGAAACCGTCCCCCGGCTCGAAGAAGCGCCGCAAGCGGATTGGCCGCGGAATTGGCTCGGGCCATGGCAAGACTTCGGGCCGCGGACATAAGGGCAAGGGTTCGCGCAGCGGCGGGAACACGCCACCCGGCTATGAAGGCGGCCAGATGCCGCTCAAGCGGCGGCTGCCCAAGCGCGGGTTTCGCCGCCTGCTGAAGAATGCGGCGCGCCGCGATCGCCACGCGTTGGTCAATCTCGCGCGGCTGTCGATCTTCGCCGAAGGCGAGACGATCGATCCTGCGACGATGGCGGAGCGCGGCCTTGTACCGCAGGGCCGGATGGTGAAAGTGCTCGGAGACGGTGAGCTGAAGACCAAACTGACGATCAAGGCGCACGCCTTTTCGGCGGGAGCGCGCGATAAAATCGCCGCCGCGGGCGGCACTGCGGAGTTGCTGAAAAGCGCATAGGAATGAATGCTTGAGGGGGTTTCAAACGCTTCGCGCATCCCGGAATTGCGCCGCCGGCTGTTGTTCACGGCCGCGATGCTGGCTGTGTATCGAATCGGCGTGGCGGTGCCGACTCCGGGAATCGACGGGCAGGCGCTCGCCTCGTTTTTCGACGCGGCAAA
>Ga0209415_10015270_pt1 | contig 12460 bp, 10 predicted proteins | sample PeaSoiSIISIP2007_FD_187696 | JGI IMG/M metagenome (GOLD analysis project Ga0209415, IMG submission 187696) | Peat soil microbial communities from Weissenstadt, Germany - SII-SIP-2007 (SPAdes) (version 2) | ecosystem: Environmental > Terrestrial > Soil > Wetlands > Peat | place: Germany... | reverse complement strand
TTCACACCCAGAATCTCGCCATAGAACTTCGACACGTCTTCGAAAACGATGCGGTCGTTCACTCGGCGATCAATCACTGGGCTCTCATTCACCAGGGCGCTCACTTGATCACCTCGTAGGCGCGCACCTTCCGCATGAGCAGCCCGAGGCAGATCGCGCAGTACACCAGCAAAGCGATCCATGCTTCAGCAACCGGAATCGCGTGGTCGGAGTCCACCTGAAACAGCGCGTTCCACACCGTTCCCATCAGGTAGGCAAGATCAAAAAAATGCCCCGAATCCGTTCGCATCACCGCGTTGATGGCTTGTGCGAAGCCGGCGCCGAAAAACATCACCGCCAGCAGCAAAGCGCCGGCCACAATTCTCCACTTCACCCAGGCCGAGAGCGCCATCGCGAGCAGAGATAAAATTGCAATCCAGATTAGGGAAGAAACCAGAATGCTGCCCGCGATCCATAGATTCGTCCACGCCCAACTCGGCCCCGCCAGACTGGCCTGTATGACGAAGAGGATCAATCCTGGCACCCAGGTGATTTCCGAAAGCAGAATTGCCAGCACCGCCGATTTTCCCAGCACATACTCGGCCCGCGAAAACGGCCGGCAGAAGAACAGCGGCAATGCGCCATTGGCCAGATCCGGCGAAATCAACCCCGGCCCGGTGAGCGCCGTCAGAAGAAATGCAAACACTCCCTGCACACTGATCAAATGAAAGAAAAACTTATTGTCGATCGAGAGGATCTCGGTCGGCAGGCCCATCTCCCGGAGAAAGCTCGCACTATGGGCCAGGTAAATCATGATCAGGCACATCAGGGGATAAAAAAAGCAGACCACAAACAACGCGGTCATAAACTTCGACCGGAACAGGTTCCGCCGGGAGTAGCGAAAAAGCACAAAACACCGCGACCATGCCGCCGTCAGCGCACCCGTGTATGCTTTGTAGTTACGCCGGTAAACTGCCATCCCTGCTCCCCGGCCCTGGCGTCAAGCTTCTCAGCTCTCCATGGCCTTCAAGAAAATATCTTCGAGCGTGTCCCGGCGGAAGTTCATTCGCCGGATGCGAACCTTCTGCTCCGCGGCAATGCGAAAAATGTCGCGAGTCTCAATCCCATCCGCCAGAATCATCTTCATGCGGTTTGCGATCACCGCGCATTCGCAGCCCAGTTTTTCAATCGCTTCCGTGAAATCGCCGTTCGCGCCATACGTTTCCAGTTCCAGAAACCGTTTGTTCGCGCGCCGCTCTTCGTCCAGATTCGAGTAATGCGCGATCCGCCCTTGTTTCAGGATCAGGACCTCGTCGCAGGTATCCTCGACGTCACGCAGCAAATGTGAGCACAGCACAATCCGCATTTCCTTGCCGTCTCGAATGTCTTTGATCATCCGGATCATGCGCTGCCGTGCCGAAGGATCTAATCCGTTTGTCGGCTCGTCGAGGATCAACAATTTCGGCCCGTGAACGATCGCCTGCGCCAGCTTGGCCAGTTGCTTCATGCCCAGCGAATACGTTCCCAGCTGCCGGTAGCGCGCTTCCGCTAACCCAACGTAGAACAATGCTTCGTGCGCCCGCTCCAGTGCCATGTCCTTGGGCAAACCCGAGAGTTCTCCCATCATCTGCACGAACGACACCGCGCTCATCTTCGAGATGAACGCGTCATTCTCCGGCATGTAGCCGACCAAGCCGCGAATTTTTCTGATTTCCGTTCCGACGTCGTACCCAAACACGCGCGCCGTCCCAGCCGAGGACTTGTAAAAACCGAGGAGTGTGTTGATCAGCGTGGATTTGCCGGCGCCGTTTGGACCGAGCAAGCCAATCGAACGCCCACGCAAAGAAGCAGTAAGACCACGCAGGACCTCGCGCTTGCCAAACTGAACCGAAAGACCCTGCATTTCAACCAGCGGCGCCAGAGGAGCAGCAGGCGGCGTCTGTGTTCGTTCGCCGTCTGCCGCTCCGGGTTGGGTCGCCGTAATCACTGAGTTTCAGGTGTGGAATGGTTTACCGCTCCGCCCAAAAACATCTGCGGCAGGAACGGCCCATTATCGCCCATGGTCAACAGCGTGCCCAGATCAAATCCCATGAAGCCGGTGTTGCTCGCCACCACGATCCGGTCAGGTTCACCGTAGGCATAAATCAATCCCGGCGCGGTGTTCGCCGTGAGCGCGTCGACCGATTGCTGCTGCTGCCGCGTCAGGGCTCCGCTGGATTTCAGTTGCTGGGCCAGCGGCCCCACGACCGGGCCGATGTTGTGATAAAAGATTGCCGAAAAATTCGTATAGCCATCGTTCGGCAACAGCGCCTGAAAGCTCGCCGCCTTCGCCAGCGTGTATCCAGACTCGCGCGATTGAATGGCCCGCGAGATGGTGCTCACATCCGGCGCAGCGATCAGATAATTGTCGACAAACGTGTAGTCGACTTCCGAATTTGGCTGGTTCGGACTGCTGATCGCGAAGTAAGTTCGCGAACCGATCTGGCGCTGCGTCAACTGCACGGCGTGCCCTTCCGCGTTCGCTTCCCGGTTGAAACTCTCCACCAGCTTCGCGATCGTCGACTGCAAAGTCGCCGGATCGTACACCTCGAAGATCAGCTTCCAGCGCGGCGTTGGGATCATCGGACCGTCGAACGCCATCGTTACTTCCCCGCCCAGTGGCGCCGTGATGTCGTTCAGCACATTCACGCCAGTCTTGCTCTCGAACTCGGCCAGGTGTTGCGCGAAGTCCGCATCGCTGCTCCCGATCATCTTGAAGATTTCTTCCATGATGCTCTTCGGATTCTTGATCACCGCCGACGTCACCATGCTGGCGTCCGGTGAAACAAATTCCAGCGATCCCATCGACGCCGGTGCAGCCAGCCACGATGCTACGCCGTGCCGCTCCGATGCGAACGTCAAGTCGGCGTGACTCTCACTCTTGCCGCCGACCTCTCGGTGCTCCATCGTCAGGTACCGCACTTCGTCGATCCCCGTCGGCACGCCATGGTTGCTGCTACCAGTCTGTACGTTCTGCGCCACAATTTGTTCCATGTCGGCGCAGAAAAGCCATTCCGCCCCTTGCTCGTAGGACCGGGCAATCTGCTGGTAGAACGCCGTTTCAGCAAAGTGACTCCCGCCGCCCTGCTGTGCCCGCGTCGCCGCATGCTGCAACTCGACCAGATCCGGACTCGCGATCATCAGATCCTTGCTGACGTATACCTTCAGCGCCCGGCCGGCCGCAGGAGTTGCTTCCCACGGGTTGGGGATCGTCTGCAGAGCAGTTTGCGTTTGCAAAAACTCTTCCAGCCCGCCCTGCTTCACTTTCGCAATCACCACCGGCGCCGTGTATTCCGTTCCGTTCTTGGCCACGGTAAACACGATTTCATCCCCCAGATAGCTGCTGAACGTCTTCACCTGATTCAGCACGTCGTCCAGCTTCGGCCCCTTCCCGATTTGCTGTTGTTTCCACCAGTTACGCAGTGCCGGGCTTTGCTGCAGCCGGTCCTGGAAAAGCCGGCTGGCTTCGCCTAAAGTATTCGCAAGATTCGGAATCGCCGCATAGACCACGGTGTGATCCGGAACGTAGGGCAACAGTTCCGAGCTGTAGCGCAATCCCGGCCCCGGAATCGCCGCAAACTGCTTCTGCAGCACCGCGAAGTCCCCCAGCAGCGCCAGATATTTCGCGGAGTTCTTGCTCCATGCGATCTCGTCCTGGATCGGCACCTTCGACACGCTGGTGGTGGAAGTCGCTTCGTCCCCAGCTCGCAGGTCGGAGGTGTTCTCTCCGAAATTAACCCGCACCACACCTTCAATCACGGCCACGCGCGAGCCCTTCGTTCCGTGGTTCACGGAAAAGATGGTTCCCTTCACCGAGACCAGACCATCGTCGGTCGCGACATACAAATGGCCTGTGCGCTGCTTGGCTGCCTGCACGATCACCTGCCCGCCATCCAGATGAATCGTCGTGCCCCGCCATGCCCGCGAAACCGAAAGATCAGAGCGCTCCGCCATCTCGACCAAAGATCCGTCCATCAGCCGCACCACTGCCCTCGATCCTTTGGCCGTGCGGATCTCGTCTCCATTCCGGATTTCATAGCCCACCGGGATGACCCGCATCTCCGCGCCCGATCCGGTATAGAGCGAGCCGTCCACGGTCTGAACCGAGGCACGCACGGAGTGTTGCCCAGGAAGCATTCCGTTGTTGAACGCAACCACGGCAGCCGCCACGGCGAACACCGCCGCCACGCCCATCGCCCAGCCCCATACCATCGGCCTCGGGCGTCTGGGCTGAACGTGCAGAACCGTTTGCCGTTCGCCCTCGCGCGCGCGCTCCAGCGCATGCCGGCACGCCACGCACGCATGCACATGGTCCTCAAACAGCATGGCTCGCGCCGGTGCGAGTTGCTTTTCCAAATATCCTGGAATCAGCGCCTGAAAGTCCTCACAGCTTCGCAGCGTGTGCGGGCTCAGGTCCGCCGCTGGAGTTCCGGCAATCGACTTCCAGACCCGATCGCCGGCTTGCGCGACCACCTGGTCATCTACCTGCTCGTTTCGAATTGTCGATAGCAAACGGTCGAACTCTTCATTTTTCATGGCCTGTCTCCTAGACACTCCTCAATCGATACGCGCCCAGTTCCTTGCGGAGCTGTTGCCGAGTGCGGTGCACAATCACCGCGACCAAGACTTGTGAAATGCCAAGCATCCGCGCAATTTGCGGATTGCTGTAGCCCTCAAGAAAACGCAACACAAAAACTTCCGCTGGACGTGGCTTGAGTTGCGCCAGCGCCCGCCCCAGGGCTTGCCCCAGCGCTAGCCCCAGTGCCAGCCGAGGTTCGCGAGGACCTTCATTCGCGGGCTCGGCAGGCAGGTCCAGCAGTTCCACTGTGCGATCGCTCTGTCGTGATCGCATCACGTCCAGAGCCGCGTTGATCGCCGCCCGGCGCAGGTAACTCTCCTCATTTTCCATCACCTCTGCGCTCGTCCCCCGGCGCAGCAGCCGCAGAAACACCGTCTGCGACACATCTTCGGCATCCGCTGCGTTGCCCGTGATCCGGTACGCCGTGCGGAAAACCAGGCCATGATGCGCCCGAAACACCCGCTCGAATTCGCTCGGGACTACGATTGCCGGTTCCTCTGCCAGTGCGCTTTGCAGGGTACGCCTCCACTTGCTCTTTCACCACTAAAGACGGCAGCGGGCATAAGTTATTACACCCCCCTCCGTTTTTATTTTGAGCCAAAAGAGCGAGCGTTTCCCTGCAGCGCAGCCTGCAACCTGTATCATATTTGGGTTTAACAGGTTAGCCGACACAATCATGGCGAAACTGAACATTAATCCGAAGTCCGAATGCATGTGGGACCTGGTCAGCCTGGGCGAGGTCATGCTGCGCCTTGATCCCGGCGACGAACGCATTTCCACCACCCGCCATTTCCGCGCCTGGGAGGGCGGTGGCGAATATAACGTGGCCCGCGGACTCAGACGCTGCTTTGGGATGGAGACGGCAGTCGTCACCGCGCTCGCCGACAATCCCACCGGCCGCCTCGTCGAAGACCTCATGCTGCAAGGCGGCGTGAGCCAGAAATACGTCCGCTGGGCGCCGTACGACGGCGTCGGCCGCACCGTGCGCAACGGCTTGAACTTCACCGAGCGCGGTTTCGGAATTCGTGCGGCGCTCGGCTGTTCTGACCGCGGACACACGGCCATCTCTCAACTAGACCCCGGCGAGATCGACTGGAACCAGATTTTCGCGAAAGATGGCGCACGCTGGTTTCACACCGGCGGAATCTTCTGCGCGCTCTCCGAGACCACTCCGCTGGTCGCTCAGGAAGCCATGGAAGCCGCCAAGCGAGCGGGCGCCGTCGTCTCCTATGATCTGAATTACCGCGCTTCGCTCTGGAAATCGATTGGCGGAAAATCGAAAGCGCAAGAGGTCAACCGCCGTCTCGCCCCACTCGTCGATGTGATGCTCGGCAACGAGGAGGACTTCACCGCTGCGCTCGGCTTTCCCGTGTCCGGCCTCGACGAACAGCATGCGAATCTTGAGACGTCGGGCTTCAAGAAAATGATCGAAACTGTCGTCAAAGAGTTCCCCAAGCTCGCGGTTATCGCCACGACTCTTCGCCACGCAAAAACCGCCACGCTCAACGATTGGGGAGCCCTGTGCTACTACGATGGCAACTTTCATGAGGCGCCTGTGCGTGAGAACCTGGAAATCTACGACCGCGTTGGCGGCGGCGATTCCTTCGCTTCCGGATTCGTGTATGGATTTCTATCCGGCAAAGATCCGCAGTGGTCGGTCGAATGCGGCGCTGCGCACGGCGCCCTGGCGATGACCACTCCCGGTGACACGACCATGGCAACGCTCGCAGAAGTTCTGCAGGCCATGAAATCGCGTACCGCCCGCATTGAGCGGTAGAATCGTGCGCGCAGTGACGCAAGACCAGTTCGACGAAACGTTATGACGATTGATGAAGTAATTCGCAGGATCGAAGAAATTGGAATCGTCCCCGTGGTCCGCGCCGCGACCGTCGAGGAAGCAACTCGCGCTGTGGAAGCGATCTGCGCCGGCGGGATTCCCGTGGTCGAAATCACCATGACCGTTCCCAACGCCGTATCCGTCATCCGCGAAGTGGCGCAGCAGCATGGCGGCAAGGTTCTCATCGGAGCTGGGACGGTCATCACGGCCGATCAAGCCGAGTCCTGCATTCGCGCGGGGGCCGAGTTCCTCGTGAGTCCCGGATTGTCGGCGCCGGTGCTCGCCGTCGCCCGGGTCTCGGAGAAATTGGCGATCCCCGGCGCGCTCACTCCCACGGAACTGATGAATGCTCACGACCACGGTGCCCGCCTGGTCAAGATTTTTCCTTGTGGCAACGTGGGCGGTGCCAAATATCTGAAGTCGCTCAAAGCCCCGTTCCCGAATGCCCAACTGATTCCCACAGGAGGCGTGAATGCGGCGAACGCCGCTGATTTTATCGCCGCGGGTGCATTTGCTTTGGGAGTAGGCGCAGACCTCGTCGATGCGAAAGCTCTGCGTGAAGGGAATCTGGAAAAAATCACCGCAGCAGCCCAAGAACTCGTGCAGGCGGTCGTTTCTGCACGAGCCGCGCTCCGCGAGAAAAAGGCGCACTAGCGTCCGGCGAAGGCGAACGCAAAGTCCGTTACTGATTCACCCCGCTCGACAGAACGCCGCCATCGACGGGCAGAACCACGCCAGTCACAAAGCTGGCCGCGTCTGAGGCCAGGAAAACCGCCGCTCCCACCAATTCCTCGAGTTCGCCAAAACGCTTCATAGGGGTGCGCATCAGCACTTCGTTCCCGCGGCCCGTTCCGACCAACAGTTTTTCACTGAGTGGCGTGCGGAAGTATCCCGGCGCAATCGCGTTGACGCAGATTCCATGTCTTGCCCACTCGACTGCCAGCGACTTCGTCAGCGACGCCAAGCCCGACTTGCTGGCCGAATAAGCCGCGACCTCAAACAGGGCCAGAAACGTCCCCATCGAGGCGATGTTGATGATGCGCCCGTACTTCCGCTCGATCATGTGTCGACCAAATACCTGGCAAGCCCGCAGCGTGCCCGTCAGATTCGTGTCCATGATCCGGTTCCAGTCTGCTTCAGAAAAATCGAGCGTGGGCGCGCGCTTCGTGATCCCCGCCGCGCTGACCATGATGTCGACCTTGCCGAACGCATCGACACAATCTTTCAGCAACTTCTCCAGCGACCCGCGATCATCCACATCGCAAGTCACACGCAGCGACCGTCGTCCGAGCGCCTCGATCTCGTCCGCCAGCGCCTTCACCAGTTCCAAGCGCCGCGCACTCGCGATCACATCGGCGCCCGCCTGCGCCAGACCAAGCGCAATCGTCTTTCCGATTCCCGAACTGCCGCCAACCACAACTGCTACTTTGCCCTCGAGATCCAGCGGTTTGTAACCCATATCTCCTCGAAACTCCAGTCAAAGTGAAACTGCGCTCCACTACCAATTGAACATCGTCCCGTCGAGTTTTCGGTTCACCGGCAAGTACGCCCGCTCGTACGGAAATTTCTCCGCCAGCTTTTCGTCGTAGTCCACGCCCAAACCTGGCGCGTCTCCGGGATGCAAATACCCGCTCTTGAACGAATACGAATGCGGGAAGACTTCGTCGGTCTCGCGCGTGTGCCGCATGTATTCCTGAATCCCAAAATTGTTGACTGAAATGTCAAAGTGCAGTGCGGCTGCCATCGCCACCGGAGACAAATCCGTCGCCCCATGGCACCCCGTCCGCACATGATAAATCTCAGCCAGCGCCGCGATCTTCTTGAGATGCGTCAACCCTCCGCCGTGCACCACGGTCATGCGCAGATAATCGATCAACTGTTCCTGTATCAGAATGTGCGCATCCCAAATCGAATTGAAGACCTCACCGACCGCCAGCGGTATCGTCGTGTGCTGGCGAATAATGCGGAACCCTTCCTGCAATTCCGCCGCGACCGCATCTTCCAGCCAGAATAAGTGGTACGGCTCCAGACTCTTTCCCAGCCGCGCCGCTTCAATCGGAGTCAGCCGGTGATGAACGTCGTGCAGCAGATGCAGATCATCCCCAAATTTCAGGCGCAATGCTTCGAATAGCTTGGGCACATGCAGAAGATATTTCTCCGTCGACCAGGCATTTTCCGGCGGCAATCCTTTCTCAGCAGGCTCGTAGTACAGCTTGTCCTTCGCCACTCCGTAGGTGGAGGGCAGGCCCGGGATTCCGCTTTGCGCGCGGATCGCCAGATATCCCAGCTCTTTATATTTCGCGACTTCCTCCGCGGTCTCTGCAATATCGCGCCCATTGGCATGCCCGTACACCAGCACTCCGGTTCGGCTCTGTCCTCCGAGCAGGTTATAGACGGGCGTCTTCAGAGCTTTGCCCTTGATGTCCCACAGCGCCATGTCGACTGCTGCAATCGCGGTCATCGTTACCGGCCCGCGACGCCAGTACGCGCCACGATAGAGGTATTGCCACACGTCTTCGGTCTGAAACGGATCCCTTCCAATCAGACACGGAATCAGGTGGTCGGTTAAGTAAGACGCAACCGCCAGTTCGCGCCCGTTCAGGGTCGCATCCCCCAGCCCGTACACGCCTTCATCGGTCGAAATCTTCAGCGTGACGAAATTTCGTCCCGGGCAACTGACAAATACCTTTGCATCCGTGATCTTCACAGAGATCTCCTCAACCTTGACTCCACGAGTGTAACTAACCTTCAAATCCGGCGCACTAATCCTTGCTCCGTCGCTGCCGTGTTCCGCAGCAAGAACAGCACCAGAGTCATCCCCACCAGCGGAACCACCCCCGCCATAATCAAGATGGGATCGAACGAATGCGTCCCGGTTGCCTGGCGAGCGTCGGAGACATAACCAATCAGCTTGAACGCAATGATTGTCCCAATCCCCGCGCCCGTTCCGCTCAGTCCGCTCACCGATGCCACCGACTCGCTGCCAAACAGGTCGGAAGGCAACACATTCGCCATGATCGTGAATCCGGCGTAACTGAAAGTCACGGCCGCGAATAGAAAAGTAATCAAGTTTCGGTCCGTCGTGAAGATCGTTGGAATGAGCAACGTCATACCGATTCCGCCATAAATAATCGGTACTTTGCGCGCCGCGCCCAGCGACCATCCACTTTTGATCAGGCGGCCAGAGAACCATCCCGCGAAGAAACTCCCCACATCGGCTGCGATGAACGGAATCCCGATGGTCAGAATCCACGCCAAGATCGAGCCCCTCCTCAGCTCAATCCCCTTCGCGACCAGATAAATCGGGAACCACTCCGTGATAAAGAAAAACACCGGATCAGTAAATGCTCTGGCGATGATCGTTCCCCAAGTTTGCCGAAGCCTCAACAGATCGCGCCATCGCGGGCGAGCCTTGCCGTCTTGCGGCGCATCCGATTCGCGCTTGTCCGCCATGATCATGGCCAGTTCAGTCGGGCCGATCCGGCTGTGGTCTTCGGGGGGATAGTAGAGCCAGCGCCACACAATCAACCACAGAAAGCCCAGAGCCCCCGGAACCATGAACGCCGGCCGCCATCCCCAGCGAAAGTAAATCCACAAGACAATAAACGGCGCAACCGCGCCGCCGATGGAAGACCCACTGTCAAACAACGCCGTTGCCAAAGCTCGTTCGCGTTTCGGAAACCATTCCGAGACCGCTTTGGTCGCAGCGGGCCAGTTTGCCGATTCGCCCGTGCCCAGCAGGAAGCGAAACGTTGCGAAGCTGTAGAATCCACTCGCCAGAGACGTGAGCATCGAGATGAGCGAATACCAGATCACGCTCAGCGTCAGCCCGCGACGCGTGCCTACGCGATCCATCAGCTTGCCGAACCCCGTTTGCCCAATGGAATACGCCACCCGGAAAGCGATGGCGAGATTTGCGTAGTCGGAATTCGTCCAGTGATATTCGAGCTTGAGATAGGGCGCCAGCAGGGAAAGCGTCTGCCGGTCGATGTAGTTAATCACCGTCGAAGCGAACAGCAACCCGCCGATCCACCAACGTAACGACGGAATCGGCTTGCGGGTGCTCACCATTTTGTTGGGGTTGATTGAAATCCTTAAGAACTCACCAGGGTCTGCGATTGGTCACGCAACACGCTCTGTAGGCCCGCACTTAGCAGCGACGAAGAGTCTGCGTCGAGATAGAGAGTTGCATTCGCATGCCTGCGCAGAATCGACGCCGGCGCCATGGGGCCGATCTCTCCCTCCAGGCATGCCTTCACGGCCTGTGCCTTGCGCTTGTCCGGAACTACGGCAACGATCTCTCGGGCTTTCAGAATCTGCCGCGGCGACATCGAAATGGCGCGCTGTGGCGCCTGCGACAAGTCGGCAAACCATCCCTCACCGACCTGCTGCCTTCGGCACGGCTCATCCAGATTCACGATGATGTATGGATCCTCGGTCGTGAAATCCGCGGGCGGATCGTTGAACGCGACGTGCCCGTTTTCTCCAATGCCCACGAAGGCCACATCGATGGGCGCCGATGCCAGCTCTTTTCCTACCTCGCGCGCCACTGCAAAAGGATCATCCGCGTCGCCCTCGATCCAGTGAAACTTGACGATCCCCGTTTTGCTGACCAGTCGCTCCATCAGGAACTTGCGGAAACTTGCCGGGTGCGTGACCGGAAGACCGATGTACTCGTCCAAATGAAAACCCTCAACCTTTTTCCAATCAATGCCCGAAGCCGCTGTCAACGCATCCAGAAACTCAAATTGCGACGCCCCCGTGGCAGCGATAATCCGTGCCGCGCCACGCTCCGTGATTGCGCGCCGAATCGCACTCGCTGCCTGCTCGGCGGCCGCGCGGCTCAACGAAACCTTGTCTCGGAACAGCTTGACCAGCATAAGAACCACGCTCCAAAAGCGCCGAACACACTTCTTATCGAAGCCGCAGATTATACAAAAGGTGGATTAAATCTCCGCCGGCTGCAGACGCGGCGCCAGCAACTGCACAAAACCTAACGCAATCAGATACGCCAACCCAGCCATCACGAACACAGGTATGTACGAACCCGTGTGTTGCAGGATGTATCCCACGGCCTTGGCCACCAGCATTCCTCCGATTGCTCCGGCCATGGTGCCGAAGCCTACGACGGAGCCCACGGCGTTCCGCGGAAACATGTCCGAAGCCAACGTATAAATATTTGCCGACCATCCCTGATGCGCCCCCGCCGCAATCGCGATCAGACAGACCGCCAGCCATGCATTTGTGGTGCGCGCCGAAATCATGATGGGCGTCACCGCCAACGCACAAACGAGCAGCGCGCCCTTGCGGCTGGTGTTCAGCGTCCAGCCTCGCTTCAGAAGTGAACCCGAAAGCCATCCCCCGCCGATGCTTCCCACGCAGGCTCCGCTGTAGATGACGAACAGCGGCAGCGCCATGCCGCTCAGGCTCAGCCCGAGATTTCGGCTCAGGAAATCCGGCATCCAGAACAGATAGACCCACCAGATCGGATCGGTAAAGAACTTGCCAATGGCGATCGCCCACGCCTGGCGAAGGCTCAGCAGAGTCTTCCAGGAAACGGTTTTTTCCGGAGTCGTTTTCTGGTCGGGAGGATCGCTCTGGATGTGGGCCATTTCCGTGGCCGAAAGTCCTGCGCTCTGTTCCGGGCGGTTATAGAGAGAGAGCCAGCACAAAATCCAGAAAAATCCCAGGGCGCCGGTGGCAATGAATGCCATGCGCCAGCCATAGCGATGGGTAATCCAAGGCACCACCAGCGGCGTCACGATCGCTCCGATGTTCGATCCGGAATTGAACAGCCCCGTCGCCAGCGCGCGTTCGCGTTTCGGAAACCACTCGGCAACGGCTTTCACCGCGGCCGGAAAACTGCCAGCCTCGCCCAGGCCCAAACTGAAGCGAGCCATTGCGAACTGGAATACCGAACCGGCCGCCGCGTGCGCCATTGCGGCCGCACTCCACCCCAGTACTGCCAAAGAGAATCCCTTGCGGGTGCCCACCCTGTCGATCAGCTTTCCGATGAAAAGTAATCC
>Ga0209415_10015269_pt1 | contig 12461 bp, 12 predicted proteins | sample PeaSoiSIISIP2007_FD_187696 | JGI IMG/M metagenome (GOLD analysis project Ga0209415, IMG submission 187696) | Peat soil microbial communities from Weissenstadt, Germany - SII-SIP-2007 (SPAdes) (version 2) | ecosystem: Environmental > Terrestrial > Soil > Wetlands > Peat | place: Germany... | reverse complement strand
GGGCAGTGCAGGACTCGAACCTGCGACCTCCTGCTTGTAAGGCAGGCGCTCTAACCAGCTGAGCTAACCGCCCGCTTGCGCGCGGATTCAATCGCGGCGCGGTTTACGGCGCTCGCGACTTTGTCACAAACTTATGCTGAGGATACTGGACGGTTCGCGGTGCGGTCAAACAACGTATCGACGCACGCGAGGATTGGGTCGTTTTTCCGGAATCTTTGTCGTGGCCCGGGTGCCGTCCCTTACGGGACTCGTCGCTTCGCTCCCCGCTACCCGGCACTTGCGTGCCGGGCTTTCTTATTCCGCCGCTTCGCGGCTGGAGGATCGCGCATTCCACTTGTTCACGCGACCTGTCGCGGGCTGGAGGATCGCAGGTTCCATGTTTTCAACTGGCTTGAAGCTATGACATAGTCTTCTCCGCGACTGGATCGTTTGCGGAAGTCACGGGCTCGGCTGCTACACTTTCTATGTGCGAATGCTGATCGTTAACGCCGACGATTTCGGGCTTACCGCGGGAGTGAATCGGGCCATTGTGGAAGCCCACAACGGTGGAGTCGTGTCGTCGGCGACGTTGATGGCTAACGGCGCGGCATTCGCGGATGCGGTGAGCGCGGCCCGGTCAGTGCCGAATCTTTCGGTGGGATGCCATGTCGTTTTAGTGAACGGAACGCCGGTGTTGCCGCCAGATGCGGTAGATACGCTGCTGGCGATTCGGTCGGCGGAGCCGGACGAGTTCTACTCCAGCCTCTCGGCCTTTGCCGCGCGCGCCATGTTGGGAGGCTTCGATCGCGATCAACTGGTGACGGAAATCACCGCACAAATCAGGAAACTTCAATCCGCCGGGCTGCGGGTGACTCACCTGGATACGCACAAGCATGCACACATGTTTCCGGAGATTCTTGCCGCGCTGTTGCGAGCCGCGCGAATTTGCGGGGTGCGGGCGATCCGCAATCCGTTTGTTCCCTTGCCCGCGATGCCGGCACGGCAATTTAAGGGAAAGCCGGGTCTGTGGAAAAGGTATGGCCAGGTGCGCATGCTGCACACGTTCTCTCGGCAATTCCTGCAACGGACCAAGCGCGCTGGATTGCTCACGCCCGACGGCGTAATCGGGGTGATCGAGACCGGTTCGAGCGATCGCGCGGGCGACGGTTCCGGGTACAGTTCGCTGCTGCGCCAGACACTCGCCAACCTGCCCGCGGGGACGTGGGAATTGGTCTGCCATCCCGGGTACGACGACGCTGAGTTGCGCGCCGCCGGAACGCGTCTGCTCGAGTCGCGCGAGGAAGAGCGGCGGCTGTTGATGTCGGCAGAACTGCGGCAGTTTCTGGAGCAGCAAAGGATCCGGGTCATCAGTTATCAGGAATTCGCGGAGAAATCCGCAGAACTTTCGCGGAAAGCCGCCCCTGCCTGAGGATGGGCAAGTGGTGCTTCGCTGATTACCCTGTCTTGCCAACTTTGTAATGCGGTGATGCGCCAGAGGGCGGTATGATCGCAGGGGGAGGACACGAGGGAGAAGGAATGCCTGACCATCAAACCGAACCTCGCCTGACGGTGGACCTGCCGGTACGTATTTGGGGGATGACCGCGGATGGCCGTCCGTTTTCGCAACATGCTCGCGCGCTCAACATCAGTTCGGAGGGGGCACTGATTTCGGGTGTCGAGAGTGAGCTGAAAGTGGGTGACATGATCGGAGTGCAGTGCGAGGAGAAAAAAACGCGCTGCACGGTAGTCTGGGTAATGAACACCGGCCCGGCCAAGAAAAATCAAGTAGGAGTGAAGTTGCTCGCCGATCAGGAGTGCCCGTGGAAGAACTATCTACCGCTCGACGGTGCGACGGTGACGATTCCTTACTCCAACCGGCGGCGCTGGCACCGGCATAAGATTTCCTTTCCCATTGAATTACGCGACGAGCGCATCAACGCGCCGAACAGGATTAATGCCACCGACGTCAGCGGCAATGGCTGCTACGTCGAGAGCATGTCGCCTTTGCCCCTGGGAACCGTGTTGCGAGTGGATTTCTGGCTGGACTCGGAGCATATCAATATCACGGCGGTGGTGCGGACCTGCGATCCGGGGGTGGGCAACGGGATCGAATTCACCGGTCTGCCCATCGACGGCAAGTCACGCATGCAGGCCTATCTGGATGCGGTTGACCCGCAAATGGGAATCTCGCGCCCCAAGCCGAAGCAGGGTTAAGAGCACCCGATTCCCCGTCGAGATGCGGCTTGCCGCGTCTTCCCTCGCACCGCCAGTTTTCTGTCTAAACGCGGGAGACGGGGCAAACCTCGTCTCTACTGGGAAGGCTCGGCGTAGCGGGCGAGCACAATCGCACGAATCAATCCCCCCATGGTGAATTCGCGGGCCTCGATGGTGGCTGGCATCTGTAATTCGGCGAGCGTCGCTGAAGTTACCGGGCCAATCGACGCCAACTGGACATTCTTGAATGAACCTGCCTTGACCTTGCCGAGCAGTTCGGCAAAATTCTTCGCGCTGGAGGAACTGGTAAAGGTCACGATGTGGGGACGGCGGGTGGAATTTCTCATCAACGCGCGCAGGCGCGCACGCGATTTCTCTGGCACCACGGTTTCGTAAGCTTCGACCACATCGACTAGCGCCCCGGCGGCACGCAACTCCTCCGGAATCACGTCGCGCGCGACTTTGGCGCGTATGAGCACCACCCGTTTGCCGTTAACCTTATCGCGCAGTCCCTTCACTACCGACTCGGCAACATACTCCTCGGGAACCATCTTCACTTTCAGGCCATGCTTCACGATCGCTTTCTTGGTTGCCGGTCCGATGGCAGCGATTTGGAGATGAGTAAGATTGCGGCGCGCGATGCGAAGTTTCCGGAGGCGCTCCCACATCGCCTCGACGCCATTGGCACTGGTCAGAATGAGCCAGTCGTAGTTCTGAATATTTCTCAGGGCATCATCGAGCGGACGGTAGGATTGCGGCTTGCGGATTTCAATAAATGGAATTTCGATTACCGATGCTCCCAGACTGCGGAGGCTGGCGGAAAGGCTTCCGGCCTGGTGGCGGGCGCGCCCGACTAGAATCCGGGTTCCGGCGAGGGGACGTTTTTCGTTGGGCTTCATGAATCAGGTGTCAGGGCTCAGGTCGACCCGCAGGTTTCCCTTGTTTTGAGTAAAGCTACGGGTTCCGTCCCGCGACTTTTTCATTTCATTGATGCGGCACAAAATTCTCTACTCTTTCCAGACTGTCTTCGCTTCCTAGAGCCAAGGCAAAATGGTCGCCGTCAAATTGAAAATACAAATTCACGGTCTGCACTGGCTCCATACGGATTTCGGTATCCACATGATTTCTCACCGGACGGCGCCAAACCTCTGATTTGCTTAACTACGACCTTGATACCGGTTTTTGATGGCAATTTTTCAAACGTGTCGATGTCCTGTTGATAACAGTAACCCGCTGCCGGGGCGCCCCCGGAGTTCCCGCTGACTCCAAGCAGGGGCTCCTCGTGCAGGACATTGTCTTTGTATGAAACCGCGCTGATCCAAGAAGCGTTACCATCGTAGTGCTGATCACCTCCGAAGCCGACCATACGGTCGAGACCGTCACGGGCCTTGAAGGATAAGCCCTTCAATGGTTTGTGGCCCTGAAAATAGTTTAACTTTTTCCAGCGCGTCCCAGCGCGTGACAATAGAATGGAGCCGCCAAAACCGGAGACATGGGGCTCGCATCCGATCACCACGAGCAAAAGCTGCTCAGTGTTCGTCGTAGAAAAGTGTCCCTGATACACATCGAGGAGACCGAACGACCCACGAGTTCCGTGGAAATCCGTATCCGAAGGACACACGGTACATTGAAAATGCCCCTCTGGATCAATGCTTGTCTTGGTGCTGCCCTCACAAACTTCTTCCCAGGCGCGGCGGTCGAGCTGCTTTGCACCTGGGATCCCCTCGGCCGTCTGCCCATGGGTTGACATCGTAAGTACAACGACTGTGACGGCGACGCAGACATTTGCGATTAAAGAGGCAATCAGGCTGCGCATGGGGTTCTAATACCTCCAGTCGGTTCCGCTCCATCGTATACTTCCGACGGTGTCCGGTAGTCCAACGATTGATGCTGCCGCTCAGTGTTGTAGAACAGGAAATACTCTTTCAGTCCCAGAATAACTAATACCCTTACGCACTTCTTGAACACATCACGGATGCTAGGGCCTGACACCTGAGACCTGCATCTACGGTTGTTGCGGCAGCGCAAACCCTTCGCCGTAAACTTCTTCGAGAATAACATCGCCGCCTCTGCGCAGTAGCGTCTCGCCGACTTCTTCTCCCAGCTTAATGGGATCAACGCCGTCGCGAGTTTCGCGCAGAACTTTGGTTCCATCGGGATGGGCTACGAGCGCATTGAGACGGATGCGATTCCCTTTTACTTCGGCGAAGGCTCCGATGGGAACCTGGCAGCCGCCGCCGAGTTTGTTGAGCAGAGCGCGTTCACAGGTAGTGGTGGCGCGAGCGGCAGCGTCATCGAGAAATGCCAGGAGCGCCTGCGTTGCCTTGTCGCCGTTGCGAATCTCAATTCCCAAGGCGCCTTGTCCGGCGGCGGGGGTCATTATTTCCGCGGGAATAACCTGGCGGACGAGCTGCGTTTTGCCCAGACGGTTCAGGCCAGCGGCGGCCAGAATGATGGCATCGTAGTCGCCGGATTCGAGCTTGCGCAGGCGCGTATCCACATTGCCGCGCAGCGGGTGAATCTGCAGGTCCGGACGAATCGCTTTCAACTGGGCTTGGCGGCGCAGGCTGCTGGTACCAACGTTTGCCCGCTGCGGCAGGGCTTCGATGTTGGCAAACTTCACCGAACAAAAAACGTCGCGTGGATTTTCACGGGTGGTGATGGCGGCAATCTCGAAATCGGCGGCCAACTCGGTAGGCAGATCCTTCAAGCTGTGCACGGCGAGGTCAACCCGGTTTTCGAGCAGGGCTTCCTCGATTTCCTTGGTGAACATGCCCTTGGTGCCAACTTTGGCGAGTGCAACGTCGGTGATTTTATCGCCGGTGGTCTTGATGATCTCCAGTTCCACAGTATGGCCGTGGGCACGCAGCAAGCCGGAAATGTGGTGAGCCTGCCAGAGCGCGAGTTGCGAGCCGCGGGAACCGATGCGTAGAAGGGCCATCAGTTCTCTGCCCCCGGTCCGCGGCTGGATTTCGAGGCAGCAGCCTCCCTTTCTTCATCGTGCCGGTTCAGATTAAAGAGGCGCCGCACCAGGTCGATGACGGTGGTCGATTCGGGATCACGCGCCGCCGTTTTGAGAGTACTGATCGGAGTGTGCATGATTTTGTTGACGATGCCGCGCGTAAGCGCTTCGACGGCAAGTTCCTGGTCGGTGGTCATAGAACCGAGGCGGCCGCGAACGCGGTCAATTTCGGCCTGACGAATCGTTTCCAGGTGGTCCTGCAAGCTGACGATGGTGGGAACCACATCGAGAGTCTGCACGCGCGCCTGAAATTTTTCGACCTCGCCATTGACGATGGCCTCGGCCTTCTCGGCTTCCTTCTTGCGATCGGCGACATGCGAGGTGACGGCCTGCTGCAGGTCGTCGATGTCATAGACGAAAATGCCGTCGAGATCGTTGATCTCCGGGTCGACATCGCGCGGGACCGCAATATCGATGAAGAACATGGGCTTGTTCTTGCGGCGCGCCATCAGCTTTTCGCCGTGCTCGCGGCGGAAGATGAAATGGGGGGAGCCGGTCGAGGTAATCACGATATCGGCGCGCTCGCAGGTGTCATAAAGCCGGCTGAACTCGATTGCCTGCCCGTCAAATTTCTGCGCCAAACGAATCGCACGGTCATAGGTGCGGTTGGCGACAAACAAAGAGGAGGCGCCGTGCGCCAGCAGATGCCGGGCGGCTAACTCGCTCATCTTGCCCGCCCCCACCAGGTAGACGCTCTTGCCGGCCAGGTTTCCGAAGATTTTCTCCGCCAGTTCGACGGCCACGGAAGCAATCGAAACCGACGACGATCCGACGGCGGTTTCGGTGCGGACGCGCTTGGCCACGGCAAAGGCCCGGGTGAGCAACTGATCCAACTGCGAGCGCACGGCTCCAACGGCGCGGGCGGTGGCATAGGCTTCCTTGACCTGGCCCAGGATCTGGGGCTCGCCGACGACCATGGAGTCGAGGCTGGCAGCGACGCGAAAGATGTGACGGACGGCCTCATCCTCGCGAAATTCGTAGAGATGACTTTCAAACTGGCTGAGATCGGTTTCGAAATAGTCGCGCAGAAATTCACGCAGGTCGCCGGCGCCATTCTTCATGTTGGCGATGAATTCGACGCGGTTGCAGGTGGAAACGATCATGCCCTCGGACACGGCGGGGTGCTCGGACAGCCGCTTGCAGGCTTCGGGCAAGCGCGATTCGGGAATGGCCAGACGCTCCCGCACCTCGACCGGAGCGGTCTTGTGATTGACGCCGATGAGCTGGAATCTCATGATGCGATAAACCTGTGCATTCCGCTGAAGTAGTTGGAAATCCAGGCCACGATGGCGGCGACGAAGGCCACACTGGCGAGCAGGGCGGCACGGCGGCCGCGCCATCCGGCATTGAGGCGCGTAAACACCATCAGCAGATACACCGCCCACATCAAGACGGAAAGCAGAATCTTGGGATCGAGGAAATCGATGCGGCCGTAGGTGGATTCAGCGACCACGGAGCCGGCAATCAAGCCCAGCGTCATGAAGGGAAATCCGAGCATAAGGGAGCGGTAGCCGATGTCATCAATCACCTGGAGAGCGGGCAGGCGGGAGAACATTCCACTCGCGATCTTCCTCTTTGATTTCAGAGCGCGTTCCTGCATCAGGTACAGGATGCTGGCGCCAAAGCTGAGGAATAGCGCCGCGTATCCGGTGAAGATCATGAGGATATGGACGGCCAGCCAGCCTTTTTTCACGACATCGGAGGCGAAGACCAGCGGCTGCTGACCGGTGGCGGCCACGAAGGTCAGCAGAAAAACCAAGGGGAAGACCACGATGCCGGGAGTCGTCGTCTTGTAAATCAGATAGGCGAGCATGAAGCCGACCATGATGAGGAAGGCGAGCAGCGATTCCGGGTTGTGAACCGAGGCCGAAGCCAGTTGGCCGTTTTCGACGACGGCTTCGGTCAGCGAAACGAGATGAAAGACCATCCCGAGGTAGGAGGCATGAAGCGCGACTTTGCTGAGAATTTCCGAGGTGCGGGTGAGCGCGACCAGGGCATAGAGCAATCCCGCGGCGTAACAAACCAGCGCAACGCGCAGCCAGACCAGAGTCATCATTCTTTATTCGTTAGTTCCTGGTGCTTCCTCAGGCTGGTGCAGACCCACACCCCTGCCTGGGTGATTATAGTGTGCCGGGCGCAGGGGTGCGGGGGAAACGTAGGTTGTCACAGGTGGTTGTGACGTGGGTCACAAGGGGAAACGACGCTGCTGAGGCTTCAGGGCAGCACTTCGTAGTCGGTCATCATGCCGCCCTTCATGTGGTCGCTGAGGTGACAGTGGAACATCCAAGTCCCGACGTTATCCGGGATCAACATCACGCCCTTTTTCCAGGAGGTAGCTATTTGATCGGGCGCGATTCGGGTGGCACCAAACCTGCGGATCGGTAGTAAACCGTTAACTGGCCGTAAATCTCTCCTGAATGTTCGACGAAGCCATAGGCGAAATCGCTGATTCGAGTTTGTTCGTTACTGAACGGGTCCACGGCCAGGTCCGACATGCCTTTATCGCCCTTGGCTTTGATGGCCGCCGCCCCGTCGGCAAATGACTTCTTGACGAACATGACTACGGCAGCCTTATCTTTGAACTCACTACGCTTCGGATCCTCGTCGGCGGGCGGTTTCTGGCCAAGAATCCCATTGATGAAAAACTGATTCGCATGGGCAGCGTGGATCAGCCTCTCGGCGAAGCTGCGAACTGCGGGAGTGGGCTTGAAGTCGTATTTGTCTTCGGGAAAATCTTCCGCCATCGCGCTCAGTTTGCGTCCGACGTCATTCCACTGAGCGAGCACGGCTTCCGAGGCGCTCGGCGCCGGCTTTGGCGCCGCATCCTTTTTCGGCATTTCCTGGGTATGCGCCGGCGTGACCAGAATACCGGCGGCGAGAATCACTACAGCAAGCACACCAACTCTATCCATACTCATTGCGAATCCCTCCACCCCATTGGCGGTGGTGCATGTTACAACAATTTGCCCAACAAGAAAACACCGAATCTATTCCACCCCTAACGACGCCAGCGATTCTTCCAGAGATTGCAAGTCGATCTGCAGTTGGCGGCCCTGCGCCTGCATGTTCTCCACTTCGTCATAGGCGCGGAACAGGCGCATCTTGACGGCGGCATACTGTTCCGAGTCAGAGAGCGGGCGTCCATGAGATTCGGCCCAGGCGGCCACGACCTGGTGCGGCAGGAAAATGCTGACCGCATAGGTCAGCTTGCGGTCGGAGGTGACGTCGAAGATGTATTCGTTGGCCGCAGACTCCGGCGAGGGACGTTTCCCGACGAAGTAGTACTGGTAAACGTAGCCTTGGGAGCTGGTGTAGGTTTTGAGGCGACGGATGGTCATAAGGAAGCTGTCAGCTCTCAGCTATCAGCTGTCAGTAACAAATCGCCTTAACTGAGAGCTGACGGCTGAGAGCTGTTTCTATATTTTCGCCTCGCGCAGACGCTTCACCGCGGTCTCAGAAGTCACAGGAGAATAATAAATCTCTTTGAAGGTGTAGGACCTGGCCTTGGCCTCAAGAATGGGCAGAATCTCGATGTGCCAGTGGTAATCCTCATCGAGTGTTTTCCAGTATCCGAGCGTGGCCGAAGGATGCTGGCTGTTGGGTGAGGTATGGAGAACGAGGTGGAAGACCTCGGTAATGGTGCGGATACGTTGCAGGGTGCGCCGCAGGAGGGCGGCGAGATCGGCGACGCTGCCCACGCGCGATGAGCCGGAGCGCTCAAACGAAGATTCGTGGCTGCGGGGCATGATCCAGGTTTCGTAGGGGACGCGGGGTGCATAGGGGCAGAAGGCCAGGTAGTCTCCGCGAATTTCTACGATGCGCAGGTCTTGACGCTCCTCTTGCGCCAGAATGTCGCAGAAAACGCAGCGCTCTTTGCTTTCGAAATAGTCGCGCCCGGCGCGCAGTTCGTAGAGGACACGGCGCGGCACGAAGGTGGTTGCGGTGAGCTGGGAAGTGGGGTGCTCGAATTCCTGTCCGGCTCCAGCGCCGTGATTCTTGAAAATGCTGATGTACTTGAAGCGGTTGTCGCGTTTCAAATCCTGAATCCGCTGCGCGGCCAGACGCAGGAACTGCTCCACTTCGAGGTCGCTGGCATTCCAGATATGGCCGTCGTGGCGAGGATTTTCGAGCAAGACTTCGTGGGCGCCGACCGATCCCATGCGGTCGTAGAGACCGTCGCCGCGGCGGGCCGCCTCGCCTTCGACGTGGTAGAGCGCGTGGGGGTGAACCACCGAGCGCGCCGACCACGAACTGCCATCCACGCCGGGCAGGTTGGCGATGACTTGAACGGGCTCGGCGGTGGGGCCGCAAAAACGGCAGGCTTCGGAGCGCGGCGTGGGCTCGATGACATCGTCACCGGTGATCACCCAGGAGCGGGTGATGGGATCTTTGCGGAGTTCCATGGCGTAAGGAGAACAAAAGAATTTGTAATTTGCAATTGGTGATTTGTAATTTGAGGACGCGTTCCGGCGTCCATTGCAAATTGCCAAATTACACATTACAAATTACGAATCAGCAATTCCTCTATGTCCGAGCCCTCTACGCCACTGATGCGGCAATATGCCGCCATCAAGAAAGAGCATCCCAACGCTCTGCTGTTCTTCCGGCTGGGGGACTTCTACGAGCTTTTCTTCGATGACGCGGTGCTGGCCGCGCGCGAACTGCAAATCACGCTGACCTCGCGCAATAAGGAAAAGGGCATGGCCATACCCATGTGCGGCGTGCCTTACCACGCCGCTGATGGCTACATCGCAAAACTGATTCGGCGGGGGTTTAAAGTCGCGGTCTGCGAGCAGGTGGAGGACCCGCGCCTGGCAAAAAAGCTGGTGCGGCGCGAGGTGACGCGGGTGGTCACGCCGGGCACGGCAGTGGATTCATCTCTAAACGCCGAGGAGAACAACTTTCTGGCGGCAGTGGCAACGGTTGGAGATCGCGTCGGTTTTGCGGCGCTGGATCTTTCGACTGGCGAGTTTCGGGCGACGGAGTTTGCGGGCGAATCGGCTGGGAGACGCATTCAAGAAGAACTTGAACAATTGCGGCCAAAAGAAATGCTGTATGGGTCTTCGGCTCCGCTGCTGGAGCGAGCTGGGGGAGTACAGATGCGGAGCTTCGCTCCGCTGGACGGGCCAGAGGCCCGTCACCACACTGACACAGGTCTCTCCACCGGCACAGCGCCTGTCGCTCGGGTTTCGGGCGGGGGCTGGGCAGAGACTCCTTTGGATGACTGGATCTTTGCTCCCGACCACGCCATACCGCTGCTGGAAAATCACTTTGGCGTGCTCTCGCTGGAGGGCTTCGGGTTGGCGGGTAAACGGGCGGCGGCCTCGGCGGCGGGAGCGATTCTGTATTACATCCGCTCGACGCAGCGCGGCACGCTCGACCACGTGGATCGCATCGGCTTCTACGAGCGGCAGAATTGCCTGGTGCTCGATGCGGTGACGGTACGCAACCTGGAACTGATCGAGCCGCTATTCGCTGGGACGGACGCCGGGGTGACTTTGTTCCGGTGCCTCGACGCCACCGTGACGCCGATGGGTAAGCGCTTGCTGCGCACCTGGATGCTGCGCCCGTCACTGGATCGAAGCGAGATCGAAGGCAGGCTGGATTCGGTTGAGGTGCAGGTTAAAGACACAGTGCGACGTGAAGAATTGCGGCGGTCGCTCGATGGAATACTGGACCTCGAGCGTCTGCTGAGCCGGGTCACGCTGGAAACGGCGAATCCGCGGGATGTGCTGGCGCTGGCGGCATCGCTCGCAAAGATTCCCAAGGTACGAACGGTTTTGGGTGGGCTGGTGGCGTCGCGGCTGGGCACGCTGCAGGGATTGATTGACGAACTGGGCGATCTGCGCGAAAAGATCGATGGCACGCTGGTTCCGGAACCGCCATTGACGGTGAGCGATGGCGGAGTGATCGCTGCGGGCGTCGACAAGGATCTCGACGAACTCCGCGACCTGAGCCGCAACTCGAAACAATACCTCGCGCAGGTAGAGCAACGTGAACGCGAGCGTACGGGGATTGGGTCGCTCAAGGTAAAGTTCAACTCCATCTTTGGCTACTACATCGAGATTTCGAAGGCGAACCTGCACCATGCGCCCGCCGACTACGAGCGCAAGCAGACGCTGGTGAATGCTGAGCGCTTCACGACTCCGGAGCTGGAGGAGTATGAGTCGAAGATTCTCGATGCCCAGGAGAAGATTGTCGAAATCGAGCGGCGGCTGTTTGCCGAGTTGCGCTCTGCCATTGCGGCTGAGGCCAAGCGCATCCGGCAAACCGCGCTGGCACTGGCCGAGGTGGATGTGCTCGGCTGTTTGGCACACATTGCCGCGCTGCGGAATTACTGCCGGCCGCGGTTCCAAAACAAGTCCGATGCGGCCATAAAGGCCGAGGACGCAGGCGATCTGGAAATTGTCGAAGGACGTCATCCGGTGATCGAACTGCAGGAACTGGCGGGGAGCGACCGCTTCATCCCGAACGATCTGTTTCTGGACTCCTCGGCCCACAACATCATTGTGCTGACCGGGCCGAACATGGGAGGCAAGAGCACCTATCTGCGGCAGGCGGCGCTGATCGTGATCATGGCGCAGATGGGCTCGTTCGTTCCCGCACGGGCCGTGCGGTTGGGGATTGTGGACCGCGTGTTCACGCGCATTGGCGCTAGCGACAACGTGGCGCGGGGACGCTCGACGTTTATGGTCGAGATGACGGAGACGGCGGCGATTCTGCACACGGCTACGGCGCGGTCGCTGATCCTGCTCGATGAAGTTGGCCGCGGCACTTCCACCTACGATGGGCTGGCGATCGCATGGGCCGCCATCGAGTATCTGCATGCGCGCGTGCATGCGAAGACCTTGTTTGCCACGCACTATTTCGAGCTGACCGAATTGGCAGAACAATTGAGTGGCGTGAAGAACTATCACGTGTCCGTCAAAGAAACTGGCGGAAGCGTAGTTTTTCTGCGCCGAGTCGAACCGGGAGCGGCCGACCGCAGCTACGGAATCGAAGTCGCAAAGTTGGCGGGACTGCCGAACGAAGTTGTGGTGCGGGCACGCGAAGTGCTGGCGGAGCATGAATCGTCGGAGCACCGGCTTTCGGGGCATCTGACGCCAGGCAGTTCCACAGAACCGGAGCGTCCGACGCAGTTGACCATCTTCACGCCGCTGTCGCAGCCCGTGCTGGAAAAGCTGCGCGAAGTGGATTTGAACCGGCTGACGCCGCTGGAAGCGCTAAACTTGCTGGCGGAGTTGAA
>Ga0209415_10015268_pt1 | contig 12461 bp, 11 predicted proteins | sample PeaSoiSIISIP2007_FD_187696 | JGI IMG/M metagenome (GOLD analysis project Ga0209415, IMG submission 187696) | Peat soil microbial communities from Weissenstadt, Germany - SII-SIP-2007 (SPAdes) (version 2) | ecosystem: Environmental > Terrestrial > Soil > Wetlands > Peat | place: Germany... | reverse complement strand
CAGGTGAGGGTGATCGCCGCCGCCGCCGCCCGGCAGCCGGGCGTCGAGGACGAACTCCTCCGGGTGGCCGCCACCCACAGCCTGAAGGGTCTCAAGGAGCGCTGCGCCCAGGTTCGGGCATCGGCGTCGTCGGCCGCAGAGGAGATGGAGCGCTACAAGGCCATCAGGGACGCCCGGTACCTCCGGCACTGGACCGATGCCGACGGGGCCTTCCGCCTGGACGGGCGCCTCACCCCCGATGCCGGGGCGATCGTCGCCTGCGCGCTCGCCGCACAGGAGAAGGTGTGTTTCGACGAAGCCCGCGCCCAGGGCGACGAGCTCCCCCCGGGGGCGGCCATGGCCGACGCCCTGGTGAGGCTCCTCGGTGACGGGCCCGGAGCGGTCAAGAAGAAGGGAGGGTCGAAGACCACCCCGGCCACCCTCGTCATCCGGGCCGACGCCACCGCCTTTCGGAGAGGACATGTCGAAGGAGGGGAGACGTGCATGATCCCCGGCATCGGCCCCGTGCCCGTGGCGGTGGCGCGGCGCCAACTCCCCGAGGCCTTCCTCAAGATCCTCGTGACGGACGGTGTCGACGTCCAGACCGTGTGCCACGTGGGGCGCGCCGTGCCGGTTGTGGTCCAGAGCGCGCTCGAAGAGCGGGACCCCGTTTGTGTGGTGCCGGACTGCGATGTCGCCCTCGGACTCGAGAACCACCACTGGGACGTCGACTTCAGCGAGTGCCGCTCGACATCGCTCCGGGGTCTCGCACGGGTGTGCCACTGGCACCACGACCTGATCACCTACGAGGGATACCTGCTGCACGGAGGTCCGGGCAAGTGGGAGTTCGTGCCCCCCGTGGGTGGCGCCGACTTCGACACGAGCTGACGTCGCCGGCACGGTGAAGCGCAAGCCCTACGATTCCCTTGTGCCCAGCGACGCGTGACGCGGACCTCAGGTGAGCCTGTTCGCCGAATTCACCGATCCCCGCCTCGTCGCGCTCTACGACACCGTCTGTCCGATGGGTGAGGACAGGGACTTCTACCTCGAACTCGCAGCGGACCTGCAGGCCACGACGATCGTCGACATCGGGTGCGGCACCGGTCTGCTGGCCTGCGAGCTCGCCCGCCGTGGCCACGATGTGACGGGCGTGGATCCGGCCCGCGCCATGCTCGAGGTCGCACGGGGTCGTCCCGGCGGCGGCGGTGTTCGCTGGATGGAAGGCGACGCGAGCCGGCTCGATGTTCGCGGGGCGGATCTGGTGATCATGACAGCGCACGTCGCCCAGATCATCGCTGACGACGCCCGTTGGGGCACCACGCTCGATGCCGCCCGCCGGGCCTTGCGGACCGGTGGCCACGTCGCGTTCGAGAGCCGGCATCCCGGCGTGCAGGCGTGGGGGGCGGGCCGGGAGTACGCATCGCGTCGCCGCTTCGAACACCCGGTGATCGGGGCCTTCGAGATGTGGGAGCAGATCGTCGACGTCCATGGCGACATGGTGCGGTCGGAGCTCCACTATCTCCTGGACGGCACCGGCGAAGAGCTGGTGTCGGTGAGCGAGTTGCGCTTCCGCACGCAGCAGGAGTTGACGAGCTCGTTGACCGGGGCAGGGTTCTCGGTGGACTGCGTCTACGGGAACTGGGATCGCCGCCCCGTCGGTCCGGGGACACCCGAGCTGATCTATGTCGCGGCTCGATCATGAACCGCGCCCCGTCCCATGCACGCTGCTCCGGGCCCTGGGAGCGGCGCATGGGGGAGCGTCGCGATCTACGGCTGGGGGTCGGGGTCGGGATCGACCTCCTCGAGCAGCGCCCGTGTCCGCGGACCGAACCAATCGGTCATCCGGCGTCGCTCGTCTGGCGCCAGGCTGTCGAGGAAGGCCCAGGCCACCAGCTCGGCGCTGTCGTCGGAGCTCGCCGCCACCGATTCCACCGCCCCCAGGCACCGGTCCAACACGGGCCGGTACCGCTCGAGCTCGGCCACGAGACCGCCGACGTAGTCGGCCAACTCGCTGAGGGCGACGGCCGCTCCCGGGTCGCCGTCGGCCGACGCAACCAGCTCCAGGTAGCGCTCCGCGAACTCGGGCACCGCCTCCAGGAGCACGACCACGTCGTTGTCGATCACAAGGATAGATGAAACATCATGGAATAACCCGAGTCAACACGAGAAGTGGGGGGGAAGCCGACACTTGCATAGAGATGCAGCGGCCTGTATTTTCTTGCGGGTGAAGGTCGGCATCGCGGGCGCCTCGGGATACACGGGAGCGGAGCTCCTCCGCCTGTGCGCGGGGCACCCCGACTTCGAGGTGGTGGTGGCCGGTGCCGACACCCAGGCGGGCCAGCGCGTCGCCGACCTCTACCCGTCCCTGGCCGTCGCCTACCCCGGCTTGGAGCTCTCCACCATCGGCCCGTCGGATCTGGTGGGCCTCGACCTCCTCTTCCTCGCCCTTCCCCACGGCGCCTCCCAGGCGCTCGTGCCCGAGCTGGCCGGCAGGGTCGGCACCCTGGTCGACCTGTCCGCCGACTTCCGCCTGCGCGACCCCGCCGCCTACCCCCGCTGGTACGGGCGCGACCACGACGCTCCCGACCTCCTGGGCGACTTCGCCTACGGCCTGCCCGAGCTGTTCCGCCCCGGCATCGAGGGTGCGGGGCTCGTCGCCGCCCCGGGGTGCTACCCGACGGCCGCGGCGCTGGCGCTGGCGCCGTTGCTGCGGGCCGGGGCGATCGAATCCTCGGGCGTGATCGTCGACGCCGCCAGCGGCGTGTCGGGAGCGGGGCGCACGCCCACGGCCGCCACCCACTTCACGACCGCCGACGAGGACTTCACCGCCTACGGCCTCCTCGACCACCGCCACACGCCCGAGATCGAGCAGGCCACCGGGGCGACGGTGCTCTTCACGCCTCACCTCGCCCCCATGAACCGCGGCATCCTGGCCACCTGCTACGCACGCCCCACGGGCGACCTCAGCACCGACGACGCCCTCGGCATCCTGCGCGACGCCTACACGGGCGAGACCTTCGTGGTGGTGGGCACCGCTTCTCCGTCCACCAAGGCCACCCTCGGATCGAACTGCGCCCACCTCACGGCGCGTGTCGACCCCCGCACCGGCTGGGTCCTGGTGCTGTGCGCGCTCGACAACCTCGTCAAGGGCGCCTCGGGCCAGGCCGTGCAGTGCGCCAACATCGCCCTCGGTCTTCCCGAGGCGAGGGGCCTGCCCACCGTGGGGGTCTACCCGTGAGCACCGGAACACCGGCGACGGCGCGGCGCGCATGAGCGTCACCGCCCCGAGAGGATTCGTGGCATCGGGCGTGGCCTCGGGCATCAAGGCCTCGGGCTCGACCGACCTGGCCCTGGTGGCCGCCACCGCCGGCGCCGTACCCGCCGCCGGCGTGTTCACGGCCAACCTGGCCGCGGCCGCGCCCGTGCAGGTGAGCCGGGCTCACCTGGCCGCCACCGGTGGCCACGCCGCCGCCGTGGTGCTGTCGAGCGGCAACGCCAACGCCGCCACCGGCGTCCCGGGCGTGGCCATCGCCGAGCGCATGTGCGCCCTGGTCGCCTCGGGCATCGGGGCCCGGCCCGACGAGGTCCTCGTGTGCCAGACCGGGCTGATCGGCATCCCCCTCCCGACGGACCCGGTCGAGCGGGGCATCCCCGTGCTGGTCGGGGCCCGGGCCCCGGGGCCCGAGGCGGGACGCGCCGCCGCCACCGCCATCATGACCACCGACACGGTGTGCAAGGAGGTCGTGGTGGAGGCGACCGGGTTCACGGTGGGGGGCATGGCCAAGGGCGCGGCCATGCTGGCGCCCAACATGGCGACCATGCTGGCCGTCCTGACCACCGACGCCTGTTGCGAGCCCGGCCCGCTGGCCGAGGCCCTGCGCCGGGCGGTGGCGGGCACCTTCAACCGCATGACCGTCGACGGTTGCACCTCCACCAACGACACCGTGCTGGTGCTGGCGAGCGGCGGGAGCGAGACGGCCCCGTCGGCCACCGAGCTGACCGACGCGCTCACCGGGGCGTGCGGCGAGCTGTCCACCATGATGGCGGGTGACGCCGAGGGGGGGACCAAGGTCGCCAGCGTGGTGGTGACGGGGGCGGCGTCCGACGGCGACGCCCACCGGGCCGCACGCCAGGTGGCGGACTCGCTCCTCGTGAAGTGCTCGCTCAACGGCGAGGACCCCTACTGGGGTCGCGTCGTCAGCGAGCTGGGCTCGGCCGGGGTGGCCTTCGACATCGACCGTGTCGACGTGTCGTACGGGGGCGTGGTGGTGTGCCGCGGGGGCGTGGCGGCCGGGCACGACGCCGCCGCGGTGCGGGCCCACATGCAGGGCCGGATGATCGAGCTGCGCTGCGACCTGGGCCTCGGGCCCGGAACGGGGGCGGTGCTCAGCACCGACCTCGGGCATGGGTACATCGACGAGAACAGGACCACGTCGTGAGTGTGGTGCTGCCCGTGCAGGGGTGCAGCGCCGGGGAGGGGGCGGCGCCGTGAGCTCGTCCGACCTCGGTCCTTCCGAACGCGCCGCCGTGCTGGTGGAGGCGCTGCCCTACATCCTGCGCTTCTTGGGGAAGATCGTCGTCGTCAAGTACGGCGGCAACGCCTTGGCTCCGGCGGGAGAGCGCGACGGCGACGGCGGGGCGGGCGCCCTGTCGTCGTTCGCCGAGGACGTGGTCCTCATGCGCTCGGTGGGCCTGCTGCCCGTGGTCGTCCACGGCGGGGGACCGCAGATCGGCGAGCTCATGGCCAGGCTGGGCAAGGTGCCCGAGTTCCGCGACGGCATGCGCGTCACGGACGCCGAGACCCTCGAGATCGCCAGCATGGTGCTGGTGGGCAAAGTGAACCGCGAGATCGTGTCGGCCATGAACGTCCACGGTCCGCTGGCCGTGGGCCTGTCGGGCGAGGACGCCAACATGATCACCGCTTCGGCGCGCGACGCCGCGCTCGGCTTCGTGGGCGACGTGGAGGTTGTGGACCCGTCGATCCTGGAGCGGCTGCTGGCACAGGGGCTCATTCCCGTGGTGGCGACGATCGCGGGCGACACCCGGGGACAGACCTACAACGTCAACGCCGACGCCGTGGCCGGGGCGATCGCCGCCGCCCTGCACGCCGAGAAGCTCGTCTACCTGAGCGATGTCGAGGGCCTGCGGGCAGACGCGGCGGACCCCGCCACCATGCTGCACACCGTGACGGTCGACGACCTCGACGCCATGGTGGCCAGCGGCGCCGCCTCGTCGGGGATGATCCCCAAGGTCGAGGCGTGCGCCCGGGCGGTGCGGGCGGGGGTGGCGCGCGCCCACATCCTCGACGGACGTGTCCCGCACGCCCTGCTGCTCGAGGTCTTCACCGACCGGGGTGTGGGCACCATGATCTGGCGTGGCACCGACGAGAGCCCTTCACCGACGACCGCCCGCACCGGCGAGGCCCCCCGATGATCCGTCCATCCGGGGACGCGCCCACGCCCACGAACGGGGTTTCCCGATGATCCGTCCATCCGGGGACGCGCCCACGCCCACGAACGGGGTTTCCCGGTGACGGTCCTTCCCGACCGCAGCGCCCTCATGCACACGTACGCCGACCCGCCGGTCACGTTCGTGCGGGGCGCGGGCACCGAGCTGTGGGACACCGACGGCCGGCGCTACCTCGACTTCCTGTCGGGACTGGCGGTGACGTCGCTCGGCCACGCCCACCCGGTGGTGGCCGAGGCCCTGGCCGAGCAGGCCGGCACCCTGCTGCACGTGTCCAACCTCTTCGGCAACACGGTGGGCCCCGAGGTGGCGCTCACCCTCGACCGGCTGGTGGGCGGGGGCGACCGGCGGGCGGGCGGGCAGGTCTTCTTCGCCAACTCGGGGGCCGAGGCCAACGAGTGCGCCCTCAAGCTGGCCCGCAAGTGGGCCGGTCCCGGACGCTTCGTGGTGCTCAGCACGTGGGGCGCGTTCCACGGCCGGACGCTCGCCACCCTGCACGCCACCGGCCAGCCCCACAAGCACGCCCCCTTCGCGCCGCTGCCCGAGGGTTTCGAGCACGTGGACTACGACGATCTCGACGCCCTCGACAAGGCGTGCGACCCGGCGCGTGTCGCCGCCGTGCTGGTCGAGCCCATCCAGGGCGAGGCGGGCGTGGTCGCCCCGTCGTCCGACTACCTGCGGGGCATCCGCGAGTTGTGCACGGAGCGGGGTGTGCTCCTCATGGTGGACGAGATCCAGACCGGGCTCGCCCGCACGGGCCGGTGGTTCGCCTTCCAGCACGCCGGCATCGAGCCCGACGTGGTGACCATGGCCAAGGCGCTCGGCAACGGCGTCCCGGTGGGCGCCTGCTGGGCCCGGGCCGAGGTGGCGGCGGCGTTCTCGCCTGGGGACCACGGCAGCACCTTCGGGGGGCAACCGCTCGCCGCCGCCGCCGCCCGGGCCACGCTGGCCGTCATGGAGCAGGAGGACGCCCCCGCCCGGGCGACCCGGGCCGGGGCGCGGCTGCGGGCCCGGTTGGAGGGCCTTGCCGGCGTGACCGGGGTCCGGGGCGCCGGGCTCCTGCTGGGTGTGGCCCTGGCCACGGACCGCGCCGTCGAGGTGACCGCGGCCGCGCTGGCCCGCGGCCTGGTCGTGAACGCGCCGCGGCCCGACACCATCCGACTGGCTCCACCGCTCCTGGTGGAGGACGACGAGATCGACGAGGCGGTGGCGATCCTGGCCGCCGCCCTGGCCGACGTGCTCGGCCCCGCGGTCGGCGATGACGCCGCAGTGGCGCCGTGACCGGCCGCCCGAGGCCGGTGGCGCCGTGACGCGCCGCCCGAGGCCGGTGGCGCCGTGACCCGCTGCCCGAGGCCGGTGGCGGCGTGACGCGGCACTTCCTCGACGTCGACGACCTGTCGTGCGACGAGCTCGACGCCGTCCTCGCCCTGGCGTCGGCCCCCGCCGCCGAGGTGCCCCGGGTGTTGGCCGGGCGGGGCGCGGCGCTCGTGTTCGAGAAGGCCTCGGCCCGTACCCGCAGCTCGACCGAGCTGGCCGTGGTGGAGCTGGGCGGTCATCCCGTGTACGTCCAGGGGGCCGAGGTCGGCATCGACGTGCGCGAGACGGCCGAGGACGTGGCCCGGACGCTGGCCTGCTTCCACGCCGTGGTGTGCGCCCGGGTGGTCGACCACGACGTCCTCGTCCGCATGGCGGCCGTCCTCGACCCCGCGCCCTGTGTGCCCGTGGTCAACCTGCTGTCCGACGTGGCCCATCCCTGCCAGGCGCTCGCCGACCTCCTCACCCTGCGCCAGGTGTTCGGGGACGTGGAGGGCCGGACCGTGGCCTACGTGGGCGACGCCAACAACGTGTGGCGGTCGCTGGCGCTGGCGACGGCCATGACGGGCATACGCCTGCGCACCGCCTCGCCCGAGGGTTACGGACCGGACGCCGACGACCTGGCCCGCGTGGCCGGGTTGGGGGGCGACGTCGAGGTGACGTCGGACCCGGACGAGGCCGCCACCGGCGCCGACGCCATCTACACCGACGTGTGGACGTCGATGGGCCAGGAGGAGGAGGCCGAGCTGCGCCGCGAGGCGTTCGCGGGTTTCACCGTGGACGAGGACCTGCTCGGTCGGGCCGCCCCGGACGCCGTTGTGCTGCACTGTCTGCCGGCCCATCGTGGCGAGGAGATCTCGGCCGCCGTCCTCGAGGGCCCGAGCAGCGTGGTGTGGCGCCAGGCCGCCAACCGCCGGCACGCCATGCGGGGACTGCTCGGGTGGCTGCTCGGGCCCGGCCAACGGGGACCGGCATGAAGGTCGGCAAGCCGCAGCGCCAGCACCGCATCACGCGCCTGCTCGAGACCCACGCCGTGACGAGCCAGGCCCAGCTGGTGGCGCTGCTGTCCGAGGACGGCGTCGAGGCCACCCAGACGACGGTGTCGCGCGACCTCGAGGAGATCGGGGCGCTCAAGGTGCGGGTCCCCGGGGGCGAGACCGTCTACGCCCTGCCCGAGCTGCCCGTCCGCCAGGTCGCCCCCGAGGACCACCTGCGACGGGTCCTGGGGGAGTGGGTGGTGGAGGTGGCCCACTCCGGCAACCTGGTCGTCCTGCGCACCCCGCCCGGATCCGCCCACGTGGTGGGGTCCGCCCTGGACCGCAGCGGCTTCGACGGCGTGGTCGGCACCGTGGCCGGGGACGATACCGTCCTGGTGGTAGCGGCCGAGGACCTCGGCGGCGGGGCGCTGGCCGAGCGGCTCGACCGGCTGGCCGGCACGAACGGATCGCGGAACGGAGCATGGTGATGGCGAAGCGAGTGGTTCTGGCCTACAGCGGAGGGCTCGATACCTCCGTGGCGGTCCGGTGGCTGCAGGAGGAGCTCGGGGTCGAAGTGGTGGCGGTGGCTGTCGACGTCGGCCAGGGCGGCGACTTCGAGGTCGTGCGCCGGCGGGCCCTCGACGCCGGCGCGGTGGAGTCGGTCGTGATCGACGCCCGGGCCGAGATGGCCGAGCACTACGTCGTCCCCGCCATCGCCGCCAACGCCCGCTACGAGGGCAAGTACCCGCTCGTGTCATCGCTGTCGCGGCCGGTGATCGTCCGCCACCTGGTGCGCGAGGCCCGCCGCCACGCTGCCGACGCCGTGGCCCACGGGTGCACGGGCAAGGGGAACGACCAGGTGCGCTTCGAGGTGGGGACGCGCACGCTGGCCCCCGACCTCGAGATCCTGGCGCCCGCCCGCACGTGGGGCATGACCCGCGAGGACTGCATCGAGTACGCGGCGCGCCACGACATCCCGGTCGAGGCCACCAAGGAGAAGCTGTACTCGATCGACCAGAACCTGTGGGGCCGGGCCATCGAGTGCGGCGTCCTCGAGGACCCGTGGGCGACGGCGCCGGCCGACGTCTACAGCCTCACGCGTCAGACCGTGGTCGAGCCGCGTGACCTCGTCGTCGGTTTCGAGGCCGGTGTGCCGGTCACGGTGGACGGCCGGGCACTGGCGCCGGCCGAGCTGGTGGCCGAGGTGGGCGCGGTGGTGGGCTCGTACGGCTGGGGCAGGATCGACATGGTGGAGAACCGCCGGGTGGGTATCAAGAGCCGCGAGATCTACGAGTGCCCGGCCGCCCTGGCCCTGGTGCTGGCGCACGCTGATCTCGAGGACCTCACCCTCGAGCGCGACGTGGCCCACGAAAAGGCCCGGCTGGAGCCGCGCTGGGCCGAGCTGGTGTACGACGGGCTGTGGTTCTCTCCGCTCAGGGAGGCGCTCGACGCCTTCTTCGCCTCCACCCAGCGCCACGTGACCGGTGAGGTCCGCTTGGCACTGGCGCCCGGCAGCTGCACGGTCAGCGGCCGGCGCAGCCCGGTGTCGCTCTACGATCACGGGCTCGCCACCTACGACGCCACCGACACCTTCGAGCACGCCGACGCCGAGGGCTTCGTGCGCCTGTGGGGCCTGGGCGTGGCCACGTGGGCGGCGCGCCAGGGCGTGCCCGGTGACACGGGCACCGCGGGCGACACGGGCGCCGTGGGCGACTCGGGCGCCGCGGGCGGCTCGGGCGCCGCGGGCGACTCGGGCGCCGCCGCCGGGAGTCCGCGGTCGTGACGCTGTGGGAGGGGCGGCTGGGTGGTACCGCCGACGAGGTCATGGCCTTCACCGCCAGCCTGTCCTTCGACCGCCGCCTGGCGCGCGACGACCTCGAGGGCTCGCGCGCCCACGTGCGGGGCCTGGCCCGTGCCGGGGTGCTCGACAAGGACGAGTCGGCGATGCTCGTCGCCGCCCTCGACCGCGTGGAGGAGGAGCTGAGCGCGGGGATCTTCGTCTTCCAGCCCGGCGACGAGGACATCCACACCGCGGTGGAGCGGCGCGTGACCGAGCTCGCCGGGGACGTGGGGGCCAAGCTGCACACCGGTCGGAGCCGCAACGACCAGGTGGCCACCGACCTGCGTCTGTACACCCGCCGGGAGCTGCTGTCGGTGGCGGCGGCGGTGATCGGGCTGCAGGACGTGCTCCTGCGCCGAGCCGTCGACGCCGGCGACGTGTACCTGCCCGGCTACACCCATCTGCAGCGGGCCCAGCCCGTGCTGCTCGCCCACTACCTCCTGGCCCACGGCTGGGCGCTCGCCCGCGACGTGGACCGGGTGCTGCACAGCGTGGTCCGCATGGACGTGAGCCCGCTCGGGGCCGGGGCCCTGGCCGGTTCGTCGCTCCCCCTCGACCCCGAGGCGGTCGCCTCCGACCTCGGCTTCGGCGGTCGGTTCGAGAACTCGCTCGACGCCGTGTCGGACCGCGACTTCGTGGCCGAGGCCCTGTTCGACCTGGCTCTGCTGGGCGTGCACCTGTCGCGGCTGGGTGAGGAATTCGTGCTGTGGTCGAGCGAGGAGTTCGGCTTCCTCGTCCTGGATGACGCCTTCGCCACCGGCAGCTCGATGCTCCCGCAGAAGAAGAACCCCGATGTGGCCGAGCTGGCCCGGGGCAAGACGGGCCGGCTGATCGGTCACGTGGCGGGGATGCTGGCCACGCTCAAGGGCCTGCCTCTTGCGTACAACCGGGACCTCCAGGAGGACAAGGAACCGCTGTTCGACGCCTTGGACCAGGTGAGTCGGGCCCTTCCCGCCGTGACCGGGATGCTCGCCACCGCCCACTTCGTGACCGAGCGCATGCGCGAGGCCGCCGACGGGCCGGCCACGGCCGCCGTCGACCTGGCCGAGTGGCTGGTGGAGCGAGGCATGCCCTTCCGCCAGGCCCATGCCGTGGTCGGGTCGCTCGTGCGGGACTCGGTGCAGCGGGGCGTGCCGCTGGCCGAGCTCGTGCAGTCGCACCCCGCCCTGGGGACCGACGCTCTCGGCCTGCTCGAACCGGGGGTGGCGGTGACGCGCCGGACGTCGCCCGGAGGTGCCGGGCCCCGACCGGTCGAGGTGCAGATGGAGCGATTCCGTCACCGCCTCGAGCTGGACCGCCAGCGCGTGACCCACGCCGCCGCGGCCGCGCACATCACCATCGGCGAGGGTGGCGAGACCGGCACCGGCCCGGCTCCCGGAGGTGCTCCGGGGGGCGCTCCCGGTGGTGGGCCGTCGGGCCCTCCCGGGGGACCGTCGCCGGCGCCGGGGGAGTCGGGCCCGGGTGGGCCGCCCGGTGGCGAGGGCAGACCGCGCGCCGCGGCGCGCGGAGGGGGCGGCACCCGCGCCAAGTCGTGACCGCGCCGGGCGTTCCCGCTGTGCCTGCCACGCCGGCGGGTGCCGCCGCGCCCGGTCGCTGGCGGCGGCCACGGACGGTGCCCCGTGGCTTGCTGGCGGGGGACCCCGTCGACGTGGCCCCGCTCCTGCTCAACAAGCTGTTGGTCCGCCACGACCGCGTGGGCCGGATCGTGGAGGTCGAGGCGTACCGGGGGGCCGAGGACCCCGCCTCGCACGCCTTCCGGGGCCGCACCGCCCGCAACGCCGCCATGTTCGGACCACCGGGCCGGCTGTACGTCTACTTCACGTATGGCATGCACTTCTGCGCCAACGTGGTGTGCTGGCCCGAGGGGATCGCCGGCGCCGTCCTGCTGCGGGCGCTCGCTCCGGTGTCGGGCCTCGACGCCATGCGCGACGCCCGGGCGGCCTCGTGGCGCGGAGCCGCTTCGACCGGTGGCGGGAAGTCGACCGGTGGCGGGAAGTCGACCGGTGGAGCGGCGTCGACCGGTGGGGCGGCGTCGACCGGTGGCGCGGCGTCGACCGGTCCGGCGGCGTCGACCGGTGGGGCACTCCCAGACGGGGACACGACCCCGGTCCCGAAGGGGTTGCCGGACCACCAGCTGGCCAGCGGGCCGGCTCGCCTGTGCCAGGCCCTGGGCATCACCCGGGAGCTCGACGGCGCCGACCTGATGGACGGGCACGCGGGTGTCCGGCTGCTGGACGACGGGATACCGCCGCCCGATCGTCCCGGCGTGTCGGGTCGCGTCGGGATCCGTCAGGCGGGCGAACTGCCGTGGCGGTGGTGGGTGCCGGGTGACCCCAACGTGTCCAGGGCAAAGGCCCAGCTCGTCGGGGACCGGTAGCCACGCCGACCAGGGCCGGTAGCCACGCCGGCCCGGGGCCGGTATGCTCACCCCGGTCCGTGGTGGGGTCCGAACGACCGGTTCGGCTCCCCGTGCGGATTGTCGGGCACGCCTTTGACACGTCAGGGGAGTGCCGGTACCATGATGAACCCCCCGACCGGGCGACCGATCGCGGGAACTCGGCACCAACGCCATCCGGTGCGTGCCGCGTCGCTCCTTGAAAACGGAACAGTGAGAGCCAAAAGCCAGTGCGGGCGACCGCACGGAGCGCCTCGGCGCGCCGTCGGTCGAACCACGAATGAAAGCACTGTCACGGACAACAACACACCGTGCTGTGCCAGTCGGTAAGGGGAAAGTCAGTCCCGAACCGGCTCTCCAGATCGTCGTCCTGCTCTCCATCGCCTGCGCTTCGGCGCCGGTCGGAGGGTGGAGCGTTGATCTCGACGGAGAGTTTGATCCTGGCTCAGGACGAACGCTGGCGGCGTGCCTAACACATGCAAGTCGAACG
>Ga0209415_10015266_pt1 | contig 12462 bp, 12 predicted proteins | sample PeaSoiSIISIP2007_FD_187696 | JGI IMG/M metagenome (GOLD analysis project Ga0209415, IMG submission 187696) | Peat soil microbial communities from Weissenstadt, Germany - SII-SIP-2007 (SPAdes) (version 2) | ecosystem: Environmental > Terrestrial > Soil > Wetlands > Peat | place: Germany... | reverse complement strand
AACGGCTGCACCTGCTCGACCGGCGAGTGGAAGTGCTGCTCAAAGAGACTCTTGAGAATTTCCATGACGTGGCCTGCGGTTTACCGGTGACAATTCACCCACCAAGATATCACCGAAGCGCTAGGCCAGCGCGTCAGGGCATCCCCAAACGAAACAGCCGGAATCGCGGCAGCGTGAGCTGTGGAAGGGATTCAAAGGGCTCACGCGTTGCCAGAAAACGAAATAAATTAGAGTCGAATCGACCTTATTCCTGCTTGCGGGCTACGATGTCAAACGTACACTTCACTTCATCCTTGATCCTGATCGCTCCCGCAGCGGCCGTCACCGGAGGAATCTCATAGTCGCTTTGCCGGACCGAAAATTCGCCCGTCGCCCGGATTGAACTACCGTTGATCACTACTCGCGCCGAAATCGGCAAGGGCCGAGTCACTCCGTGTAACGTTAACTCTCCATTCAGCGCCACCCAGTAGCGATCGCCGCTACCGCTGGCGGAGACCCGCGAGCACGCGAACATGATTTCAGGGAATCGATCCGTCTCCAGCGCTTCCTCGCACATCTTGCGATGGATCTCCTGCCGATCTTTCTCGCTGATATCGTCGACCACTTCCAGCGACTCGGCTTGGATGCTGATATTCAGTCGGGCGCCTTCGATGGTCGACCCCGCGAGGGCGAAACTCACCTCCCCTTGAAAATTCCTGATCGCGATCTTGGGATCGTGCCCAAAAGAAGCGAGCAGGCCAGCGGAAAAGGCCTGGGCGAGAAACGTGCTCCCCTTGGCATCAATTACGTAGCGAACTGTGGCGTCCTCCAGCAGTGGTCTGCTTGCATGCACAATCAATTCTCCCTCGTCCATTGGTTCGGCCACATCTTTACGTTTATGTCACCCTTGTTTACGCCCTACGACGTAGAACGAAAACTTTAGCTCGTCCTGCAGCTTCAGCGTCTCTCCAGCGATCGAGGCAATCCGGATTCCGTAATCGCTTTGCAGCAAACTAAACTCGCCATAGGCGCGAAACGAATCCACCCCGAACGCCACTTGCGAAAAAAATGATTGGCCGTTCGTGACTCCGTGAAGCGACAACCGGCCTTCCACATTCACCCGGTTCAAATTCTCCTTCACTCGTTCCCCGTTAATGCCGGAACTTTCAAATACCACCTCCGGGAATCTCCTGGTTTCCAGCACTTCATCATTCATCACGCGGTGGAGTTCCCGCCGGTCTGCCTCTCTCAGTTCGTCCAGAACTTCGAGGGACGCAGTCTTGATCACAACCTTCAGCTTCGCGTCGGCCAGCGTGACGGGAACGAAACTCACATCCCCGGTCCACCCCCGTATCGCGATCTTCGGACTATGCGCCACTGCTGAGATTAATCCGCTGGCGAATGCCTGTACCGTAAATTGACTCGCCTTCGGATCGATTGCATAGCGAACTACTCCTTCGTTCTGCGGTGCCATAGATCGTTCACACCGTCAAGGAACGGTTCAACGTCGACGGTGAAAGTCCCCCTTTCTCGCCCTGGAAATGGGTCCCCACCAACTCGCGGACTTCTACATCGACCGCAATTTGAGATAACGGTCCAGGTCGGGCAACGCACTCTGTACCAGGCTGCCGACCCCCATCTGCCCCAGGTAACGCCGAATAATAGGATTGGAAAGAATCAGACCAGCGCCAAACACAATGCAGGCCACGCCGCCCAGCATGAACAGCGTGTCCTTGTCAGTCCCAGCATCGGAGTGGTTGTGATTTTCCGCCACGGTAGTCTCCTTTCGAAAATGACAACTCTGATTTCTTTATTGCTGTTTCCGCAGAATCTTGTCGACCACCGAAGCAACCACTTTCACCGCTTCGTCCACCGCCGCTTCGACGGGCTCACTTAATCCCATGTGTCCTTCCTCGCCTCCGAGAGTGGCGGGCTCACAGCCAACCAACAAAATCTGCTTCAGACCGCCGTTCATCGCCGACGCCATCCGCAGTACGTTCATCGGATTCATCCCGTGTGCGTCCACCACGCCTTGCTGTGGCTCCTCCAGCTTGCTCAAGTCGGGTTCCACCAGGGAAACCGTGCCGGGCGTCTGACCGTGTGGATAGGCATCCACCAGGATCGTCGTTTCGTATCCATCCTGCAGAGCGTAGGCGAGATCAAACCCCCGTATTCCAAAGTCGACGACTCGCACCCCGGCAGGAAACTCGTGTTCGGACAAACGCTTTGCCACTTCGACCCCAAATCCGTCGTCTCCCAGAAAAATGTTCCCGATCCCAGCCACCAGGATGCGCACGGGTTGCGTCGGAGCTTTGGGCCGCGCTTCCTCGGCCGGCAAAGGCACCACTTCGCTCGCATCAAAGAAAAAGCGATGCCCCGGCTGCCGGAGCAAACCCAGATCCCTCCCCGGATCCTCATCCAGCACCACGCAGACGTGACTCTTGCCCTCGTAGTCCTGCTCCAGGCTTTCCACCAGCGCAATTTGCCCTGCCAGAGCGATGTCCAGCACGTCGCCACCCTGCCGGGGACGCAGACGCACGCGATCTCCCACGTGCACTTCCACGCCGTCGATCATCAGCTGGTCCACAGTCGTCTTGTCTTCCAGCAACTGCCATTCCCACTCGTTCATGGAGCGTCTTCCTTGAGCGGGCGCATGCCGCGCACAGCGCCGTGAAGTTTGATGAACTGCTCGACGGGCATCGCTTCGGTCCGCTCCAGAATCTGGCGCGCGCGATCATCGGATTGGCGAATCTCGCGCTTCTCCTCGTCGGTCAGGGTCATGATCCGCAACGACAAAATCTCGTCGATCTCGGTTCCATCGAACAAGTCCCCAGCGCTTTCTGGAGCAATCTGCGGGTAATCGTAAAGAATGATGGGGGAAGCCAGCAGCGTGTCCCGCTGCCCTTGCTCGCCCACGAGCACGGGCCACGCGCCAACGTTCTGACACTGCGACACGAATTCCTGCAATTCCGGTGGAGGCTCCAGCAACGACACAAACTCGCCGTCTTTCACTCCAAGAATCAGATGGGTAGACACGAGTGACCGCATCAGCGCAGCATCGCGGCTGGCCGCTGCACCTTCCGTCGGCGTGATATTTTTTACCTGAATGCTGAGTTTGAACAGATCTTCGCCGACTCTTTCTGCCGAGACATCGACCGCTCCCTCGATGGCTTCCTGCCGCCCCTCGACCGTGGCGTCCAGCTCGAAGTCACTCTGCGTTTGGGATGGAAACGCGAACGAGTGCCTCACCAAGCCTTGAAGAAGTTTTCCGAGCGTGAACTCCGGCAAACTCACTTCGCGCTCCACAGCGTCCTGCCAGCCGTTGGGAAGCGAACCGCTCCTCGCCTCAGGAGGCCGGCGCGCAGATCGCGCCTGCAAATGCAGAAACCGCACTTTCACTTCGACGGAGGCGCCCGCACTTCCCGAGACCAGGCACTCGGTCCTCAGGCTGCAAGCCTCTTCGCCACCTTGTGCCTGGCTGTAGGCTTGCGGATACACGACTCCAAAATTCCAGCGCTGCTGGTTTTTTACCGAAGAGGGCCGGTAGGGATAGAGCATGTACCCTTCGTAGAGCACTGCCTTCGCAATCTGATCCACCCGCGCCAGATTCATGAGCGCACCGCCTCTTCCGCCTGCAGCATGCTCTCCAGCGCCTGCTCCCATGTGGGAATCCCGTGCCGAACTTTGTATTCGTACAGACGCTCGAAGATGTCGCGGCGCAGGCACAACCACGCGGTGTTGGGATAATACGCATCCATCATTTCGCGCCACACCTTCACTGGCATGCTGAAGCGGGCTTCCTTCTCCCAGGAAATCGGCGACACCTGCATGTGCTCGCCTTCAGCCGCATAAAAAACGGTGCCGCTGAACATCATGCACAGCGGCACATCTCCATCGCCGAGCCCGTGGAAGTATTTGGTCGCGCCCACGTTGAAATCAAATGTGCACGGCACCGGGAGATCGACCAGCGTGGAACTCTGAAATGGAGGCACATTTACGTTGACGTGCGTCCACAGCAGGTTGCGCAGCGTCTGACTCCATCGGTCGGGATCTCCGAACAGATCGCGCAACTTCTCCTGGTCTTCCGCCGTATATCGCCGGCGCGTGACTTCGATCTGAATCTGGCAACGCAGTGCAACCGAGTGTATGGTCTCGCCCGGATTGGCGTTCGTCACGCGCAGCTTGAACGCAATCTGCGGAGAGGCGGCAAACTTGACCGCCTCCGCGCCTTCGATCCTGAATCCCAGATCAGGCATGTGTCGCCCCAGTCACAACTTGCGCTTTGGCTCGAAGATCCGCAAAAAAATTGCCGATCTCCTGCCACACTTCCGTTCCGCCCGACAATCCCCGCCAATGAATGCGGATTAGGCCCACCAGCTTGTAGCACTCGTCAATCGGGACAAGGTAATACTCCGCCGGAACCGATCCCCGCGCCTGACCGACGCGATTTACCAGCAGTGCTTCAACGTCGGCCTCCAACAGGTTCAGTTCGGAGTTGGCCTCGACGATGCTGCTCCATGCCTGCAGCGGCAGCAACGACTCGGTCGCCCCTGCCGGGCTGGGGTACAAAGCGCTCACCCGCGAGTCCATACTGTTTTGGAAAAAGAAAGCAAGATTAATGGGAATCAACAAACCGTCCCACTCGGCGTCGGTCATCTTGAAGTTTGCCAGGAGCCGCACATCGCGGGGCACACGTTTGTATTTGGTTCCCGACTTGCCGCTGAACAACATAGCGCACGCATCGCAGGAGCAATGCAGCCGGCGTTGTGTCAATTCAATCAGGTGGGAATGTTCGGAGCGCAGTTCGGCGCTGCACATCTCGCACTTCTCCCCCTGCCGCTGCGGCTTGCGCGCGAACTGGCGCAGACTCTCGAAAGCCTGCGACGTCTCTCGAATCTGATCCGTCTTCATCATCATCGGTAATCACGGGGACTCTCAATCCATCCCTTCGCTGCTGAGCGGCATGGTCGAGCGAAGCGCTGCCGTTTCCGGGAGCGGCGGCCCCGAAGGCAGAGATGCTCCCAGCAGCTTCTCCACCGCGATGAAGGCCGAATCGGCTGGCTCCTCCAGTCCTTCAACCACAAGCGACATCAAGTCCGGAGCAGCCTCGTAGATCGATTCTTCCACCGCAGCCTGCACTGTCCGGCTCGTTGATCCGCAGGCGTGGCCCTCCACTCTGACCCGCACACGAACATCGCCGCCGTTCACGCTGAGTAATCTAGCTTCGGCTCCCATCTTGTGGAGTTTGGATGCGATCTGCTCCAACTTGCGCTCGACCCGAGTCTGCAACTCGTCAGGATGCAGTCCGTACAGAATCAAGAGGCTGCTGACCAGTTGGTCCTGACCCAGGTCGTCAATGATCCGAGAGCCTGCGTCTCCGGACTGAAACACAATCTCTAGGATTCGTTCCAGGCCTGTACCGTGCAAATCCATCAGCAACTGAACGAGTTCCATGGCGGCCGCCCGCGACGCGGGATCTGCAATCGCCTCCAGGTCGTGCACCAGTCCACCAATTTTCTGCACTCGCTTCTGAAAGTCTTTTTCGTCGACCACAATCCTCCTCAGGAAAAGGAGCGGAAGGCTTCGTCCGATCCGCGCCTGAACCGGACGCTCCCGCTCCTACCCATGGCAACCGTCAAGGCTGAAGACCAAACATGGGGGAATGGCGCGTCTCCAGCACCTTCCCGTCGCCCAGATACATGTGCACACCGCAAGGCAAACAAGGATCGAAACTCCGCACCGCTCGCATAATGTCGATCCCCTTGAACTTGTCGGGGCCGTTTTCCTCGAAAATCGGCGTGTTCTGCACCGCATCCTCGTACGGACCCGGCGTGCCATACACATCCCGTGGATTCGCGTTCCAGGGCGTCGGAGGATACGGATGATAATTCGCAATCTTGCCCTTGCGGATCACGACGTGGTGCGAGAGAACGCCGCGCACCGCCTCGTGGAAACCGCACCCAATACTCTCTTCCGGCACTTTGAATTCATTCCAGGTCCGCGTCCGGCCGGAATGCAACTCCTCCAGCGCCCGCTCGGCGAAGTATAGTCCGCAACAGGCTGCGTAGACCTGGAAATATGTCCGCGCGCGGTCGCGTTCAATCGCGTTACTCCACTTCGGGATCTTCCACTCGAATTCAACTTCGGGCAGCGAAGTGGTCTTGGGCAAATACATTTTCACGCTGTTTCCGGTGGCCTTAACGTAGCCGATGTCCACCAGGCCAGCCAACGCGGTTGCCCACAGACGGGCGATCGGCCCCCCACCGGTATCGAGCGCAAGATGGTCGCCAGTGCGCTTGTCGAGCCATCGTGGCGACATGACCCAGGTGTACTTGCCGCCAAAGTCTCGCTTCTGCGGCCGCGGAATCGTCGTCTGGTTCCAGGGATGATTCTTGTCCACCGGGTTCCCCAGTGGGTCGGTCTTCACAAACGTCTCGGAATTCTTCCAGTCGTCGTAATAGGAACTGCCCAGCAGAATGCGGATGTTCAGGTTGATGTCCACCAGATCGGTAGTCACCAGTTTGCCGTCAACCACCACGCCCGGAGTCACGTACATCTTGCGGCCCCACTCCGTCATGTTCTTGTAGGTGTAGTCGCAATGTTCGGGATCATTGAACGAACCCCAGCAGCCGAGAAGCACGCGCCGTCGCCCAACCTCTTCGTATCCCGGCAACGCCTCGTAGAAGAAGTCGAATAGGTCATCGTGCAACGGAACGACCTTCTTCATAAACTCGACATACTTCATGAGTCGCACAATGTAGTCGGTAAAGAGCTGAATCGTGGGAACCGTGCCTACGCCGCCCGGATACAGCGTGGAAGGATGCACGTGCCGGCCTTCCATCAGGCAGAACATTTCGCGGGTCATACGGCTCATCTGCAGCGCTTCGCGGTAGAAGGAACCGGTAAACGGATTCAGCGCGCGCATGATGTCGGCAATGGTGCGGAATCCATGCACGTTGGCATGCGGCGCTGCGGTCTTCTCCGCCTTCGCGAAGACGCCGGGATTCGTCTCCTTCACCATCTGCTCGCAGAAGTCCACGCCGACCAGGTTGTCCTGAAAAATATTGTGGTCGAACATGTACTCGGCGGCTTCTCCGAGGTTCACGATCCACTCCGCCATCGCCGGCGGACGAACTCCGAAGGCCATGTTCTGCGCATAGGTGGCGCAGGTGGCATGATTGTCGCCGCAGATGCCGCAGATGCGGCTGGTGATGAAGTGCGCATCCCGCGGGTCTTTGCCCTTCATGAAGATGCTGTACCCACGAAAAATCGACGAAGTGCTGTGGCACTCCGCCACCTGCCGGTTCGCGAAATCGATCTTGGTGAATATGCCCAGGCTGCCCACGATGCGGGTAATCGGGTCCCAGTTCATCTCGACGAGGTTCCGGCTCTTGGTCGCGGCCTCTTTGGTCGGCGCAGTAATCGTGCTCATGTCGATTCTCCTCTCAGTCGAAGGATCTTAGGTTGGACCCAATGTGACGGACCTAATATGACCTGGGGTGGTATCCCGTCGTCAGTTCAGCCCTCGAATGCCGCCACTTTGGTTCCTTGTTGCAGGTCGCCTGGGTCAGCGTGCGCAGAGCAGAGATGGCTCGTCCATACGCGCCCACCGCCGCGGAAGAGACCTTTGCGCCCGGCGGTTCATCCATGAATGGCATGAATTTGTCCGGGAAGCCCGGCATGGTGCAGCCGATACAGATGCCGCCCACATTCGGGCAACCGCCGATCCCAGCCATCCAGCCGCGCTTGGGCACGTTGCAGTTGACCACCGGCCCCCAGCAGCCCAGCTTCACGATGCACTTCGGAGAACCGTAGCTCTCCGCAAAATCGCCCTGCTCGTAATAGCCAGCGCGATCGCAGCCCTCGTGCACCGTCTTCCCAAATAGCCAGGTGGGCCGCAACTGATCGTCCAGAGGAATCATGGGCGCGCGCCCAGCCACCTGATACAGCAGGTAGAGCACGGTCTCCATGAAGTTATCCGGCTGCACCGGACACCCGGGAACATTCACGATCGGCAGGCTGGCCTTCGAAGTCCATTGCCATCCCAGGTAGTCTGCCAGCCCCATGGCGCCGGTGGGATTGCCTTCCATCGCGTGAATGCCGCCGTAGGTCGCGCATGTGCCGCAGGCAATGACTGCCGTTGCCTTCGGCGCCAGCCGATCGATCCATTCGTTGGTGGTAATGGGCTGCTTGGTCTTGGGATCAGTGCCCAGCGCCGCCCAGTATCCTTCGTTCTTTATCTTCTCGTTCGGGATCGAGCCCTCCACCACGAGGACAAATGGCTCGAGTCGACCTTCTTCCGCCAGATACCAGTACTTGAGGAAATCGTCGCCGTTCTCGTAGGCCAGCACAGGATTGTGCAGGTGAACTTTGGGCAGACCCGGAATGGCTCCCAGCAGAACATCTTCAATGCTGGGCTGAGTCGCCGCGGTAATTGAAACGGAATCTCCGTCACAGCCGAGTCCAGCTGTGATCCAGACTATGTGCACCTCCGAAACGGCGGGGGGATGCTGCGTGACGCGACCATACGGAACTGTCTCCGCTGCCATAGCTCGGTCTCCTTTCAAATTTCAGTGTTTCGGGAACCCCATGCATCGTGCGCTCTGCGTGATCTGCGAGTCATCGGGCCGACGCAGGCAACAAAAGACCTGTTTTTCAGGAAAACTGGAGATGTTGGACCGTCATTTGACGGAAATACCGATAGAAAGAATTAATAAAAGTCATGCATCTCCACAAGCGGGCGCTGCCTCGTTTTCTTCTCGTGGAAATTCCGGCGTGGTAATCAGGGATTGTCTTACGTTCGTCAGGCGCTCGTAGATTGCCTGTACTTTGGAGTCACGACCGCAGCCAGGGGAGACAACCGCTCACGAGCTCTTTTCGCTGGTGCTCCACTGAATGGCGTGCTGCACCAGTTCACGAGCGCTGCGGAGTGAAAGCTTTTCTTTGATGTGAGCCTGGTAGGATTCCACCGTTTTCACACTGATATGCAGTTCCTCCGCGATCTGGCGCGTGGAGTGCCCCTCGCCGATCAGGCGGAAGACTTCGAGTTCCCGGTCTGTGAGGTCCGCGATCGAAGAAGGCCTGCCCGGGCCGGGGCCGCCGATGTAGCGTTGCAGCATCCGGTTGGCGATGCGCTCGCTGACATAGATTTCGCCGCTCAGAATACGACGCAGCGCGACCAGCACCTTGTCGGTCGCCTCCTGCTTCATGATGTAGCCTTGGGCGCCGGCGCGAAGCGCTCGCTCCGCATAGATGGATTCGTCGTGCATAGAGAGGATGAGAACCGGCAAGTCTGCGTACTTCGTTCGAATGTCCTTGAGCAGGTCCAGACCATCCGGCCCGTTCAGGGAAATGTCCACCACCAGAATGTCGGGTTTCGCGGTCGCAACCGCCTGCACTGCGGTCTGCGCGTCTTCGGCTTCACCACAGACAATGAGGTCCGACTCGCGGTTGATGAGCAATGCCAATCCCTGCCGCACAATGGGATGATCGTCGACAACGAAGACCTTGCTCTTGTTTGTTGCTATAGCGGTCTGGTTCATCACTGCCCTCACATTTTCACGTGCGGCTGGCAATCGGGAACCGGCAGGTGACAGCCGTGCCTCGCGGTTGCTCCCGCAGCACTTCCAGGTTCCCACCGATCATGCCCGCGCGGTAATTCATGATGTGCAGCCCCACGCCCGCGTGCGGCGCCGGAGGCCGCTCGATCCCTACCCCATCATCTCTTATGATCAGCATCCCTTGCCGTTCGCCAGACGAAAGTTGAATCGATATATTCCTGGCCCGTCCATGCTTGATGGCATTGTTCACCGCTTCTTGCGCGATATGGTACAGGTGGGTTGCCATCGGTGCATCGTGAATCAAAACCGCCTCATCACACTGGAACTGACACGCGATTCCGAACAGGTCTTCGATTTCCGTCGCATAGAGCCGCAACGCCGACATCAACCCGTGGGCCTCCGACACCACGGGCAGCAGGCCGCGCGATAATTCTCTCGTCTTGCGGATGGCATCGTTGACTAGCTCGACGATTTTGGCGGCATCGGCCGCTTCCGGAATTCGCCTCTCCGCCAGCTTCTGCTCCTGCACTTTCGTCATGAATGCGATGCCCGTCAAGTGCTGCCCCAGTCCATCGTGCAAGTCCTGGCCGATTCTGCGCTGTTCTCGCTCGCTGATTTCAAGAACCGTTTTCTCCAGCCGCTTGCGCTCGCTGATATCACGGATGGCGCTCGACACCAGCACTCCCTCTTCCGTCTCCAGCGGACTTAGGCTGATCTCCACCGGAAACTCGTGACCATCCTTGTGCATGGCGTACAATTCCACCCCTGCGCCCATCGGCCGCACCCTGGGCTCCGCGAAAAAATTTCTGCGGTGCCCGGGATGATTTCCCCGTAATCGTTGCGGCACGAGTTTTTCGATTTCCTCGCCCAGAAGCTCCTGCCGCGGATAGCCAAACAATTTCTCCACCTGGGCATTCACCAGAACGATTCTCCCCTTCTGGTTCACCACTACCACTGCATCCGGCGCCGCTTCCAGCAGGCCTCGGAAACGCGATTGCGCCCGCTTCTGCACGGTGACGTCAATCCCCGAAGCAATAATGTACATGGGCATCTGCTTGGCCGCCGGCTGCACCGCCGCCGACCACGCGATCGTCCTGTAGCTTCCATCCCGAGCGACCCACGAACTCTCGTACTCAGTACGCGATTGGTTGTCGCAAATCTGCTGGAACATCGTCTGAAATTGTTCTCTCTCCTCCGGCGCCACGAACAGATCCCAAACCCGCTGCCCCTGGACCTCCTCTAACCGTTTCCCCGTCATCTGCTCGCAGGCGCGATTCAAACGCACAATCCGCCCTTCGCGATCCAGAACAACCACCAATGCCCCCACCGTGTCGAGGATCGCCGCGACCACGTTGCGCTCGTCCTGCAACTCTTCTTCAGTGCGTTTGAGGTCGGTAATGTCGAACGCGACTCCGTGAATGAACCACGGACTTCCGTCCGGGTGCCGGATCATCCGGGCCTCGCAATGAAACCAGATCACCTGGCCGTCCCGCGCAATCACCCGGTAGGCGGACCGCAGCGGCTTGCCCGAGAGGAACATCTCGGAAGCTTCCATGCTCCAGCGATCCTTGTCGTCAGGATGGACCTGGCGATACCACAGCACCGGATCCTCGAGCCATTCGGACTGTGAGAATCCCAGCGTAGCTTCAATCTGCGGACTTACGTACGCCTCGCCGATCCCACGGTCGAGATAGGCCATGAACACGATCGCTGGAAGCTGTTCCACCAGTGCCCGGTACTTAGCCTCTACATTCGGGACTTGAGAGTCGAGAATCGGCGTTTGATCGAGCCTCTCGAAAAAATGATGAACCACCCCGAGCGATCCAGCGATGTCTTTGTCTTTTAGATATGTGTTGGCGAGTTCGTTCAAAATGGCTTCCGCATCTTTGGGACTGAGCGCAGTTTCGTCCGGGACTGGCGAGTCCGCGTCCTGCCCCGCGCCATCGCCCATTTTCCAGAACGTGCTCATCGCAAGACACCCAATTTCACGCTAGCGGGACGGTGAGTTTCCCCGGTTTCTCCAACTCGGCTCCTTATTCAGAGAAGCTTGCGTAAACCGGCGAAGTGCGTGGATCGCCCGGCCATAGGTCTGCACTGCCTGGGACGACAGCAGCGATCCCGGAGGTTGGTTCATAAACGGCATGAATTTATCCGGAAATCCCGGCATCGTGCATCCAATGCAGATGCCGCCCACGTTCGGGCATCCGCCAATCCCGCCCATCCATCCCCGCTTCCCCACGTTGCATTGCACCACTGGCCCCCAGCATCCCAGCTTCACAATGCATAGAGGAGACCCATATTCCTCGGCAAACTCGCCCTGCTCGTAATAGCCGCCGCGATCGCATCCTTCGTGCAAGGTGCTGCCGAACAGCCATGTTGGACGCAGCGCATCATCGAGCGGGATCATGGGCGCCCGTCCGCTGGCCATATAGAGAAGATAGAGAATCGTCTCCATCATGTTGTCCGGCTGTACGGGACAACCCGGCACACACACGATCGGAATCTGCGCCGTCGACGTCCATTTCCAGCCAAGATAGTCGGGCAGCCCCATGCAGCCCGTGGGATTTCCCTCCATGGCGTGAATTCCACCGTAGGTCGCGCACGTCCCAGCCGCAATGATGGCCCACGCTTTCGGAGCCAGACGGTCGATCCATTCGCAAGTCGTAATCGGCTGGCCGGTCACCGGATCAGTCCCGAACGACGCCCAATATCCTTCAGCCTTGTTATCCTCGTTCGGGATGGAACCCTCGACCACGAGAATGAACGGCCTCGCCGATTTGCCTTCGGCCGCTTCGCGGAAAGGCCGGACAAACTCGTCCCCGTTTTCGTAGGCCAGAAAAGGATTGTAGAACTTGACTTTCGGGATCCAGGGCAGAGCGCCCGTCACAATATCTTCGATGCTCGGCTGGGTCGCGCCGGTCAT
>Ga0209415_10015265_pt1 | contig 12463 bp, 13 predicted proteins | sample PeaSoiSIISIP2007_FD_187696 | JGI IMG/M metagenome (GOLD analysis project Ga0209415, IMG submission 187696) | Peat soil microbial communities from Weissenstadt, Germany - SII-SIP-2007 (SPAdes) (version 2) | ecosystem: Environmental > Terrestrial > Soil > Wetlands > Peat | place: Germany... | reverse complement strand
CGTGTGCAACCCGCCGTACGTCGCGCCGGGGCGAGGTCGCGTCCCGGCCGCGCAGGCGCGGGCGCGAGGCGGCGATCTCTCGACGTTCATCGAGGCCGCGCGCCAGGTGGCGGGCCGCCGCGCGCGAGCGTGCTTCGTGTACCCCGCGCAAGAGCTCGGCGCTCTCCTCTCAGGGCTCGCGGCAGAGGGCCTGCACGCCAAACGGATGCGGTTCGTTCACGGGACGCCGGCAGCGCCCGCCCGCGTCGTGCTCGTCGAGGCCCGCGCCGGTCGCTCGGGCGGCCTTTGCGTGATGCCGCCGCTGGTCGAGCGGTCGGCCCGCGGATATACGGCCGAGATGGAGACCCTGCTGGCAAAGGGCTAGAGTCCCGTAACGGCGTTCCATGCTCCTTTCTTCGGGAATCCGTTCCGGCGCTCGGGTCCGGTGGTCTTTCGTCGCGGCGCTCACCGCGTCGTGCGCGAGCGCCGGCGGGCAGCCGCCCGGCACTGCGCAGGACGCGTCCACGCAGAACCTCGACGCGACGTCCTTCGAGCCGCCGGTCGTGGACGGCGCCGCCGGGAGCCGTCCCGTGATCCCGTTCGACGAGGCATCCACGCCGCCCCTTGGACCGTTCTGCTCGCTCCCGGGGTCGATCGTGTCGATGGCGAACGGGCTGACGATCGTCCCGGGAGAGAGCGACGCCTCGGCCCCCGACCCGTCGACCCTCACCTGGCTCAGCGTCCCCGTCGGGTTCTGCGCGCACTTCTTCGCGAAGGTGCCCGAGGTGCGGCAGCTCCGGTTCGCTCCGGGCGGGGACCTCTTCGCCGCGTCGCCCAGCACGCCTTGCTCGGGAGGGGCGTACGGCGGCCTCGGCGCGATCGTCGTCCTGCCCGACGATGACCACGACGGCGTGGCGGACTCGCCGGCGGCAGGCGGCTACGGCACGCCCTTTCTTTCCGCGACGACGACGCCCGCGCAGAGCATCACCTCGACCCAGGGGCTGGCCTTCGGCGGCGGCTACTTCTACTTCCAGGACGGCACGACGATCCGGCGGCTACCCTTCAAGGCGGGCGATCGCAAGGCATCCGGGCCGATCACGGCGGTGACCACGATCACGGCTCCGCAGGCGGGCGAGCACTGGCCGAAGGTGATTGACTTCGCCCAGGACGGCACCCTCTACATCACGAACGGCAGCACCCAGGCGCAGGAGTGCCTGTCGACCGGCTCGCCGAACTACGTGCCGGTCTTCGGCGCCGTCTTCAAGCTGAACAAGGACGGCTCGACGAGCGAGGTCACCAAGGGGTTCCGCAACCCGATCGCCCTGCGCTGCGAGGCGGACCACGACGTGTGCCTCGCCGCGGAGCTCGGGCTGGACGGCTCGGGCAGCAGCGGCGGCCGCGAGAAGCTCGTCCCCGTGAAGCAGGGCGACGACTGGGGCTTCCCGTGCTGCGCGACGCAGGGCGTGCCTTACGCGGGGACCGCCTACCAGGACAACAACAAGACCCCTGATTGCTCCGGGGTCGCGGCCGAGAACGTCACGTTCGAGATCGGCCACACCCCCTTCGGGATCGACTTCGAGACCGGCCTGTGGACGGGGCAGTGGGCCGGGCGGGTCTTCGTCGCCCTCCACGGCGACGTGGGCTCGTGGCAGGGCGCGCGCGTCGTCGGCATCGCGAAGGACCCGAGCACCGGGCTGCTGCTGCCGGCGTCCGACATACCCGGCGGCTCGTCGAACGCGAGCGACATGCTCGATTTCGCCACCGGCTGGGACGACGGACAGCAGGACCACGGGCGCCCCACCGCCGTCGCGTTCGCGCCGGACGGCCGCATGTTCGTGGGAGACGACACCCTCGGGCTGATCGTCTGGATCGCGCCGGTCGGCCTGTCGCGCTGACCGGAGAGCAACCGTCACGTGAATGGAGGAATCGTCGGATGATGAAGCTCGCTTCAGTGGCCGCGGTCGGACTCGCCGTCGTCGCGATGGGGTGCCAGGCGCAGGCTCCCGTTCCCCCCCAGACGCCCCAGGGGGGCGCCATGAACGCCCCTCCGCCCCCGCCTCCGTCTCCTCCCTACGGCGGTGAGCCCGGGATGATGGCTCATCACGAGGAGTGTCCCGGCTGCCCCTGGGCGCATCGCGGGGGCGGCGAGGCGTGGGAACACCACGGTCGCCCCGAGCATCGCGAAGGCGGCGGCATGCGCGACTGGATGCGCCGAGGGCCGGGGCAGGGACACATGGGCGCGGGCGGCGGACGAGAAGTCATGCGCGAACTCGCGGCGCTTGGCGTTCATTTCTATCCGCCGCCGATGCTCATCCGACGTGCCCAGAAGATCGGCCTCACGCCGGATCAGGTGACCAAGATCCGCCAGGAGATGCTCGGCACGCGCGCGCATGCGGTCGATCTGCTCGCCAAGATCGAGCACGCCAGGATCGAGGCCATCCGCCTTCTCTCTGCCGACAAGATCGACGAGCACGCCGCCGATGCGCAGGTGGACGAAGCCGCGAAGGCGGAGGCGGAGCTGCACAAGCTCCACCTCGGGGCGATGCTTCGCGTCCGCGCCCTCCTCACTCCGGAGCAACGCCAGAAGCTGGAAGAGCACAAGCCCGGGCACGAGAGCCCGAAGGCCGGCGCGAGCGCCGCGGGGCAGACGTCCAGCGCCATCGGCGAGGCGGACGATGACGATGATGACGACGACGACGACGACGGCGACGCGGACGGCTGAAGCCACCTCCTGTAGAAAGGGCGTAGCCGTGGGCGCTACACTGGGCCGATGGGAAAGGCCTGCCGTGGAGCCACCGCCGCAGCGCTCGGCGCCCTTCTGGGCGGGGTAGCCCTCGCGTCGTGCGGCCCGAGCTTCACGACGGGGGGCGTCGACGCAGGCGTCGATGGAGGAGGGGTCGCGACCGTGGAGGCCGGCGATGCCCCGTCCTCCTCCGACACGGCGCCCGCGTCCGACGGCCCGCTCCCCGGCGACGCAGGATCTCGGATGGACGCCCCCTCGAGCTGGTGCAGCGGGGACGCCGGGCACACGTTCTGCGAGGACTTCGACGAATACGCGAACGTCACCGCGCTCGAGGGCGCGTGGTCCTCCTTCCAGGCGATCGGCGGGACGCTCGGCTTCGACACGACGAACGCGCCTTCGCCGCCCAACGCCCTCGAGGTGACGGGTGGAAACGGCGCGCAGGTGCTGGTGGTCAAGACCTTCCCTCTCGGCAGTCCACCCGCCTCGCTGCGTCTCGATTTCGACCTGCGCTTCAACTCGACCGGCAGCGTGGGGCTATTGTCCGCTGCCGGGCTCGCGTCCATCGCGTTCGGAAACGCCCTCGCGGACGGCTACGCAGCCCTGGCCATCGGCAACGGCCCGACGCTGGCGGCGGCGTGGGCCGAGGCGGCGGACGCGGGAGCCAGCGACGGCGGGACCTTCAAGACGTCGGCCTCGACGGGGCCCTTCCCCGCCGCCGGCACCTGGGCCGGGCGCTATTCGATCGAAGTCACCTACACCTCCACGGGGGGTTGCGTGCAGGTCTACGAGGGGGTCACCGCGCTGCTCTCGCCGTGCCTGGCGCTGCCGTCGCGCCTCTTGCACCCCGCGAGCGTCGCGATCGCCCTCGGCGACTACACGGGCGGCGTCGGCAACACCGGGGCCATCAACGTCGAGTTCGACAACGTGACGTTCGACATCAAGTAGGCCGACTTACCGGCCGAGCTTGATCACCACGGACGGCGTGAGCCCGATTTCCAGCGCGATCCCCTTCGGGTGAAGCCCGCCGATGGCGATCGCCACCTGGAGCTTGTGGGCACGCACGAGCGCTCGGACGAGTATCGTCGCCAGCTTGGCTTCGGCGTACTCCTCGAGCATCTGCTCGATCTTCTCGTCGGGGACGAGCTCGGCGAGCGCGAAGACTGCCACGATCTTCGGTGGCAGGCCGAGTTCGACGGACACCTCGCTGACGGTGTAGCCGGCCCGCTTCAGCACGGGCAGGGCGGCGTTGAAGTCGCCGAGGGCGACCTTAGCGCGCTCGAGGGCGGCGTCGGCAAGCCCCGCGGAGACCGTCGCCGCGCGCTCGCGAAGGTCGTTCGCGATCCCCGTCGTCTGCTCGCCGAGGGAGGTCGCCTTCTCCGCGACGCTGGACGCCACCTCCGCCGCCTGCCCCCGGAGCTGGGCTGCCCGCTGGGTCGCCGTATCGGTCGCCGCCTTCGCCTTGTCGAGCAAGCTCATCGATCGCGCGAAATGACTATAGCAAGACCTCCTGCACCGGCCTATAGCGCGAGACGAACGCCCTTCTGGCAACCTCAGACCTCGGCGACCGATCGAACCGAGGCACTATCGGCGCCGACGCCGCAGCCGTATACCGCGACGGCTTTTGCGGCCGACCACAAATGCGCGTTCTGGGCGGCGCTGGCGGGACCCTGACATGGACGACACGCTCTAGGAGCCAGAAGGGCTTGCCATACGGCCTCCTAGCGGACGCAGCGGACGTAACCGGTAGTCTGACTGTGATCCGTATAACCGTCTTGATAGTTGATGGCCCAGGCCGACGTCCCCGAGAGGGATGACGAAGAGATATAGTACTGGTTTGCAGGCGTATCGGCGAACACGCACTGGTCGACGGCCGGCGACACCTTGTTGATGTTCGGGTTGTCGTCCACCAGTGTCGAAAGTTCGTTGATGCTCGGCAAACGCCACGTGTGCCCGTTGAGGCCGAGGCCAGCGCAGTACGTGCTTGCAGCCGCCTGCGACACCGCCGTCGCGTAGCTCGCTTGCGCCCAGACGAGCCTCGTCTCGACGTCCTGGACCTCGCCCGGATCGACCCGGACGTAGTGCGGATCGGGGAGCGGCGTGACCGCCGGCGACGAGACGCAGCGCGTGTATTCCACGGATGTCTGGGCGGCAGCGTTGCTCGTGAGGCCGCCTCCGCCTCCGAAGTCGACCATCCAGGCGTCCTGAGGCTTCGTCGAGATCTGCGAAACGACCCAGGGAGTCGAGGTCCACGTGTACTTGCCGCCCGGCGGCATGAAGTACGTCGTATCCATGGCCGCGCCCGTGGTGTAGTCGACGAGCGAGAGGAGCTGGATTCGAGTCGGCAGGTGCCACATGAGCCCCGCCAGCGTCAGGCTCGAGCAGTACGTCTGGGCGCCCGCCCACGCGTACGCCTGCGACGCCGGGACTGCCTGTTGCCACACGAGCCCCGTCACGTTGTCGAGGACGGTGCCGTTGCCCTGATTGGTGTAGCTGAAGGGGTTGGGCAGCTTCGAGCTCGGCGGATTCGGCATCGGCCAGCGCGGAAAGGCACTGTCGGCTGCCGTGAGTGCGGGGCAACCCGTGCCCGCGTCGCCCAGGAGGCCGGAGCTCGAGCTAGACCCCGATCCCGCCTCGGAGGTCGACCCAGAGCCCGATCCGTCGGACGTCGAGGAGGCCCCGCTGGACCCGGTCGCGCTCGTCGGGGCGTCCGACGGACCGCCGCCCAAGGACGCACTGCCGGAAGGGCCATCGAGTCCGCTGCCACGTGAAGGTTCGGCGCTCGTGCCCGCGTCGTCACCCGAACCGCCCACGGACGACGACCCGCACGCCACGGCGAGCGACAGGGCGGCACAGGCCCCGGCCAGCGATCGGCGAGTCATTCCAAGAGCTCCGTGCAGTCGTAGTGCCTCGAGAGGCGGCCGTGCGGCTCAGAATTCGTCTTCTCGCGGTCACTGCTTGGTGTACACGCTGACCGTGTAACACGGAGGCGGCCACACCGGCTGGCCGGTGTACGGCAGACTCACGGCCGTGAAGACCGTGACCTTCGTCGGCGACGCCGTATAGGCAAGCCAGTTCTGGGACGGGGCATCCACGCAGAGCTCCTCGAGGCTCAGCTGCGGGGTCGCCGCGTCCATCTCCGACGCGTACGTCCACGAGAGGACCTCCGTCTGGCTGACTCCCCCGTCGGGGCCGTAGTCCTCCGTGGTCTCTTGCATGACGCCGGCGGTCGTCGACGTGGCCACGAACCGGATCGTGTCCTGCAAGGTGAGCGAGCCGGGGCCGCCGCAGTAGTCGAAGCTGAAGCTGGGGTTATTGTAGTTGGTCTGCGAGGTCAGGTAGTAAAGGCCACTCTCGACGGTGCCTCCCGCGGCGCTGGGAAACGTCACGCCGGCATCTCCCCGGGCCGACAGGTACGACGGCACGACGACGGGCCCGAGCGGCAGAGGACCGCACACCCCACCGTCCGCGGCCCCCGCGTCGGCCGCCGACGCATCGGCCGCAGAGGCGTCCACCGCAGCGCCTGCCGCTTCGCGGGAGGCCGTCGCGTCGGCGCTCGCCGGGGCGGTCGCGTCGATGGTGGCCGTCGGGGAGGCGTCCGAAGCGCTCGCCTCGTCGGCCGGCGCGGCGTTGCCCGCATCGGGCGCTCCGTCGTCCGCGGGGCCGGTACCCGGCCCTGCCGCCCGGTCCACGCATCCGAGCGATGCGACGGCGAGGGCGATGGAGATCCGAGCCTTCACGCGAGGTCCTTCCCGAGCGTGGAGTCTCCCATGATCGCGCGCGGAAGCCCACCCCGCTGGACCGAGCGGATCTGCACCTCGACCTTACAGCGGGTCGCGAGGCCTGTGCTACGAGTCGCCGGATGGGTTTTCGAGGGGCCGTGGCGGTCGCGCTGGTCGCGTGCGCTTCGTGCGCTCCCGAGCCGACGCCCGTGACACCGGTGGTGACTTCGGCGGCGGCAAGTGCTTCGTCGGAGGCGCCGACCCCCACGGCCACCCACGCGCCGCCGGCGGCACCTCCTGCACCCGCCACGGTGACCGACGTTCTCACGGCCAATCGCGCGGCCTTCGACACGTGCTTCACGCGGGCGCGCGGCGACACTCCAACGCTCGGCCGCACCTCGGTGGAGATGACGTTCACGATCGACGCGGACGGAACGCCGAGGAACGTGGATCTGCGCTACCGCCGCCGCGTCGAGGAAAAGTTCAAGGAGTGCCTGCGCGACGCGGCGCTGGCGCTGCACTTTCCCGCCTCCTTGCAGGGGCAGCCGTCGGGGACCATCGTGCTCGCCCCGCCGGGGCCGTGAGAGAATCCGCGAGCGCGGCGGGAAGGCCTCCACGGCCGCAAGCCACGGCTCGCTTCAAGGGCGAGCGAGCCCGTGCTCCTCACGGACAGCGGCGTTGCGCGCTTCGGCGCGCTGCCACGCGGGCCGCGCGGTCAGCCGTTCCGCGTAGGCGGCGAACGCGGGACGGGGCTCCACCATCTTGAAAGCGAGCATGTAGCGGAGCGTGCCGCCGAAGACGACGTCGGCCATCGAGAAGGTGTCGCCGAGGACGAAATCGCGGCCGGCGATGGCGCTCTCCATCGAAGCGAGCATGGCCTCATACGAACCCCAGCCCGCCGACGATTCCTTGAATGCCCAGCCGGCCGCCTTCGCCATCGACCCCGGCTCGATGACGGACGGGGCAAAGAGAGACCATCGCAGGTACGTCCCGCGCTCCGGATCGTCCACTCGCGGGGCGAGCCGCCCGTACGCATACCGATCGCCCAAGTACAGCGCGATGGCGGCCACCTCCGTCACGACGATCTCGCCGTCGGTGAGGATGGGCAGCTTGCCCATGGGGTTCAGCGCGAGGATCTCCGGCGCCTTGTGGGCGCCGGCCATGAGGTCCACGTAGCGCAGCTCGTAGGGAACGCCGACCTCCTCGAGCGTCCAGATCACGTTGGCGGCGCGAGAGAAGGGGTGATGGTAAAGAACGAGGGCCATGTGCTCTTGCGCCTTTGCCGGGTGCGGAGTCTAGATCAGGAACCCGAGCCCGTCGTCCGATCCTATCTTCAAGGAAAAGTGGACGGCGCCTGACACCCAGGCGATCGCCGAGGCATTCCGCGGCTGAGCACATCGTGAGCGCGAATCAGCGGCCGGCGCGTCGCTGTCCACGGGCGGTCAGCTTCGCATCGTGTGGGATACCGTGCGAGACGCGCTCGCTCCCAGCAAGAGGCCCCTGCGTGCCCTAGGAAGTACCCTGACATTCTCGCAATCAGGCAGCGCTCTCGCATGGTGCCTCCCGGCGCCCCCCGCGCATGGCGCCTGAAACGAGCGCGAATCTGCACGAGCTCTTCTCGCTGGCCTATACTGCGTGAGGTGGTCGAGAGTCTGGAGGTTCCGGCGCCGCGCACTCTGGGGCGGTACCAGTTGCACGGCGAGATAGCGTCCGGGGGGATGGCCGTCGTGCATTTCGGGAGGCTCGTCGGGGCGGCGGGCTTCACGCGGCCGGTGGCCATCAAGCGGCTGCACCTGCACCTCGCCCGCGATCCGGAGTTCGTCCAGATGTTCCTGGAGGAGGCGCGGCTGGCCGCGCGCATCACCCACCCGAACGTCGTCTCCACGCTCGACGTCGTCGCCGACGAGGGCGAGGTGTTCCTCGTGATGGAGTACGTGCGGGGCGCCACGCTTTCGCAGCTGCTCAAGATCCTGCGCCAGAAGGAAGAGCGGATGCCGCCCCTCGTCGCGCTCGGCATCGTCGCGGGGATGCTGCAAGGTCTCCACGCGGCGCACGAGGCGAAGAACGACCGGGGCGAGCGCCTCAACCTGGTGCACCGCGACGTGTCGCCGCAGAACGCGCTCGTCGGCGCTGACGGCGTGACGCGCGTCCTCGATTTCGGCATCGCCAAGGCGGTCGGGCGGCTGTACACGACGCGCGAGGGACAGCTGAAGGGCAAGCTCGCTTACATGGCGCCTGAGCAGGTCCTCGGCGAGCCGGTCAGCGCGCGCACGGACATCTACGCCGCGTCCGTCGTGCTCTGGGAGGCGCTGACGGGCGAGCGCCTCTTCGCCGCGGATAACGAGGGCGAGGTCTTGGCGAAGCTCCTTCACTCGGAGGTGCCGCGGCCCACGTCGGTCGTGCCCCGGCTACCGGCGTTCCTCGACACCCTCGTCCTGCGGGGCCTGAAGCGCGACCCCGCGCAGCGGTACCCCACGGCGCGCGCCATGGCCGAGGAGATCGACGCGTACCTCGGCGTCGCTTCGCCTGCCCAAATAGGCGAGTGGGTCGAACGCACGGCGGCCGACTCCCTGGCCGAATCCAGCGCAAGGCTCGCGGCCATCGAGCGCAGCGGGTCGAGGTCGGTGGAGGATCTCGTCACCGCCCCGCCAGCCTCGACGGACAACACCAGCGCCGTCGGCGCCATGTCCAAGAAGGTGGGCAAGGACGGCGACCCGGAGCAGACGGTGGTCGAGCGCCGCGTTCGCCGCTGGAAGAGGGTGGCGCCGCTGGCGCTCGCGGGCCTGCTGTGCATCGGGGTGACCTTCTCGTTCTTATGGCGTGGGCCGCAGGAGCCCACCGCACGCGAGGTCAAGCGCGCGACCGCCCCCACGCAGGCCGCGTCGCCGCCGTCCGTCGCGCGGCCGTCGCAAGTCGAGACGGCGGCTCCCGAGGCCGCGCACCCCGCCGTCCGGGTCGAGGACCTACCAGTGGCGACCGCCGCGGCGCTTGCGTCCGCGGTGTCCGTGGCGCCCCTCGGATCCAGCGCCCCCGCCGCCGCTCCCGCGGCCAAGGCGCGGCCTGCGGTCACGGCGGGCGCCGAGGGCGCGACGCACGTCAATCCGCCCTCCCCCACCCCCGCCGCTGCCGCGAAGGGGGGGGACTGCGATCCGCCCTTCACGGTCGACGCCAAGGGGCACACGCACTTCAAGCCGGCCTGCCTATGACCCGTCGAAGGGCGGCGGTTGTCGCAGCGACGCTCGTCTCCTGCGGCCTTGCTCCCGGCGTCTCGCACGCCCAGCAACCGGAGGCGACGGCGACGATCGATACAAAAAAGGAGTGCGTGGCGGCCTCGGAGCGAGCGCAGACGCAGCGCGACGACGGTCGTTACCGAGCGGCGCGCGAGTCGCTCATGCGGTGCTCGCGCGACGTGTGCCCCAAGGTCGTCGCGCAGGCCTGCGCCCGGTGGCTGCAGGAGCTCGACCCGCTGGTGCCCACCGTCGTTCTCGGAGCGACGGACGAAAAGGGCAACGACCTCACCGACGCGACCGTCTCGCTCGATGGGCAGCCCTTCGCGACGAGGCTCGACGGCAAGCCGCTCGAGGCCGACACCGGCGAGCACGTGTTCCGCTTCGGGCGCGCAGGCAGCGTGCCCGCGGAGCTCAAGGTGGTCCTCAAGGCGGGGGAGAAGGCCCGCGTCGTGACCGTGACGCTGCACGCTGCGCCCGAGGAGCCGCCGCCGGCCGCTGCAGGCGAGGGGAGCGAGCAGGCCGCGCCGGCGACGGAGCAGACGCCGCGGGGCGAGGCCCCTTCGGGCGGTGGTTCGGCAGCGCGCCTCGCGACGGCGGCGGCGATGCTCGGCGGTGCGGTTGCGGCCGCAGGGGTGGGCGTTGCCTTCTCGGTCATGTTCGCCCAGCAGAAGAGCGACGCGGTGAACCTGCGCGCGAACCTCGCTTCCGACGCTTGCACGAACGTCAGCTCGGCGACGTGCAGCGCGCTCAACGGCGCCGTCACGTCGCAGTACCGCGACGTGAACGTCGCCACGGGCCTCTACACGGGCGCGGGTGTGCTCGCGGTCGCGGCGATCGCGACATGGTTCTTGTGGCCGCAGGAGGCCGCCGCGCCGGCCGCCTCCGCGGCGATGGTCCCCTTGGCCGGGGGAGCGCTCTTGCGCGTGGAGGGTGCGTTTTGAGCAAGGCTCTCCACGCCCTCGTCATGGCGCTGCACGCGGGCGCGACGTCCTTTATCGCAGCGTGCGCGTCGCCCGACTGCACCGAGACGGCGACGTGTCCCGCGGACGGCGCCGCGACGAAGGCCGCCGACGCGCAGTCCGACGCGACCAGCTCGCCCGAGGCGGCAGGGCCCGGCAAGGATGCCGGACCGAGCACGGGCGACGGCGGTGCTCCCTGCGATCCTTCCGCCCCCGACTGCTCGAACCCGGCGTGCATGGCCGACTTCGTGTGCGTTCCGCAGGCGCCCGCGGGATGGCTCGGGCCCATCGCCCTTTCGGACCATGACGGAGGCCCGCCCGCGCCGACCGCTCCGGACTGTGCGGGCGCGTACGGCAACGTCGCGTTCGACGGCCACGCCGATCCCACGTCGCCGGCCGCTTCGTGCGCGTGCACGTGCGGGGCTGCTGGGAACATCTGCTCCCCGCCCGTCATCACGGTCTCTTCCGACAACCTCTGCCAAAACCGCTGCGGGACCGCGGGAGACGCCGGATGCTCGCCGACCTGCACGGGCGGCGGTGGCCCCGGCGGCGGCCAATCGGCCCGTCTATTTGCGCAACCGATGCCCACGAACGCCGGGTCGTGCGCCGCCGCGGTCGCGACGCAGGGAACTGCGCCCGCTTGGCAATGGACGCGGACGGCGCGGGGTTGCTCGGCCTCACACGCCCCCGGGACGACAGGCTGTCCTCCGCAGCAGGTCTGTGCGCCCCGTCCGCCCTCGTCCTTCTCGCCGGCGCTTTGTGTGGGGAGCAGCTCCAATACGACCTGCACGGGTGACGCGGGCGCAACCGGCTATCCGACCCAGCACATCTATTACCAGAACGCCAACGACACCCGGGCCTGCGCGACGGGCAGCTGCGCGTGCGGATCGCCCTCCGGCGTGACCTGCGCGCTGTCATCGGTGACGCTGTACTCGAACTCGACGTGCGCCGACGGCGGTCTTGGGGGGGGCCCTGAGCACGTCCCCGCCTCGCAGCTCATGGGCTCCGGCGGGTGCTACCAGTCCACCGGCTCTATCTCCAGCGTGAGCCCCAACGTCACGGTGACCGGCCAGTGCGCCCCGACCGGCGCGCCGGCGAACTCCGGAACCGTGGCGGGCGATCCGAGCACGACCGTGACGGTTTGCTGCACGCAGTGACTACGGGCGAGATATTTGCCACCCGCCGCGGTAAGCGGCACGTGCACCTTGTGAAGGTCGACGACGATCACGAACTCGGCGCGTCGCCAATCGTGTGCCCGCCGACTGCAGCGAGGCCTTTCTGAGCGTCGAATCGTGATCTTCGCGGCGGACAAGACCGCTCTTCTGCGCACGGATGGATCACCTTCCACGCAGGGATGACGCACCTTCTGTGCACTGCATCCCGGCATGCGCAGGCCACCAATGCGCCCTGCAGGACAGGGAAGGCTTCCCTTCACTGTCCGGCAGACCATGTTTCACTCGACGACAGTGCAGGCTACTGTCCTCGACAACATCGATTGTCGTAGAGCGATATGTCGACTGCCAAGGTCGACAATGCACCCTTCTGGGCACGGAAGGATGGATTGTCGGGCACTGAAGGTCACCCTTCCGTGCACAGAAGGGTCGATTGCCCTGCAGTGATGACGCCTCTTCCGTGCACTGCATCCCGGCATGCACAGGCCAGCAATGCCCCCTACTGGACAGTGAAGGCTCGCCTTCCAAGTCCTTAACATCGGCCATCGGTGCACACAAGACCGGTCTGCCGTCGATGGAAGTGCGACATGTCGCGCACAGCAATGCTCCCTGCACCATCGTGAAGTGTCCCCCGCCTCGTCGAGCAAGAGGCGCAGGCGCG
>Ga0209415_10015264_pt1 | contig 12465 bp, 9 predicted proteins | sample PeaSoiSIISIP2007_FD_187696 | JGI IMG/M metagenome (GOLD analysis project Ga0209415, IMG submission 187696) | Peat soil microbial communities from Weissenstadt, Germany - SII-SIP-2007 (SPAdes) (version 2) | ecosystem: Environmental > Terrestrial > Soil > Wetlands > Peat | place: Germany... | reverse complement strand
CGCGCGTGAAGCTGCTGTACGACATTTATCACTTGCAGATCATGGAAGGCGATATTTGCCGGACGATTAAGGAAAATCTGCAGTGGATCGCGCATTTTCACACGGGCGGGAATCCGGGGCGGCACGAGATCGACGATACGCAGGAGCTGAATTATCGATTCGTCGCGAAGACCATCGCGGATTTAGGGTACACGGGGTATGTGGCGCACGAGTATTCTCCGGCTGCGGGGCGCGATCCGGTGCAGAGCCTCAGTCAGGCTTTGGAGATTTTCGACGTTTAAAATCGGGGGCAGAGGTCATTGACCCTCTTTTTAAAAGATGGCTGCGGAGGCGGCTTTCTTTAGAATCGCGATTTGGCCGGCGTGATAGAGGTTGTGGTGGACGACGCCGGTCAGCAGGATGTAAAGGGTAAAGTCGCGGCCGGGGACTTTTTGGTCTAGCTGCTCGTCTGTCAGGTTTGCCGTTGCATCGGTTAGCGCTTTTTGGGCGTTCTCCAGTTCGCCTAGCGCTCCGGTCCAGGCGGTTTCGGATGTATCGATGACGGGAGGCCAGTCGGCGTCACCGGCCAGCGATTCGTACGATTTGCCTTCGAGCACGCGCGCGGCCTCGGTCTGCCAGGCGGCGACATGGCGGACGATCTGCCAGATGGAATGCGCATCCTCGATGGGACGCGCGGCCGCGGTTGCGGCGGTCACGCCTTCCAGAACTTCTTTGAGCGCAGGCCCGTGCCACGCTTTGCCGTGGTACGAAATTTTCAGTTGATGGCGGATTCTTCTGGCTTCGCTCATTCGATCAGGCCCAGTTTGCGCAGAGATTCCGCCGGCTCATTGCCTTCGTTGTAATGCGCGACGGGGCCGCGCTCGCGTCCGTTTTCGAGCGCGATTCCATAGGGAGGATCGCCGAAGGGGAAAACTTTTTTCAGCATGTCCAAGTCGAGCGAAGTTTTCATGTTGAGGCCGGTATCGTGAATGAACGAAGCCGCGAAACGGGGCATGGAGGTCGGGATGCCGACGATGGTCACGTCGCTTTTCCAGTGAAGCTTGGCCATTCCTCGCGCGGCTTCATCGCAGTGGCTGCAATTGGGGTCGTAGAAGAACAGGAAGATCCGGCCGTGTTGCAAGGAATATGGCTGGCCGTCGACGGTGATGGAGTCGGGGGCTTTGGTTCCGCTCAGATGAGTCGCGGCCCATGCGTAGCTGCCGGCTCCGGCGACTACGACGGCAGCCGCAAGCACGATCACGCTGCGAAGGGTCGCCAGCGGTCGCGCCCACCAGCCGGCGATTAAAGCTGCGAAGAGCATCACGGCGTCGCCCACGAAAAACGCGGGTCCGACGGTGCGCTTCACCAGCGGGAAGCAACTGCAATCCTTCCCGACCAGTTGCGAATAATGAATGCCGATGTAGCCCATGAATCCGATCAGCAGGACTGCGGAAAGAATCGCGCCCCAGCGTCGGAATCGCGGCAACAGAATCATGAGGCCGGCCAGGGTTTCGCCGACGCACAGAGCCATGGTGAACGGCATGCTCCACTGGGCGGGCACCAGAAACTCTTCCACCATGTGCGACCAGCCGAACGGGTCGGTCATTTTCCAGATTCCGCTGCCCAGGAAAACGACGGCCAAGAATAGCGCCGCAACGTGCCCCGCGATGGTCTTCCAGGCGGGCATTTCAAAGCTCGCGCCTTCGACATGCGCAATGCTAGCATCCATGCTCGTATTGTAACGCTTCAGCTATGCATGACAGAATGATTCGATGAGTGATGGATGGCGCACTGTGCGGGTGCCCGCGTCGAGCGCGAACCTGGGTCCCGGGTTCGACGCGCTGGGGATCGCGCTGGGGGTTTATCTCGAATGCAAGTTTCGTCCCGCGAAGGCGTTGACCATTCGCGCGACGGGATGCGATGTGGATTCCATATCGACGGGTGAAGATAATCTGATCTGGCAGACGGCGCTGCGGTGCGGCGCGGAGGGTCCCATAGAGCTGTGGATCGACAATCGGATTCCGATCGGGAAAGGGTTGGGGTCGAGCGCGGCGGCGGTGGTCGCGGGCGCGGTGATCGGAGGGCGCAATTGGGATCGACAGCGGGTTCTGGACGAAGCGGCCAGGATCGAAGGGCATCCGGACAATGTCGCGGCGTGCGTGCTGGGCGGGATCGTGGCGAGCGCGTTCGATTCGCGCGGCGATGCACGGGCGGTGCGGCTGGAGCTTCATCGAAATTACGGGGTCGCGGTCGTGATTCCGGATTTTCGATTACCCACGAAGGAATCGCGGCGCGTGCTGCCGGGTTCCTACTCTCAAGCGGACGCGGTGTTCAATATTCAGCACAGCACTTTGCTGCTGGCGGCGCTGATCACGGGAACCGGCGCGGCGTTTCCGGATGCGTTTGAGGATCGTGTGCATCAGCCGTACCGTTTCGCGCTGGTGCCGGGACTCCATCAAATGACCCAATTGAGAGCGGAGGGACTGCTCGGGTGTGCGTTGAGCGGCGCGGGTCCGTCGATTCTGGTGTTTTATGAGCGCGGACATGAGGACGTGTGCCAACTGGTGCAGAAAGTCTTCGCGGAGCATGGGCACTCGTCGGAGACTATGTGGACGGAGGCTGTCGGGGAAGGGTATTCACTCAGCAAGGATTAGAGAAATCGCGGAGCAGAGCCGGGCCCAGCTTTGGGTTTCGGCTTCGAGCTGCTGGCGGCCGGATTTGGTCAGGCTGTAATACTTCGCTTCACGGCCGCCCTCGGTGGTTTTCCATTCGGCTTTCAACCAGCCGCGTTTTTCCAGGCGATGAAGCGCGGGATATAGAGATCCCTGGCGGACTTGCAGCGATTCCTTCGAAATTTGCAGGATGCGCTGGACGATTCCGTAGCCATGAATCGGTCCCAGGGCCACGATTTTCAGAATCAACATGTCGAGCGTACCCTGTAGCAGCTCGGCTTCATGCGACTCATGCCTAGACATTCGACATATACGATAACACGTCTGGCCGCGCCGCGCTACAATCAAGCGTCCAATCATGCCCAATCGGCTCGCTCGCGAAAAGAGTCCATATCTGCTTCAGCACGCCAATAATCCAGTGGACTGGTATCCGTGGGGGGAAGAAGCGTTCGCGGCGGCGGCGCGCGAGAACAAACCGATTTTTCTGTCGGTGGGATATTCGACGTGCCACTGGTGCCACGTGATGGAGCGCGAATCCTTCGAGAATGAAGAAATCGCGTCGGTTTTGAACCGGTCTTTCGTATCGATCAAAGTGGATCGCGAGGAGCGGCCGGATGTGGATCGCGTGTACATGCTGTTCGTGCAGGCGTCGACGGGAAGCGGCGGCTGGCCCATGTCGGTGTTCCTGACGCCGGAGCGGAAACCGTTTTTCGGCGGGACGTATTTCCCACCCGACAATCGATATGGCCGTCCGGGATTCGCGGCGGTGCTTCAGAATCTGGCGCACGCCTGGCGGGAGGATCGGTTTCGGATCGAACAGTCGGGCGTGCAGATCCTGGGACAACTGGAACGTTACGCGGCGGGTCCCACGGAGGGCGGCGGCGCGACTAAAGAAGCGCTCGACACGGCGTACCAGGTTTTCAAGAAAATGTTCGATTCGCGCTATGGCGGATTCGGCGGCGCGCCAAAATTTCCGCGGCCCAGCGTCCATAACTTTCTGGTCCGGTATTACGCGGAAACCTGGAATCGCGACGCGCTCGACATGGTGCTGACTACTCTTCGCGAGATGGCCAAGGGCGGGATGAACGATCAGCTCGGGGGTGGGTTTCATCGCTACTCGGTGGATGAGCGCTGGTTTGTTCCGCATTTCGAGAAGATGCTGTACGACCAGGCGCAACTGGCGATTTCTTATCTGGAGGCGTTTCAGATCACGCGCGACGGGCAGTATGCGTCGGCGGCGCGCGATATTTTTTCCTACGTTCTGCATGATTTGACGCATCCCGATGGCGCGTTTTATTCGGCGGAAGATGCCGATAGCGCGGTTGCGGGGGAAGATCCGCACGAGAAAAGGGAAGGCGCATTTTATGTCTGGAGCTGGGAGGAAATAAACGCGGCGCTGGCTCCCCCGGATGCGGCGGTGTTCGCGTACCGCTTTGGCGTGGAAGAGCGCGGCAACGTGGAAGAGGATCCGCATGGCGAGTTTCGCGGGCGCAATATTCTGTATCAGGCGCACACGGTGGAGGAAACGGCGGCGCATTTCAAGATTTCGCCCGAGGAAGCGCGGGCGACGCTGAGCGCGTCGGCGATCAAGCTACAGGAGATTCGTTCCGCGCGCCCACGTCCGCATCTCGACGACAAAACGCTGACGGCGTGGAACGGGCTGATGATTTCGGCGTTCGCCAAAGGCGCGCAGATTCTGAATGAGCCTCGCTATGCCGACGCCGCGCGCGCCGCGGCGGGATTCATCCGCCGGCATTTGTGGAACGAAGAGCGCAGCGTGCTGCTGCGCCGTTATCGCGACGGAGAAGCGGCGATTGCGGGATTCCTGGACGATTATGCGTTCTTCGCGAACGCGCTGCTGGATCTTTATGAAACCAGTTTCGACCCTGAAGATTTCCGCCTTGCGGCCAGGCTTGCTGAGCGCGCGATGGAGCTGTTTGAGGATCGCGAACACGGGGGGTTTTTCAGCGTCGCGGCATCCGATGACGAATTGGTGCTGCGCTTGAAAGACGATTACGATGGCGCCGAGCCGTCTGGCAATTCGGGCATGGCGATGGTTTTGCTGAGGCTGGCTAGGATGACCGGACGGGAGGATTTCAGGGCATCGGCGCAGCGGACGCTTGACGCGTTTGGGTCGAGGATGAAGTCGGCGGGTGCGGGCGTGCCGCAGATGCTGGTTGCGCTGGCGTTCGCGCTGGGAAGGCCGCGGGAAATCGTGCTGGCGGGAGATCGCGACGATCCGGCGGTGGAACGGATGCTCGCCTCGGTGCGCCTGCGTTTCCTGCCGAACGCGGTGATTCTGATGAGCGGGGAGAGCGTGCATCCGATGCCGGCGGTGGACGGCAAAGCCACGGCTTACGTATGCGAAAACTACGCGTGCCAGCTTCCGGTCACGCGGCCGGAGGAACTCGAGCAGCAGCTACAATAGATTCATATGGAACGACCAGGAGCAACAACACTCAGAGGAAACCCGATGACGGCGATTGGTCCGGAACTCAAAACCGGCGATAAAGCGCCCGATTTTCAAGCTGTGGACGACTCGCTCAAGCCGGTCGACCTGGCGGCGACCGGACACGGCGTGCGAATTTTCAGCGTGGTCCCGTCGCTCGATACGCCGGTTTGCGATGCGCAGACCAAGCGGTTTAACGAAGAAGCCGGAAAGCTTCCGGATGTCAGCATTTATACCGTCAGCATGGACCTGCCGTTCGCGCAGAAACGCTGGTGCGGGGCATTTGGCGTGGATCACGTGAAGATGGTTTCGGATCACCGCAGCGGTTCGTTCGGCGAGCACTACGGGACCATGATCAAGGAGCTGCGGATCCTGAGCCGGGCGATTTTCGTGGTGGACCAGAACAACACCATCCGGCACGTCGAGTACGTCAAGGAAGTGGCCGATCATCCGAATTACGAATCGGCGCTGGCGATCGCAAAGAAACTCGCGGGCGACGCTGCCGCAGCCTAAAACAATTCCGGCCAACCGTCGTGAAGGCGGTTGGCCGTTGTTGTCTTTGCGAGGCTATAATGGCTGCCCGACTCCAAAGTCATTCCGAGCGGAGCGAGGAATCTGCTTTTCGTTCGGCTGGTATCAACGCTTTAACGGCGGGAGCGTCGGCGCACGATTCCCAGCGTCACCAGACCCAGACCGACGATGGCAAGCGTGGCCGGTTCCGGCACGGAGGCAGCAGCCGTGTCCTGCAACTCCACGACGAAGTCCTGAAAGTCGCCGAACTGTTCCGTGCCACCCCCGTTCGGCGCTTCGCTGAACGCGAGCACGTAGTTCCCCGGATTCGAGTTGAGGTTGAAGAGAGCGAAATGATTGAAGGCGGTGGGATCGCCAATCGTGCCGAAGGGCGTCACCGTGCCCAAACTGGCGGTCGTGCCGTCGGCGGATTGAGTGTAGTAGGTCGCGGTAACCGTGCACGTCGGCGGGTTGTAGCACATGGTGGCGTAGAAGCCGTATTGGGATCCGCTGGTGCCGCCGCTGAACGCCGTAGGAGGGGGAAGCGGCGCGCTGGTTTCACCGACGTTTGAGAAAATCGGATTCAAAATCGAAGGCGTCGAGACGTTATACCAGCCCATAGTAATGTCGCCCGGAAGCCCGGTAGCGGAGAACAGCACTTCAATTGTGTAAGGATCGCCATTCGCGGTGAAGTTGAATGCGGCTGGATCCGATCCGTCGGCGCCGACCAACATTCCGGCAACCGAGTCGCCTCCCAGCACCGATGTCGTCGAGGTAAAGCCTCCGGTGTCGGTAAGCAGGTAGCCGATGTTCATGGCATTGCTACCACCTGTGCCGATATCGGGGGAGTAGTTGTTCCAGAACGGAGTTCCCGCGACGCCCGCTACCGGAATCGTCTGGCCGGAGTTGAACGCGAACGATGTGAATGACATCGACACCGAATCTGCGAATAAGCCACTGCACGCCATCAAAAATGCGGCGGCGGCGATTCCATGCCTTTTCATTTTGTTCCCCCCGACCGATGAGCAGGACTTCCCCCTGCTCCGCTTCAAACCTGCAAAAAGAAGTACTGTAAGATCTAACGTTAACACAAAAGGCATGGTCAGAAAAGTCTTTTTGTATTAGTCCTAGGGTATAGACCCCAAGTGATAGAAATAGAAAGTTCTAGCTCTTGCCGGGAACGAGTACTAACCCGCAGATCCGTGCGCGATGAAACATGGATTTCACAGACAGGGCGGCAAATCACCGCACTCTACATATGGGCGTCCTAGGCGTTAAGGCACCACATTCGGTATACTTAGCGCTTTACTTTTGAGCGGGATCGATTTAGGATGGAAACACTCCCCCTAGAGAACGTCTGTATAGGAAGGGGCGTGCCTTGTTACGGTTGAAGCGAGTCGATATACACGGGTTCAAATCGTTCTATGATCGCACGGAAATGCGGTTTCACGGCTCGGGCATTGCGGCGATCGTGGGGCCGAACGGGTGCGGCAAGTCGAACCTGAGCGACGCGATCAGTTGGGTGCTGGGCGAGCAGAGCGCGAAGAGCCTGCGCGGGGCGCGCATGGAAGATGTGATTTTCGCGGGCACGCGCGAGAAGAAGCCGCTCGGCATGGCGCAGGTAACGCTGACGATGGCGGATCCGGCGGCGCACGTTCCGCTTTCGCACGATGTTCCACACAACGGCCATGCCAACGGCCATGCGAACGGGCACGTGAAGCATGAAGATGTGACCATCACGCGCCGGCTGTACCGGTCAGGCGAGAGCGAGTATCTGATCAACGGCCATCACGCACGGCTGCGCGACATTCAGGATTTGTTTTCGGGCACGGGGCTGGGGCCGGAGAGCTACGCGATTATCGAGCAGGGGCGCATCGGGCAGATTCTTTCGAACCGTCCGGCGGATCGGCGCGCGATTATCGAGGAAGCGGCGGGGATCGGAAAATATAAAACGCGCAAGCGGCTGGCGGAAGCCAAGCTCGAAAGCGCGCGGCAGAATCTTTCGCGTGTGTTCGACATTCTGGAAGAAGTCGGACGGCAGGTGAATTCGCTGAAGCGCCAGGCTTCGAAAGCGCGGCGTTATGAAGAGCTGCGGACCGAGATGGTGACGCATCTGCGGCGCGCGGTTTCCGGGCGGTTCCAGATGCTGGAGCGCGAAGCTGCCAAGCTCGCGCTGGATTTGAATCAGGCGCAGGGCTCGTATCAGAACCTGTCGACCAGTGTGCAGGAACAGGAGCAGGAGTACACGCGGCGGCAGGAATCTTGCTATCGCACGGAATCCGAGTTGACGGCAGCGCGCTCGCGCGTAGCGGAACTGAATCTCGAATCGGAGCGGACACGCGGCAGGCTCGAACTGCAGGCCAAGCAGATCGGCGCGATCGACGATCGGCTGGCGGCGGGCGACGCGGAAACGCAGGAGCTGGACGCACGGCGCGAGCGGGAATCGGCGGCGCTGGACGTCCACAATGCGGCGGTGGCGGCCATCGATCAGGAAGGCGAGTCGCTGCGTGTGCGTCTGGATGAAAAGACCAAGGAGCGCGACGCGGTGCAGAGCGATCTGCGCGGGCGTGAGCACCTGATCGAGCAAGCGCGGCAACACGTCTTGCGGCTTTTAGGTGAGGCATCGACGCTGCGCAATCAGCTCGCGCAGATCGACGAATATCTGGCTGCGATCGAGCGCGATTCGGCGCGGTCGCGCAAAGAGGAAGAGACGGCGCTAGGCGATCTGGCTCGCCTGGAGCAGGTGAAGGCCGCGTTATCGGAAAAGCTGGCGGCGCGGCAGATGGAGCTCGAATCGCTGGGGGACCGGCGTCGGCGCGTCGAAGAAGAAATGAAGGAGCGGCAGGCGCGCGCGACCGGAGCCCGCCAGAAACTGGATGAGATTCGCAACACTCTGTCGCGGCAGAAGGCCCGCAAGGATTCGCTCGAAGAGATTCTGTCGCATCGCGCGTACACCACCGAATCGGTGAAGCGGCTGTTCCTGGGGCTGGAGCATGGGCGGATTGAGGGATTCAAACCGTCGGGCGTGCTGGCGGACTTCGTGGAGGTCGCCGACACAGCCTGGGAAAAAGCGTGCGAAGAATTTTTGCACGAAGAGCTGGAATACGTAGTGGTCAGCGGGTGGGCGGAGGCCGAGCGCGGCGTCGAACTGATGCGCGCCGATTCCGACGGGCGGGCGACATTCTTGGTCCATCCGGAAGCGAGCGCGGCTTCTCCCTTGGCGCCGGATCTTTCGGGTCACTCGGGCGTGGTTGGACGGCTGCGCGACACTCTGCGGCTGACCAACGGATTCGCGCAGGCTCCGCAAGGCTTGCTGCCAAGATTGGCGCGATGCTTTTTAGTTTCCGATCGCGCGACCGCGCAGGCTTTGGCGACGGCCAATCCGGATTGCTTCTTCCTGCTTCAGGACGGCGTGAGTTATCACGGCCACGCGGTCAGCGGAGGGCGCAAATCGGTGGGCGGTCCGCTGGCGCTGAAACGCGAGCTACGCGAGCTGAGCGGGCAGGTGGAGGTCCGGCAGCGGGAAATGGACGATCTGACCGCGGAGCTCGACGAATTGCAGCGCGGGACGGCGCTGCTCGCGGAAGAGCTGGAAGCGGTGCGGTCGCAGCAGCAGACGCAGGAAAAAGATGCGCTGGCGCTGGATCACGAACAGCGCAAGCTCGCTGAGGAGACGGCTCGGGCCGGATCGCGGCTTTCGGTGGCGCGTCTGGAGCTGGAGCGGCAGACCCGCGAGGGTGAGCGGTCCCGTGCGCAGCGCGAGCAGAGCCAGGCGCTGGTGGCCGAAAAAGAACAGGCGCGGTTTGATCAGGAAAAAGCGCTGGAAGAGGCTCGCGGGGCGTTCGGGCAATTACAGGCGCATGCGCATGGCATCGGCGAGGAGCATTCGGCGCTGCGGGCGGAGTTGGCGGGATTGGATGAGCGGGCGCGATCGGAAAAGGGCTCGGTGGCTCGGCTGGAAGCCGAGATTCTTCAATTGACCGCGCGGCGGCAGGATCTGGCGCGTGAGATGGAGCGCATCGGGATCGAGCGGGCGCGGCTGCTCGCCGACAATATCGAGCTGGATCAGCGGGCGGTGCAACTGGCGCAGGGAACGGCGGAAGCTGCGGCGGTTGTGGAAAAGCTGGCGGCGGAAGAGACCGAGGGTCGCGCCGCACTGGCTGCGCTCGACGAAGCTTTGAAGACCATGCGCATCGAGGCGCAGGCCGCGCAGGAGAAGCGCAGCGAGATCGAACTGGAATTGGTGAAGAAACAGGCCGAGCTGAAGTATCTCGACGAGACGGCGCGCAAGGAATTGAACGCGGCTGCCTCCGAAGTCGCCGCGCTGGAAGAGAGCGCGCTCGACGAAGCGGGCGTGACCGACGCAGAGCAGAAATATCTGGAAGTCCGCAACAAGATCGAGGCGTTGGGGCCGGTGAATCCGCAGGCGCTCGAAGAATATCAGGAAGCGCAGCAGCGCTATGAGTTCCTGAACACGCAAAGGCAGGATTTGATCGATTCGATCCGCGACACGGAAAAGGCGATTCAGGAGCTGGACGTGGAATCGCGCCGGCGCTTCAAAGAAGCTTTCGACGGGATCAACGATCATTTCCGCAAAATGTTCCAGACGCTGTTCGGAGGCGGGCAGGGCGAGATGCGGCTGACCGATGAGACCAATCTCGCCGAAAGCGGAATCGATATTGTCGCGTCGCCGCCAGGCAAGCGGCTGCAAAACGTACTGCTGCTATCGGGAGGCGAAAAATCGCTGACCGCGATGGCGCTGCTGATGGCGATTTTCCGCTACACGCCCAGCCCATTCTGCATTCTGGATGAAGTGGACGCTCCGCTCGATGAGCCGAACATCCAGCGGTTGACGCGCTTGCTGAAAGAGATGTCGGAGGAGACGCAGTTCATCATCATCACGCACGCCAAGCGAACCATGGAAGCCGCGGCGGCGCTGTACGGCGTCACGATGCAGGAGCCGGGCGTTTCGAAACTGGTGAGCGTGAAGTTCGATCCGCCGGGAGGCATTGAATCGCCGAAGACCCGGGCGTTGGCGGCCGTATGACGCGCACGACTACGAGGACGATTTGGGCGAAAGACGGTCGCGTGGTTCCGCCGCGGACGAATATCGAAGTGATCCCTCCGCTAAGCGCGTGGATCCAGGATGGCTGGCGCTTCGTGTTCCTGGTGGATGAGCGCGGAGAGATGGTCAAGCTGTCGGAACATGATCTTGCGGTTCATACGCGGCTTGAGTTTGCTTAGTTTGCTGTAGGCTGTGTGAAAACCGACGATTAACCGCTCCTTGCAGTCGCGGCTCGGGGTCGGCGCCTCCCAATATCAGCCACCTGCATGAGCCGCGACCGAAGGAAGCGGTCAATCCCGCGGGTTTTCACACAGGCACTAGTCGAGACGCATTGCTTCTAGTGGATCGATCGACGCCGCTCTTCGGGCGGGTAGAAACGCCGCCAGGGCCGACACCATTACCAGGACCGCAATCGCGGCGGCGAGCGAGAAGGCGTCGAGCGGACTGACGCCGAACAGCATCGACTTGATCAGCCGTTCCGCGCCCAGCGTCAGCGCCAGACCGAGCGCGGCCCCGATGGCCAGTAGTTGTCCCGCTGCGGTAAAAATCAGGCGCATGATCTGCGCGCGGCCGGCTCCCAGCGCGATCCGCACTCCCAATTCGCGGGTTCGCGACGTCACCAGCAGCGAGATCAAACTGTACAAGCCTACCGAGGCGACCAGCATTGCGGCGGCGGCGAACATCGCCAGGAAACGCGTGTTCAGGCGCGGTTGTTCGAGCGCGTCATCCACTAATCCGTCGAGCAGCTTCACGCCGAACACCGCCCGGTTCGGCTCGATGCTGTGGACCACGCTCCGAATCTGCTGCATCATCGCGCGCGCGTCGCCTTGCGTGCGGACCACGTATTCGGGATCGGGCCACGCTCCCGCGCCGGCACAGGAGTAAACATAGGGCGCAGGCGCGGCCGCCAGGCCGTCTTCGCGCACATCTCCGACTACGCCGACGATTTCATCCATCGGAATATTCGGGCCGTTTTGCGAGAAAAGGAAGTGGCGGCCGATGACGCTCTGGCCTTTTCCATAGAGCTCGACGAAGCGGCGGTTGACCATGGCTTTCGCGCCCTGGGGCTTGGCGAAATCGAAGAGATGGAGCTCGGGGCACCATTCGCCGGCGAGCAGTGGAATTTTCAGCGCTTTCAAATATCCCGAACTGACGGTGCGCTCGCCGACGGTGTAGGTCCCGTTCTCCTCGGTTTGAGCCAGGCCTTCGACGGTGATCTGATAGTTCAGCGTGGCGCCGGTGGCGGGCAGAAAATTGGTCATGCCGGCGGCTTCGACGCCGGGGAATCGCTCGAACGCGGAAAGAAGCGCAAGCTGCATGCGGCCGACGCGGGGACGATCTTCGTCCCACGCGGCACCGACGTGGAAGGTGAGGGTGTGGCTGGTGTCGAATCCGGAATCGACGTGGCTCAGGTTGTAATAACTGCGCAGCAGCAGACCGGCGCTGGATAGCAGCAGAACCGTAACGGCGAGCTGCGCGACCACCAAGGAGCGCTGCATGCGGCGATGGCCGCCGGAAACGCTGCGCGAGGATTCGGCCAGCAGCGGCGCGAGGTCGCTGCGGGTGGATTGAATCGCGGGGATGGCGCCGAAGATGATGGTGGCGAACAGACTCGCGGCCACGGTGAACGCGAGCGCGCGCCAGTCGAAGGTCAGCTCGGCCATGCGGGGAAGATCGGTGAAGAATCGCGAGATGAGCTGCACGCACCAGATGGAAACCGCGGTTCCGGCGGCGGCTCCGGCTGCGGCGATTAACAGAACTTCGCGCATCACGGTGGCGATCACCTGGAC
>Ga0209415_10015263_pt1 | contig 12465 bp, 13 predicted proteins | sample PeaSoiSIISIP2007_FD_187696 | JGI IMG/M metagenome (GOLD analysis project Ga0209415, IMG submission 187696) | Peat soil microbial communities from Weissenstadt, Germany - SII-SIP-2007 (SPAdes) (version 2) | ecosystem: Environmental > Terrestrial > Soil > Wetlands > Peat | place: Germany... | reverse complement strand
CGGGCGAAGGGATTCGAACCCTCGACCCCAACCTTGGCAAGGTTGTGCTCTACCCCTGAGCTACGCCCGCGCTCCGATCAGGGCGCGGGTTCTAGGCGGCTTCCCAGGGGTTTGCAAGGCCGCTTATCCGCGCTGGACGGCACGGCCGGGAGGCGGCAATGTCGGATCGACTCGTGCAGCGCTTGTCGCGTAGGCACCCAGGCAACATCTATGGGCCGAGCACGCCCGACCAGGATTGCGAGGCAATGGACAACATCATCGGTCAAACCCCATCGGCACAACCAGCGGGTGCAGCCCAGGCGGCCGGGATGGTCGTCGACGGCGATCAAAAAACCTTCATGCAGGACGTAGTGGAAGCGTCCCGCACGATTCCGGTCCTGGTCGACTTCTGGGCTACCTGGTGCGGCCCCTGCAAGCAGCTCACACCGACCCTGGAAAAGGTGGTGCGCGCCGCCGGCGGCCGGCTGAAGCTGGTGAAGATCGACATTGACCAGAATCGCTCGCTGGTCGCCCAGCTCTCCCAACTAGGCCTGCCATTGCAGTCGGTGCCAACCGTCGCAGCATTCTGGCAGGGCCAGATTGCCGACCTGTTCCAGGGCGCCCTGCCGGAATCCGAGGTCAAGCGCTTCGCCGAGGGATTGCTCAAGCTCGCCGGCGGGTCGATGCCCAGCGCCGATCTGCTCGCCGAAGCGAAGGCGGCGCTGGAGGAGGGCGACGCAGAGCATGCCGGCGAGCTGTTCAGCACCCTGCTCCAGCAGGAGCCCGAGAACCCAGAGGCCTGGGGCGGGCTGATACGTACGCTGATGGCGCTCGGGCGTGAGGATGACGCGAGGCAGGCGCTGTCCCAGGTGCCGGCCAAGCTTGCCGATCATGCCGAGATCGCCGGCGCCCGCAGTGCACTCGCCCTCGCGGAGGAGGGCCGCAAGGCCAAGTCGCAGATGCAGGACCTGCAGGCGCGGGTCGCGGCGGACAGCGGCGATTTCCAGGCACGATACGACCTGGCCACGGCACTGAATGCCACGGACCAGCGCGAGCAGGCGGCCGACGCATTGCTGGAAATCGTGCGGCGCAATCGCGCCTGGAACGAGGATGCCGCGCGGCTGCAACTGCTGAAGTTCTTCGAGGCCTGGGGTTTCGACGATCCTGCCACCATGGCGGCGCGGCGCAAGCTGTCCGCCCTCCTGTTCCGCTAAGCAGGATGCCGCGGGCTGGCCAACAGATGGAAAAGCGGATTCGATGCGCCAGTCCGATTCGGGAGGAGCGCATGTCGGGGCGATCAACAGTGAGAGCCGACGCGGAACAAAGGCGCCTGTTGGCTGATCTGGCGCAGTCGCGGGAACGCGGTGAAGCCGGTCGTGCGCGGGCCAGCCGGTTGACAATGTCCGGGTGGTCAGGGCCGCGTATCGCCGAGGCATTTGGGGTGAGCAAGAGCACCATCCGATTGTGGCGGATGGCGTTCATGCGGGCGAGCGTCGCGGTATTGCGGAGCAGTCCCCCACCGGCGCCGGTCAAGGTGCGTCGCGCGCTTGAAGTCGCGGAAAAGGTCTTGTCGGTGCCGGTAGCGAACCGGCCGAACCGGACGCTCCCGCGTCTGGCCGAGGAGATCGCGGAGCGCTCCGGGGTGCGTCTGACACGTTCACGGCTGTCGGTGGTGCTACGCAAGAAGGGCGATTGTCGCTGGCGGCGCCCCCGCCACACGCTGAAGGGCGCCCAGGACGCCGATGCCGTTGACCGCAGTGGCCTGCGCCGCAAGCTGCTGAAAGCCCAGGCCGAGGTGGGCGGCATCGTGCTGCTGTTCGACGACGAATCAGAGGCTCTGACACATCCCGATCTCGCCCATGTCTGGGCCAAGCGTGGGGCCGACCCGCGGGTCCCGGCACTCGGCCGGGCCGCCCAGGTCGCGATGCTTGGCGTGCTCGACTGGACGCGGTGTGAGTCGACCGTGCACACCAGCCGGACCAAGCGCAGCGCGGACTTCATCGCGCTGTTGGAGGCGGTTGACCGCCTCTACGGCCCGAAACCAGGCGCCGCGGGCAAGCCAATTGTGCTCGTCCTCGACAACGGCCCGACCCATACCAGCAAAGCGACCCTGGCGGCGCGGGCGCAATGGCTGCCGAAATATGCCCCCGAACTCAATGATACCGAGACGGTTTGGCGTGATCTGAAACGGCATCACTTGGCTCAGCAAACCTCCGCCGGCGCTAATGATCTCGACCGAGCCATCCACAAGGTCGTCGTCAAACTCAATCTCGAACGCAGGCACCGTCCGTTGATCAGTCCGCGAATCGCTGCTTAGATGCCGGCGCTCCATCCGCGCCCGCAGGATCTGCCGACCGAGTTTCCGGTCTTCCCGCTTGTGGCCGCGCTGTTGCTGCCGCGCGGTCGGTTGCCGCTGAACATCTTCGAGCAACGCTACCTGGCGATGGTCGAAGACTCGTTGGGGGCGGGCCGGATGATCGGCATGATCCAACCAGATCCGCACCGGCCGGAAAGCGAATCAGGCCCCGGGTTGTATCGCGTGGGCTGCCTCGGACGGCTGTCGTCATTCAGCGAAACCGATGACGGACGCTATCTGGTTACGCTGACCGGCCTAATCCGCTTTGCTGTCGCGGCGGAACTGGCCATGGGGCGTGGCTATCGCCGGGTGCGCGCCGACCTCTCGCCTTATCTGGCCGACCTGGAAACGAGGCAGGGACCGATCGGCGTCGAACGCGATGCGTTGCTGATAGCGCTGCGAGGCTACTTCGTCCGGCGGAATTTCGAGGCGAACTGGGACGCCGTCCGGCGTATGCAAGACGGCGAACTGGTGACCACGCTGTCGATGATCTGCCCGTTCGAGCCGGCCGAAAAGCAGGCCCTGCTCGAGGCGCCCACTGATGCCGATCGCGCGGCAACCCTGCTGGCGCTGTTGCAGATGGGTGCGGCCGAGACCGATCTCCCGTCCAGCCGGCCGGTGAGCTGAGAGAGGACGCAATGAGCGAAACACCGGACCGGTCGCGTCGGGCGGTGCCGATCGACCCGAGGTTGCTGGAGATTCTGGTGTGCCCGCTGACAAAGGGGCCGCTGGAATATGACCGGGGGAACAGCGAACTGATCAGCCGCAAGGCTGGGCTGGCCTATCCGGTTCGCGACGGCATCCCGATCATGCTGCCCGAGGAGGCACGCAAGCTGGACGAATGATGGCGATTGCAACGGAAATCCGCCTGCGTAAGGCAGAGCGCTTGCTGGAGGTGGCGTTCGACGACGGTACAAGGTTCACCCTGCCGGCGGAATATCTGCGCGTCGAGAGCCCTAGCGCCGAAGTACAGGGCCACGGGCCGGGGCAGAAACAGATCGTTGCGGGGCGCCGGCATGTCGGCATCATGGCGATCGAGCCGGTGGGGAACTACGCGGTCCGCCTGGTATTCGACGACCTGCACGACACCGGCATCTTTTCGTGGGAGTACCTGCATCAGCTCGGCCGCGAGCAATCGAGACGCTGGGCGACATATCTGGACGCGTTGGCCTCGCGTGGGATGAGCAGGGAACCCTGAGGCGACGCTCCGGTCGTTGCCGGGCAGGATGGGGGATCAATCGCAACCAATCTATCATGCGGGCCCCCGGGCGCCCGAACCGGAGTCCCGCCATCGCGGTGATGCCGCCGCTGCGCACCTGGAGACGGCTCGCTGGTTACCTTGCATCGGCCGCCTTCATCAGCAGGGCGTGGCCGTCAAGCTAGTTGGCGCGCAACACCTCGGGCACCGTCACAGTGATGTGGAAGTAGGCGCCTGTCGCGCCAATCATCGCCTCACCGTCCCCCTACGGCAGTCTCTCCCCCTGATACCGCCGCCATGCGCTCATCTGGATTGCCGAGGTCAGGCAATGCACCACCACGGGCTTGGTCTTCACCGCGAACGCGCGCGCGATGCCGTCGGCCACTTCGTTCTCCTCTCGGATGGTGATCCCCTCCGCGCCGAACGACCGCGCCCACGCTGCGAAATCCGGATTGGTCAGCCTGGTGCCGTCCATGAACGGCCGATCCGGATAGCGCACATAGCTGTGCATGCCGATCGTGCCGTACATCTGGTTGTCGGAAATCACCATGATCGGATTGCCGCCGTATTGGCACGCGGTGGCGATCTCGTTGCCCATCATCAGCGCGCCGCCGTCGCCCAGGAACGCCACCACCTGCGTGCCCGGCCGGCGCAGCGTCGCGGCGACCGCCATTGGCATGCCGGAGCCCATCGCGCCGACGACCGACGACAGGAACACCTGGCCCGGCTTGAAGCCGATGTAACGATGAATGAACGAGCCGAAATTGCCGGCGTCCGACGTCACGGTCGCGTCGGGTGCCAGATGCTTGTCAACTTCGCAGACGATCGCTGCGAAGTTCACGCCGTCTGTGGTCGGCTCCCAGGTTTTCTCCAGCAGCTTGCGGTGGATGGCGTGCAGCCCATCCACCCAGCCCTTGCGCTTCGCCGCACCTGCCGGGGCACCGCGCGCCAGCAACGCTCGCAGCACCTCGTGCGGATCGGCGGCAATGCCCAGATCGGGTCGGAACACGCGCCCGACCTCGTTGGCATCCGGCCAAACATGCACCAGCGGCAGTTGCGGCTGCGGCGCCGTGGGAAAACTGTATGACTGGCTCACCGTATCGGTCAGTCGTTCACCCAGCGCGACCATCAGGTCGGCACGCTTCATTTCCGTGATCAGCTCGCGAGGCACACGAATCCCCATATAGCCGCCGTAATGCGGATGCAGCGCGTCGAACAGCGTCGGGCGGCGATGCGTCGGGCAGATTGGCAGCATCCAATCCTCGGCGAAACGGCGCAGGTCGCCGTACACCGCCTCGTCGTACAGTGCGTCGGCCAACAACGCGCCGCCCACCAGGATCAGCGGTCGTTCCGCCTTCGCCAGCAGGTCCGCCAATTGGTCGAGATCGGCGGCACGCGGCCCGGCCAGAACGCGCGGCCGCGGCAGGTCCGGTTCCGCGTCGGTGGTTTCGTCGAAGATGTCCTCCGGCAGAATCACCGCCACCGGCCCCGGCGTGCCGCTCTCGGCAATGTGGAACGCCCGCGCAATAGCCTCGGACGCCTGTTCCGGCTCGTTCAACTCGATCACCAGCTTGGTGATGTCCGACAGCAATCGGGAGTAGTTCTGTTCTTGCAACGCCAGCCGGCCGAAATCCTTGCGCTCCACCTGGCCAACCAGCATCACCATCGGCGTCGCGTCGTGATAGGCGGAGTGTAGCGACACCATCGCATTGGACAGACCCGGGCCACGCGAGACGATGCAGCAGCCGGCACGGTTGCGCAGCCGGCCATCGGCCACCGCCATATAGCCGGCGCCGCCTTCGTGCCGGCACACCACCATGCGGATGGTGTTCCGCTGCAACACCGCGCTGGTGAAGCCGACATAGCTTTCGCCGGGGACGCAAAAGATCTGGTCGACGTCATGCGCTTCCAGGCTCTCCGCCAGCAGGCGGGCGACGGTGCGGGTCATTTTCGTGACATCTCCTCGGTATTGGCCGCGCAGCGCGTCAGTGCGTAGCGCAGCGGATCAGCGGGAAGGGAAAATCGGTGCAGCCCGGAAAGGTGATCTCGTTGTCGCCGCGCCGTTGTACCGGCAGAACATCAGGATTGGGGCAACCAAAGGTCGGATCGGCGGCAGATTGTCGCGGGATCAGTCGCACTTCGAACCCGTTTGCCGTGGCGCGCGCTGAGTCGATCAGCCGCTGCGCATAGGCCGGACTGGTCATCACCGCCCGCATCACCGCGTCGCGCGTAAAGATCACCATCGGCTGCGCCAGGCACTCCTGAGCGCCGAGCGTCACCGGGGGCGGAAATATGCCACCGATCCAGGCGCCGAACAGCCAGGCATGGGGCGGCGGCGCCGGTCCCTGCGCCACGAGCGGGCTGGTCAGGGAGAGCGTCAGAACAAGGGCAACAATGGCGGTTCGGCGCATTCGGGATCCTCAACTGGCAGCTTTCCGGCGACGATAAGGCCGGCGTCAGAGCGTGACCAGACTGCCGAGGCCTGCTAAGAGGCCGCATGCTTCGGAACCTCTATGCCCGTACCCTGGCGCTGGCGGCCTCGCCGCGCGCCATATGGTGGCTCGCCGCGGTGGCCTTCGCGGAGGCGAGCTGCTTTCCAATTCCACCGGATGCCCTGCTGATTCCCATGGCGCTCACACGACCGCGTGAGGCCTGGCGTTTCGCCGCGATATGCACGGTCGCCAGCGTGATCGGCGGCGCGCTGGGGTATTTCATCGGCTATGCGGTGTTCGACCAGCTTGCGCAGCCGCTGATCCGCCTTTATGGCTACAGCGATCGCTTTGCCGCATTCCAGACATTGTACGCGCAGTACGGGCTTTGGGTGATCCTGATCAAGGGATTAACGCCGATCCCGTACAAGATCGTCACCATCGCCTCCGGCGCCGCGCATTTTGATTTCTGGGTGTTCATGGCGGCAAGCATTGCCACGCGCGGCATGCGCTTTTTCCTGGTGGCAGCGCTGCTGCGGGCATTTGGCACGCCGGTCCGCGACTTCATCGAACGGCGGCTGGCGCTGGTGACCGGTGCGCTGGCCGCCGGGGTCGTCGGCGGCTTCCTGCTGCTCAAGCTGATGTAGCGCGATACCGGGCTGGTTCTTCGGCCCATATGCGTTCACGCCGCAGGGGCGCGACCGCGCAGAAGAAGCTTCCAGCGGGCGATCGTCGTGCCCATTCCGTAACGACAACATGAGCAGGGACGGTCAGGCAGCGGCGGCTGTCTTGCTGCGCGTTTGGTTTATCGTGACGCCTATGCGTTGTGCAGCTTCAGCCCCGGCTCCGGCCACTGCATCGCGCCGAGCCGCCCTGAGTCTGACAAAGTGATATAGGCGGTTCGCAGATCGGCTCCGCCGAAGCAGATGTTGGTTGGATATGTATCCGGCATCTTCACCTGCTCGAGCACCTCGCCCTGCGGCGAGAACACCGTGATGTGGCCGGTGCCCAGGGTGGCGACGCAGATATTCCCGCTGGCCGCGACGGCCAGGCTGTCGAACCGGGCATAGCCGGCGATACTGCCAACCAGTCGCCCACCGTGTGCGGCGTGGCTGGTATCCCTCTTCACCACGCCGGGTGAAACGATGTCGAACGCCCAGAGCCGCGCGCTTTCGGTATCGGCGACATAGACGGTCCGGTTGTTCGGTGACAGGCCGCAACCGTTCGGACTAAGAATCGGATAAGCGATTTCCGTCACCTTCGATCCGTCCGGTAGCGCGTAGTACAGCCCGCCGTGATCGCGCTGCCGCGCGTAGCGCTTGCCGAGGTCGGTGAAATAGAAACCGCCATGCTCGTCGAACACCAGATCGTTCGGCGCGGACAGGCGGTTGCCGCCGACCTCGGTATACAGCCTGCGCGTATCGCCGGTCTTCGCGTCGATCCGTTCGATCCAGCCGCCGGCGTAGCCTTCCAGCGGACCCTGGCCCATGGAGGAGCCGGCCACGTAGCGGCTGCCGCCGTTGTTGCAGCCGTACAGCGCCCCATCCGGGCCGATCGCCAGGCCGTTCGGCCCGCCGCCGGTGTCCGACAGCGTGGTCACCGTGCCGTCCGCCGCGACGCGAGAGACACGCCTGTTGCGTATCTCGGTCAAGATCACCGAACCGTCCTGCATCGCCACGGGTCCCTCGGGAAAACCCAGCCCGCCCGCCACGATCCGCACATCCGTCATTGCCGTTTCCTCCGAGCTTGATTGCCCACATTCCGGGCCTATCGTGTTCCCTGGGGCGCATACGTCAAGGCAGCAGGCAATCCGGGCGTGCGGCGGAGGTTTCCTCGCCGCCGGCTTCGTGACAAAGTGGCGGCAACGTCGAAGGGGAAGGAGACGCCATGGCAACGGTCGGCAACGGCGAATACACCTACGAGCCGGTGGAGAACTGGGCGAAGCTGCCGCAAGGCTGGTCGTTCAAGGAGATCGGCTCGGTGGGGGTCGATCGCAACGACAACGTCTATGTGTTCAATCGCGGCGAACATCCGATGATCGTGTTCGATCGCGACGGCAATTTCCTGCGCTCCTGGGGCGAGGGTTTGTTCCCCCGCGCGCACGGCGTGTTCATGGCGCCGGACGACACGATATGGTTGACCGACGACGGCGACCACACCGTCCGCCAGTGCACGCTGGAGGGCAAGGTGCTGCTGACCCTCGGCATTCCCGGCAAGCCGGCGCCGTACATGAGCGGCGAGCCGTTCCATCGCTGCACTCACACCGCGATGTCACCGCAAGGCGACGTCTACGTGTCCGACGGCTATGGCAATTCGCGCGTGCACAAATTCTCGCCTGCCGGCAAGCTGCTGATGTCCTGGGGCGCGCCTGGTACCGACCCGGGCGAGTTCAACATCGCGCACAACATCACCTGCGACGGTGATGGCTGGGTGTATGTGGCGGATCGCGAGAACCACCGCGTGCAGGTATTCGACGGCAACGGGCGCTACGAGACGCAATGGAACAACCTGCATCGTCCGTGCGGGCTGTTCATGCCGCCGGGCAAGTGCCCGATTTGCTATATTGGCGAGTTGGGCGCCGTGCAGCCGGTGAGCCGCAACGTGCCGAATCTTGGTCCGCGCGTGACGATCGTGGACAACACCGGCAAGCGCATCGCGCGGCTGGGCGGGATGGGTCCGGGCATGGGGCCGACCGAGTTCCTCGCACCGCACGGGCTGACGGTGGACTCGCGCGGCGATCTTTATGTGGGCGAAGTGTCGTGGACCAACTGGCCGCAGACCTGGCCCGGCCAGCCGCGGCCGGACAATCTGCGTTCGCTGCATAAGTTCCGGAAGGTGGGGTGATCAGCAGTCGGGTTGGCCGCCAGCATCTCCGGCGTGGGCGGCCACCTGCGCCTTCAAATGCTGAATGGTGGCAAGTGCGTGCCGAGCAGTGTGTTCATCTTCAGCATTTGGCGTCAACGTCAGCACCTCAGCGAAAAGCCTATTTGCTTTTTCCGAAGCCGCTCGGAAATCCCGTGTGAATGAGGGCCATTCCTGAGAACTGACATGTGGGCTGCCAATCGAGTTTGCAGCTTGCACAGCTGCCCGCAAGAGGAGGTCGCCGGCGAGGTTCAGCAGCCTCGGACTTTTGGCCCACTGGGGCATTGCCGTGAGCTGATTCTCAATGATCACGATCAGCGAATCCGTGTCGCGGTATCGAAAGCAAATGTCGGCAGCTCGAAGGAGATCGCTCTCGCCGAGTGGTTGCTTGCTCGCGAACGCGAGTATGCGGATAACGATGGTACGAAATCGTTCGGCAATCGCCTCTTCCCTCGACATCGATTGGGCCAGGTCAATCAGCCGCTCGGGGTTCACCTTTAAGCCGCTCTTCAGAAGGTCGAGGTTCCGTAAGATGAATTCAATGCGGTCACGTGCTCGCTGGTCGTCTCCTTGTGCGATTGCCCGCGGCGCGTCGACAATGGCGAATTGCAAGGCATGTCTCGGGTGCGCCGGCAATGTGGAGGTCACTCTCTGCTGGTTGGTCTGAAACACCGGTGGTGGGCATCCCTCCTCGCGCATCGAGCGCAGGATGGTTGGGATGCCCTGCCCCTCGGCCTGTGCAAGTTGGAGCCGACTGAAAAACCATGCCAACGCTTGATTGCGCCATTTCGGCGGCGCCTCGCCGCGCTCGAATGCCGCCGCCTCCACTCCCAGCGGAAGCGGTCCCGGGGAGACAAACTCGACACGGTCGGCAAAGGCCGTGACACGCACCGGATCGGGCAGCTCATAGTCACGGTGCGCGAGCGCGTTCCCCATAGCCTCATACAGTGCTCGCGGCGGATACTTCACCGCATTAGGCGTGTCCTGATCGGCCTTGTCGAACGCCGTGTACGTCTGCGCATCGAGCAAAGGCCGGAGCCGGCGCGCTTGCTCGATCAGCGATCCCGCCAGCTCATGTCTTTCAGCATACCGGTCGGTACGATCGGTTCCAGGGTAGATCGAAAACAGACTGAACGCGCCGGGGATGAATCGCTGCACGTCTCTGCCAAACAGCAGTACAGCAAAATTCCGCGGTCGCAGCAAATTAGTCAGCGGCTCCCGCACACAGAGCGACGGTACGAACGGGCTGAGCGAGGCATCCTCGGACAGAAACTGCTCGATTCGAGAATCAGGCACCCCTCCGCCCATCTGATTGAGCGCATCGCGCAGCGCCAGCAGATCGAGATCCCTCTCGGTCGCGCCCGCGCAGGGGCGGCGGTCCCAGGGTTGCAGTACGCCCTTGCGCACCAGCAGGTCGCGCAGCAGACCATTGCGTGCCTCGATCGTCGAGCGGCCGACGCGCACGAAATGCTTGGCCCCCTCCTTGTCGCGGCGCGCTGTGTGCGCCGCAGCAGTCGCAGGCTGGATGAACACGAGGATGCGTCGGTCGCATGTATCAGCCGGCAGCTGTGTGACCAGCGGCGCCAATGGCGGCGACACCCGGTCTCGGCAGCGTGCAAGCACCCGTCCTTCGATCTCTTGCAATCGCGACGCCGGCAGGCCGCAGCGGATCAGCCGGGGAAAGCCATGCTCGTCCTTCGCCTCCTGCGCGCCGCATACCACGTAGCCACCACCAAGATTGGCCAAGTCGTTGGCGAACGGGCACAGCGTCACGACCACGTCGTCGATGTCGGCGACGTTCTCCTTCCACTCGATCTGCTCGCTTTCCCGTAGCGCGATCTGGTTCAGGTCGATGTCCGGCATGGCTGCAGCATTCGTAGCACAGGCGCGCCCCCGCGGCAGCGGGCTCGCACGGATGCGTCACCGCCCGATCGGCACCCACACCTCGCCGCGCTTGCGGTAGCTGCGCTTCACCGCGGACCAGGCGATGCGGAACGCTGTCGCCTCATCGCCGGCGTGCTGCTGCCAGGCGTGGTTGAACGCCTCGCGGAAGATGTCCTGCGCGTGCGGCGGCAGGTGGTTGCCCACCGACGGTGGCAGGTCGTCGTTGCTCGCATAAGGCATGGCGCGGCCAGACTAGCTGGCCGCGCCATCGGACGGCAATGCGACCCAGGCGGTCAGGGAATTTCCGCGGCGGTAACCACACCGATGTCGGCCACCAGCACCGTGCCCTTGGTCTCCGGCCCAAGCAGCAACGCGACGATGAAGCTGATGAGGCCAACCGTGGTGCCGACCAGCATGGCAACGCCGAAGCCCACGTTGTAGGTGACGGCGATGTAGGTCAGCACCGGCGCGACGAAGCCGCCGAAGATGGCGCCCTGGTGGTAGCAGAACCCCGCCGCGGTGGCGCGCACCTCGGTGGGGAAGCGTTCCGACAGGTAGCTGGGGTTCTGGCCGTAGATTGCGCCGCCGAACAACCCCTGCACGGTGAAGCCGACGGCGATCGTCAGGTAGTCGTTGGTGAGCAAATAGATCGGTGTAAGAACCAGTGCGATTACCGCCGGAATGATCATCGCAAGGCGACGTCCGAATACGTCGGCAACCCAGCCCCAGACGAAGCTGGCGACGAAGGTGGCGAAGTTGGACAGCATCAGCGGCACCGACACCAGCGCGGCGGACAGGGCCAGGTCCTTCTGCAGGTGCGTCGCGAACAGAGCAAAGATCGAGTAGTACACGGTAAAGGCGCTCGCCATCCACCAGCAGGCGCCCAGTGTGTTGAGCAGGTTGCTGCGCTTGAAGATAGTCAGCAGCGGCAGCCGGACTTCACGCTTCTGCAGGCGCTGCTGCTTGCGGTTTTCCAGCCAGACTTCCGGTTCCTTGATGTATTTGCGGATCCAGACCACTGCCAGCGCGGGCAGGATGCCCATCCACAGTAGGCCGCGCCAGCCGATCGCGTTGTACAGCAGGCCGTAGGCGGCACTGGAAGCAAGAAAGCCCAGCGCCCAGGAGCCTTGCAGCACCGAGGCCATCAGGCCGCGCGAGCGTGCAGGCCAGGATTCCATCGCCAGTGCCGCACCGGCCGGCCATTCCGCTCCCATGCCAATCCCGAGCAGGGCACGGAAAAAGAATAGAAAGGCGAAGGTGGGCGAGAAGCCGGCGATGAAGTTGCAGATCGAGTACCACAGGATGGAAATCATCAGCGGGATCTTCCGCCCCACCCGATCGGCGAGCCAGCCGGAGGCAGTCGCGCCGATCAGCCGCAGCCACAGCGTGATGGCGAACACCGCGGTGACCGCGGTCAGCGGGACGTGAAATTCCTGCGAGATGGGTACCATGATCAGCAGGAAGATGGTGAAGTCGAAGGCATCCAGCGTCCAACCCATCCAGGCAGCCCACCAGGCCAGCCATTGTTCCTTGGTGGGTTCCTTCCACCACGGGACGGACGATTTAATTCCGGCGGCAACAGTCATTAACGGGGACTCCCTGTTTCTTGTTCGGCTTCTTCGTACTTGTCACGGTTGTTCGAGAACACCCTAGCAACCGCATGGCGAGTTCACCATGCCGCCGCCCGACACGACAGATAACGGGAACGGTATGCCGGCGCTGCGGGCCGCGTCAAACGGTTTCGCGCGGCCGTCGCA
>Ga0209415_10015262_pt1 | contig 12466 bp, 10 predicted proteins | sample PeaSoiSIISIP2007_FD_187696 | JGI IMG/M metagenome (GOLD analysis project Ga0209415, IMG submission 187696) | Peat soil microbial communities from Weissenstadt, Germany - SII-SIP-2007 (SPAdes) (version 2) | ecosystem: Environmental > Terrestrial > Soil > Wetlands > Peat | place: Germany... | reverse complement strand
TGCGACGGCGGAATGGCGGCCAGGATTCCGCGCAGGGTCAGACGCGCGGCGACCAGGCCGAGCGCGCCGCCGGCGATGGCGAGCAGGCAGGATTCCGCCAGTAGCTGGCGGATCAGTTGGGCCCGCGATGCGCCCATCGCCAGTCGCACGGCCGTTGCGAATTGATGATAACGTCATCCCGATTGGGGTTGGGACGATCAGATTTCGACATCTGCAGCGCATTTGGAATACATTCAATCTGCGCGACCCTGTTCTCCCCAGCATGGCTTTAAGGGGTCAGTTGGAAGAAGTGACGGAGAAGCGCATGGCGATATCACACGGAAGGGAATCGCCGGCCGATGTGGGGCGTCGGTTTTCCTTCGATGAGTTGGCGAAGCGGCGTACCGCGATCGATCTCGCATGTGGTCATATTGTGCAGTCGTTCGAAACATATTTAACGAACAAGCACTACCTCTTTCCATAGGAAACCTTAGGTGTGGGATGATTGGCTGTCGTGGTTCTGAGATCGCTGGAAGGGCCGCGCCACTTAACGATGAGCTACGGTGTGGATCTCGATCTGCACCTTATCGCTGACCCGCAGGATCAGCGTGCTGGGGTTCTTCATTCCCCATTTTACGTAGGGTACTACGAACCGGCCCGTGGCGGTGAATTGCCCGTCCGCCGCTTGGATCTCCAACGGGACGGTCATCTCGTGCTCGGCCCCATGGATGCCGAACATTCCGTGAAGCCGCACCTCGGAGGCGCCCACGAGCGCGACCTTTCCTTCCACGAAATCGGGGCGGAAAACGATATCCGGATAGCGGCTGCTTTCGAGGACGTTGGCGTGCATGCGGTGGTCGCGCGCGCCGCTGCCGCTGGCTCCGCTGGCGGCATCCACCAGCAGCTCGCCCGAGGCCTTGCCGGTGGCGGTGTCGAAACGGATGGTGCCGCGCTTGAGCTGGAAGGTTCCGTGCACCGTGTGGAGCACATCGCCCAGGGTGAATTCCACCCTGGTTTGCGCGGGATCGATCTGCAGGATGGTGTCCTGCGCGGGAATCGAATCGCCGGCCGCGAGCAGGGCGGCGCAGGCAAGCGGAAGAAAGAGACGCACCAATTTCATCATAGGGTCAATATGTGCCAGCCGAAGGCCAAACCATTTGTAAAGAAATCCAGCGGTGAAAACTCGCCCACGTGCATGGCGAGCATGCGGGCGAACAGGCGGGGATGCGACGCCATGGTGCGCAACGCCCGGCGTCGCAAACGCGTCCGGTGGTCCAGGAGGAGCATGACGTCAGCCATGAATTCAGGGCGGCGTCCAATGCGGCGATGCTCGGCCTGGTAGAGCGAGAGGTCGCCCGCTTCGAGGGCACCGGCGAGCGCCACGGCCTGTTGAAAGAGGAGGCAGAGGCCTTCGCCCGTGATGGCATCCACGGAGCCCGAAGCGTCGCCCACGAGGGCAACGCGGCCGCGGCAAACCGCCTTCAGGCGGCGCGAGGCGGAAACGCCGCCGCGTTCCAGCGTGCCCGGTCCGGCGAACCGGCGGGCAACATCCGGGAATTGCGTCAACGCATCGTCGAGGCGCAGACGGGAATTGCGGGAGATCGACACCACGCAGATTTCCTCCGGACCTATCGGCGTGATGTAGAGTTGGCAGGCATCGCCCCAGTGGATCTCCATGAAATCAGTCGAGGGCGTCACGCGGTAGTGGCGGCGGAAACCGAAGCGCCGGCTGTCGCGCTCGCTGGCATCCAGGCCGGCCCACCGGCGCACCGCGGAATGGCCTCCATCGGCGCCGACAATCCAGCGCGCGCGAACCAGCCGGCCATCGGCCTCGACGCCATCCTCGCGGATTCCGCTGATGCGGACGCCCCATGCCAATTGCACTCCGGCTTCGACGGCGTGCTCCACCATGAGGTGATGCAAGGCGGTGCGCCGGAGGCCGAGTCCGTAACCGCTGGGGAATTGAGCTTCGACCGGGGGCACGTCCGTGCCACAGAAGCGGATGCCGCGAAAGGGCTGCGCCCCGGAGGCCGTCAAGTCGATGCCCAGCGTTCGGGCGGCGGCCAATCCGTCGGGCATGATGCCTTCGCCGCACGCCTTATCGATAGGCGGCGCCGAGCAATCCGCAAGCAGCACCTGAAAGCCGCGGCGGCGGGCGGCAATCGCCGCGGCGAGTCCGGCGGGGCCGCCGCCGATTACGAAAACGTCTGTGGACCGGGGGAGAAGATTCACTCCGGCGCGCTCCGCGAGGCGAGCGCGGACATGCGCATCAGCTCCTGGCGATAGAGAGGATTCTGTGGGTAGTCACGTACCAGGTCCGCGAGCAACTCGCGGGCGCGGCCGGTGTCGTGGTCGCGGAGCGCAGCCACGGCCAGCAAGAGTTTGGCAAACGGGGCGAGGTAGTGGCCCTTCTCGGCGGTCAGACGAAGCTTTTCGATGCCAATCGCGCGATTCGTTTCGCCACCGCCCAGTCGCAGGAGCCAGCGAATCGGGGCAGGCTTGATGCTCAACATGTAATTCTCGACGCCTACGGCGAGCCACGCGTCATAGAACGTGGGATCCTGCGCCAGCAGGCGCTCGGCCATCGCTCGTCCAGCTTTCATCTGCTGGAACGACGACATGTAGCGCTTGTCGATCAGCGCCGAGTAGTCCGATTCGAGGCCGTTCGAGAGGAGGGAGGCAAAGAGCGCGTTCGTGCCGTTGGGCCCGCGGGCCGCGAGGGCGCGGCTCGCCTGGATTGCGGCCTGGAAGTTCTGCTTTAACGCGGGATCGGGAGTGAGCTTGTGATCGGTGACGAAGTGCTGATCGTGCGTGAAGAATTCCGATTGCAGAATGTGGAGGCGGTCGAACTCCAGGAACAGCCAGGCGGCGGCATCGGAGACCGGACCCATGGGATCTTGCGGATGGAGCTGCTCCCATTCCCCAAAGGTCTGGTGTGCTTCGGCGAATTGGAGGTTGTACATCTCGGAATAGCCGCGATCGAGCAGGGGCAGCGGCACAGGAGTTTCCGCCCGTGCGGCGGTGCAAAAGGAAAATAGTAGGAGTGCGGCGTACTTCATGAAATCAACCCCCCGACCACGCGCCGGGCCAGGCCCAAGGCTTCGCTCCAGAAGACGCTCGAAGAATGCGCCAGGTCGACCACCTCGGTAACGGCGGCCACGAATTCCCCGAGCTGGCCCTCGGTCACCACCAGCGGTGGGGCGACCTTGAGCACCATGAAGTTGTTGCCGCAGATCTGGGTGAGGATTCCGTGGTCGCGGAACATCCGCATAACCAGCACCTGCCCGAACATGGCGGGGTGAATGCGGCGGAAGGTTTCGAAAGCCACGCGCAGCCGAAGCTGGCGCGGCGGGGCGAATTCGATGCCGGAGAGCATGCCCTCGCCGCGCACCGATCGCACCATCTCATAAGGCGCCAGAGCCTCCGACAGGCGACAGCGCAGCTCGTCACCCAGCCCGGCGGCGCGCTCCCCGAGGGATTCCTGTTCCAGGACATCGAGGGTTGCCAGGCCGGCGCGCATGGCGAGGCTGTTCTCGCTGAAAGTGGAGGTGTGGACGATGGCGCGTTTGAGTGAGCTGTAGACGGAGTCCGAGACGGCCTCGGAGGCGAGCAGCGCGCCCACCGGAACGAGGCCGCCGCTCAGGGCCTTGGCCAGCACCACCATGTCAGGTTCCACGCCGAAGCCATGGGCGGCCAGGAAGGAGCCGGTGCGGTACATGCCGGTCTGCACTTCATCCAGCACGAACAGCGTTCCGAAGCGGCGGCACAGAGTCTCCGCGGCTTTCAGGTAGCCGGGTTCCGGCAGGCGGATGCCGGCTTCCGCCTGGATCGGCTCCACGATGAAGGCGGCGAACTTTCGGGTGGACAGGTTCTTTTCGAGAGCTTCGATAGACCCGAACGGCACGGCTTCCGCATCGGGCAGCAGGGGACCGAATCCTTCGCGCCAGAACGGATCGCTCATCAGCGAGAGAGCCCCGCAGGTGAGGCCGTGAAATGCGTGCTCCGCATAGAGCAGCCCGGAGCGCCTGGTGAATGCGCGGGAGAACTTGATGGCCGCTTCCACTCCTTCGCTGCCCGAACTGCAAAAGAACACGCGCTTCAAGCGGCCGCCCGCGCGTTCCACGAGGCGCTGGGCCAATTGACCGGCGAGCTCGGGCACATGGCTTTGCAGCATGGCGGGGCCGCTTCGGTCCAACTCGTCTTTGAGCGCGGCCACGATGGCCGGGTGGTTGTGGCCGGTATTGTGCACGCAGTAACCGGAAAGGTAATCCAGAATGCGGCGTCCGTCTGTAGCAAACAGCTCACACCCGGAACAGCGCTCGTATGGCACGTTCATCTGTAACAGATCGAGCAGGCGAACCCACTGCGGGTTCACGTGCTCGGCGTAGAGACGGTCGAGCGACGGTATGGTTGTAGTAAAAGGCATCAATTCTTTCAGGCGCGTATGCTACTGAGACGGTTGCAAGTGGAATGCCGTTTCCCGGCGGGGACTTCCTGCGCCACGTAACCTGGTTAAGAAGTAATGAGATGCCTTTCGGCGAATGGATCGGATAGCCCTTTAGAGGGGTACCGGATCTTGCACCGAGCGGCGAATTGCCGCACGGAAAGGGCGGTCTTGCCACCGCTACCCTCCGGTGGATTCCCGTATAATGAGAGTCGGCTCGATGACCACGGTGCGAGGCGGGCGGCGGCGTTTGGAGCCGATAGCCTTGACCAGGATCTCTGCCGCCTGCTGGCCGATGGCGGTGCTGCTCTGGTCGATGGTGGAGAGCGGCACGCGCAGCAAATCGGAGTAATGTACGTTGCCCACGCCGATCACCTTCATGCTGCCCGGAATGCCGATGCCGGCCTCCAGGATGGCCTTCATGGCGCCGGCCGCGGTCGGGTCGTTGTAGCCGAAGATGGCGTCGGGCCGGGGATCGAGCGAGAGCAGGAGCTGCGCGGCCTGGAAGCCCGAAGCGTCGTCGGTGGCATGCACCACGTACGAATCGGGGAGGGAGATGCCGGCCTCTCTCAGGGCATCCTGGTATCCTTTGAGGCGCCCCACTCCGGTAGTCAGCGGCGGACCGGCGATGTGGGCAATGCGGCGGCATCCGCGTTCGATCAGGTGGTTGGTGGCCAGGCGGCCGATGGCTTCATCGTCGGCGCCCACATAAGGCGCGCGGGCGTCGGTGAAACGCCGGTCGACCAGGACATAGGGCACGTTGCGCGCTTCGATGCGCTCGAAAACTTCCATCGAAGACGGGGGTTGCGCCGAGGCGAGAATGAGGCCATCCACCTGGCGGGCCAACAGGCGATCCACCTCGCTCGATTCGACGGCGCAATCCTCTTCGGAATTGCAGATGACTACGTCATAACCGAGCGGCCGGATGGTGGTGGAAACACCCTTGGCGATTTCGGCGAAGAAGGAGTGCATGAGATCGGGCACGATGAGCCCGATCATGAACGTGCGCCGCGCAGCCAGGCTGCGGGCCACCCAGTTGGGCTGATAGTTGAGCTCCTTGATGCGCGCGAGCACGCGGCTGCGCGTCTCCGCACCTACATCGGCGCATCCGCGGACAACCTTGGAAACGGTCATCACGGACACCTTGAGGTCGCGTGCGATGTCTTTCAGGCGAACGGGGGAATTGATGGTGTTAGACATGGAAGTGCAGTGCGCCAGGCGGCGCACGGTGTGGGCGGAAACACCTGCCCCAAAGCGAGTATATCAAGTTCCAGGGGGCACAAGCATTCGGTGCCTGTGTCGGATTACAATAGGCTTTCCCATGCCGGACCATTCCAAATTCCTGCTCGCCGATAGCCAGATCCCCACGGTCTGGGTCAACGTGCTGCCAGCCCTTCCGGAGCCGCTTGACCCGCCGCTCAATCCGCAAACCCGCGCGCCGCTCGGCCCGCAGGACCTGCTTCCGATCTTCCCGATGGAACTGATCGAACAGGAGTTCTCGCCCAAGCCGGAAATCGACATTCCGGGCGAGGTCATGGACATTTACCGCCTGTGGCGCGCCACGCCGCTGTATCGCGCCAGGCGCCTGGAAAAAGCGCTGGATACCCCGGCGCACATCTATTACAAGTACGAGGGCACCAGCCCCGCGGGCAGCCACAAGCCGAATACCGCGGTGCCGCAGGCATACTACAACAAACGCGCGGGCATGCGCCGGCTGGCGACGGAGACGGGCGCCGGGCAGTGGGGCAGCGCGCTGGCCCTGGCCTGCCGTCTTTTCGACCTCGAGTGCACGGTCTACATGGTGCGCATCAGCTACGATCAGAAGCCCTACCGGCGCATGATGATGCATTGCTGGGGCGCGGAAGTCTTCCCCAGCCCGAGCGACCAGACCAACTCGGGCCGCGGCGTGCTCGCGACCTCGCCGGATTCGCCCGGCAGCCTCGGAATCGCCATCAGCGAAGCCGTGGAAGACGCCGCCACCCACGCCGACACCAACTACTCGCTGGGCAGCGTGCTGAATCACGTGATGCTGCACCAGACGGTGATCGGCCAGGAGGCTAAGCTCCAGATGGCGCAGGCGGGAGAAGAGCCCGAGGTGGTGATTGGCTGCTTCGGGGGCGGCAGCAATTTCGGCGGCCTGGCGCTGCCGTACATGCTCGACCGGCTGGCCGGGAAAGGCCCGCGCATTCTGGCGATCGAACCGTCCGCCTGCCCCAGCCTCACCAAGGGCACCTTCACCTACGACTATGGCGACACGGCCAAGCTTACGCCGCTGATCAAGATGTACACCCTGGGCCATGATTTCGTTCCGCCCGGCATTCACGCCGGAGGGCTGCGCTATCATGGCGCTTCGCCGCTGCTCAGTCACCTGCGCCGCCTGGGGCATATGGAGGCCAAGGCGTACTCGCAGATCCCGGTGTTCGAGACGGCGCTGCAGTTTGCGCGCACGGAAGGGATTCTGCCCGCGCCGGAATCGTCGCACGCCATTCGCGCCGCGGTGGACGAGGCCCTGGCCGCGAAGGAGGAGGGCCGCGCCAAGGTGATCCTTTTCTGTCTGAGCGGACACGGCCATTTCGACCTGGGTTCCTACGAGACCTATCTCAGCGGCAAGATGCAAGACTACGAGTACCCCGGGCGGGAGATCGAGAGCGCGCTGGCGGCGATATAGGCGAACCCGGACTGCGCCGAAGCTGGCGCAGCCCCGGGAGATCTTGCAGCAACAATTTAACTCTCCTCTTTTCTCAGCTCAACCCCCGGCCACATGACTTGGGCAATGGCTCGCGCCAGTTGCTTCCACTTCGATTCCTCGGCGGCCAACTGCTTCTTCCCGGCGGGGGTCAGACGGTAGTATTTGAACTCCCGCTTTTGGTCTTTGCCGGCGACTTCCCATTTGGACAATACCCAACCCTTGCGCTCCAGCCGGTGCAGCGCCGGATACAGCGAGCCATGCTCCACTTGCAGCACGTTGTCGGTAGTGCGCTGGATGTGCTTGGCGATCTGGTGGCCGTGTGCCGGCCCGAACAGGAGCGTCCGCAGAATCAGCATGTCCAGAGTGCCCTGAAGCAGCTCGACTCGATCTTGGGGTTCGTGGGTCATAGCAATGGTAGATATTCTACACAGAAGACCGCTGCGGAGGGTAGACGCGCTACCCGGGACCGCTTGCTGACGGCGTGCCCTTTGGGCCCGGCTCCGATCGGAGCCGCGACCGTGAGAGAGTGGTGTACGGGAGATACGCGTACTCAGTTGCCGCCGCGTCCTGCACCGCCGCGTCCGGCGGGCGTGGCTGGGGGCAGGTCCTTGCGCGGGAATTTCTCGGGCCGCGTGGCCGCGTTGTAGACGAACGCCGCTTCGATAATCGCCATCTGCTCCATGTCGGCCTGCTGAATGCGGTCGTACACGTCCATGTTGGAGTGGTGCGTGCGGGTATCGTAGTCCATTGGATCCTGGATGAATTGGAAGCCCGGCAGCCCCACGCGGTCGAACGACTGGTGGTCCGTGCCGCCCGTGTTGCGAATCGTAATGACGCCCGGCGTCAGGTCCTTGAGCGCGGCAAACCAGGCTTCAAAGATGGGCCGCGCCATTTCATTGCCTTGCAGATAGACTCCGCGAATCCGGCCGGTGCCGTTGTCGATATTGAAATAGGAGGAGAAGTTGTTGTGCTCGGTGGTTGGCTTCATGACCGCCGGGTCGGCGAAATGTTCCTTCACGTAAGCCGCCGAGCCCAGCAGTCCTTCTTCTTCGCCGCCCCACAGGGCCATGCGCACGGTGCGATCCATTTTGAGATTGAGGGATTTCAGAATGCGCATCACTTCCATGGCGAGGGCGCTCCCCGCGCCGTTATCGGTGGCGCCGGTGCCGTAATGCCAGGAATCGAAGTGCCCGCCCACCATCACGAGCTCGTTCGGCTTGGTCGAGCCCGGAATCTCGGCGACCACGTTGAAGGAGTCGGTGTTGGCGGTATCGAACTGGGTCTTGATATCGAACTGGAGCTTCACCGGCACATTATGTTCCAGGAGCCGTGCGATGCGGTTGTAGTGCTCCGCGGTGATGGACACCTGCGGCAGGTTGGTGGTGTCCATGCGATTCTGCGCCCCGCCGCCGAACAACGTGCCGCTCTCGCCTCTGGCCGTGGCTTGCAGGGTCAACAGGACGCCCTCGTCTTTCAGGAACGTGCGCAGCTTGGCCTGGAACGCCTGGAGCTCTTCGGGAGTCATGTTGGCGTTCGCTCCGCCCCGGCCACCGCGTCCGCCGCCCCTTCCGCCGCGCCCGCCGCCGATGGGAAGGAGTTCCGGAACCAGGTCCGTAAGCTCCGCATCGGTGTACCGCCGGGCTAGCGGGGTGGTGGGGAAGGGAAGATCGAGCGACCCCACCGTCCCCGAGGCGTTAGGGGAGCTGAGAACAATCTTTCCCTTGAGCTGTCCATGGAATTTGTCCATATCGGCTTGAGTCTGAATCAGCGCCAGCATGGCCTCGCCGGTCACCGAACCACTGGTGCCCGCTGTCCATGCCACGGGAACTCCGATGATCGGCATGTAGGTGGGCTCGACCATGGCGCCGCTGTAGCCGGTGACCTCCCAACTCGGGATCGGGCCGCCGCGGCCGCCGCCTGTGGCCCACTTTTCCAGGTGGACGTTGCTCAGACCCCATTCCTTGAGCTGTCCGACAGCCCACTCACCCGCCCGCCGGAACTGCGGGGAATTCGTGAGTCGCGGGCCATAGTGGTCGGTGAGTTGGTACATCACGTCCATCACCTTGGAGGCCGCGGCTCCGCCACCGCGCCCGCCGCCGAATCCGCCGCCTCCGTCGCCCAGTTCCGCGGTCTTGATCTTGTGAATCACATTCAAATCCACCCGTTCTTGCGGCTGGGCAATCGCCAGCAGCGGAATGAGCAGAAGGAGAGCTATGGTAAGGGTTGTTTTTCGTGACATAGGTTTGGTGGTTTGACTATATCAAACCAAAGACGCCGATTGTCGGGTTCGGGGTTACCGGGGGGTTACGGGTTGGTCGGCTAAAAGCCGGCTGCAGGATAAAATCCTGCCCCACCATCGGGCTGGGTGACAGACGACAAAACCCGATCGTCTGTCCCACCTCGCTCAGGCCTTACGCGCCAGGATGCCGGTCTCGCGCTTGGGAAGTTGGTCCGCGAGGCTCTTCGGAATGCTGAAGTTATCCTGCAAAACCGAAACCGGATTGCCGCCCAGCCAGTTGGCCAGCGAGATCTCCTGGAATTCGCCGCTGTTGAACAGGATCAGCACTTCGGTAGGTTCGTCGCCCAACTGCTCGATGTAGTGGCCGTAGCCCTGGTTGATGAAACCGACATGGCCGGGGCCGAATTCCTCGGTGCGGACGCGCCCGTGGGAGCCGAAGATGCCGACCCGGGCCCGCCCGCGCACGTAGTATTGCCACTCGTCCGCATGCGGATGCCAGTGAAGCTCGCGCAGCGCCCCTGGCTGGAGGTCCATGCGCACCGCGGTAAGGGTGGTTTGGATGGGAAATTCCTTGGATGAGACGATGAACTCGCGGCCGCCGGGGAAGACCTTCGGCGGCTGCATATCCAGCCGGTACTTGTGCGAGGACTGCGTGGGCTGGAGTTGTCCGTCGCGGAAACTCTCGATGGGCTCCGTGGGAACCTTGCCGGGACCGATGTAGACCTCCTTCTTGGGAAACTGCGCCAGCGCCGAAGCGGGCAACCCGAGGACGCGGCTCAGAACCTGCGGCGGCGTGGTAGCGATCCAGTCGGTGATGCTGAACGTGCCATACTCCGAGAAATGGCCGTTGTCAAACCCCAACAGAAAATGACATTCGCCCGGTCCCAGGCCTTGCAGCAGATGGCCGTGCCCGCGCGGAAAATACCACGTGTCGCCGGGGCCGAAGTCGGTGATCTCCGATTGACCGTTGGGGGAAATGACCGTGGCGCGGCAGCGGCCCTCCAGCATGTAGGCCCACTCCGCGGCCAGCGAGTGCCAGTGCAACTCGCGAATGGCGCCGGGTTTCAGGCGCATGGAAACGCCCGCAATGCTCTGCGAGATCGGAAATTCCTCGACCGTCGCTTCCTTGGCCGAGCCGGCCTCGCCCACCCAGCCTTTTTGGTTTTCGATATCGAACTTGAAACCCGGCAGCGGTGTGAATGCTTTTGCCTCTTCCGCAGGCGCGGCATCCGCCTGGTTGGCGGCCAACGACGCCAGTGCGGCGGCGCTGAATACACTTCTCCGGCTGATGCCTTCCGTTTGCAGATGTTTCTTCTCTTCGGACATGGAAGCCCTCCTCAAGGTCGTACGTTAGATATACCGCGGTTGGCGGGGTGAATACAACTGGGGGTTAACGGTGCGGTGGCCGGCCGTGGCTCGAAAACCGTTTGACTGCCGCTACACCGGCGAAAATGATTACCATGGCGACGGCTTCGCGTACTCCGAACCGTTCGCGATAGAACAGCCAGCCCAGGGCCACCGCGACCACCGCATTTACGTAGGGGTACACGGAGACAATCGCTACCGGCAACCGGTCCAGCGCATATATATAAGCGCTGTAGCCCACCAGCGACCCGAAGAAGACCAGATACAGCAGCGCCATCGCCCCGCGCGCGCTCCAGTGCACCGGGTGTTCGGGAATGGCGAGCGCCAGTGGGGCCAGTATCAGGCCGGCGGCCAATTGCTGAACGCCGCCGGCGATCACGGGATGGGCTTTGCCGGTCCGGCGCAGTTGAAAAATCGACCCGAACGACCATCCGGCCATCCCGGCTTGCAACATCAGGAAACCGTTCAGGAGGTTGCGGTCGACGGCATGCCCGCCAGGGTCCGGTGTGAACAGCAATGCCGCCCCCAGAAGGCCCACCAGCATGCCGCCGATGGTGGGAGCGTGAAGCGGCTCCCCACCCGGCAGCAAGGCCTCCGCCCCTACCATCCAGAAGGGCGAAATGGTGATGATCAGGCCGGCTATTCCGCTGGGGATGATCACCTCCGCAAAGACCAGAGCGCCGTTGCCGATTCCCAGGGTGAGGAAGCCGCTGAAGCAGGCAGCCCAGAATTCCCATCCGCGGGGCACGTAGAGGCCGCGCGCCCTCGCGTATAGCAGCAGCAGGGCGCCCGAGCTCGTGTAGCGAACCGAAACCAGCACCAGCGGAGGGAAAGTTTCGAGCGACATGCGGATGCCGAGGTACGTGGTCCCCCAAAAGAAACACACTGCGGCCAGCGCGAGATAAGGCTTGAAAAGAGGATGTCGCTGCAATACTCAGCGTAGCATTCGGCACGCGCGGGGCCGGCTGAAAGCCGGCTTGTCGATTGGAAAAGTTGGCAGGCGAAAGCGCCCGCCCCGCCTGCACCTCTACGCGTGCAGACTCTGCGCCTGCGCCACCTGCGCCCCCGGAAGCCGGAATTGAAACCGCGCCCCGTGGCCGGGCTCACTCTCCACCCACATGTCGCCGCCGTGCTCCAGCACGGTCTGCCGCGTCAGCGCCAGACCCAATCCGAGGCCGTTCCGCTTGCCGGCGCTGACGAATGGCTGGAAGAGCGACGAGCGAATCTCGGGCGCGATCCCGGGACCGTTGTCCTGCACCTGGACCACCACCGATCCGCCTTCCCTCTGCGCCGAGATCTGCACGACTCCACCATTGGGCATGGCCTCCAGCGCGTTGCCCACCAGGTTCACGAAGGCCCGCTCCATGCGGCTGCGCTCCAGCGGCAGTTCGATTTCCGCGGGAATCGAGAGGCTCATCGTCACGCCCTGCGCTTCGGCCGTGGCGGCCAGCGATTCGCAGGCCGCGGAGGCCACCTCGCGCAGCCGGCAAATCTCGGGAGCGCGGCTCTTTCCGCGCGACACGTTCAGTAGATCCTGCAACAGTTCCTGAATGCGCCGCGACGCGCGATAGATGTTTCCCGCCAGCCGCTTGACGTGCGCCGGCGGCAGGTCCGCATCCACCAGCATTTCGGCCCCGCCGTAAATCGCCGCCAGCGGATTGCGCAGATCGTGCACGATCGACCCGGAAAGCCGTCCGATGGTGGAGATGCGCTCCTGGCGGATCAGGTCTTCGCGCGCCTGCCGGATGGA
>Ga0209415_10015261_pt1 | contig 12467 bp, 11 predicted proteins | sample PeaSoiSIISIP2007_FD_187696 | JGI IMG/M metagenome (GOLD analysis project Ga0209415, IMG submission 187696) | Peat soil microbial communities from Weissenstadt, Germany - SII-SIP-2007 (SPAdes) (version 2) | ecosystem: Environmental > Terrestrial > Soil > Wetlands > Peat | place: Germany... | reverse complement strand
GACCGGGAGGAGATCAGCGGCTGGGTTTACAGGCCCAGTGATGCCTCGCGCCGCCTTTCGCAACAACCAATGCCGGTACACATCAACCTGTGGCTGTTCAAGGGGTTGGCGCCAGAGAATGGCCGAGAGGTCGAGGTGATCATCCACGACTTCCAGTTCACCCCGGAGTGATGCCCAACGGCAGGCAATCGGCACCCGCGCCTGACTTTCGATGAGATTGAAGCAGTATCGATCAGCATGGGAATCGGCAGTCGAGGCAAACGGCCTTCACTCTTGACAGGCCGCCAAGATGCAAGCACATAAAGCCCAACACTCGCACGTTTCTTTAGTCTTTTTGCTTGCTTCTGCGTACGCGAGAGAATTGCTCTAGACAACGGGGAGTCCCTTAAAGACTTTTGATCTATGACAACAGTAACTCACAGACGATGTCGGTTCGTGTGCCGGCTCGCGGTTTTGCTCGGCCTTCTCCATTTGCTTCTGCCGGCGGGCACAACGGCGTCCGCGCAGGAGCCTGGCCCCTGGCCGGATCTCACAGAGGTCATCGTGGTTTCCAAGACCCACTTCGACATTGGCTTCACCGACCTGGCCACCAAAGTGGTCGATCGCTACCGGACCTCGATGGCTGACCGGGCACTGACGCTGGTCGATGAGAGCCGTGGCCTGCCGGTGGACCAGCAGTTCTCCTGGACCCTGGCCGGATGGCCCATGTCCCAGGTCCTGTGGCCGGGGCAAACACCTGAGCGACGCGACCGGTTTCTCGAGGCGATGCGCCAAGGGCGGATGGTTCCGCATGCCCTGGCCTTTAGCACCCACACCGAATCGCTGGAGCTCGAGGACCTGACGCGCGGGTTCCTGTATTCGGTGGAAATGGCGCGCTTGGGCGGGCAGCCGCTGCCCACCGCGGGCAAGATGAGCGACGTGACCGCCCATACCTGGGCGCTGGCGACCATCCTGGCCCACGCGGGCGTCAAATTCTTCCACATCGGCCCCAACAGCGGCTGTGCCCGCCCCTCGGTTCCCTTGCTCTACTGGTGGGAAGGTCCCGACGGCTCGCGCGTGTTGACCATGTGCTCGGCGGCGTACGGCTCGGACTTGTGCCCACCGCCCGGCTGGCCACACCAGACCTGGCTCTGCATGTGGATGACCGGCGACAACCACGGACCGCCCAATGTCCAGGAGGTCCAGAGCCTGTTCGCCCGCGCCAAAAAGGACCTGCCGGGCGTGCGCGTCCGCTTTGGCCAGATGTCGGATTTCGCAGACGCGATTTTGCGCGAGCATGCCAACCTGCCGGTGGTTCGCGGTGAGACGCCCGACACGTGGATTCACGGCATCGCCTCGATGCCGATAGAGACCCAACTGGCCCATACCACCCGCCCGCGCATTGGCGCATTGGAATCGCTCGACACGCTGCTGGGGGCTTGGGGCGTTTGCCCCACCTCCGCCGGCGAAGTGGTCCGCGAGGCCTACGAGAACACGCTGTTGGTTGGCGAGCACACCTGGGGGCCCGACGTTCACCGGTACGCCGGCCACTGTTACGGCCAGGAGTGGAAGCAGAAACTGGCCGCCGGCAAGTATCAATTCCTCCTGGAAGGATTCGACCAGAAGCGCGCCTATACGCGCAAAGCGGCCGCGCTGGCGGAACCGGCGATCCAGCAACGGATGGCCAGTTTGGCGGCGGTGGTCAACGTGACCGGACGGCGCATCGTGGTGTTCAACCCGCTGCCCTGGCGCCGGGACGGCGCAATAGACATTCCGTGGTGCGGCGTCGCTGACGCTTTGACCGACGTTGCCAGCCAGGAGCTTGTCCCCTGTGTGGTGGACAGAGGGCGGCTCCAGTTCGTAGCGAGAAACCTTCCACCGCTGGGCTACAGGACGTTCGTCCTTTCCTTTGCCGTTCCCCCCCAGGCGGCGCACCCGCAGCTCGCAGCCGATCCCCAGGCTGGTTGTTTGGAGAACGAGTTCTTCCGAGTGACACTCGATCCGGCCCGATGCGGCATTCGCTCGGTGGTTTGCAAGAAAACGGGCCGGGAATTGGTCAACCCGCGCTCGCCTTACGCCCTCGGGCAGTTCATGTACGAGCGATTCGACGCGGATTATCGGGCCAAGTTTGCCAGCGCATACGTGACCTCCCCGACCGACTCCCAAATCTGCGTGCATAGCAAGCCCAATTTGCCGCCGGCCTCAGAATACCCTTATTGCTCGGCGACGGCGACCGAGGCCACGGTGGAAATCCGCACCAACGCGCTGTCCGTTACGGCCGTGCTCAAGGCAGCGCCCCGGGGAATTATCCGGGACGCGACGCAACTGCGGGTGACGCTCCACGCGGGGTTGCCGTACCTGGACCTCGAGTGGTCGATTGACAACAAAACCCCCGATCCCTGGCCCGAGGGCGGCTGGCTCTGCTTTCCGCTCCGGGCGGAGGCGCCCAGGTTTCGCTTGTCCCGATTGGGCAGCATTGTGGACCCAGCCAAAGACCTGATACCGGGGTCGAACCACGAGATTTTCTGTCTGAATCGCGGGTTGCTGGTCAAAGGGGCAGGAGGGGGCGGCACGGGCCTCTGCCCGATAGACGCGCAACTGGTGAGTTTGGAGCACCCGGGCTTGTGTCGTTACACGCGTGATTTTGTGGCGCACCAACCCGACGTGTTCGTTTTGATGTTTGACAACGTTTATGCGACCAACTTCGGCCAGTGGATTGAAGGGTCGTGGTCGTCCCGAGTGCGGCTCTGGGCGACGGAGGAAGCCGAAACGACCGACGATTCGCTCATCGGCAACTCGTGGGAAGCCCGCGTCGAATGCCTGGCAGCAGTGGCGGAGACTGGGGCCGGGAGGCTGCCAGCAATGGCGACCGGCCTGACGGTCACGAAAGCCGGGGAGTCAGCGCAGGCGGGGGGCGCTTCGGGGCGGCGCGGGTTGCTCGTGACCGCCTTCGGGCCAAATCCTTACGGAAAAGGGACGCTCTTGCGGTTTTGGGAGCAGACAGGCGATTCGGGCATCTGCACGGTTCAGTTGCCCTCGGGGATGAAGGCGCGCACGGCCCAGCCGTGCGACCTGCGTGGTCAAACGATAGGTTCTCCGCTCGCCGTCTCGGAGAGCGGCGCCTTCAACGTAACTATCAAGCCCATGGCTCCCTTGAGCCTGATCTTGCTGGAATAGACGTTCAGCATTGGCCTTTTCTGCGCCGCCTTTACCATCCCGGCGGTTGAAGTGAGAAACCTCAGAACTCGGAACATTATGAGAATACCCTCGAGCCCTGGTCATCGGACGATCCTTGCACTGCTGATGGCCGCAGCGGCCGCCACCGCTTAACTCGCCTTCGCCAAAGAGCTGGGCCGGCGTTGCGGGGTGAACGCCGACGCGATGATGATCAGTCAGGGCCTGGACCTGGGTGTCGGCCTGCATAGTCCCGTCTCCATGGTCGATGGGACCGGTACCACAGAGGGGACTACACTGACGGCGTAACGAAGCTTGTCGTCCACGGACCGGGCAACAATCAGACCCTCAACGCTCTCCTTGGGGCTGGCCGGTTCCTTCGTTACCCACCCCATATAGCGCAGAACCTGGCCCATGGTGTCATCATTCGTCTGACCGCGCTTAAGTTCAACCACGAGCCAGCGCGGAACTTTGCGATGTTCCGCAAGAAGGTCGATGTTCCCCACGTCAGTGGGCCACTCATAGGCCGATTCCGGGTCGCAGTCCTCCGCGCACAGTTCCCACTCCTTACCTCGAACAAGAAATCGTGCAGGTGCCTCTCACGCCCGAAACCTTGCTGAGAGTCCGCACTGATTCCTTCTATTATCGGGCCACGCGGCGGCTCTCCGTTCCCCTCCCTCACCTTCACTCGCCAAAAAGGGGGCATCGAGCGTCCACAGGTCGATTCCGACGTCTTTGGCAAGCCGGATCAGCAGACGGTTGACGGCTGCATACTTCTCACCCAAGCTCGTCCCATGGCCGAAATCCGGCCAGAGTCCCAGCGTCTTCAGTCCCGCCTCGGAGGTGTTGTTCCATACGCCGTACCGGTCGGGGTGGGCTACCACGAGGTTGGCGCTAATTATGGCCCTGCCCATGCCGCGCACCATGCCAATTACTGAATCCCACCGCGTCGTGATGGACTTCTTTTCGTCCAGCATCAATGGACGCCGCGCTGACCGAGGAAAGTCCCGGTGAGGAGGCCAACTGCTTCGAATTCGGGCCAGCGCCCGTTATGCAGCACAGACCGCTTGCCCCAGAAACGGATAAGCGACCGGAGCGCGTAATCGCGCCATCGATTAAATCTGAAAATCCAGAAGAGGTTTCTTGGCCTGTCGCCTCGATGTCGCCCATAGTGGGGAGTCTTTTATGTTTAGGCATTTTGCTACCGAACCCTGGAAAGAACAACGACCCGCCCAAACGCAGTATCCACCTGAGTCCGCAAGAATGAGCGGCGAATTCACTGAGCGCAGTGCTCACTCCCGGGTGCCGGATGACATCAGACAGCCCGAGAAGGACAGCAACAGCAGCGAGAAGCAGGAAGGTCAGGAGTGGTTGTATGGGGTTACAATTTGAAAGGCCCCCAAAAGGCGCTCCGCGCAAGAGAATCTGCGGACTAGAAAGCCAGGAAAAAGAGATGATTACGGAACTAAATGATCCAAAGATGCGGGCTCGATGGGCGGATCTCGCCGAGTGGGGGTGGCAGGGGACACACTCCGCCTTTGAGGAGTTTCAGCGCACGGCAGGCAGAGGGAGGAGCGTGCTGAACTGCGCCATCCCGATGGCGCGGGCCTACAACCTTACCAACTTCGAGCTGCCGGCCGGCTGGTCTCTGCACAACTGCTTGGCGGCCGGCATCGGCTTCGGCGCCGCGATCCCCGATGGACTGGAGGAATGGGCCTACATCCCGAAGATCCACGCGGTGCGGCAACTGCCACAGCTCCGGGAGCTCCCCGCCGAGCACGCCCTGCTCATGCGCTCGCCATGGTTCCAGTCGCCCTCGTAGGCGCTGGGGCTGGGAATCAACGCGCGCCATCTCCGCTATCACTACCAGCTCTGGCGGGAGTTGCAGCCCAAGACGCTACGCGGCGTCTTCACCTCGCTGGTGTTCGTGACGCCGCAACTCAGCCTCTCCCTGGCCCAGCATATCGACCTCAGCAAAGTGTTCATGGTCTACGCGGCGCTCGCACGCGCCTCCGGGCCCTCCCAGCTCTTCCCGGCGTCCTACCTCTACCCCGATGCGAGGCTCGGCGGGCTGGGGTCCACCCCGGCGGCCATGTTCGCCGACATCCTGCCGAACCTCGGATCGAGCATCCCGGTCATGGACGGGAGCTCGAACTACTGGGGCACAGCCATCCGCCTGGAGGGTCCAGACTGCCACTATGGCTTTCCCTTTAACCGGGTTAGCAACCATCTCGAAGACGTATCCCTGAGCGACGCCATCCAGGGGAGCATGAATCTGCCCGACGGACGGCCCGTGCGTGCCCGTCACTCGGAATCCTACGTTTACGCCACCCTCGACCCGAGGCTCAAGGCGGCGCTCAAGATGGACCGGGACGCCTTCGCCCACGCCTACTGCCTGGACCGCGGCGTCATCACCCACGACGGCCTGCCCTACTTCCTGCCGGTCGAGATGCAGGCGTCGGTCTTCGCGGTGATCCTGACTGCCTGGGAGTTGGAGATGGAGCGGCCCGGCGACCTCACCTCCTACTCGCTAAGGACCCAGCACGCCGCCATCCGCGGGCACAACTTCTACCAGCGGCAGGAGCCCCACTTCTCCAACTTCATGCGGTTGGCGGATGATCTCGGCAGGGAGCCCAGCTTCGTGTCCTACCCGCTGGCCAGCTACCTGACCCACCCTTGGCTGGGTGGAAACCTCCGTCTGGTCAACCAGCGGTCCGAGGGCGAAATGACCCTGATGGTCCCTCTATTCATGCGCAGCTACTACCTCCAGCAACTCGACTGGGCCATGGGCGTCTTCAACCTCTGCAACACCATCGAGTTCCGCAGGAGGGGCGAGATCGAGGGGGCGCTGATGGGCGGCGGCTTGGCCATGCACCAGATGCGCTGTTATGGGGAATTCCCCATAAGCGCACCCAGTGGCGCCAGGACGTTCACCTCTTCCACCGCCCCACGAAGCGCGCCTCAATCTGGCCGAACATCCACCCAGACTGGCTCGGGTTCGACCAGATGGGCATGGTGGGCAACCTGCCCGGGCCCTACGAGTGGTAGCTGTCCAAACAGCAGCATAATCGGGGCTTTGGACAATGGATGCGAACTGGAGTCCCTCCAGCCAATTGAGGATCCAGGCCGTTCGAGGGAAGGCCAAAACAAGACTCCGTCAAGGAAAGCAAAGAAAGCATGATGAACATCACCAACCTGACAACCACGGCACAAGAAACCGCACTCAACAACGTCATTGATCGCATTCGCGCGTACAACAATCCACCGCTGGCCCGAAACGAGCCGCTACACCTGGAAGTCGACGGCCTCAGCGAGAACCCCGGCGTCATGGGCACCGGCATCTACCTCCGCCAGGCGGACAGGTGCTGCTGCGCGGAGGCGATGTTCCTGGGGCACGGCTCGTGCAACGAGGCCGAATACCTGGCGCTCCTCAACGGCTTGCGTATCGTGCGGGCGCTCTATCCCCAGCCCGGGGTCCCGGTCATCGTCCAGAGCGACTCTCAACTGGTCGTCCAGCAGGTCCATGGAGCTTGGAAGGCCAAGAACCGGATGAGAGACTTCTGCCGCGCCCTCATGGGGCTGCGGTGCGAATATCCCTTCCAGCTCGTCCAGGTGCCCCGCGAGCAGAACATGATGGCCGACGCGCTGGCGCAGCAGATTGTCCTCAAGCACTCGGGCCGCAGTCTCTCCCTGGACCACGGGCGCTTCGACCGCTCCAGGCAGGTGCCCGCCACCACGAGCCGGCGTAGCCACTACCTCGACCTGACCACGCGGGAGTTCCGCGGCTACATCGAGCAGTTCAACCTACGGAGCAGCTTCGCCCGCCTCCGCGATCTCATCAAGGAGGGGAAACGCACCGAGGCGGCGGACTTCGTCCAGCGGACGCTGGCCAGAGCGGAGTCGGTCCTGAGCAATGCCCCCAAGTCCAACGCGGTCGTCGCCCGCTGGGTCAGCGACACCATCGGCATCATCCGCACCAGCCTCGCCGAAATCAGCACGTGCATCGAGCACTGGGATGTGGACGGGATTAGATACTTCATCGACGAAATGGCGGGCGAGCCGAGCGATACGGACGGCGATGGGCTGTTCAGCCGACAGACTGACCCGTTGCGGGCCGGGATGGGGCTGGAGCAACTCGAGGAACTCTCCGGCACCACCTGCCTTTGCGAGGAAGAGGCTTGAAGGGCCCGCGGCCATGGCTCCTGCTGGATCGCAGAGGCGGACCCCTTGGGTCGAAGACAGAAGCGCGGGGATCTCTGAGCCACGACCGGAAAACTGAACGTATCTCCGCGACACAACATCAAAACTGAGATCAAGAAATGAAGAAGCGTGACAAAGGGGCAGTCATCTATCACCGGGTATTTGCCCATGAGGATTTCGATCACACGGCCCATGTACTCCTCCGCTTGCTGCGAAATGCGCAGCGCGCATGTCCGGGAGCCCCGCGATATCTCTACCTCGACATTGACGGGCACCGAAACGCCGATGGAGGGTTCGACGAGGACATGTTCGAACTCCAATCCAAGTTCATGGCTGAGTTTCTCCTCCAGTTCTTGACCCGAGCCGAATTGCCTCTTGGCAGTGTTCGAAATCGGAAGCCGCAGAATGACGAAATTCCTGAGGAACTGGATATTCTCAAAGTCGACCCGCCGCCGCCTGACGGTCCGGAGAGAGGCAAGCAACCGCGATCTTGAACGCCGCTGGTGTCTGCATCCGGCATCCTCGCGCGAGGCCGAAAAGGTGCGCAAGATGGATAGCGACGAGGGGCGCAGAAGTGCTCCCTAAACCTCTGGCGACGGCATCGGGCTCACACTTCCATGAGCGCGGGTCGCCCGACAGCGGGCAAATTCCGGCACAACCAATTTCAACGATACGCTGAAGCGGCAGTCCATCGTTTGGGCGATGACCGCATGCTTACGCTGATAACCGCACCTGAATATGAAAGCCGCATCCCCTGACCTTGGCCCCTTCTTCTCCCCAGCCAAGCCCCAACCCCACCCCGGTCGCAGGGTCCACGACCTCGGCATCCAGATGCAGTGGGGCAGGCCGCAGCACACCGCCCGGCTCTACCGCAATATCCGCGACTGGGCCCCGCAGATCTTCGATTTCGATTGCGTGGTGATCCACGAGGATGACGCACGAGGGAGCTTCGAATACCAGGCGCTCATGGCCCGCAAGACCCGCGTCGGCACGTTCTACCCGCTGACCGCCTACATGCAGGCGCAATACGCCGGCAGGGCAATGAGCCGCAACATCTTCGCCGCGCTGGCCGAGCTGGACCCACTGATGCCGCCGGAGCGGCATGTGACCGAGATGGAGATCCTCGACCTCTGCCGGACCCTCGGCAAGGCGAAGCCACGGCCCCCGGAGCCGCAGCCCGAGTCCCCCACCGGCCTGCTGGCCGAGAACCTGGAGGTCCGAGGCTTCCGCCTTGATGGCAGCGTTACATGCGACGGTCGGGTAACGCTGAACATCTCCTGGTTCTCCAGACCCGGCGGGCACCCGTGCTTTGTCGGAATCCTCGAGCTGCGCCCCACCGAGGGCGGCATCGCCGGGCGTTGGAGGCTGCCGGGGCCGCGCGGCGTGAACCACCTCCTGCGCCGGGAGTTCGAGCAGATGTGCGATGGGCTGGTGGCCTGCCTGAGCCCGGAGGGGCACAGGCGTTGCCTTGCGGGGATTGCCCTGCTCCGGCAGGCGTGAATGCATGCCGGTCAAGGGCTAGGCTGGCGTTTTCGCGATAGCCCCGCTCCCGCAGGGGTGAATGGCTGTCAACACATTACTGCGGACGTAGAATTCGCGCGGCGGGATTGGGCGCAGGAGAACCTGCACCAGGCACAGCATTTCGGCGTCGGGCAGGTGCATGGCACGGTGAACCACTGCTGGCAGGTGGCCAAGGCGAACCGCCTACACTGACCGGTGGAGTGGAAAAGCCTCGAGCCATGCCAGTTCAACCCCCGGGCCCAGCTGAAGCGGGATTCCCAGAGCCTTTGGCAGTTGGAAGACCACAATGACCTGCGGAGCGTCCGCCTGGGCGACGCCCTCCGCAACTGCTTCCACCAACGCAACGAGGATCCCGGCGGCGGCCCCACCACCTGGGATCGCCAGGCCCGTCAAAAGGGTGCCGGGCCTACGGGCGATTTACCCAAGGTGTTGGATAAACCGGCAGAGCTTCGGAGAAAATGGGCTCCGGTTGGAATCGGCTTCTCGGAGTCCCCCGCGCAAGATTACAAACGGTGCATGAAACGGCACCCGACCTACTCGAGAAGGCCGCTCTCTGACGCGGCAGTTCAGGCCTTATTGGACAGAGCCAAAGGCGAATGGGAAGGCCTCATCCTGATGGGCCTGCACACCGGGCAGCGACTCCAGGACATCGTCCGACTGTCCTGGCAATGCGTGGACCTGAAGAGGAACTCGATACGGTTCCATGTCGCAAAAACCCAGCGCACCTGCGCCGTGGCCATATCGGCCGTGCTCCGGGGACATTTGATAACTCTGCCAAAGCCCTCTGGACCGGGAGGGCCGGTGTTCCCGAAATCCACCAGGCGGACCTTGGCCGAGCTCAAGAGGCAATTCAAGGGGTTGGCCACCGCGGCTGGCACCGAGGCGTGGGGCTTCGAGGCCCTGCGCTTCACCTGTTGGTGGCGATGCCAGTTCCAGAGCCTGCCTCCGACCCAAGTCATGGAAATGGTGAAACGCGAGTCAGACGAGGTACGCCCCCCCTACGATCAGTCCGACACAAGCACGCTCGAAAAGAAACGGGCCCATTCCCGGGATGCGAAAACAGGGCGAGGGCCGCCGCCGCACCCCAAATCCGATTAGACTGGGCACTGGACTCATTGCACCCGTTCGAGCCACGCTTGCCCCCCGGCGCTGATTCGATTCGTGTCCCCTTTCAATGCGTCGGCTCACTGCTCCTTGCGGAAGAGGACGATGCGGTCGTGTTCGTGCCTTTGGCGTTGTTCTCCTGCCCCCAGCAATGGGAGGTCTTGGTAAACCGCTGGTCGTGGACGATCACCCTTTAGGGCCGCAGGCCGGTCGCTACGCCGCATGGCAACACGGCTTCCTCGAGCTTCATCTTGCCGCCACGGACCTCGCCCACTTCAAAAGCAACCAGGCCGCCGGGCCGCAAGACCCGGTGCAGTTCCCGGAATGCGGCGCTCATCGCCTGCTGCCAATCATCGAGTTTTCGCGAAACCGTCAGCTTCACGGCTTGAGGATCCACGCCGATAAACCAGCAGCGCAGCCAGTTGTCCCCGGCGTAATCGACAACATCCAGGAAGGGTGGGGAGGTTACGATGAGCGCGACACTGCCGGCCGGAGTTTCCGGCGTGGCTGGTGCAGGGCTTGTCAAGAATCGGGCACGCTCCTTTGCGCCCGCGAGAATTTGGCGGGTCCGGTCGTCACAATCGGAAAGCAGTTGGCCGGTCTTGCCGGCGATGAGCGCCGCCACATGCCTTCGCGGAGGCCTCAAGCCTTGCTTCTCGTTGAGCCTTCTCTGGCGCTGAACTGAGACCGCCTGATTGGGAGGCATCGCGTACACGGAGAAGAAACCGCGGGAGTGTCCGGTCAACCGATTCAGGACGGCCATCCAGATCCAGCGGTCAACCGGGTCGAGTTGCGCCTCTGCCTGGCGCCCCAAGAGGTATTTCTTCAAAGCGCAGATCTCCCTTGAGGGTTGACGGGTGATAGAAGGCCAACAGGTCCTCCGGGTGTTCCTCGGCATCGGCGAAATCACTCTCCGCCAGCCGCCGCGTAACCTGCGGCAATGTCGGGGGATCGAGCCGAGGACCGCACAGGAAGAGGCTCAGCGGGTTGACGTCGCATCCGAATGGAACCCGCCCCAGCAAGCCCGATTCGAGGACGGTCGTGCCGCGGCCCATGAATGGGTCGTAAACGATTTCCCCGGGCCGCGCCAGCCGCTGGATGAAGAAGTGCGGCAACTGCGGTTTGAAACAGGCACGGTAGGCGATCTCGTGCAGGCTGTGGGCGGCCCGCTGCTTCGCGGTCCAGAACTCGTTTGCATAGGTGGGCACGCGCAACTGTTCTCCGCCAATGGTGATTGCCGTGGTTTCGGTCAACTGGGTTTGTTTGCCAAACTCGCAAAACGAAAGGAGGTCCTGCGCTAAGTCATTCATACTCGAAGGATTGTTCGTTCATGGAGGTGTTGTAGCCTCGAACGAGTAGTTGAAAAAGTGCTTTCCGATTGGCCCTCATTTTGTCCGAAGGTTTGCCGAGATGTCCGAGGCGCAAGGCAATTCCCGACGCGAGCCCTGACCGAGACCCGCGACCGGCGCCTATACCGAGAGGAATTCGACACGTTCGAGGATTATTGCCGGGCCCGCCTCCGGCGCAGCCGGTTCCAGGGATACCGCCTGATCATCCAGGCAGTCATGGTCATCGCGATGGGAATGTCTCCAATTGGAGACAGTTTCCTCGTTCTCGAGAGGCCCGACTCATTCGATTGAGCCGTGGCAAAGCCGCAAAGAGGCTGAACCCTTCGGATGACTAATAGAAGATAAACGCTCCGCGAAAAACAAAAGTGAAAAGGACGGAAGAGAAAAATCCTGAACGAAAGAACAAGCCATGATCAACGAACTGAAAGACCCGCGGATGCAGGCCCGCTGGGCGGGCCTTGCCGAATGGGGATGGGAGGGGACGCAGTGGGCATTCGAGGAGTTCCAGCGCACGGCAGGCCGGGGAAAGGCCGTGCTCAACTGCGCCATCCCGTCGGCGCGAGCATACAAGCTGACCGACTTCACGTTCCCGCCCGGCTGGTCACTGCACAACTGCCTGGTCGCCGGCATCGGCTTCGGCGCCGAGATCCCCGATGGCCTGGAGGAATGGGACTATCAGCCAAAGATCCACGCGGTGCGGCAGTTGCCGCAGCTTCGGGAGCTTCCCACTGAGCACGCCCTGCTCACGCGCTCGCCGTGGCTTGAGTCGCCCTCGCAAGCGCTGGGGCTGGGCATCAACGCGCGCCACCTGCGCTACCACCACCAGCTCTGGCAAGAACTGCAGCCCAAGACGCTCCGCGGCGTCCTCACATCACTGGTTTACGTGACGCCCCAACTCAGCCTTTCCCTGGCCCCGCACATCGACCTGAGCAAGCTGTTCATGGCCTATGCGGCGCTCGCGCGCGCTTCCGGGCCCTGCCAGCTCTTCCCGGCGTCCTACCTCTACCCAGACGCACGGCTGGGAGGGCTGGGGTCCACGCCGGCGGCCATGTTCGCCGACATCCTGCCGAACCTCGGGTCTGGCATCCCCGTCATGGACGGGTCGTCCAACTACTGGGGCACGGCCATACGACTCGACGG
>Ga0209415_10015260_pt1 | contig 12467 bp, 8 predicted proteins | sample PeaSoiSIISIP2007_FD_187696 | JGI IMG/M metagenome (GOLD analysis project Ga0209415, IMG submission 187696) | Peat soil microbial communities from Weissenstadt, Germany - SII-SIP-2007 (SPAdes) (version 2) | ecosystem: Environmental > Terrestrial > Soil > Wetlands > Peat | place: Germany... | reverse complement strand
CTCACCATCCTGGGAATCGTGATCGGCGTGACCAGCGTGATCTCCGTGGCCGCCATCATCGATGGGCTGAACGGCTACATCCAGAACCGCATCAAGACTTTCGGATCGCGCTCGTTCTTTATCACGCGCATCCCGCCGGGGTTCACGGGTCTCAAGCCGCTGCCGGCGAAAATCCGCGCCCGGAAATACCTGGAGATCGACGATGCCCGGTATTTGAGGGAAAACATTCCCGGCCTGGATGTTTCCGCCGCCTTTGCCCAGAAGATCGATTTCGGACAGGGGCAGCCCGATTCCATCCGTTACGCCGACGAACACGTAGAGAAGCTGGTGGTGCGCGGCACGCAGCCGGAGTACGCGGCCGCTCTCCCGCTGTTTACCGTGGAGACCGGGCGCTACATTTCCCAGTACGACGAAGAGCACGCGCGCGATGTCGTAGTGATTGGCGCCGCCATCGCCGATTCCCTGTTCCCCCACACCGACCCCATCGGCAAGCAGGTGCGCCTCGACGGCCGGCTCTACGAGGTGATCGGTGTCTTTGAGCGCGACCCCGGCCTCTTCGGCGGCTTCGGCGTGGACATGTTCGCGTGCATTCCGCTGGCCAACTACCACAAGAACTTTCCGCAGGTCCGCGAAATCTTCCTCATCTTCACCGCGCGCGAAGATGCGGACCTCGACACCGTGCGCGACCAGGTGGTCGAAGCCATGCGCCGCCGCCGCCGCGTGCCGCACAACGCCGAGAACGATTTCGACGTGGCCGACCCCAACTTTTTCACCGACCTCTGGAATCAGCTCACCGGCGCCATGGCGCTGCTCACCGGTGTCATCAGCTCGATCGGCCTGCTGGTAGGCGGTATCGGCGTCATGAACATCATGTTGATCTCGGTAACCGAGAGGACCGGCGAGATCGGCATCCGCAAGGCCATCGGCGCGCGCAAAGCCGACATCCGCGTGCAGTTCCTGCTGGAAGCGGTCACCCTCACAGGCATCGGAGGAACGCTCGGCATTCTCGCCGGTGGCGTGATCTCGCTCCTGGTGCGCGCCCTGATTTCCATTCCTGCCACCATCTCGCCGTTCTGGGTGGTGATGGGAGTGGCCATCTCGGTCAGCGTCGGCCTCTTCTTCGGCTTCTACCCCGCGAACCGCGCCGCCAACCTCGATCCGATTGTCTGCCTGCGCTACGAGTAGGACAGACGATCGGTTAAACTTCCCTCCAGTCGTAACTGCTGTCTCGTATCCGACCGTGGCGCACGCTCTCAGCGACAATGCCACTTACTTTGCGATTCCGCACAAATCGTGGGGCGGCAATCCTGCCCGCTGTAGGTTGCCAGAATAGCTGACATCGCCGCCTTTGATAACAAAGGAGAAAAAGCAGCTCGTTGCCAACGATCATGACAATTTTTGCCACGATTGTTGGCAAGATCCTACTGTTTTGCCAGTGTTGTTGGCATAATCCTACCTAAGCTGCCTCCGCCTTGCACCGCTGGTTGCCAAGAACGGCCGAGCGATTCGGCTCACAATCGGTTCCCGCAGCTTCGCTCAGTCGCTTCACGTGGAGTGTTTCGGATGGGAATCGAAGAACCCCTGAAAAGGTCCGGGGTGTGGATGTGCTTCCGGCCGAAAAGCCGGGCATCGATGGACCAGGCGCCCGGTCCCACCATCGCCAAACTCACGCCCAGGACCGCCAGCATGATCGGAATCCACGGATCGCCGGAGTACGAGACAGCGATCCACAACTCAGCGATGGCTAGTAGACATCCCGCCAACGGGGTCCACAAGCCCACAAGGAGAAGAGTCCCCGCGCCGATTCCGATGATTTGCGGCGCACCGGGCGCAACCTGAAGTGCTGTCCTAAGATAGGCAATCCCACAATGAAAGAGGGCGGCGCCGGTAAGCAGGCGCTGGAGCAGCAAGCCCCTGCCGGGCCAACCGTCCGCGAAAGTCGAGAATAAGCGTTGCAAAAAACTGTCCCATTTATAGGGTAATAGATTGACAACAAAAGCGAAACGCTCGATAGTAGATGGCCGCTTTGCTACTTTCGGGGGATCTACAGTTCGATAATCCTTCGCCTCAGCCCTATCGTGACGGCATGGGTCCGGGCATTGGCGCCAAGCTTGGCGAGGATGCCGGTCACGTGCCTCTTGACCGTCTCCTCTGCGATAGAAAGCTGAGCGGCGATCTCCTTATTCGCATTCCCGCCGGCGATCAGCCGGAGAACCTCCACCTCGCGCTCCGTCAGGCCGCTTTCGCCGGCGTGCTCAACCAACTCGGCGGCGACCTCCGGGGGGATGCGCCTTTGACCGGCATGGACCGCGCGGATGGTCTCCAGAAGCTCGCCCGCCAGGCGGCCTTTCAAGATGTAGGCCCGCGCGCCGGCCTTAAGAGCCCGCATTACTTGGACGTCGCCTGCGTACGTGGTCAGCACAATGATTCGGGCGTTGGGAAATTCGCTCCGAATGCCGATCATAGCCTCGATGCCGTTCATACCGGGCATCTGCAGATCCATTAAGGTGACGTCCGGCTGATGCAGCCGGAATTGCTCGATTGCTTCCTGTCCGGTGGAGGCTTGCGCGACCATCTCCATGTCCGGTTCGGCGCCAACCAGCGTCGCTATGCCGTAGCGAAGAAGCGGATGGTCGTCGGCGGCAAGAATCTGGATCGGCCCAATTTTCGGATTAGCGTCGGTGCTCACGGGTTTGCCTTCTTCTTACGAAAGAGCTGAAATCGGCCACTGCGGGGCGCCGCATATGCGATTGAGGCTGGTATGCTCAGCTCCACTTCCGTGCCCGCGCCAACTTCGCTCCAGAATTCCAATCGGGCGCCGATCCGTTTCGCGCGCTCCCGCATCCCCAACAAGCCCCAGTGTCCGGCGCGGCCACCAGCCTCAACGACTTCCCGCTCAATTCCTTTTCCATCGTCGCGAATCAGCACCCGAAGCAGGCGATCGTCGTACCGGATGTCAGCTTCGATCTCGCTGGCCTGTGCGTGCCGGAAAGCATTTCGCAGCAATTCGCGGGCGATGCGGTAAGCCTCGTCCTGGATGATCGGATCCATATCTTGCCGCTCCCCTTCTACTGCCACACGGAAGATCACTGGATTTCCGCTCGCATCCTCGGAGCGCGCCAGATCTTGACCCGCTGCCGTCAGCAACTGCGCCAAATCGCTCTGAACTGCCGGCTGCAAACGTAAGTCGTGAATCGAATCCCGGCCCTCGGCGATTGCACCCGCCGCCATCTTGATCGCCTGATCGAGAGTTTCCCCGGCTTGTTCGGGGCGCCGGGAAAGAACGTTGCGCGCCGCTTGCATTATAATCAGGGAACCCTGAAAGCTCTGCAACAGCGTATCGTGCAGCTCGCGAGCGATGCGCGTGCGCTCGCCGACGCGCTCTTCCAGGCGCGCGTTGAATTCATGCTTGATCTGATAGAGGCGGTAGCGGTGCAGCGCCCAGAACAATGCGAAAAAGGCAGCGACGCATGACGCACGGAACCAGGTGGTCTGGTAATACGCTGGGTCGATGGAGAAATCGAGCGAGTCGCCGGCCTCGTTCCACACGCCGCTGTTATTCGAGGCCATCACGTGGAAGCGGTACTTGCGTGGAGAAAGATCGTTATAGAACGCCTTCCGGTCAGTGCCGGCGTCCTTCCAGTCGGGATCATGGCCTTCCAGCTTGACGCGAAAACGGACCTTCTCCGGCGCGACGAAGCTGAGAGCGGTGTAGTCGATCTGCAGATCGCGACTCAGTGCGGGTAGGCGCAGGTTGGAAGCTGCCGCGCCCGACAAGTTTTGCCAACGAACTTTGCGGTCGGCGGTGATTTGCTCGATGTGTACCGGCGGCGGGAGTTTGTTGAAGGGAAGGTGACGCGGATCGATAACGCTGACGCCGTCCAAAGGCAAGAACCATAATTTTCCATCCGTGGACTTTGCGACGCGCGGGCTGTAGCTGCTAGTGAACGAATGGCTCACAACTCCGTCGGAACTGTCGAAAAGCGTCGCCTCGATCGTCCGCTTGGAATCTGCGACCCATGCGTCTAACTCTGGCCGGGCAATGCGCACCAGGCCGCAGGCCATGTATAGCCAGAAAGAATGGTCGTCGTCTTCCGTCACCCAGTCAACCGCATCGCAGGGCAATCCGGTCTTACTGGAAATCGTGGCAAGACGACCGTTTTTCACCCGGCTTAGCCCGCCCTGGGTCGCGGCCCAGAGCGTGCCGTCCCGATCGAGTTGCAGACCCGTGACACGGCCCTCGCCCAACCCATCGGCGGCTGCGTACGACGCGCGGACCTGACCATCCTTGAAATACGCTATGCCGCCTTCATAAAATCCAAGCCACAGGCCGCCCCGCACAGGATCAGGGATTAGAGCAGAAGCATAGTCCTTCCGTCCCACGCTGGCCCAAGGGATCCGTTCAACCACAGTTCCCCCCAGCAAACGAAAAATACCATGATCCTGGTAGCAGATCCAGAGATTCCCGGCTCTATCCCCGGCGATGGAATGCACGTATCCGCCGGGTACTGTGCTTACAGGAATAAAGCGGCCATTCTCAAAATAGGCAACCCCCCGACGTGGGGATACCCAAATTCGCCCCCGATCATCCTGGAAGAGGGAACCCGAACCATCATCATCTGGCAACCCACCTCGCTCGTGGTAAATCGTAATCTGACCGTCATTCCATCGGTTTAAGCCTTCAGACGTGCCAAGCCAAACGCTGCCATCTCTGGCCGCCAGGACGGACGAAACTAAGGCATTGGACAAGCCTTGGTTTGCGGAAATTGTGGGGACGGTGAAGTCACGAAAGCGGTCGAGGCCACCGCTGGTCGCTACCCAAATATTGCCTTCGCGATCCTCAAAGAGACTGAGGATGTCATTACCTGAGAGACCGTCAGATCGCGCAAACAGATCCGTCCTGCCCGCGTGCACATGCAAGATACCCCGGTCCGTAGTTCCGATCCACAGACCGCCATCGCCATCCCGGAGCATCTTACTGGGATTGAACTGCCCACGGACGCCTGGAAGCGCTTTGGCTTTCCCGTCAACGAGCTGTCTGATTCCGCTGGGCATGGCGATCAAGAGTGCGCCGTTGTCTGGTTCGATCACAGCCAGCACCGGCTCTGGCATCGGATAGAGTTTCGGAGGACCAGGCTTCCATCGCCAAAGCCCGCTGAACGCTCCAACCCAGAGATTGCCTCCGCTATCCTCATATAACGAGAGCACGCCGCGGCCGAAACTTCCGTCCTCTCCGTAGCACTGGGTGGTGCCGCTCCGAATCGCGCAGAGTCTCCCTGTCGCATTCGCCGCTCCGCCGGCCCACACCGTTCCCTCAGGATCCTCAAGAAACAGAAGAACATCCTCTCCAACATTTTCCGGATACTGAGTCAGCTTGCCATCCTTCCAACTTGCAAGGCCTTCACGGGTGCCAATCCAAAGACGCCCATCGCGAGCGGCGAGCAGGCTTCGAATAAAGTTGCCGGGAAGATGCTCACCCGCTGGCGGCTGCCATGGGACGTACCGAACGCCATCGAAGCGAAGCAAGCCGAATTCGGTGCCCAGCCAGAGATAACCGTCGGGCGTCTGAGCAATTGAGCTGATGTAGCCTTTGAAAAAGCCTTCGCGCGCAGTCCACGATTGGTGCGCGTATTGATTGATGTCGAGTGATGGGTTTAAGGCGAAAGCACAAGGGCAGCACGCTAGGAGGATGCCTAGCGCTATAACGGCTGTTCGTTTCTTGGAGCAGGCCTCTGGCCTGCGGTTTTTGTGTGCTCTCTCCACGTACGCACAATTATCTCGTACCGATGCAGTCTGTGGGGCGGGTCTTTAACCTGCAGCGGGTTCTAACCTGCCTCGTTGCGCCGATTGAAATCGGCGCGCAGGCTGAAGCCCACCCCACATTCCTGTTTATGACGTCACGTACTAGTCCTGCTCGAATTCGAAATCCGACGCGCCATTCCCCAGCATGTCAACCCCGCCGAGAGGCGTGCCCAGAACGAGTTCATCTGCTTGACCGATCAACGTCAGTTCGGGAATCTCGTATATTTTCTGCATTCTATTCACCTCCTCCCTTTTTTGGTCCGACAAATTCGCTTGATTATGCGGCTTGCCGCTCGGCCCCATCCGACCGGCTCTGCCAGCGATTTCGTAGCCACAATTCGAGCAGCATGATCTGCTGCAACTGGGGCAAGTTGCAGTCGAGCCCGGCCGAAAGGCGCTCCAGCCGCGAGAGGACGCTGGTACGGTCCAAAAATCCTCGCTCGACCAACTCCAATTGCCGTGCCTTCAGGAGGTCGCGGGCCAGTGGCCGCAGGCCTTCCAGCCACGGAGCGTTGAACAAGCCCTTGGATCGCCGCTTCCGCAGTTTGGGCGGCCACAGGTCCGACAGCGCGCGGCGCATCAATCTCCGCGGCTCGCCCGGCCGGCAGAGCACATCTGCCGGCACCGTCGTGAGAAACTCCACCAGGGGCCGGTGGGCAAACGGGTGCGTATGGTCGAGGTGCTGCAACGGCTCGGGCGCTTGCAGCGTGCGCAGTTCCAGCATCATCGACAGAGCCTGGAAATACTTCCGGCGCTCTGGCGGCGCCTGCATCCAGGCATTCGAGAAGAGGCTCCCCGGTTCGGAAAGGCCTATCCGGTCACAAGAGCCAGGGAGGAGGGATGTCGCCGCGCTCTTCGGCGTGTACGAACCGTCGGGAATCGTGTAGACCGCGGCGGGCGCTAACGCGGGTGGCAGAGCCGCCCGGAATGCTCGCCAAAGAACCCAGGAGACGGGAAGCCCGAGGATCTTGCTCCAGGCGAGCGCTTCTTTACACGCCCGGCCGATGCGGAGGCTGCGCAGCGACGCCGCCACCTGAAGGCTATCGTCGAACCAGTTCCCCATCATGAGATCGCCGTTCATTCCTGTCAGGAAAACCTTGGCGTCGAGCCGGCGCGCTGCGACCGCAACGGATGAGCGCAACGGCGCAAAGGCTTCCGGCATCGCATTGCCTACCTGTGTTTCGGCGATCAGCGGATAATCGTGCGTCGAGATATGAACTCCCTCAATCCTGCAGAACGATTCGACCTCGCGAATGAACGGCTCGTCAAGCGAATTCCGCCAGAGGTAGCTCACGCTGGCGAGGCGCGGAGCGCGGGCTACGCCGTTTCGCACCAGATGATTTGCCATGGAGACGACGGACGAAGAATCAAGGCCGCCGCTGAGCTCGGCAAGCACCGGTGAATCGGTCTGCAACCGGACGGCCACCGCCTCGCGAAACAGTGCGCGAAGCTGCTCCTCGTACCGGCGCTCGCTCTCGTAACGAATCGCATCGGCGTTCGGCAGCGTCCAGAACGGGCGGATCGCTGCCCCCTTAGCCGACACGCACACCGCGTGACCGGGAGGAACGGAGTAGATACCTTTATATGGCGTATGGTTCGGGCATCCGCCGAACATCAAGAATCCGGCGACGTACTGCTCGTCAAGCTCGCTGATTTTGGTCGCTTCCACGAGAGACTGTAAACGACCCGACCAGAGCACTCGTCCCGGTTTCACGTTGTAGTAAAGCGGACGCACGCCTGCGAAGTCGCTCGCGAGGACGATGGCGCCGTTGGCCCGGTCGCGAATGACTACGCTCCAATCGCCGATCAGGTGAACCAAGCCGGTGGTCCCCCAACGCTCGTAGGCTGCGAGCGCGAGCGCCGCGTTGCTCGTGTCGCCTCGCAGCGAGTCCCGCAACCGCAGAAGCAGGTCGTCACGATTATCCAGCCGGCCATCCCAATGGAGGATTTCGGTTCGGTCACGGTGTAAGGGGCTATCTAGCTCCAGGCAGTCCAGTAGTATCACTTGGGCTTGTGTGTTCATGATTGCGTTCCAGTCTTGCTAAACGGTGTAGAGCACTTGCAGCCGCGTCTGGTATGCAGGTGATCCATTCACAATGCGGCCGTCTACCTCCGCCCATGCGTGCGAAAAGAACGGCGCTGGTCGATAACCGATCACCAGTTTCGCGACAACGCCATGCTTTCTGAGCAACCGAACTGCGCAGACGGATCGTTGCAGGCAGAGCACCGGCTTCCAGTAGAGACACGTCGCCAGCAGGACGGCGTCGCAGATGGCCTGTTCCAATTCGGGGCTGGTGGGCTTCGGCGCGATGGATTGGCGGCTTAACTGCCGCTGAATGCACCCGAAGCCGCGCAACCAGGTGATCGCTTCGTAGCGGGCGAGCTCGTAGAGCGCCCTACAAACAAGCAAGGCATACCTAGCCCCTTTCATGATTCGGCCCCCCGCTCGATCAGGCTATGCCGCTCGAGTTCGGCCAGAAAGCGCGCAGTATGTTGCCGCGCGATCGTTCGGGCGATTTGATATTCACTGCTGATCTTCTCCGCGATCGCTTCAAATGGCAGTTGCTGCTCGATGCACTGCCAAATGCGAGCGCCGGTCCGGTTTGAACTGAACAAGTGCCCTTTGCGAGTATGTAAAATAACCAGTCCATCTTCATGGATGGAAGCTGCGGCATCGGAACTTATCTTTATTTCACGCTCTTCAACTTGGTCTCTAATTGCAGTTGTAGCTGTCACGAATCAACACTCCAATAACAGAATGGCAGTACTGTCAGAAATTGGGAACGCCAATAACGGGGACGGATAATTCATTCTTTCGTGTGAGCGTTTCGTTCCACCGGTGGAGCATGCGTCACCCTTTTGAGTCGAGTCGGCCAAGAATGGTTTTGATACAGCTCTTGATTGTCTCCTCCGTAATCGAGTTGCCCGGCCATGCTGGGCCAGAGGTTGTGCCCGATGGACTCCGCCATTCGTGAGGTTGGGAGCCCCTGAAAAACATTCTCCAACTTCCTTCCACGCGGCTGATCTCATCACCAGCGAGGCGCACGGAGATCGGCGTTCGAGTCCTCCTGGATTTTGCCGCTGGGAATCTCCGCGGCTTCCGGGTCCTTCCGCGGCGGCACAGCTCCATCGTCGCGGGATGGGGAATCAAAAAAGAGGCCGCTCTAGCCGGTCTTGAAGCGTATAATGGTATTCTCCAAGGAATACGCCGGAGCGTTTTGAGTTGCAGAAAGGAGTCGATTTTGGGTTCTGATCCGCGTCCAAGCATGCGCATCCAGGACCGACTGATTTCCTCACTGCTCCTTAGTCTTACGGGGCGCCCTCCGTGCGCGCGTGGGAATCGAGTGCGGGTGGTCATCATTGCTCTGCTCGCTGTGGCGCCGCTGCTCGCGCAGAACGCCGAATTCTCCGGCTTGATCACCGATCCTTCCGGCCGGGCGGTGCCAAGCGCACGAATCAGTGTGGAGAATTCAAACACTGGAGCAACACGCAACGTCTCGTCGAACCCGCAAGGCGAGTACAGCGTGCCAGCCCTGCTGCCAGGCCCTTACAACATCACAATAGAGGCAAACGGTTTTAAAACCGTTCACCAAAATGGCGTGGTGGTCGAAGTAGACCAACGAGCACGATTGGATTTCGAGCTGACGATCGGCAGCAACACAGAAACCATCACGGTGCAAGGGGGTGCGCCCCTACTCAACGCCTCAGACGCATCGGTGAGTACGGTCATCGGCAACCGCTTCGTGGAGAACCTGCCCTTGAACGGGCGGAGCTTCAACTCCCTCATCGATCTGACGCCGGGAGTGGTGCTGACGCCGTCCAATTTCCAGGAACAGGGCCAGTTCAGCGTGAATGGTCAACGGCCGGATGCAAATTACTTCCTGGTGGACGGGGTGGGCGCCAACCTGGGAACGAGCGCCTCTAACTTGGGCCAGGGCGGGGCCGGCCAGCTTCCGGCAACCAGCGCATTTGGAGGGACCAGCAACCTGGTGTCGCTCGATGCGCTGGAAGAATTCCGGATTCAGACTTCGACCTTCGCGCCGGAATATGGGCGAACCCCAGGCGCTCAAATATCGGTGGTCACCAAGTCCGGCACCAACACGTTTCACGGTGCTGCGTTCGAGTACCTCCGCAACGACAAGCTCGATGCCAACGATTGGTTCGCCAACCGAAACGCTCTGGCAAGGCCTGAACTGCGGCAGAACGATTTCGGCGGAGTACTGGGCGGGCCGATCAGGAAAGACAAGCTATTCTTCTTCGGCTCTTATGAGGGCCTGAGGGTGCGCCAGCCTCATGTTGCGCAGACATACGTGCCCTCGCCTGCCACGCGCCAGAATGCACCATCAGCCGTGCAGCCGCTGCTCAACGCCTTTCCTAAACCGAACGGTCCGGACCTCGGCAACGGAACGGCAGCATTCTCGGCCAGCTATTCCGATCCCTCCACGCTGAATTCTTCCGGCATCCGGATCGATTATCTGCTATGGGAAAGAGTCACTCTTTTCGGAAGGTACAGCGACGCTCCATCGAGCATCGATCAGCGTGGTCCTAGCGGGTATCAGTTCAGCAACGTTTCGGGTGTAAAGTACCGGACCCAGAGCCTGACCTTAGGGACCAACCAAGCTCTTACCCCCCGGTTGACTAATGAGTTCCGCTTCAATTACAGCCGAAGCCGAGCGAACAGCTTCTATAGGCTCGACAATTTCGGGGGCGCAGTGCCTCCTCCGAACTCGCTGCTATATCCGTCGGGTACTCCGACCAACTCCATTTTTCAATTTTTCGGCGACTTTAATCCCAATGGACTTTCATTCACCACGGGCAAGTTGGGGGACAATTTGCTACAGCAGATCAATGTGACGGACAACGTTTCCCGCATCGTTGGCACACATCAGACGAAGTTCGGGCTGGACTACCGCCGTCTCAACCCGCAAGAAGACTCTGTACCCTACACGGTGGCATATGTCTTCAGCTCCTTGTCAAACGTTCTGGCCAACACGGTGCCCCAGGCAATCATAGCTTCAAGGACCCCCGTGCAACTGATCTTCTCGAGCTGGAGCCTGTTCGCCCAGGACACATGGAAGGCCACGCGCACCTTGACGATTACCTATGGCCTGCGCTGGGAGTACAATGCCGCACCCTCATCGCCCAATGGCACTCTTCCGTTTACTGTGACTGGAGTCATTAATCTGGCAACCATGACTCTGGCCCCGCCGGGCACGCCCTTGTGGCATCCGCAAAAAGACGATTTCGCTCCGCGGCTAGGTGTGGCCTGGCAACCGCTCCCGAATCTGGTCCTGAGGGCCGGCGCCGGCATCTTTTACGACCTCGGATACTCCGCAGTGGCGAATGGGGCGAGCGCATTCCCATTCGGTCAGTCGAAGACTATTCTCAATACCTCATTCCCGCTGAGCGCTGCTGCTGCCGCGCCGCCTCCTTTTGCGACCACTCCTCCTGTTCCGTACCTTTCAGTGGTAGACCCGAATCACGTATTACCCAGAACGTATGAATGGAACGCGTCGGTGGAAACGACTCTGGGCAAGGCCGATGTCATCACCGTCACCTACCTCGGCGCTGCGGGCCGAAAGCTGATGCGGCGGGATCTTTACAACAATCCAAATCCCAACTTCACCGGCGAGTTCGATGTCATGAACAATGGCGCGGACTCCAGCTATCAGGCCCTGCAAGCCCAATACCGCCACCGCTTGGGGCACGGTCTCCAGACACTCCTCTCTTATACTTGGGCGCACTCGATCGACGATGCTTCCTACGACGCCAACTACCTGAATGTGCCGCCGAGCGTTTCGTCTTCGGAGCGTGGTTCATCCGACTACGACATCCGGCACACGTTCTCAGGCGCAGTTTCCTACAACATTCCGCCGCCAGGCGGCGGAATCTGGAAATCGATCCTGGGGAACTGGTCGACCGATTCGATTGTTTACGCTCGGACGGCGCCCGCGGTTAATGTGGTCACCGGACTGAATCCCTTCGGCGGCTACTTGTCAGGAGCCTCCAGCGTGCAGCGTCCGAATCTGGTTTCCGGAGTGCCGCTCTGGATTGCAGATCCGAACGTGGCCGGCGGAAAGAGAATCAACAAGGCGGCATTCGTCACACCCACCGGACCGGTCCAGGGAAATCTGGGGCGCAACGCCCTGCGCGGATTCGGCGCGACGCAGATCGATCTAACGCTGCGGAGGCAGTTCATACTCCGGGAGCGGCTTTCTCTTCAGGCGCGGGCCGACTTCTTCAACATCTTCAACCACCCCAACTTCGGCCCACCGGCAAACTATCTGACGTCTCCTCTCTTCGGCCAATCGACCCAGATGCTGGGAGCATCGCTCGGAAGCGGCGGCCAGAACGGCGGCCTGAATTCGCTGTACCAAATCGGCGGCCCGCGCTCGGCGCAACTGTCCCTGAAGCTTTTATTCTGAGCGCCGACCGCTGAGTGCCGTCGAAATTCCCGACAAAAACAGCGAATCACATTTCTTCTCGTCAGACACCTACACGGATTTTCGGAGACCTTTCGCGCCGATTCGGCGCATGGGCTTACCCAGGGCGGTCTCCTTCGCTTGCCGGTAGTCTGCCCAATTCTTCTTTGGGTCTTCGTGGAATCGTGTGGGTGAAAAATGCGGATTTTGAGCCCTCCCGACGGCCCCTGCCGAGGGTCCGAC
>Ga0209415_10015259_pt1 | contig 12468 bp, 6 predicted proteins | sample PeaSoiSIISIP2007_FD_187696 | JGI IMG/M metagenome (GOLD analysis project Ga0209415, IMG submission 187696) | Peat soil microbial communities from Weissenstadt, Germany - SII-SIP-2007 (SPAdes) (version 2) | ecosystem: Environmental > Terrestrial > Soil > Wetlands > Peat | place: Germany... | reverse complement strand
ACTGAAACCAGCTCCAGCTTCGGCAAGATCACATCTGCCGGAGTACAGGACCCGCGCGGCACTTCGCGGCAGATCCAATTCGCGCTGCGTCTGGTGTTCTAATTTGAGCTAGCCGCGGATGATCGTCGCTCATCGGCGTTCATCCGCGGCTAATGTTTCGAGGACGCTATCGCATCCCGAGTTCCAGTCGCAAACGCGCTCCTGGCTTGATCGTCAGAAGACGTTCGCGATAGGCGGACCCTGTATCGGCTCCGATTCTATACAACCCAGGGGCCATGGACAACTCGACCGGAGAGGATTCCGCGCCGACCGCGGTTCCGTTCACTTTCACCGATCCGGGAGCCGAAGTCTGAATCAGCACGCTGCCGCGCAGGACTTCCATCGGCACCGCGACATCCTGCAAGTCGGTATGTACGTCGATATTTTGCTGGACCTCCCGATAGCCATCCAGGCTGAGCCGCAGCGGATACTCGCCGGCAACCAGGCGGATGTTGCACGGCGTCTGGCATGCCGGATCGGGTGAAGTTCCCAGGAAAACGCGCGCTCCGGCGGGCTCGCTGGTCACCTGTAGCATCCGCGGTTCTGAGGAACCGTTCGACAAGTCGACGGCCTGCACCGCCCGTGGTGATTCGGCAGCCGGCTTCGGCTGCGCCGCCGTTACTTCGCGCCATGGATTATCGCCCGCCACCGATGGGTTGGGCAAAGCGGGAAGCGGCACGTTTGCCGGAGCATCCACAGCCATGGCGGCCAGCACCACCACGGGTTCGTTGTCCTCCTGTAGTTTCGGCAGCGGACGCATGTAGATTTCCAGCGGCTTCGGATCGATCGGCGGAATCATGGACGCGATCCGCACCGGCTCCCGCGGACCCGGTTCACGGAAAAACTGGGCCGCATCGCTCGAAGTCGCGTTGGCCGCGGGCTCGACCGCTGCCAACTCCTTCAACATCGCGCCGGCCGGCGCCTCGACGCTCGGATCCTTGCTCTCCCGCAGCCGGACGAGCAGCGCGGATGCGTGCTCGGTATCGTCGCACAGAAGCAGCGCGGAAACGGCCTCCAGCCCATTCTCGACCCGCGCCGGAATCGAGCTCCACGCGGACTGATAGAGCTCCGCCGCCTTAGGATAATCGCCGCGATCGTCCGCAGCTTCGGCGTCGGCGCGCATCGAGTTATACAGCAGCTCGCGCTCGGCGGCTTTGTGCGCCGCTTCGAGCGCGTGTTTCACGGACGGATCGGTCGCGTTGGCCGCCGCAATTTCCAGGAATTTGGACGACGTTTGATAGCCGCTTCCATCTCCATTGAGAGCCGCGAGCAACGCGGGCGCTTCCCAACGCTTGGGATCGATGCGACCCAGCTCGGCGAGCGCGGAATTCGCGTCGCTCGCCGACAGCGACGGCAGCTTTCGTAATAGCGGCAACAAGGCTTCATCGTACGCACGCTTGCGCCTGCCCTCGGCCGATTTTTCCAACTTGGCGATGACGCGCAGACGCTCGAGCTGCGGCGCAACTGCCGATCCGAAAGTAGATGGAGCCAGCCGCGAGGCGTCTTCGAACGCTGCCACAGCATCGTCCCACTTTTCGGAAATCGCCGCGATGATTCCCAGGTCGAAGGCCGCCAAGGCGTAAGTTCGATCGTCGATCAGCGCCTGCTCAAATCCCCGCAGCGCGTCCTTCAGGTTTCGGTTCGCCGCCAGCTCGGCGAGCGTAGCCTGCGATCGATGGCGAGCCGCGTCGCGCGGCGAAGCGTACGGCGAGTTGAAATCCGCAGGAGCGAGAGGCTGGGCCGTAACCATCACCACCGGAGTCGCCGGTGGCGCCGTTTCCACTGGCGGCGGAGGAGGAGGCGGCGGATCCTGGGCGAATGCGCCAACCGCAATCACCGCTAACAGGAAAGTTCGAAACAAAGTTCGAAACATGGCAGGCTCCTTCTAGTGTTTCGCGCCCGAACAAGAGGCGAGCAGGTGATCCAGTTCCGACTGCAAAGCGCCTGCGTCCTGCTCGCGAGCATCCGCCGGTTTTGCGGCCGTGTCGGCTCCCGGAAGAACGGAATCGAGCAGATCGCTTTTCTTCTGCTGCGACGCGACCGGCGCGCCGTCGGATGGAGCCTTGAACCATCCCGAAGCCACCGCCAGCGCCGCGGTTTCCGATCCGGCGTTCTTACTTGCCGCGGCGGATGGCACAGCGATGCCGAGCCGGGTTCGCAGTTCATTGATGCGCGCCGATGTCTCAGGCGCGCAACCGTCGTTGGTCAGCTTCCGCACGTTGCTGTCGCGGATCACATTCAGGTTTTCCGTGGACGAGCTCAAGGCATCCAGGGCGCTCGATCCGGGATTCCGCGCGCTCTCGGGAGTCTGCCTGCCCGACGTCGCCTTCACTGGCTCAGCCACCGGCGCAGGTCTTTTCAGATTCTGATTCGAGTCGATCAGCGTGCGTTTGGGCGGGTCGGCCTGAGAATTTTGCGCCTGCGTAGCGAAAGCCGCCAGGATCATGAGAGTCAGGATGCGCATATCAGTGTTTCCCCTTGTCCTCTTCCACGAAGAAAACTTTTCGCGAGCGCCCGTCGAGCGTATGGTCGGCGTCCGCAACAGCCTCAGTCAGATGACCCTGTTTGTCGTACTTATACTCGATGTGCGACGGCGCGCCCTGGCCGTTGATGGTCTCGCTGGTCAGCCGGTCGCCTGAGTAGTTGAGCGTTCGTGAATACACGACTGCGCCCGATTCGTCGTGCGCCGCCACTTTCAGCAACCGCTGGCCGTCCCAGGTGAAATCGAGCCTCGGTGCGCCCGGACTATCCAGCTCCCAGGCGTGCATCACGCGGCCCTGGTCGTCGTAATCGAGCTCGAACAAATGAATTGCATCCCACGCGAACGGATGGAAGAAGCGGTTGCCCGAAAAACCGACCGCCGCGCGCTTGCCGGTCACTTTGAAAGCGATGCGCGTGTCCAGCCGCGGGTTGTTCCACAAACTCAAAAAGCCTTCCGACGATCCGCCCTGAGGATCGGAAAACACGGAATAATTTTGCGCCGGAGCAAGCTGCTTCACTGAACCCAACGAAGAAAACCCGCTGATTCCCGACAAGCGTCCCGAGCCCGCCAGGCGGCTCAGGATGGCGGAATTTCCCGCGCCCGCAATTCCTCCGAACGATCCCAGACTTCCGAGCCCCGAAAGTCCTCCCGCGCCTCCCATCCCGCCCAACCCGGGGAGCCCTTGCATGAGTCCCCCACCTCCTGCCATGCTCCCCAGGCCTCCGATTTTGCTCAATGCTCCGAGCTTGGTCAAGTTGCCGAGCGCGCCCAAGGCTCCGATGCCTGCAAACGGTCCAAACATCCCGACGCCCGGAATCGAGATGGAAATCCGGCGGCTCGGTACCATGGTTTTTTCGCGGCTCACTTTTAGAATCTGTGGCGCGTCATCGTAATAATTGAAGAAGAAATCGTTGGTTTCACGAGCCGCGGTTTTCCAGCCGACCGTGGTGGAAAGTCCGGCCGCGGATGCCACCGCCGCACCGGTCAGGCGAGCGATGTTGCCGCCGGTCTGTTTCTCTTCGTGCTTGGCGTGCACCGATCGCAACTGATTTTCCGACCAGTCGTAGAAAATCGGAAGGTGATCGGACGCCTCCACGCGCGTCACTTTGGTTTGAAACGACAGGCTTACAGGATCGTAAAACGTGCCGCGCGGGACTGGCGCGCCTGAGAACCAACTGAGCTGGCTCTTATCCGCATCCTTCGGGGGGTCCTTCGATTCGGCGGCCAGCACCAGCGACTCGCGCAGAAGCTGCATCGCCATCAGACGCCGCTCCCGGCTTCCCTGCGCGGAATCCGTCACCTCCAGGAACCGGCGCAGCATCGGCTCGGCGGTCCCGCAATGCCGCAGAACGCAGGAATTGATGGCGGCGAAATACAGAAACTCGGGATTTTCGTTGTCCAGCTTCAGACCCTCCGCCGAGGACTCGAGCGCGGTTGCGAAATGCTGCTGGTTCAAATCTCCTTCCACCTCCGTCCGCTTCTTGCTCAACGAATTGTCGATGGTGTATTGGACCGACGCGCGAAGTTTCTCTCCCTCCGCGAAATCCTCCGCCGTGACCGCGATCCCGTCGAAGTTGTCGAGTTGCGCCAGTGCCTTACCCAGGTCGCCGCGCGCCACCGAGAGCCGAGCCTGAAGCAGCGTCAAGCGAGGTTCGTCTTTGTCCGTCGCTTCGGCCTCCTGAAGCGTCTTCTCGGCCTCGGCGATTTTTCCGTCGTTCATCTGCTGCTCGGCCAGCAGCAGCTTGCGCTGCAACTGGACCTGCGCCGGTGATCGTGGATCGATCCCGCGCCGCGTTTCGGCGAACTTCTGCACCGACAGTCTGGCGGCTTCCAGGCGCACTCTTTCGAGCAGGTCGTCGGCCGATTTGTTAGAGGGATCGCGCCACCTGGCGATCAGCAGATGCCGGATCGCGCCCATGTAATCGCCGCTCGCCTGAAGAGTTTGAGCGGTCTTCACATGCGCGGCGGCACTGATCCGCATATGGGCCGCGCGAGCCTTGGCTAAGTCCGGAAACGATTTATCGTACACCTCGAAATCCCGGTACGCGATCAGAAACGCGTCGGATTGCTTGCCCGCATCGAGGGCGCGCAGGATCGCCAGCTTGCGATCCAACGCTTTGCGGATTGATCGAACTCCGGCGCTTAGCTCGGCCAGCGACTTATCCTTTGGGAACGCAATGTCCGAAGCCGCCGCCAGCGCCATGGATTCATCCAGGACCAGCATCGGCGCATCTCCACCCTGCCATTGCTGGAGATGTTTCAGCAGGCTGCTGCTGAGAAAATCGCTGATCGTCTTCGAAGCCGGACCTTCTGGATACGCCTTAGCCGCATCCGGGAGCAGCGAAAGCATCTGCCGAAACGCGTCCGCATCGGACATGCCCGGGACCTGGTGCGGACGAGTGTCCGTCGCGAGCCATGCCGCCGATGCAGCCGCGTCGCGGCTCGGGATGATCGCATACAAATCCTCGAGTCGAACGGCCGTTCCCGCCTTATCTTTGCGATCGGTCTTGAACGCCACGGTCGACCCGCTCCACAACTGCGCCGGCGATCCCGCCGTCTTCGAATTTGTGTTTTCCGGCAGCAAAGCCTGCCAGTTCCCCGCCTCGCCGGCCCGCCCGATCATCGACCCGTCCGCCGCCCGCCGCACTACCGTGAAACTCGACAACTGGACTTCGGCCAGGTGCCCGATCGCCTTGGAGTCGAACGTCGCGGCGGGAAGCGGTGCGCTGCGCAGCTTTTCCTTGCCGTTGACGCTGATCGATTCCACGTCCTGGAAAGCCCAGCCGCCGTTCGCCGGATGCGTGACGATCAGATATTGCCCGGCCTGGATCGACGGAGCCGCGCAGGCCGCCACGAAAACTAGAAGCGTTCGAAAAGGAACTCGCATAATTCCTCCCTCGCGGGCGTCTTAGTGAACGCGGAATCCACGGGAAAACCGGCTCACCAAATCCATAAGTGTTTATTTGGATTTCGTAATCGCGGTTAGAATGGCGTTATCCGCCTGCGCGATCAGCGGCGTGACAATATCCTCGCCATCGCTCTTGGCCTTGGCGGTGCAAGAGTTGGCGATCACGGACTCGCCGCTTCCCGTGGCCAGGAGCTTGTATTCAAACGTCACTTCGCTCTTGGCTTTCACGGTGTTAGCGACGCTGGCGGCTCCCGCGGCCGTGCTAGCCGCAGCTCCCGCAGCTACGCCGGCCAAGCCTCCGGCGAGACCCACCATGGGGATCATGCTAGCCATTGGCATCGCTTTCTTCAGCAATCCCAGGCCGCCGCTGTTCATCTTCTGGCTCATGGCTGAATACAGCACGAAGTCGCATTCCTTCTGCTTTAACTCCGCCTCGATTTGCTGCGGAGCCATCGCCGCGATGGGCGTGACTTCCAGTACCGGACCGCTGAGATATTGAACGATTAGCGCTCGTACCGCCTCGGGTACACTGTTAGCGCCGGAACCGGTACCACCCATCTGCGCCTTAGGAGTCACCACTCCGATGCGAATCGCTCCCGGCTTCTTCGCCGGTGTTTGCTGTGCGGTAGTCATGGTCGGTACCGGTACCGGACTGGTCCGCGCCAAAGCTGGTGGCATGGCGGTGGGCGCAGCCGGTTGAGAGGCGAACATCTTCGCCAACGCCTGTGCTTGTGCCGCGCTTACCGCAGCCGAAGGAGCCGCGGAAGACGTCTGAGCCATCGCCTGCATCAACATTTGCGCCTGCGCGGCGCTCGCGGCCGAGGATGACGCCGGAGCCTGGCGCATCATGTACAGGAGCAAAGCCTGAACCTGCGCCTGTGTCATCGCGGTTTCGGCCGCGCCTTGCGCCTGCGCCGCCAGGGCCTGCATCATGGCCGCGGCTTGGGCGTCTGTAAGTTGTCCGGCGGCTGGGATTTGAGCGCTCGCGGGGATCGCGGCGATCAGCATCAGTACCAGCGGCAAATGTTTGGCGATTGAAACGTTCCCGCGATTCATTGTCACGCCTCCTTGGGAGTGTTTACATGACAGTAATCGGAAAGCGCCGACGGAACGGCTCAACCTGGTGTTTGAAAAAATCGTCTTTGAAAAAGATCTCTTGCCACGCCGGATGGGGCGTGTAGTATGTTAAGCAGATCTGTTTTGCTCGGATGAGAGGGGATCCGATGGAGGGCAGAGCGGCCGACATCACGGCCCTACTTCGTGCCTGGTCGGCGGGGAGCGCGGCCGCGCTCAACGACGCGGTGCCGGAGATCTATTCCGAACTTCGCCGCATCGCCGCAAACCGCCTGCGCGATCGTCAGAAGGGCTGCACGCTGGATCCCACCGCGCTGGTGCACGAAGCGTATTTGCGCCTGGCGGAATCTTCGCCCGTCATTTTTGAGAATCGGTCGCATTTTTTCGCGCTGGCTTCTCTTCTGATGCGGACCATCCTGATCGATCACATCCGCGCCAAGCGAGCTCTCAAGCGCGGAAGCGATGGAATCGCAGTCACGCTCAGCGGCCTGCCCAGCGAATCCTTCCCCCACGCCGAACCGGATCTGCTGGACCTGGACGCGGCTTTGAACGGCCTTTCCGCAAGCTATCCGCGCCACGCCCAGATCGTCGAAATGCGCTTTTTTGGCGGGCTCTCCGTGGAGGAATCCGCGGAGGCGTTAGGAATCTCCCCGGCCACCGTAAAACGCGACTGGACCTTCGCGAAAGCGTGGATCATGGATCGCCTGGCTGTGAAATAATTTTATGCCGCCGCAGTCCTGGACCGTGTCCGACCTCTTCGGCCATTGCGTGGATCTGAACGATTCAGAGCGCGACGCCTTCCTGACTGAACTGGCGTCCACGCAACCCGAGGTGGTCGCGCAGGTCCGGAAGCTGCTGGTGGCGCACGATCAGGCTCCGGGATTTCTCGAACGTCCCGCGGTCGATCACATCCGCGAAATGCCTGAGGGCCGGGCGCAACCCGAGCGCGGCGGCTTTGGGAACTGGGTGCGCTCCAGGCCGCGGGCGTTCTGGCTATTCCTGGCGATCGATATCGTCGCCCTGGGTTTCTACATCTTCACCGTCGCTACCATTGCCCGCTACAACACGCGAACTGTCGACTGGGGCTACGACATCGAACTGGTGGCCGGCCAATTCTGGCGTGTCTCTTCCGTGGACGCGCAGGGGTCGGCCGCCGGGATTCTCAAGCCTGGCGACGAGATCGTCGCGATGAACGGCGATGCTTCCACGCCGCCGACCGCCGTGATGGCCGGAATCGAATCCACGCGCCCAGGCGTTCCCTATCGCCTGCGCGTGAAGAGAGACGGAACCGAGCTCGAAGTTCCGCTCACGATGAACGTTACGGAAACCCCGAAACTGGTGGGCGATCTGATTACGTTCGGGATGGTCAGCCTTGCGTTCTTTTTTACTGCTGTCGTCCTGGGATGGCTGAAATCGGATCAACGCGTGGCCCAACGCGCGTATGCGGCGCTGGTGTCGGAGGCGCTGGTGTTGGCCAAAGTGCTGATCGGACCCTATCAGCCGTTCCTGCACGGCGCTCCGTTTGTGGTCTACGAAGTGCTTTCCTCGCTGGACGGAATTCACTTCGCGCTCGGCTATCTGTTTTACTGCACATTGTTCGATCGCGTGATCAATACCCGCCGTTGGGCTGACGCTCTCTACATTTTTGTCCCGTGGGCAGTGTCGCTTACGGTTTTTCGAATCGGCCTGGAGTGCGGCTTTGCGTCTCCCTTGCTCGACCGGCATCCGAAACTCCTGGAGCTGGTGTGGGCTCTCGACCCCGTGTATTACGTTCTGGCGCCCCTCAGCATCTGCGCCGTGATCGCACGCAATTACGTGAAGGTCCGGCAGCCCGACGACCGGCGTCGCGCGCGTTGGATCGCCTTCGGCTCACTGGCCGGGATTCTCCCCTACATGTTCTTCAAGCTCGCCGTGATTGCCATGGGATCGCTCGGCGATCCGCGGGAGCCGATCACGGACCTGTATCAGAATCTTCGCCGCGTTGCCATTCTGGCCGCTGTCATGATCCCCGCCGCAACCGGGTACGCGATTTATAAACACCGAATGTTCGATATTCGCGTCGTCATCCGGCAAGGCGTCCGATACATTCTGGCGAAAAGTGTCCTGCAAGCGGTGCTGGCGCTGCCCGCGCTCGGCCTGCTGATCGCGCTGATCCGCAATGCGCACAAGACCATTGCCGATGCGTTCTTGAATAACGTATCGTTCATCGTGCTGCTGGCCTTGCTGGCCGCGGTGCTGAAGTTTCGCGTGCCGCTCAGACGATGGCTCGACCGGCGGTTCTTCCGCGAAAGCTATCACCAGGAGCAGATTCTGGTCTCTTTGATCGACGGCGTGCAGAAGCTGCACTCGCTTTCGGAGATGGCGGTCACGGTCGGCGAAAGCGTCGAATCGGTGTTTCATCCCGTAAGCATGGCGATTCTCTATCGCACTGGTTCGCAGCGCTTCTTCACGCCGTCATATTCCACCGGCCGCATCAGTCCCGATCTTCGGATTCGCGACACTTCGCCGCTGCTGGCGCTGCTCGAAGGCGATGCGGAGGCGCGGCAGGTCGCGTCCATTCAAGGGCTCCCCGGGGACGAGATTCGCCGGTTCGAAGCCCTGGGATTGGACCTGGTCGTACCCATGACGGGCGCCGCTTCCGGCGTGGCGGGCCTGATCCTGCTCGGCAGGAAGCGCGCGGATGAACCTTACACTCCCGAAGATCGGCGTCTACTGGCCGCGCTTGCCGGACAGATGGCGATTGTTTGCGAAAACATCTCCTTGCATCAGATGTTGACGGATCAACGCAAGAGCACGGAGCGCGTTCGGTCCCGCCTGGAGGCCGGCGGAGTCGACGGCTTCAGAGAGTGCCCCGTCTGCGGACGCTGCTACGACCTTCAGGTCCTGCGCTGCGCCGAAGATGGAGCCGAGCCTGTCTTTTCCTTGCCAATCGAGCGAACCGTGGGCCGTTACCGCCTGGAACGCCTGCTCGGAAAAGGAGGCATGGGCGCCGTCTATGAGGCTGAGGACATTTCTCTGCGCCGCCGGGTCGCTGTCAAGATCATGACCGGCAGCATGATCGCCGACGCAACGGCGCTGGAACGCGTGAATCGCGAGGCTCGGGCGGCCGCGCGGCTGAATCATCCGAACATCATCGCGACCTACGATTTCGGCCTCGCGGGCGACGCCGCTTATCTCGTGATGGAGCTGGTCGCCGGTGAAACCATGCGTTCCACCATGAATCGCGGTAGCGTCGATGCGGCGACCATTGCCGAATGGTTCGATCAACTGCTGGCTGGATTAGACGCCGCGCATCGCGCGGGAATCGTCCATCGCGATCTGAAACCCGAAAATGTTCTGATCTCGACCGCGCCGGCAGGCGGTCCACTGGTCAAGATCCTGGACTTCGGCATCGCGAAAACTTTGTCCGTCGATGAAGCGGGTTCGACCAGCATTACCCGGCCCGGCACCGTTCTCGGCAGCATTCAGTACATGTCTCCCGAGCAGTTCAACGGCGGCCGGATCGACGCGCGATCCGATCTTTTCTCGGTCGGCGTGATGGTGTTCGAGACCCTAACCGGTGCGCTGCCTTTCTCCGGAAATTCCCACACGGAGCGCATGCTGTCCGTCCTGCACGGCGAAATCACGATTCCGCCCACGTGGACCGGCGGCGCTCACCTGGAATCGGCTTTGAAAAAATGCATGGCGAAAGATCCCGCGGACCGCTTTGCATCCGCCCAAGACCTTCGCGCCACGCTGGTACCGCTGATCGCCGGCCACCTTCATGCGAACGCGTGAGAGGGCACAGACTACTCTGTCCCAAGATGCACAGCGTCGATCTAACGAAGAAGCGCGTTCGTGGACAGAGCGGTCTGTCCCCTTTTTCAACAAGCTCGTAAGCGACGTTACTGTTTCTTCTGATAATCCGGGAATGCAGGCCGCTTTAACTGCGGCGGCGGAGCGTTGCGCAATTCTTCCATCACCACCGCGATCGCCCGGTCCAGTTGCGGATCCCGACCCTGCCGCACCGCCGCCGGATCGAGATCCACTTCGATATCGGGCGCGATGCCGTGATTTTCCACATCGTAGGTGCCATTTGGATTCCACACCGCCGTGCTCGGCGCCATCACCGCGCCGCCGTCCATCAATGGCGGGTATCCAAACAGCCCGACTAACCCGCCCCAGGTCCGCATGCCGATCAGCTTCCCGACGCCCGCGCGCTTGAAGTACCACGGCATAGCGTCGCCGCCCGAACCCGCGAATTCGTTGATGATCATCACCTTCGGACCGAAAATGGCGCCCTGCGGCTGCAAGGCGTCGGCGCCGGAGCGCGAGGTAGTGACGCTCATCACCTTACGCTGCAAATACTCGATGACGTCCGTAGCCAGCGCGCCGCCGTGATTGAAGCGCTCATCCACAATCGCCGCGTCCTTGTCGACCTGGGCGAAAAAGTAGCGCATGAAACTCGTGTAGCCGCCGAAAGCCGTATCCGGCATGTGCAGATACGCCACGCGGCCGCCGGTGGCCTGATCCACTTTGCGGCGATTGTCTTCGATCCACGCGAGATGCCTCAGTTGCGATTCGTCGCGCACCGGTATCACCGTCACGTCACGGGCGTTGGCGCCGGATGGGTCCGGCCCGACCTTCAGCACGGTACTCTTGTCCGCCGTTTCTTCGAAGAAGCTATACACGTTGTCAGTCCCGCGCACGTCGACTCCGTTCACCGCCAGCAGATATTCTCCGGTGACGACATTCACGCCCGGTTGCGTGAGCGGAGCGCGCAGCCCGGGATTCCAGTTCTCGCCGTTGTAGACCCGCGCGAACCGGTAGCGCCCGTTCTCGATCTTGTAATCCGCGCCGAGCAGCCCGGTCGGGATGCGCTTCACGTCCGGACGATCGCCGCCGCCCACAAACATGTGCCCGACGGTCATGTTTCCGAGCATTTCGATGAACAGATAATTCAAGTCTTCACGCGACGCAAGCCCGTTCAGGTAAACTCCATAGCGTTCCTCCGCAGCCTTGAGATCCAGCCCGTGATAGTGCGGATCATAAAAGAAATCGCGCTCGATGCGCCATGTTTCATGGAACATCTGCTTCCATTCGGCGGGCGGATCCACTTTCACTTCGAGATCCTGGATTTTGAGCGCTTTTTCGTTTCCCGCCGGCGGCGTCGGCCCCGGCCCATCGGTGACCGGCGGCGGATCGGCGATGGCCCACTTGTCGCCTTGGTGGTACAGCATTTTTTCGCCGTTGAACGACGACCGGAAAAATCTCACGCCGGCGATGGCAACGTTTTCCTTGCGCTTGGCCAGATCGAAGTGATGAATCGTGAACGCCGGAGGCCCTCCCGGCGACGGCGGCGGCGCTTCCACCACGAAAACCGATCCGCTCTTCCCTGCGTGGAGCGCGATGTACCGCCGCGGCGGCATCGGCAGCGCCAGAATTCTTTGCCCGATATTGTCCAGATCGATTTTCGTCTCGACAGCGTCGGCGCTCTTGTCCTTATCGTCTTTCTTGGCATCGGGCTTCTTGCTGTCGTCTTTTTTCTTCTCGTCGTCGCTTTCCGGAGCGAACGGCGAAGGTTCGGTCTTCGAGAGCACCACTACATAAACGCTCGACGTCACCGGACGCGAAAAGCTCTCGATATCCGGCTGCATGGCCGCGCCCGAATTCGTGCTCGCCGTGAAATACAGGTGCTTGCCGCTCTTGTCGAATACCGGATTTTCCGCGTCGCTCATTCCATCCGTGATCTGCGACGCCTTGCCGTCGGCCAGCGAATAAAAATAAATCGCCGCCATGTGGCTCTTCAGCGTCTTTGAATACGCCAGCCATTTGCTGTCGGGCGACCACGACGGTTCCAGGCCAGTGCCGTTGTTGTAGTAATCCGTGTCCACCAGCACCGGCTTCTTCCCGTCTAAGTCCAGATAAAAAATGTGATCGTGATTGTCGAGGAACGCGATTTTCTTGCTGTCCGGCGACCAGCGCG
>Ga0209415_10015258_pt1 | contig 12468 bp, 6 predicted proteins | sample PeaSoiSIISIP2007_FD_187696 | JGI IMG/M metagenome (GOLD analysis project Ga0209415, IMG submission 187696) | Peat soil microbial communities from Weissenstadt, Germany - SII-SIP-2007 (SPAdes) (version 2) | ecosystem: Environmental > Terrestrial > Soil > Wetlands > Peat | place: Germany... | reverse complement strand
ATGGCGCGTTTGGCCGCGCCGGTGCTCGTCGGCCTGCTTTCCAGAGGAAAGACCGATCCGGTGCGATTCGCTCTGTCCATGGACACGCGTGTCTTGCTGTTTTCCGCAGCCGTCTCCACGCTGGCCGCCGTGATGTTCGGATTGCTCCCCGCCTGGCAAGCTTCGGGAGCGCAGCCGATCGAGCAACTGCGCGATGTGCGCGCCGGTCTGGCGGGCAAGCTCCGGCTGGGACGATTCTTCGTCGGAATCCAGGTTGCATTCGCGTTCAGCCTGGTGGTTGCCGGAGCCAGCTTCCTGTTCAGCTTGCGAAATCTGTTTGCCGTCGACACCGGATTCGATCCGCGCAACGTTGCGGTGATCACCCTCAGCAGCAGTGGGTTAAGCGACATGACCCAGAAAGAGCAGCTTAACCTGCTGCTCGATCAACTTCAGACCCGCATTGAGGCGTTGCCCGAAATTCAGGGCGCGGCCACGGCACAGTCGATGCTGTTTGACGGGACTCACTGGTCGGTTCAGGTGATTCTGCCAGGGCGGCCGCCATCGGAACGAGAAGAAAGTCTTTACTCCGTCTCTCCACGTTACTTTTCGACGATGCGGATCCCGCTGCTGGCCGGGCGCGATTTCGAACAGCGCGACCGCAGCGAAAGCAGCCAGCCGCGCCCCATTATCGTCAACCAAGCCTTCGCCCGGCGATATTTTGGCGATCAGAATCCGTTGGGTAGAGTCTTTCAGACGCCATATGACGGGATGCACCTGATGAGCATGCGAGTCATCGGGGTGGTCGCGAACTCCACCTTGAGCTCACTGCGCAACGGGCCGCAACCCATCGTTTTTACTGTTGTCCGGGGAACCAATTTGTTCACTCTGTATGTCCGATCGCATCTTGCCCTCGGTTCGGTCGTCAGAATGGTCGACCGCGAAGCGCAGGCAATCGGCTTCGGTACGCGGATTCGCGAGGTGACCACGCTTGAAACACTCATCGGCAGCACGCTGTTGCGGGAAAAATTACTCGCGGAGATCGGCGGCTTCTTTGCGTTCCTCGGCCTGCTTCTCGCCGCCATCGGACTCTTCGGGTTGCTCAACTATTCGGTCAAGCGAAGGACCAGGGAGATCGGGATACGCGCGGCCCTCGGGGCTCGCCCTCGCGCGTTGGTCGTTCTTGTGTTTCGCGAGATATTCGGTACGGTCGGCGCTGGTTTGATGGCTGGATTGGTCGGCGCCATTGCGTTACTGACGGGAATCCGTTCGCTGTTATTTGGAATCGCTCTTGTCGATCCGCTGGTGGTGTCGACGGCCGCTGCGGTTTTTCTTGCCGCGGCGGGCTTAGCCGGCGGGCTTCCCGCCACGCGAGCCGCTACTATCGACCCAACCGTCGCGCTGCGGCATGAATAAAGAACTACTCTTGCGAGGCGCTACGCCGAAGCCGGTCCAGAGCCCGGCGATCGCGTTTCGACGGTCTGCCTTCGCGCGAGCCCTCGAAACGCGGCATGGCTTTACGCTCTTCCGCCAACCTCAAGCGAGATTCCCGGCTCGCCTCGGTCTCGCGATACAGGCTCTGCGCGATCGCCGCCGGACCCCGCATTTCGCTCAGCAGCAGAACCTCGATCTGAAACTCGCCGCCGTCGTTCTGCACGCGCAACCGATCGCCGGCGTGCACCTCACGTGCAGGCTTGGCGGGTTGCCCGTTGGAGTCGACACGGCCGAGCTCACAGGCTCGCGCGGCGAGTGCGCGAGTTTTATAAAAACGCGCTGCCCATAGCCATTTGTCGATTCTGACGCGGCTCATCAGCACCATTCTGGCAGAGAGCCTCCACACCGCGATACGCTGCCCAAATAAATGAAAAACCGGCCGCGCCCAGTGAAGGAACGCGGCCGGTAGTCGGAGGAAAAACGTCTAACGAGGCTGCGTGCGCACATGCACCGTGTCGACCGCGAACTCCGCGCCGATACCGTGGCAGGTCACACAAGCTTCGCCCAGCGCCGACGTGTTCGAGAGCGCGTGAGAAGCTGTGGCTTTATCGTCGTGGCAACCTTGGCAGGCCGCCGAAATCGGAGGCGTCGTCGGCGTGAAGCCGCCCGCGCTGGCGACGGATGCGACTGCGCCCACGTTGTCAACCTGATACGAATTGTTGACGTGGCAAGTGCTGCAATCGCGGAGGTCGCCCGGGAACAGCACGCTTTGATAATTGGTGGTACCCAGGATGTAGGGGTTGGCCAGGTTCGCACCGCGATGGATGCTGTGAATCTGGGTGGCGAAGCTGACGCTTTGCTTGGATGTGCCGTCAGACAGCGTCGGATTGTGGCAGATGCCGCACTCTTGCGTGGCGCCGCGAGATCCGCCGTGCACGATACCGAGGTTCTGGTGGCAGTTGCTGCAATTGGCCAGGGAGACAACCTGGCGTCGCGGAACGACCGGCGTGTTGTCGAGCGAGAAGTAGTATTCAACCGGCACCGCCATATCGGTTGCCGTGGTTTGCTCCGTGGTCCCGCTGAGTAGCGTCACTGTATTGGCTGCTTCCATCGAAATAGTGTAGGAACCGGTAGCGGTGGCCGGAATCGCATTGGTCATCGTGTACATATAGGTTCCATTGGCGCTGCCTGTGGCCTTGGTCGGAGTCTCGGAAACGCGCATTCCGGCCGGCGTAACGCCGTAGTCGACGTTGTTGCCGCCCAGAACGATGCGAATGGTTGTGAGCTTGGTAATGTCCACCGGATTGCCGGACTTATCGGTTACCTGGAAGGTTACCGTCGGATTGCTGCCGGGTGTTCCATTGGCAACGTTCATGATCTTCAGCACGATGCCGGGAAGTGAAGTGGAATTATTGGGGACGGTGTGCGCGCCGGGAATCGAAGCGTCGAATTCGTTATGCGGCACGGATGTATGGCAGTTCTGGCATTGCGTGTCGTCGGTCTCGATCAGGTTGACGTGATTCTGGCCAGTGGCGAAATTCACGTCGTCGTGGCAGGAGCCGCAAACCGCCCGGCTCGGATTGGTTTTCCAGTTCGCAGCCTGCGCCGGGCCGTTGGCATGGCAGGTGGTGCAGTTGCGGATGTCCTGCGGAAATATCACCTTGGAATAATCCTCTCGGTTTCCGCGGTGCTCTATGTAATAGGGAGTGCCTGCCACTACGCTCGGCAGGCTGGATCCCATGTGCAGTTTGTGGATGAACACCTTCATGTCGACCGTATTCAATGAATCCGGATTGGTGCTCTGCGGCGTATGGCACATGTCGCAGAAGGCAATCTTGGTGCGCGGGCCGGGTGCGCCGTGCGCGTTCAGAGGATCGTGGCAGTTATTGCAGGACGCTTCATTGATTACATCGCGAACGTTGGTAACCGCGGCGCCGTTGGGAACAAACGTGAGCACATCGTTCCCGGTAAACATCTCCGCATAGCCGTAGGCCGAGAGATCACGCTCAATCTGCGCGCCGATCGCATGCGTAGCCGTCACGTCGAAGCCCGCTGGGGCTTTAGTACCGAACGTATAAGTGTAGGTGCCGCTGGCGGCGTCGATCAGTGTGTACACACCGTTCTTGTCCGTGCTGGCTTGTGTCTGTGGAGGATTTTTGTTGGTGGTCGGATTGTCGACCGAAGTCGTGTAAGCGATATATTGCGACTGGCCGTTGGGAATATACGCCGCCACGAAAGCGACGCTTTCCGCGCCAGGAGTCAAGACTCCGTTAATATCGAGCCCCGCGCCGGCGGAATCGGTGATCGTGAATTTGGCCGTGATAGTTCCGTCCTTGGCGATGGTTGCGCTTTGGATCTTAATCACAGCGCCGGTGTTGAACGAATCGAATAACGTCGTCGCGTTGGGACGATAGGATGGATTTTGTTTCGCCGGCCGGTCTTGCGCGGACGCGGCGAGGATAAAGAACGCGCCTGCGAAGATCAGCGCGGCCCTGATGGGTACGGAATGCTTTTTCATAATGAGAGAACCTTCCTCGGATAAAGAATTATCCGGTCGCGGGTTACGAGCCGCGCTAACAGAGACGGAGCACGCGAGCCACCGGTGACCACACTTTCATATCAATGATTTAGATCAGGCGAAGTGACGTTGCGCGTGCTGTGGCGCACTTTTGGGGGAGATGGCTCATCCGCCTTAGTCTACGCGTTGATAGGAATACGGCGCGATTTCACAGGCGCCATGGTTTGCCGTTTATCGTGACGCCGTCGACTTGCAGCCCTTCTACGTGCTCGATGATATTGGGCTTCGCGGCCCGGTCAAATTTGCAGCGGGCCACACTGACGTTGCGGATCGGATCGGACGCGTAGCCGCGCAGGTTCAAAGCGTCCACTGTCTTTTCGCAAGTGACGTCCAGAATTTCGACGTTTCTGACGGTCGGAAGGAATTTTCCGCCCTCGCCTTCTTCATAACTGAAATCGATCTGAACGACGTCATGCGCGACTTCACCTACTGTCACATTGCGAAAGGAAACGTTTTCGATGACGCCGCCCCGGTAGGAGTTGGTTTTGATTCGCAGCGCCCGCTCCAGGTGGGGACTGCTCATCTTGCAATCCCGGACGAACACGTTGCGGACGCCTCCCGAGGCCTCGCTGCCGATGCTGACGCCGCCGTGGCCATCTTTCATGACGCAGTTCTCGATCACGAGGTTTTCGCAGGGAGCGTTGATACGGCGCCCGTCGCGATTCCTGCCGGATTTGATGGCGATGCAATCGTCGCCGGTATCGAAAGTGCAGTCTTGAATCAGGACGTCGCGGCAGGATTCCGGATCGCATCCGTCGTTGTTGGGTCCGTGCGTGGAGATATTCACGTTGCGCACCGTCACGTTGCGGCACAACACGGGATGAACTTCCCACATCGGCGAGTTCCGGATGCTAACTCCTTCAAGCAGCACGTTTTCGCAGCGGTAAGGCTGGATGAACTGCGGTCGCAGATAATGGCCCGGTCCGAAGACGCGGTCCTTCACCGGAACGTCTTTGTCCGCCATTGCGACCAGCGCGGCGCGGTCAGCCAGAGCGTTCGGACCGTCGTGACGGACGCCGCAGGTTACGCCGCCTTTCCAGGGCCACCAGTGATCGCAATCGGCCTGGCCATCGAGGGTCCCCGAGCCGGTGACGGCGATGTCGGTTTGCTCGAAGGCGTAGATAAGAGACGAATAGTTCATGCATTCAGTGCCTTCCCAGCGTGTGAAGACCACCGGATAATCTTTGGGATCGCGACTGAAGCGCAGGGTTGCACCTTCGGCGATGTACAGATTCACGTGGCTCTTCAGGTGAATCGCGCCGGTGAAGAAGATTCCGGGCGGCACGACAACTCGGCCGCCGCCCGCCGTGGAACAGGCGGCGATGGCTTTGCGGAGGGCCTCGCTCGAATCGGCTTCGGGTTTGGCCCCGTAACTGGTGATGTCGAAATCGCGATTGGGGATTTTCGGCGGACGGATTCGAGCGACGATTGCAGCGGCCTCGTCTCGCCAGTCGCCAAGAGCGGACGTGGCCAGGGCGGCGGCCGCGCCGGCGACGAAGCTTCTTCGGGTGATCATGCTGTCTATCCTTATCACCCATTCGCTCCGAAAAAGGACATTTAGTTCTTCTCAATCATCAGTTTAGGAAAACGATCGATACCATTGACCCGAGCAGTCGGATAGAATCGGGAGCGGATGAAGCTCGAGAAATATTCGATCGGAGTGGGCGACCGGTTTGTCCACCAGGCCAAGGCGCAACTGGCGGCGTGCATGTGCGCCGAGCGGCGCGGCGTCACCGTCGTTCCGGTGTGGAATAAATCCAACCGCGAGCATATCACCATCGGATCAGAGCCGGGCAGTACGCGAAAGGCGGTGGACGCGGCCGTCCGTGAGCTTGACTGGAAGCATTCCTACTACGTGGATGCGGATCATATCGATCTGAACACCGTCGACCGGTTTCTGGAGCCGTGCGATTTTTTTACCATCGACGTGGCATCGTCGATTGGACGTCCGCCGGAGGACGGTGCGGCGGAAGCGCTTCTCGGGCGTCATCCCGAGCTGATGGATGGTTCGCGCGCGGAGGCGTTGAGTGTCGCCAGGAAGTACTTGCTCGCAGTCAGAGAGGCGGGCCGGATTTACCGGAAGATCGCCAGCCTCAAAGGCGCCGGAAATTTCGTCACGGAAGTGTCGATGGATGAGACCGATGCACCGCAGACGCCGTCGGAATTGCTGCTGATTCTGGCTGCAATCGCCGACGAGCGGATTCCGGTTCAGACCATCGCCCCCAAATTCACCGGTCGATTCAACAAAGGCGTCGATTATGTGGGCGATGTCGCGCAGTTCGAGAAGGAGTTCGCCGACGACGTCTCGGTGATCACGCAGGCCGTCAACCGCTACGGGCTGCCGGGAAATTTGAAGCTGAGCGTGCATTCAGGCAGCGACAAGTTTTCTTTGTATGCGCCAATCCGGCGGGTGATTACGAAATCTAACGCCGGAGTCCATCTGAAAACAGCGGGAACCACGTGGCTGGAGGAATTGATCGGGCTCGCCGACGCGGGACCGGAGGGGCTCGCGCTCGCCAAAGAGATTTATGGGGCGGCGTACGACCATCGCGAGGAGTTGTGCGCGCCGTACGGGGCCGTGATCGACATCGATCCGGCGCGGCTGCCTCCTCCGGACGAAGTACGGGGGTGGAACGCGGAGCAGTTCGCGGGCGCGCTGCGGCACGATCCGAAGAATCCGCTGTTTAATCCCAGCGTCCGGCAATTGCTGCACGTCGGCTATAAGATCGCAGCGAAAATGGGCGAGCGGTACACCGATCTGCTGGATTCCTGCGAGGCTGCGATTTCGAAAAACGTGACCGAGAATTTGTATGCGCGTCACATCGTTCCGCTGTTTCTTGGAGCGGCTTAAGTGAAATGCCTGTTCTTTGCGCTCGCCGCGCTTGCTTCGGCGCAGGACACGCGTACCGTAAATGAACCGGTGATTCCGCCGGTATGCGCGCGATTGAAGGCTCGCCTGCCTCCGACGCTCTCTGAAAGCGACGAACGCAATCCGGATACGGCGAGGATTCAGCAGGCGCTCGATCAATGTAAATCGGGTCAGGCGGTTTCGCTCGAAGGAGGGGGGTTTCTTTCAGGGCCGCTTCAATTGCGCGCGGGAGTGACGCTGCTGGTGGCCGGCGGAGCGATCCTGTACGCGTCCCGCAATCCGCGGGATTACGATATCGCGCCGGGGCGCTGCGGGACCGTCGACGAAAAGGGCAAAGGCTGCAAGCCACTGATCGGCGGCGACCACGTGGCGGATGCGGCCGTGATGGGAGATGGAATCATCGACGGCCGCGGCGGTGCGACGCTGACCGGTGCCAAAGTTTCCTGGTGGGACTTGGCGCAGGAGGCCAAGGCAAAAGACACTCTTCATCAGAACGTTCCGCGAATTCTGGTGCTGAACTATTGCGACCGGTTCACGTTATACAGAATCACGCTGAAGAATTCGCCGAATTTTCACGTGTCGTACAGCCACGGCGACGGATTCACAGCCTGGGGAGTGATCATCGACGCGCCGAAGACCGCGCGCAATACGGATGGCATCGACCCGGCGAATGCGACCAACGTCACTATCACGCACTGCTTCATTCACACCGGCGACGATCAGGTGGCGATCAAAGGCGGCGGCTCCGGCGCTTCATCGCACATGACCATCGCGCACAATCACTTCTATACGGGACATGGGATGTCGATCGGAAGCGAGACGGACGCGGGAGTGAACGCGATTCGCGTTAAGGATCTTTCGATTGAAGGCGCGGATAACGGGCTGCGCATCAAGTCCAATTCGAGCCGTGGCGGCCTGGTGGAAGACGTGGTGTACGAGGACGTCTGCATCGCGGATACCAAGAATCCGATTTACATGGATTCTAACTATTCGTTCTACGGCAAGGAACGGGACAAGCTGCCCAGGTTCGCCGGCATTATTCTGCGCGATGTGAAGATCCTGACGCCCGGTACGATCACGCTGGACGGATTCGACGAAACGCATCGGCTGGAGATGACCTTCGACGGTGTAATTCTGGGCAAACCGGCAGAGACGAAGGTGGTGGCGCATCACGCTCGCATCACGCTGGGGCCCGGGACGGTGAACTTTGCTCCTTCAGGCGACGATGTGGTGGTCACCGGCAAGCCGGGGCGGGCCAACGCCACCGGCTGCGCGGACATATTTACGCCAATGCCCGTTAAATGATGAGTTGTGCGATGCTCATCCCAGGGCTATGGATGTCCGGCAACTAGAACTGTTCCTCGCGGTGATGGAATATTCGAGCGTCACACGCGCGGCGGAGAAGGTGAATCTGTCGCCGGGCGCGGTCAGTTTGCAATTGCAGAACCTTGCGGCTTCGCTGCGGGCGGACCTGTTCGTCAGAACGGGAAAACGCCTGGTTCCGACACCGGCGGCGCTGCGGCTGGCTGAGCTCGCCATGACGGTGGTCCGGCAGATGAGGCAAATCGAACAGGAATTCGAGAACAATCCTGCCTCGGATACTCGCCCGTTTTATCTGGCTACTGGCGCGACTACGCTGATTCATCGGCTGGGCGCACCGCTGCGGGCGCTCCGCCGGGAGTATCCGAATACTCCGGTAAAGATCACAGTTTCGGCGACTGAAGAGATGGTGGCGGGATTGCACGACCGGCGCTTCGATTTGGCGCTGATTTCGTTGCCGCTGGAAGACGAGAATCTGACCATATTGCCGCTATTCGAGGAAGAATTGCTGATCTTGAAACCATCGGCGACGCCGGTTCGAGGCTGGCACGTCGGAACCATGGAGAGGGAAGAACTGGCGTCCGCGCAATTCCTTTTGTATCCCGGCCGAAGCAACATGCGGGCCATGATCGACCGGTTCTTTCGCGAGATTGCGCTAACGCCGCGAGTGATCATGGAAGCCGACGATACCGAAGCGATCAAGCGGCTGGTGGAGGCCGGTTTCGGCTACTCGATTCTGCCTGAGTATGCCTTGCGCAGCCAGCCGAGGTTCTTCAAGACGTTTCGAGTGCCGGGGCGAAGGCTGGTGCGGCAGCAGGCGCTCGCGTCAGTCCGCGCGCAACATCCGCGGGCGTTGACGGCTTCGATCGCACGATTTCTGCAAAATGCGCTGATTGGGCCGCAGATTCACGCCGATGCACGCCGATCGAATAAGACCTAGAAAACGAAGCGGGCGCCCAATTGCAGCGTTCGGGGACGATTCGCCTGCGTGGTGATCATGCCGAAGCCGGAGCTGCTGGCGGTGGTGCTGGGAGCCGAGAACGTGGGATGGTTCAGCACATTGTAGGCTTCCAGGCGGAGCTGTAGATTCATCTGCTCTCGGATGAAAAAGCGTTTGCTGATGGACGGGCTCCAGTCATTGATGCCATCCTGGCGGAGGTTCGGAAAAGTGGTCGAAAACGTCCGGATATGATATTGGAACTGGTCCGCGGACTTGGTGTCGAAAGCGGACGTGTTGAAAGCCGCGGTGTTGGTCCCGCGGTTGTCAAGCACGATCGGCGTGCCGAGGTACACGTAGTCGCCGGGACTGGTGGTGCTTCCGTTCACCCATGTGATCGGGGCCCCGGTCTGGTAGGTGTAAATGCTGTTGAGCCCCCATCCGCCGACCAGCAGATTCTCCCAGCGGGCACTGCTGTTCAGGAAGCGCCGGCCGGTGCCGAACGGAAGTTCATACACGAAAGCCAGCACAAAGCGGTTGGGATGATCGAAGGGCGAGATTCGTTTTTCCGGTAGCGGATCGGTATCGTTTAGCCAGGTGTCGCGCTCGATCAGTTTAGAGAAAACGTAATTGCCGACCAGCGTTAGCCCGCTCGAAAAGCGCTTTTGAAAACGCACGTTCAGGCTGTCGTAAAAAGAGCTGCCCGCAGTGTTGTTCAGCTCGACCACGCCGCTTGAGAAGCTGCCGGTTCCGGTGGGGAACTCGGGATAGCGCGCGAGCAGTTGGGCCACGCTGGTGGTGGTTCCGTTCTGGGCGGTCGCCAGACCGGAGAAGGGGTTCGGCACGGTCGCGCTCAGAGTGTTGATGGTGGTCTGGTCCCGAGTTCCGAGAGAGCTCAAGTATTGAGCCGGGATTCCGTTGAGCTGTGTGACGAAGATCGGCAAGTGCACGCCGTGATTCCCCATGTACGTCACTTCGAGCAGCGTGTTCGGTGTGAAGGAATGCTCGAAGCCGAAGTTCCAGCGCAGGGAATAGGGATCTTTCACGTTGGGATCGATGAATTGCACGGTCTGGCCTTCGAAGGTAGCCAAGCCGGCCGAGGAACCGGCCGGAGCCTTGATGCCCGTTGGAAATGGATTGCTGAGAGTGGTGGCCGGGGTCAGGAAGCTGTTGTTTGACGCGATATAGGTCGTAGTCTGGCTGAATCCATACTGCTGGAGGATGGGATTGGTTGAATACGCGCCAGAAATGGCGAGTTGGGTAACGCTGATCGGCTGCACGAACATCGCGAATCCGCCTCGGAAAACAGTTTTCCCGTGGAGTTTTTCTGGCGTCCAGGCGAACCCAACGCGCGGGCTGAACGGATGGGAGGTCTGGTTATAAAGAGCTCCGTCGGTGGGAAAATTGAGGTCACCGTTCACGTTGAAGCCCCCGACTGGAATCTCCGAGATAGGATGGGCGTTATAAGCGGCGATGGCAGCCGGGGCCAGCGGATTCTGAGCCGTGCCGTTAAAGCCATCCACCGTGCGATCGTATTTTTCGTAATACGGCGCGTCATAATCGAAACGCAGCCCGAGGTTTACGGTCAGATTCTTCCTCACGCGCCAGTCATCCTGAACAAAACCTGCGACGTAGTGTTCGTAGTATGCGGCAGAGGTGTTCAGGTCGTAGCCGCCGCTGGTGGGCAGCCCTAGTAGGAACTCAGCCACATCTTGGCCTAACACGACCGTGGAGGAAGCGCTGCTCGATTGCTTCACCCAGCTATTTGCGCTGAAGGAGAAGTCTCCGGCTGAATTTCCCGCGCTAAAGACGTTCAAATTATATTGACGAGCGTCCGCACCCACCTTGATCGTATGGTTGCCCTTGATGGTGATCCAGGTGCCGAAAAATTGCAGCGACTGCGATGGCAGCGTATTCGCCGAGTTGGTGCCGAGCGTGGTGAGTCCGGTGGTACTCGCGAAGGCAATGTTGGGAAGCTGTGGATATTCCGAAGTGCTGAGCATATAGGACGGGAATCCCAGGCTCGTGGGATCGAAGCCTGCGCTGGGCGACGGATGCGCCTCGCCCATGCGCGTGAAGTTGAATCGCGTATCGATTACGTTGGTGGCATTGATCGTGAAGACGTTGTCGAGGCTGCCGCCCCAGTTGTTGCGGGTGAGAAGCGAGCCGGTGGAGACATTCCCGAAATAGTCATTCTTGCTTTGCTGGTAACCGGTGCGGCGGATGTCGAAGAACATCCGGTCGTTGTTGCTGATGTTGTAGTCCAGACGGCCCAGTTCGTTGTTGTAATTGTCGGGCGTGCCGGCGGTGCTGCCGTAGTTGTCAAATCCACCAGCCTGGCCGGCAATGTTGGGCAGCGGGATCAGCTTCATGTACGCCTGGGCGATCGGATTCAATGCGGTGGGAGACAGGATGTTCCCGGCAATCGGCTGGCGGGTGATGGTGGTGCCATTCAGGACGGCGCTATTCGGGTCATAGAGCTGGTATTGAGATCCGAGTTTGAGAAGGGCTGAGAAATCCCCAGTGCGTTCGGCGGCTGTAGGAACGGTCAGGAAGGTCGTGTTCGGCTGGCTGTCTTTCAGGCCCTCCCAGGCGAAAAACCAGAACAGCTTGTTCTTGCCGTTCAGAACTTTCGGGATCATCATCGGCCCGCCCGCGGTGACTCCGTACTGGTTGTAGTGCGTCACGGGATTGCCCAAGCCAGCTTTGTTATTGAAAAAATTATTGGCCGCAAGGGTATTCGGCTGGTTGAATTCCCAGGCCGATCCGTGGAGGGAATTGGTGCCGGTTTTCAGCACCTGGTTCATCGTGCCGCCGCCGGTATGACCGAAAGAAGCGTCGGAATCGAAGGCTTTCACACGGACTTCCTGAACGGCATCGGTGGGCGGGCTGTAGGCGAGGCGTCCATCCCAGGTGGCGTCAGGGGAACCATCGATCAGAATTTCGTTGGTCTGCGAAGGCGTGCCGCCGATGCTCCAGCCTGCGGCTCCGGCGCTGTCGAAAGGATGGATCAGCGAGGGCTGCCCCGTCGCCAGGACACCCATCGAAAGAGAAGCCAGCACCAGCGGCGTGCGACCATTCAGCGGGAGGTCCTCCACTTCCTTGGTGGTGATGGCTTGCCCGACGGATGCATTTTCGGAATTGATCAGCGACGCGTCCGCGGTGACTTCGACACTCTGGGTGACATTCCCGACTTCGAGCGCGATATCGACCACCGGATGCTCGCCGGACCCAACGTTGATCGCTTTGTGGGTAAATTCCTTGAATCCGTCGGCTTGTACCTGGATGTCATAGATGCCGGGCAATAGGAATGGGAGCGTGTATTGGCCGGCCGAGTCGGAAACGGTCTGGACT
>Ga0209415_10015256_pt1 | contig 12469 bp, 7 predicted proteins | sample PeaSoiSIISIP2007_FD_187696 | JGI IMG/M metagenome (GOLD analysis project Ga0209415, IMG submission 187696) | Peat soil microbial communities from Weissenstadt, Germany - SII-SIP-2007 (SPAdes) (version 2) | ecosystem: Environmental > Terrestrial > Soil > Wetlands > Peat | place: Germany... | reverse complement strand
CGTGGGGCCGAGGCGAGTCGCGTGCCACCTCCGGGCGCGGAGGAGAGCCGCCGCGAGACCCGCGAGCCCGAGCGCGACCGACACGCCGAAGTAGTGACCCCAGAAGATGTGGATGTCGGCCCCCTGCCGAAAGACGAAGTACTGGACGGCGGCCGTGAAGAGCCAGGCGATCGGGACGAGCTCGCCAGGGTTCCGCCGGACGCGCGCGAGGGACAGCGGGAGCGCGAGGCCGAGGACGACGAGCCCTGCGGGCGTGAACATCCAGGAGATCCACATGCGGCGACGTGGGCCGAAGATTTCCGCGAGCGGCGCGAGGGCGTTCGCGCTGCGGTAGTGAAACGCGCGACCGAGGCGCGGCAGCTGGCCGTTGCTCTCCCAGAGCGCGACGTAGAGCGCGACGCAACCGAGGCACGCGACCGCCGCACCGAGCAGCCAGACGCGAAAGAGCTTCTCGCGCGCCGGGTCCAACGCTCGTTCGCGCGCCGAGACGCGAGCCCCCAACCACGCGAGACCACCCAGCGAGCCGACGAGGACGATACCGGGCCAGTCGGTCTCTGTCGCGCCGATCGCCGCCGCGAGCGACCACACCAGCGCGCGCTTCTCCCCAGTCCGGAGGAGCCGGAGTGTCCCCCACGAGAAGAGGAGCCCGAAGCATATGGTCGGGACCTCGAGCCCGGCGAACCCCGCGAAGGCGAGGTCGATCGGGAGGAGCACGAACGCGAGGACGGCGACCACGGCGACGCGCGCGTCCTTCCAGAGCTCGAGCGCCACCTGGTAGAGGAGCGGAGGGGTCAGCGCGCTCGAGGCCACCGCGACGAGGCGGACGGTCGCGGGGTGGTGTCCGGCGACCAGGCGGGCGACGGCCTGGAGGATGAAGAGGCCGTAAGGGTGGTGGCAATAGAAGTCCGTGGGAGCGGGCGCGCCGGCGACGTAGCGGGTGACCGCGCCGAAGACGTGCAGGCGGAGCATGTTCTCCGCCGCGATTCCCTCCGTCGCCATGGCCGCCCAGTGGCCAGCCTGGAGCGGACCGAAGAGCTCCCACGCCGCTGCGAGCCCGAAGAGCAGGGACGCGAGATCGGCGATCCAACGGGCGATCCGCACGGCGAGACAGATACCAGATGTCCTCCGCCAGCCGTCGACCGACCACGAGGCATCCTCCTGACATCCCCACCCGCGCCGAACGCCCGAGCCCTCTACGCGGTGGTCGGCCTGCTGAAGTTCCTCACGGCCGCGCCCTTCTGGCTCTCACACATTCTACCGCTGCAGGACTATCCGCAGCTCCTCCTGTTCGCGCAAGCATCCGGCGATTGCCGCGATCCGGCGTCTCCGTTCTACGCCGCGTACACGACCGGCTTCCCGCTCTCGCCGCTCGTGCGGGCACGCCGGACTGGAACCTGCTCCTGCGTCCGGTGCTCGACTACGCGTACTGGCTGCCCGATTTCACCGCGGGCGACCCTTCCGTCGGGGGTGACGAGCTCGACCGCCGAGAAGCTGGCCTTCGCTCGCCCGGGTGTAGCCGCGCGGGCAGGCAGGGCGCACCGGAACCGCGGCGGAGTCGTTACGTCAGTCGAGGATCTTCGGCGGAGAGAAGGGGATTCGAACCCCTGGTACCCTTGCGGGCACACCTGATTTCGAATCAGGTACCTTAGGCCACTCGGACATCTCTCCGCCTCGCAACGTGTTCGATCCGCCCGGTCACTGTCAAGCCCGGGAGACGTCGTGCGCGTCGCGGCGAACGAGCCGAATCGACGGCGCCGGCTGCGCCCGAGCGGAGCAGAATGGCTTCGCCCCCCGAAAAAGCGTGATAGGAAGGGCGCGCCGCAAGGAGAGATGACCGAGTGGCCTAAGGTGCATGATTGGAAATCATGTGTGCTCGCAAGGGTACCGAGGGTTCGAATCCCTCTCTCTCCGCAGAGTTAGTCCCGCTCCCGCTGCGGAACCCGCCGTCCTTGCGCGGATGACGGGAGCGCCACGCGGCGCAGCGTGCGGCGCGAATATGGTACGTTCTGGCGTCCGGTGTGACGCGGCCGGCCTGTCTCGCGAGGCGCATGCGTATGTCACAGCAACCAACACGATTCGACGATCTTCTCCTCGATGCCGTCGCGGCCATTCAGTCGATCGTCCGACGCGGGACGGGGTGGGACGGGGCTGACGCCGAGGAGAAGGGGCGCGCGATCGAGCTCGGCCGAGGGCTTGCGGGTGAGCTTCGTTTCGCGCACCAGACGGGGAACGAGGCGCTGGCCGCGCGCATCGACTCGCTACGTGCTTCTGCGCAGGCGCAACTTCGTATGGTGGAGGGTCGCACGGTCCCAGGCGACGAAGAGCTGGCCGCGCGGTTCGAGGCCGACACCCTCGCGTATTCCGAGGCCGCGAGACGACCGGAGACCCCGCCGTAGCGGTGCTCTTGCCGCTCAACGACCCCAGGCGCGCAGTGCTGCGAGCGTCGCGGGGTCGATCGACGCCGGCTCCCGGGCAGCGGGCGGCTTTGTGTGGACGAGCGCGTCGAACAGAGCCTGGTGGAGGAGCCTCGCCGCCAGCGGATAGCTCTCCCTCACGTCCGTAACGCACGCAGGCTCCAGCGAGAGGTCGCAGAGCTTCGTCTCCCGGTCGTGCGTCCCGCCCAAGACGAACGCGCCCCACCGGAGCGCGAACCGGTCTCGGTCGACGGCGAGCATCGACCGACCCATCGCGACGGTGGCGTCATCAGTGCGCGTCCTGAGATTCACGCCGCGGAACGCGACAGGTGCGGGCAGACCGAAGGCGCCGATCACGGTGTTCGCGATGTCCTCGCTGCTCGGCGTGAACGCGGCCGGGTCGCTCCGGCCGGTGTCGTGCGCCCAGCGGATGATGACGGGGGTTGCGAGCGCCGCCTCGTCGAGGGAGTCCGACTCGGCGAACGGTACACGCGCGGCGTCATTCACGCCGACGTCGCTCGTGAAGATAATCGTAGTGTCATCCAGGAGCCCCGCGGTCTTCAGCGTGGTGACGACGCTGCCGACGCCGGCGTCCGCGGATTCCAAGGCCGCTCCGTAGAGCGCCCACGCCCGCGCACGATCCGAGTCCTCGAATCGATAGGCGCCTGGCGTCCGGAACGACCGCCCGAGGAGCTCACCTGCGTGGCGTGCGTCGAGGCCTCCCGTGTAGTTCTCGGGCGGAAGGCCCTTCACGCGTTCGAGCGAAACGTCCCACGGTGGATGGCCTCCTCGCGAGTGGATGAGGATGAAGAAGGGCGCCGCGGCGTGCTGTCCGATCCAGGCATTGGCGGCATCGAACACGTGCGTCGCCGGCCCCTCCTCCGTCGGACCATGAGTTTCGAAGTGCGACCATCCCCGGTCGAACCCGAAGGCAGCGAACGTCAGGGGGTTCGCCGTGAACATCGCGCTCGAGATGCCGGCCTGTCGCGTCGCGTCAGCAAGGGTGGTCACGGTGCGCGGCAGGCGAGAGTCGGCGTCCGTCATTCCGAGGTCTCGGGCCGTCAGGCCTGTGAGCATGGATCCGACGGTGCCATTCGCAATGCCCGTCGTCGCGCGTCCCGGCGCGAAGACGACTCCCTTCCGCGCGAGCGACACGATCTCCGGCGTCGCCAGAGGGCCACCGTACGGGACGAGCGAGCGCGCCGCGAGCTGACTCGCGACGATCAGGACGACGTTCTTCGCCGGGGTGGTCTTGACGGGCGTGCGAGGCTCCTCTGGATGCCGGAGGACCACTCGTGGGTCGCCAAGAACGACGCGCGCGCGCGGGCTGGCTCTGACGATCGAGATCTCGACCGCTCCGAGGGTGCCGGGCTCGCTGCTTTCGCCGACCGGCCACGAGCGAACCCGCTCGTCGTTGGCACCGGCGGCTTCGAGGTGGAGGGTGCCGATGACCGTGGGCGGGGCGCGATCTCGGACGAACCGGACCTCGGCGTCGGCGCTTCCGACCCCTTCGAGGCTCGCGCGCGTCTCGACCACGCTGCCGCTCGGGATCCATCCCTCGCAGCGCACGAAGCCGGGCCCTCGGAGCAAGAGCGCCCTGCTGGGTTGACCCGCGAAACTCCGGCTCACTCGTGTGTCCGCTCGCGTCGGCGCCGCGTACTCGGGGTCGGGCTCTCCGACGCCGAAGTGCACCCACTGAAGCTCCGCCGACGCTTCGGTCGATCCCTTCGCCGGCGTGGAGAACCGGATCGACAGTTCGTTCTCGCCAGGGGCCGGGAGCGCCGTCGGTGCCTTGAGCGCGATGACACGCGTCTCGCCGCGCGCCAGCGTGGCCGATCCGATGGCTCGCCCGTTCAAGCTGAAGGCGATGGTCCTCGCAGATCCGCCTCGGACGCGCGCCTGGACGAACGGAGCGGCGTCCGCAGGACCGTCCGCCGTCACGTCGGCGGACGGGACGACGAAGAAATCGACGTAAAGGCTCCTTCCTCGCGCCGCGACCCACGTCGAGCCTTCGCGCTCGATCCAGTCGACGGGCGGCGGGTCGAGTCGAGAGCCGAACCGTGCGCTGAGCGCACGTTCGCCTAGATCGAGGACGGGTCCACGGTACCCAAAGACGCACGACGAGGTCGGGTCCGCGGCGTCGATGATGACGATCCCGGCCTGCGAGGGCGCGGGCGAGGACGCCACCGAAGCGCCTCCATCCCTCGGAGAGGCTGCCGCCACGGTGTGGTCGCCACGCGACCGTTCTCGGTGGGGATGGCCGCAGCCGAGCAGCAGTGTGGTCAGCGCGAGCGCGCGACGCGTGCCGCTCACGGCTCGTCGAAATCGACGAATGTCGCACGCCCGACTCGAACCTCGACAATCCGGGTCTTGACCTTGTCACCGCCACCGACGGCGACGAGGTGCACACCGGGCGGGAGCGGGAGCCTGAGCGTTCTCGCGTGGCGCGGCACGCGACTCTCGTTGCCGTCGATCTTCACGGAGACTCCGTCTGCCACGCCCACGCTGAGAAGGCCCTGGCCCGGAGGCGCGTCGCTGCCGGGAGGAAGATCGCCGAACGTGACATTTGCCGTGTCCGGAGCTCCCGGCTGCGACCGCTCCGGTGGGCGTGGCTCGCTCGGATCCGTCGTCGCGAACCTCGCGACGATCGCGACGATCACCAGCGCGAGAATGGCGAGTCCGGTCGCGAGGGGTCGCGGAAAGGTCGCCGGTGCGACGGGCGGGGCGGGCTTCGACGGCCGCGGGCGGACCGACATCGGCACGGACCCGATCTCTCCCGGGCGCGCTCGGAGATCGGCCGTTGGCTCTACCGTCACCGGTATCGACACGTCCCTTCGCGCTGCGCTTGCCGAGACGTCTGTCGCGTCTTCCGTCCGCGGGGGTGAGTCGCTGTCGTAGCCACCCATGGCCTGCACGAGTGCCCGATCGAGCGGTGCGACCCGAGGCTCGACGGGGCCGAGCGGCACACCCGGCGGGCGGACGGAGCCCGTGGATCCAGGCGCGCCTCCGCTGCGCGCGGCGTCCGCTTCGCGAAGCGCCGACTTCGGATCGAACGCTTCACCTCGCATGGCGTCGGTGCCATCCTCTCGGTACACCGCGACGATCGCTCCGCGGGTTGACAGATCGCCGAGCACGTCTTCGACCAGCGCCGGCGACACGCCGCCCTGGAGCAAGAGTTCGCGCGGTGATGAGCCTCGCGCGAGCCGGCGTACGAGATCGCGAGCGGGCTCCGGCGTGGCGAGCAGGTATCCCGCCACGTCCTCCTCGTGCAGCACGACCTTTGCCACGGTCATCATCCGCTCGCCGGTGGTGGCGTGGAGCGCGGAACGCGCGAGCGCGATGGGTCGCGCGAACTGCTCGCCGAGCGGGGCGACCGCCACCTCCGCGGGTGGGGACTTCATCGACGTCACGACGAACCGCCCCGCGCCCACGCCGAGCATCGCCGGAATGACGCGGTCGCCTCGCAGAAAGGTGCCGTCGCCGGACGTGCGGGACGCGCGGTGAATGCCCCCGCCACGCAGCTCGACTTCGTAGAGGAACGACGCGTCGCGTACGGCCACGCGTGCGGCCGGCCGCGCTGCGACGACCAGCTCCAGCAGCGTGCGCACCGTCAGCCCATCGAGTCGTCCGCGCACCTCCCCCTCGCCGCGCAGCCGAGCGGCGATGCGTGCGCGAGGCCGGAGCACCTCGCGGACTCTCGCGAGAATCGCGCGCGCGTCGCTCTCCTTTCGAAGGTAGGCGGCGGCGCTCGCGCCCAGCTCGCGCACGCGTTGCAAGAGGTCCTCCTTCCACGAAAGGAGGATGACCGGCGTGTCGCGGAGGGCCACGTCCCGACGAAGGGCACGGCAGAGCGCGAACCCGTCCAGCCCGGGCATCAGGATGTCGCTCACGACGAGCTCCGGCGACGTATCGTAGGCCATGCGGAGAGCGGTGCGCCCATCGAGGGCCTCGTGGACGACGCAGCCTGCCGTGCGCAGGAGGTCAGAGATAAACCACGTGACGCCCGGATCGTCGTCGGCGACGATGACGCGCCGCCCAGCCAGGTTGACGTCCATCGCGTCGTCGCGATTTCGCCCGAGCTGGACTGCGCGATCCGAGGGGGCGACTCGCGACATGATCGGGGCGAGCGCGAACGCGCCCTCGGGGCCGTGACCGCTGAACTGGACGATTCCTCCCGTGCTGGTCGTCACGACCTCGCGCACCCGCGCGATCGCCCCCCACAGCGCTCCCCACACCTCGGCGCCGTCGCCGAGCGTCACTTTCATCGATCGAGCATGCTCATCGACCGAATCGACGAGCGCGCGCCGGACCTCCGCTGCGAGGCGCTCGCCGAGCTGCGCGATCGTCTGCTCGCCGAGCGACATCTCGATGGTCTTGCCGTCACGCTGATCGATGGCCTCCTGGCAAGCGGCGCGGAGCGTGTCCGCCTTGAGCGGGCGCGCGAGGATCCGCGCCACCCCGAGCGCCATGAAGCGGGTCGCTCCGTCGCCCCGTCCTGGAGTGAGCACCACGATCACGGGCGCAGCGTCGGTCATCGGATCGTCGAGGAGCTGCTGCGCGAAATCGGCGGAGCCCTTGAGATCTCCATCGAGGACGACGACGTCCGGCGCGAACGCGAGCGTCACCGGCCGCGCCTTCTTGAGGTCGTCGACTCGCTCGCACTCGAACTTCCCGTCGTCCCCTCCGCCGTCCGGAACCAGGGCGTCGGCGAGCGCCTCGGGCCCCACCACAAGCACCGAGATCGATGCCGGAATCAGCGCCTTCGCGCCCGCCGGATCGCTCGGCGCGCTCGGTGGCGCGGCATCCTGGGGCGGAGCCTCAGCCGGGCGCTCTTCACCCCACGCGAGGGCGGGCAGGTCGTCGAGCGCGCGCCCCACGCGCTCCACATCAGCCGGGTGGAGCGCACCCTCCTCCGCCGCGTGCTCGACGAAGGACTCGGTGTCCAGGATCGAGCGCGTCATCGCCTCGAAGTGCAGCATGCGAGCCCCCGCTCCGAGCGCGTGCAGCTTCCGGCGCAGATCGTCGCGCGCGGCGACCGAGTCGGGAGTGGCCTCTAGGGCGGCAAGCACGGCGCGTAGATCGGCGATCTTCCGGCCGAGGGAAGCGACGAAGTCTGCGCGCGCCCCACCAAGCCTCTGCGTGGAGGTGGGAGGCGGGTTTTCGTTGGGTTCTCCGCTGCCAGCGGGCTTGTCGGTTGCCACGAAGCTCTCCCCGTCGGTCCGCACGAATGAGGCGGGTGTCGGGGCGTACCACGGCTGGGCGGGATTGGCCCACAGAACGGACGGTTGGCCCTATTTTCCGCGCGCTCGTGCGCCGTGCGCCCATGGTGACGAGATCGGACAGCTGCTATGTCTGTAATGAGTGGCGCATGTGTGCCGTGTGAGCGCCTGACTGGGGAGACGTCGTCACGATGAACAGCGCCCCTCAATCGAGCCCCGTCGCGGAAGGGGACGTGATCGATGGCAAGTACCGGGTCGACCGCGTCCTGGGCTTGGGTGGAATGGGGATCGTCGTCGCGGCTGTGCACATTCAACTCGAGCAGCGCGTTGCCCTGAAGTTTCTGCTCCCCTCGGCGCTGTCCCACGCCGACGTCGTCGCGCGCTTCGCTCGCGAAGCACGCTCCGCTGTGAAGATCCAGAGCGAGCACGTGGCGAAGGTCCACGACGTCGGCACCCTGGGGAACGGCGCTCCGTACATCGTCATGGAGTACCTCGAAGGCGAGGACCTGGAGCGAGCGCTCGTCCGCGTCGGGCCGCATCCAATAAGCGACGCTGTCGACTACGTGCTCCAGGCCTGCGAGGCCGTTGCCGAGGCTCACAGCCATGGGATCGTCCACCGCGACCTGAAACCCGCCAACCTGTTCCTCGCGACGCGGCCCAACGGGCGGACGGTCGTCAAGGTGCTCGATTTCGGAATCTCGAAATCCACGCTCTCGACCGCGGACGCCGCGCTCACAAAGACCTCCGCAGTGATGGGTTCGCCGCTCTACATGTCACCAGAGCAGATGGCTTCTGCCCGCCAGGCCGACGTTCGGTCGGATATCTGGTCGCTGGGGGTCATCCTCTACGAGCTCCTCGTGCAGCGGCTTCCGTTCAAGGCCGACACGATGCCCGAACTCGTCGTCGCCGTCCTGCATCGTTCGCCGGATCCGCTCCGCGCGATCCGTGCCGACGTGCCGGAAGCGCTCGACGCCGCCGTCCTCCGCTGCCTCGAGAAGGATCCTGCGCGACGGTTCCCGAACGTCGGCGCGCTCGCTGCTGCCCTCGCGCCGTTCGGTCGAGACCACGCGCATGAGCTCGTCGAGCGCATCTCCCACTCGCTCGCCAGTCGGCCCTCCTCGGCGCAGCTCACCGCGCCGACCTCCGATGCCGACCTCGTCGCGCCGACGGTTGCCGCAGCCTCGTTGACTACTGCTCCGTGGCAGTCCTCGGTGCCGACGAGCGTAGCTAGGTCCACGCGCCGCGCGCGATACCGCCGGGCGGGGATGGCGGGCGCATTCGTCCTCGTGGTCATTGGCGCATTCGCGATCGGCGTGATGTCGCGAACAGGTCGAGTCGACGGGCCGGACACAGCGGCGACTGGTCGCGAGACGTCGGCGACGAGGCCTGCGCAGGCCGCGAGCCCCGCGCTGAACCGTGATTTCCGCGCCGAGCCTCCTTCGACGGGCGAGCCCTCGACGGTCGCGGGTCCGCCGTCCGCTGAATCGACGCGTCCCGTCCCGGCGGCACCACCGACCCCCGACCGACCTCCCCGCGCGGTCGCGTCGCCGCCCATGCGACCCGCGGCCCCCACGTTAGCGAGCGCGAGCGTCCAGACGCGCCCGTCGCCGCCCGCCTCCGCGCGCCCGCGCACGGTCGTCAACCCTTTGGACCTCAAGCTCCAGAACTAGCGGCATGGTTCGGTACGCCCCACAAGTTCTGCTGCTTGCGATGGCCGGACTCGCCGCTTCGACCGCGGGCGCGCAAACGTCTCCGCAGGCGAGTCCAGGGCTGTCCGAATCGCTCACCGGCCCTGCGCGGGCGGCGTTCGACTCGGGAAAGCTGCTCTTCGCGAACCAAGATTTCGGCGGCGCGCTGACGGAATTCGCGCAAGCTTATGAGGGGTCGAAGGATCCGCGCCTCCTCTTCAACATGGCCATCTGCGAGAAGAACCTCCACCACTACGCCCGGATGCAGACGCTGCTTCGTCGTTACCAGCGCGACGCCGGTCCGCGGCTCACGGGAGAGAACCGCGCAGTCGTCGATGACGCGCTCCACGCCATCGACAATCTCGTCGGAGCCGTGTCGATCACGGTCAACGAAGCCGATGCGACGGTGTCGCTCGACGGCGCCAACATCGCGACCACACCGCTCTCGGCACCGCTCGCGGTGGATGTCGGGCACCACTCGATTGCGGTCTCCAAGAGCGGTTTCGATACCGTGGTCCAGGCCATCGACGTCGCTGGCGGGAATGGACTGTCGGTCACGCTTTCGCTCGTCAAGACGACGCATCTGGGGCACTTGACCATTACCTGTGACGCGGCGGCGACGATCGTGGTCGATACTTCGCCTTCGGTGGACGGCCGTTTCGACGCTACGCTTGCTTCGGGCACGCACAACATCCGCGTCATCGAGTCGGGAAAGATCCCCTACACCGCGAGCGTCGAGCTGCGCGACGGCGAGAAGCGCACGCTAGCGGTCTCGCTCGAGAACGAGCACCGAACACTGATCTGGCCGTGGTTCGTCGGAGGCGCGGCCGTCCTAGCCGGCGCCGCGGTTGGCGGCTACTTCCTGTTGAAGCCGGGGAGCGCTTCCACGACCGCGCCGCCGACGGGCGCGTTGCCCACTGTCCAGCTCAAGAGCATCCAATTCTAGGGGAGGATCCGAGTGGCCGCGAATCCACGAAAGTTGTCGAGGGTCCTGCTGATGCTCTGCAGCGGAGGAGCGACGGCCGGCGTTGCGATCGCCGCGTGCGAGCCGACCCCGATCCAGGCAGGCCTGGAGGTCAAGATCTCCACCGACATGACCCTGGCTCAGTACGATGCCATCGAGATCCAGGTGAGCCAACAGGGAGACGCTTCGAGCTGGAACGTGCTGCTCAACGAAACGTCGACCGTTCCGGCGGAGATCACCTTGCCGACGTCAATGGCCATCGCGGCCGGGACGAGCGCGAATCAAGACGCGCTCATCCAGATCACCGCGCTTCGCGGATACAGCGGCATAGGGACGGGCACGCCGGTCGTCGTTCGCGAGGCGCAGCTCCAGGTCCCACAGAACCGAGTCGCCGAGCTCGATCTCGTGCTCTCGTCGCTCTGCATCGGCGTGACGTGTGCCGAGCCGTCGCAGAGCTGCCAGCCGTCTAGCGGAAAGTGCGATTCCTCGCAGATCATGGCCGCGACCCTCCCGACGTACCAGGCGGGCGCGGCCTCGACGATTGACTCGGGAGGAAAGGGCGGCCCCGACGCGACGGTTCGCTTCGACGCGTCCGGGCCGCATGAACCGGACGCGCATTCGAGCGGTTCCGGTGCGTCGACCAGCGCGCCCTCGAGCAACGAGAGCAGCTCGAGCTCGGCGGGCGACTCGACGAGTACGAGCAGCGACCGCACGTCGAGTTCGCCCAGCATCGGCGGCTCGAGTGGGAGTAGCGGGTACGCATCGAGTAGCTGGCCCGGGTCGAGTAGCGGTGCCGGCTCGAGTAGCTGGCCCGGGTCGAGTAGCTCGCCAGGGTCGAGTAGCTGGCCCGGGTCGAGTAGTTGGCCCGGCTCGAGCAGCGGGGGTGGGTCGAGCCATGGATCGGCATCGAGCGGCGCTCCCGTACCCGACGGCGGCACGTGACGGCATGGCGTCCGGTCACGGGCTTCTCGTGTAGCGTACGTGCGTCATGCGACGGAACCCGCGTGCCTCACCGCGCCTCGGATCACTGAAGATCCGACCTGCGCTGAAGGCCGATCTCGACCGACTCCTCGAGATTCACGTCGCGGCGTTTCCCGACGCACGGCCCTTCGACGTCCGGCGTCGCGTCTTTCTGCACAACCGACTCGGAGAATTCCGCCACGCGCGCGTCGTCGAACGCGCGGGCGAGATTCTCGGCCATGCGTTCGCATTCCCGCTCGAAGCGTACTTTGCTGGCAAAGCCGTGCCCATCGTCGGCATCGCGAGCGTCGGAGTCGCCGCGGAGGCTCGCGGACAGGGGGTGGCGACCGCGCTCCTCGCCTCCATTCACGACGAAGCGGCCCTGCGCGGCGCGGTGATCTCGCTGCTGTATCCGTTCCGCGAAGGCTTCTACGAGCGCATCGGCTACGGCACGGCCGGGCGACACCGGGTCCTCACCTTCAGCCCACGCGCGATCCCTCGGGCGTGGCGTAACGCTGCTGCCGGTGTCGTCCGCCCGCTGCTGCCGGAAGATCGCGACGAAATCGTTGAGGTCTACCGCGCGAACGCACGGCGGCGAACCGGCTACCTCGAGCGACCCGCTGCCGCGTGGACCGTCGACCTGCTCGACGAGCGCCAGCAATGGCTCGTGCTCGACGAAGGCGCGTCCATCGGCGGCTACGTGCGCTTCGCCATGGAGAAGGTTGAGCCGCACGGGCGTGTGCGCGCGCGCGTCCAGGAGCTCATCGCCACGAACGGATCCACGACCCGGAGGCTGCTCGCCGCGATTGGCGGGCTGGGTGACCAGGTCGCCGAAGTCGTGCTCAAGCTCGCGGACGATGATCCGCTCGACTGGGCCCTCGTCGATGCCGATCGGGACAGCGTCGTCACTGCAGACGTCGAACATTCGCACGGGCTCGTAAGCGCCGGACCGATGATCCGCCTTCTGAGCGTTCAGCGAGCGTTGCTCGCGCGGGGGTACGGCGTGGATGGCGCGATCAGTCTCGCCGTCGACGACGACACCCCGTTCGCCCTCGTGGTGGAGGCGGGGGTCGCGCGCGTCGCGCGCGCGCGCGGGGAAGCCGCCATTCGTATGCGCACGGCCGCGCTCGCGTCCGTTGCGTTCGGCGGTCTCTCGCTGGAAGACGCGGCGCGCCTCGGATGGTGCGAGGCGAACGACGAGACGATGATCGGCGCGGCGAACCA
>Ga0209415_10015255_pt1 | contig 12470 bp, 12 predicted proteins | sample PeaSoiSIISIP2007_FD_187696 | JGI IMG/M metagenome (GOLD analysis project Ga0209415, IMG submission 187696) | Peat soil microbial communities from Weissenstadt, Germany - SII-SIP-2007 (SPAdes) (version 2) | ecosystem: Environmental > Terrestrial > Soil > Wetlands > Peat | place: Germany... | reverse complement strand
GCCGAAAGGCCGGTGGCGGCGATCACGCCCTCGGCACGCAGGCCGGCCAGTGGGCTCGCCGGTTCACGCCGCCGGGTCGTACTCGCCGGCCACCAGCCGGGCGGTGATCCCCATCCGGTTCCAGGCGTTGATCACGATGATCAACCACACCAGCTGAGCTAGCTCCGCGGCATCGAACTCCGCCGCCGCGCGGGCGTACACATCGCCGGGAACGTGGCCGTCATGCACGAGCGTGACCGCCTCGGTCAGCGCGAGCGCGGCCCGCTCCCTGCTGGTGAAGAACGGCGCCTCGTGCCACGCCGACAGCGCGTAGATGCGCTGCTCGGACTCGCCGATCGAACGGGCGTCCAGCGTGTGCATGTCGATGCAGTAGGCGCATCCGTTGATCTGGGAGGCGCGGATCCGCACCAGTTCCTTCAGCGGCCGCTCGAGCGGCGTGCTGGCCACCGCCGAGTCCAGGCGCAGCATCGCCTTGAAGATGTCGGGCACGTCATCGCTCAGGTTGACTCGGGTGGTCGGACTGTGGTCAAGGGTTGATGTCATACCTCGACCCTAGAGCCTGGGTGGATCAAAGGTAGAGTCCATTTGTATGGCAGAACAGTGGTCCACTTTGCCCGGGTCCGAAGGTCCTGACCTGCACATCGATCTCGACCGGGGCGACTTGCGGCGCAGCCTGGAGAAGGTGCTGCGGGACGCGGTCAGGACCGGGCGGCTGCCGGCAGGCACCCGGCTGCCGTCCACTCGCACCCTGGCCGGGGATCTGGGCGTGGCCCGGGGAACCGTGACCCAGGCGTACGAGCAGCTCGTGGCCGAGGGCTACCTCACCTCCAGGCAGGGTTCGGGCACCCGCGCGGCTGCCCTGATCTCGCCCGCTCACCCGGCCACTGCCAGCATGTCCGCGGCCAGCATGTCCGCGGCCAGCACGGCTCCGGCTGGCACGGCTCCGGCTGGCACGGCCAGCACCAGCGCCGCCGGGGCGAGCACAGCCGGGGCGAGCACGGCCGCCGCCCGCGTTCAGCCCGCGGCCAGGTGGGACTTCACCCCAGGAGCGCCGGACGTGTCCGCATTCCCGCGCGGCGCCTGGACGACGGCGACCAAGCGCGTGCTTGCGTCGGTTCCGAGCGACGTCTTCGGCTACGGCGATCCCAGGGGCACCCCGGCTCTGCGGCAGGCGCTGGCCGGCTATCTCGGCCGCGCGCGCGGCGTGCTCGCAAGCCCGGAGCAGATCGTGGTCTGCTCCGGATATACCCACGCGCTCGCCCTGCTGACCGGGGTGCTCGCGGCCGGCGGCGTCAGGCACATCGGCTTCGAGGACCCGTCCATGCCGCAGCACAGGGAGGTCGTGACCCGCGGCGGGCTCGCGGTCCGCGGTGTCCCCGTCGACCGGCACGGAATCTGTGTCGACCGGATCTCCTCAGCGGCCGTCGTGGTCACCCCGGCACATCAGTACCCGACCGGCGCGACGCTCGATCCGGCGCGCCGGGCCCGGCTCGCCGACTGGGCCCGCGACGCCGCAGGTCTGGTCATCGAGGACGACTACGACGGGGAGTTCCGATACGACCGGCAGCCGGTCGGCGCCGTCCAGGGCCTGGCGCCAGGCCGGGTCGTCTACGCGGGCACCGCGAGCAAGACCCTCGCGCCCGGGCTGCGGCTTGCCTGGCTGGCGGCGCCGCTCACCCTGATCGACCAGATCGTGGATCTGCGACAGCACATCGACCGGCATCCGAGCGTGATCGACCAGCTCGTGCTCGCCGACATGATCGGCAGCGGCGCTTACGACCGGCATATCCGCCAGTGCCGGCTCCGCTACCGGGCCAGGCGCGACCGGCTGGTCGAGACGCTGCGGCTGAGCGCGCCTGCCATCGCCATCCGGGGCATCGCGGCGGGGCTACACGTGCTCCTTGAGCTCCCGTCCGCCGGCCCGAGCGAGGCCGAGGTCACCTCGCTCGCCAGCAGGCGGGGCATCGCTGTCGAAGGACTGGCCGGCCACTGGATCCAGCGCGGCGAGCATCCAGCCGGGCTCGTGATCGGCTACGCCAGACCGCCAGCCCACGCCTACGAACCCGCCCTCAGCGAACTGGCAGCCCTGCTCAGCGACGCGACCGCGGCCTGACCGCGCCAGGCTGGCAGCACGGGCGGCGGATCAGCGACGTCCGCAGACCATCGTCAGGCGTGTCGCCCGGTGCCTGATGCAGGCCGGGGCTGGCCGGGCGGCCCGGACCCGCAGGCCCGGGCCGCCCGGCTGGCGATGTCACGAGGCGCGGCGAATGGGGATCGCGATCAGCAGGATCCCGCCGACGAGGATCAGCAAGCCACCCGCCAGCAAGCCACCCGCGATCCATCCGAGCCCGGGCATGGACGCCCCGGCATCGGCGCTCACGGTCAGACCGGGCGAGGCATTGGCGTTCATCGCGACGATGACCCAGTCTCCGGCTGGCGCGGTCCAGACCAGCGTCTGAGTGCCGGGGCCGGTTGCGTGCAAGGTCCAGATCGTGGAACTCGCGGGCGGTGCCGGAACCGCGCTCCCCTGATGACTGATCTGCCCGTTGCCGCCGCCGAGGTTGGTCAGGGTCGTGTACCGGACGCCAGACAGGTAGCTGGACACGTCCGACGCGGGCGCGATGCCGATGAATACCGGCTTGGCCGGATCGGATGAGGTGACCCGGATCCGCACGTTGCCGACGAGCCCCTTGCCGAACCAGTCCCAGACACCAGCCGGCAGCTGGACGGTGTCGGTGGCGAGGGCGTAGCCGCCGGTGCTGTAAGTGGCACTACCGGACGTGACATACCCGTTGACCCGGTGTGTCGAGCCCGCCCAGACCAGGCCGGCCCCGCCGGACAGCAGCCCGACCGAGGCCAGCACGAGCACCGAGCCGATCACCGCCGACACGACGCGGCCGGCGGTCCAGCCGCGGCCCGCCGGCGGCCGGGGCGCGGGTCCGCCGGTCCCGTACTGGCTGCCAGGCAGTACCGCCGCTGAACCTGCGACGGCGGCCTGTGACCCGACGGCATCTGTCACCGCGGAGGGCACGGGAGCGGCCTGGAAGATCAGCGTGCCGCCGGTCTCGTGGCCGCCGACGTCGAGCCGGAACGGCGGGTACTTGTCGGTCATCAGCCCGGCGTAGGCGGCGACCCTGAGCACCCAGCGGTTCATGCCGAGCACGAAGTCGAAGATGGCGTCCGGGTAGCGGCCGGTGAAGGCCAGGATGATCGCGGCTACCAGCACCAGGATGCCGATCAGGCCGCCGCCGGCCCAGTGGAAGTTTCCGCTGCCGAGCCGCCAGGCCGCGAATGTGCCGCCGCCCGCGAACAGCCCGACGATGATGTACTGCGGAATGGCCAGCAGCCACCACTTCACCAGGACGAGGCCGCGGGACAGCCGCTCCGGGTAGTCGATCTCCAGGTGAGCCGGGTAGTCAGGAACATCCTCGAGGGTGAACGGCGGGTACCGGTCGGTGCCGAGCGCACCGTAGGCGTAGTACTGCACGCGCCAGGTCCACCGGAGCACGCCGACGTTGAATTCGAATATCGACTGCGGGTAACGGCCGGTGAACAAGATCGCGAAGAATGCCACGGCGCTCAGCACGACGAAAGCCATCCAGAGGAAACTCAGGATGATGTAGTGCGGGATGGCCAGGACCCACTTGACGAGCCACAGCCAGCGAGACAGATGCCGGTCAAGCGAAGCATCAACTCTGACCGGATACGTAACGGCAGACATCGTCGCCACCTCCTGAATCTGACGCTAGGCGAATGGCGGGTAAGCGTTCAGTTGCGTAGGTCACCCGGCCATGGGTCTAAGGGCACGACTCGCGTCGCCGGCCCGTCCGCGGGTGCGGATCCGGCTGCCCGGCGGACGGGACTCGGTCAGCCCCGCCCGCCGGTCAGCCCCGCCCGCCGGTCAGCCCCGCCCGCCGGTCAGCCCCGCCCGCCGGTCAGCCCCGCCCGCCGGTCAGGTCCGCCCGCCGGTCAGGACCGCGCCGTGGTCTCCTGAGCCGCTATCGTCACCGATCCACAGATAGCTCTCGTCCTCCTGGGCGGTATGCAGCCGCAGGATCGCGTGCAGCCCGTAGAGCATGCCGCGCAGATCGGCGAGATCGGCATCGTCTGGCTCCCCGTCGCCGATGTCGTCGATCAGCTGGCCGAATCGCCTGATCTGATGCGCGATCTCGGCGTGCGCCCGGCTCATGGCGGCGGTCGGCTCGGTACCGCCGAGCAGCCGGTCAAGCGCCGGGTACAGCTCGCTCTCCTCGGCCCGCTCGTGCGGCTCGATCTGCTCGACGAGCAGCCGGCGCACCCGCTGGAGCAGTGCCATGACCTCGGCGGGCGAGCTGAGCCCCAGGGAGTCCGCGGCCGTCCGCAGCTGGTCGATGGCGGCTCTGATCGACTCGTGCTCGTCCCTGAAGCGCCTGGTGAGCGCCGCGTCCTCGGTGGCCAGGCGGGCGCGGTCGCCGCCGGGCCGCAAGGCGCGCAACGCGTTGAGTATCACGACGAGGTCGATGCCCTCCTGGAGCAGCGCACCCCAGACCGCGGGGAGCAAGCCGACGCCCGCGACGCCCATCGCGGCCAGCGACATCGCCATCCCGGCGAGCACGCTCTGCAGGGCGATCCGGCGCGTGCGGCGGGCGAGCGCCGTCACCTCGCCGACGCGCTCAAGCCGGTCAACGGTGAGCACGGCATCGGCGGCCTCCGAGGACGCGGTGGCGCCGCGCGCGCCCATCGCGATCCCGACGTCAGCCAGCGCCAGCGCGGGAGCGTCGTTGATGCCGTCACCGACCATGATGGCGGGGCCCCGGCGGCGCTCCAGGCGGACCGCGTCGACCTTCTCAGCAGGCGTCCGTTCCGCGAGGACCTCGTCCACGCCGATCACCGCGCCGACAGATGCGGCTACATCGGCCCGGTCGCCGGTGACCATGACGATCCGCTCGATTCCGCCCCGGCGCAGCGAGCGGATGGTTCGTCCGGCGTCGGGCCGGATGGGATCGTCCAGGACCAGAACCCCGGCTGGCCGACCGTCGACCGAGACGAAGACCGTGAGCGCCCCGTCAAGCCGTGCCTGCCGCCTGGCTGTCTTCGCCCAGACCGGCGCGCCGCTGACGCCGGTCCAGTCGGCATTGCCCACCGCCACCCGCCGGCCTGCGACCACTCCGCGGATCCCCTGCCCGGGCACCTCATCGACCTGCTCGGGGAGCACAAGCTCGCACTGGCGCTCCGCAGCGGCCCGGGTGACCGCGCTAGCCAGGACATGCCGGGATACCTGGTCCAGCGACGCGGCCAGGCGGAGAACCTCATCGGCGGGCATCGGGCCGGCCGTGACGATGGCGGCCAGCGTGGGACGGCCGTGGGTCAGCGTTCCCGTCTTGTCGAGCAGCAGCGTGGTGCACCCCGCCAGGCGCTCGAGCACGCCGCCGCTCTTGACCAGGACGCCCCGGCGGGCGGCGACGGACAGCCCGGACACCAGCGCCACCGGAGCGGCGAGTATCAGCGGGCACGGGGTAGCGACCACCAGGACGGCCACGGCCCGGACGGGCCCGGCCACGGCCCAGGCCGCACCGGCCGCGACCGCGCTCAGCAGCAGGAACCACAGCGCGTAGCGATCGGCCAGTCGGACGAACGGCGCCTGCGAGCGCTCCGCTTCTGTCACAAGCCGGACTATCCCGGCATAGGTGCTGTCGGCGGCTCTGGCTGTCGCCGCCACGTCACACGGCCCGCCGGCGTTCACCACGCCGCTGCTGACCGGCTCACCTACGGCCCGCTGAACCGGCAGCGGCTCGCCGGTCAGCGCCGACTCGTCCAGGGTCGCCGGTGCGCCGAGCACGGTGCCGTCCACCGGGACGAGCTCACCAGGCGCCACGAGCACTCTGTCGCCCGGCACGATCTCATCAAGCGGCACGCTCTCGATCACCGCGCCGCGGTAGCGGCGCGCGGACCTCGGCGCCCGTTCAAGCAGAGCGTGCAGGTCGCGGCGGGCCTGCCCGGCCGCCCAGGCTTCGAGCGCCCGCCCGCTCGCCACCATGACGCCGATCACGGCCGCGGCCAGGTACTCTCCGACGGCGACCGCGCCGCCGAGCGCGAGCAGCGCGATCACGTCCACGCCGATGCGCCCTCTGCGGAGGCTGTCGGCCATGGACCACAGGGAGTACGCCATCCCGCACGCCCCGGCGGCTATCCAGGCGGCATCACCCGCCTGGCCCGCTCCGGCAAGACTCAGCGCACCGCCAGTGACCAGGCCCGTCACGGTCACGGCAAGCAGCGCCGCGGCGACGTGCCTGGCTAGCCACAGCCGCGCGGCGTGCTGGCGGATGGGTGCCACGTCGGCCTACGATCCGCCTCGGCCGGATGGCTGCGCAGGGCCGCAGGTCTGCCCGCGGCAGGGCTTTGGGCCCTAGTCCGCGATGCCGCAGTCACCGAGAATTGGCTAGTGGCGCAGCAGGTAACCCGGCTGGCACCAAGCGCGCCCGTCGATCCGGCGATCGGCCTGCGCCAGGCGGATGTCCGGGTCCGGGTAGCCGCCGGCCAGGTCAATGCCGTCCCGCGGCCGCCGGGACGGACGGTCGGCCAGATCCTCCGCGCGAACCTCTTCACCAGGTTCAATGCCATCCTTGGCGGGCTGTTCGCGGTCGCACTGGTGATCGGGCCGCCGCAGGACGCCCTGTTCGGCATCGTCCTGGCCGCCAACACCGCGATCGGCATCGCACAGGAGCTGCGGGCCAAGCGGACGCTGGACCGCCTGGCCATCCTGACCGCCGCCCGCGCCCGAGTCGTGCGCGACGGGGCAGCGACCGAGCTGCCCACCGAGGCGATCGTCATCGACGATGTGATCGAGGCGCATCCAGGCGACCAGGTCGCCGTCGACGCCGTCGTGCTCAGCTCGGAGGGGCTTGAGCTAGACGAGGCGCTGCTGACCGGTGAGGCGGAGCCAGCGCGGAAAGCACCCGGCGATCGCGTGCTGTCCGGCAGTTTCGTGGTCGCCGGAACCGGCCAGCTTCAAGCTAGCGGCGTCGGCGGCTCGGCCTACGCCGCACGGCTGGAGGCAGAGGCCCGGCGGTTCAGCCTGATCCGCTCCGAACTCCAGCAGGGAACCAACTGGATCTTGCGGCTGGTGACCTGGGTCATGGTGCCCGCCGGCCTGCTGCTCGTGCTCAGCCAGCTGTTCCGCAGCAACGCACCGCTTGGTGACGCGCTGCGCGGTTCGGTTGCTGGCGTCGGCGCGATGGTTCCCGAGGGCCTGGTGCTCCTGACCTCGATCGCGTTCGCCGTCGGCGCCGTCCGGCTGGCCAGGCGCCATGTGCTTGTCCAGGAGCTGGCGGCCATCGAGGGACTGGCAAGGGTGGACGTGCTCTGCATCGACAAGACCGGCACCCTCACCGCTCCCGGCATGGTGGCAGAGCGGATCGAGCCGGTCTCCGGTCGGACGGTCGGCGAGATCGAGGAGGTGATCGGTGCCTTCGCGGCCGCCGACCCGGCGCCGAACGCCACCATGGCGGCGCTCGCCGAGCGCTGCCCGGCCCCCGCGGGCTGGACCGTGACCGCCCAGGTTCCTTTCTCTTCCGCGCGCAAATGGAGCGCCGTGACCTTCGACGGCCTGGGCACCTGGGTGATCGGCGCGCCAGGCGTGGTCGGCCGGAACCTGCCGCCCGGCATCGCCGGCCCGGTCGGCAGTCACGAGGCGGCCGGCCGACGGGTCCTTGTGCTCAGCGGCAGCGCCGAGCCGGCCGACGGCACCGCGCTGCCCGGCGGGCTCACGCCGGTCGCGCTGCTCGTGCTTGCCGAGCGGCTGCGCGAGGATGCCGCGGCGACCGTCCGCTACCTGCTCGACCAGGGCATCACCATCAAGGTCCTGTCCGGCGACGCGCCGCGGACCGTGTCGGCCATAGCCGGGCGGGTCGGGATCCCGGCGCACGACGCGATGTGCGACGCGTCCGAGCTCGGCGACGACGAGACCTCCGTCGGCGGCGCGCTGCGCGACAGCAACGTTCTCGGCCGGGTCAGGCCCGGCCAGAAGCTGGCCGCGGTGCGGGCGCTGCAAGCGGACGGGCACGTCGTGGCCATGGTCGGCGACGGCGTCAACGACGTCCAGGCGCTCAAGCAGGCCGACCTGGGAATAGCCATGGGCTCGGGCAGCCAGTCCAGCCGCTCGGTCGCCCGCGTCGTGCTGCTCGACAGCAGCTTCGCCGCCATCCCCGCGGTCCTGGCGGAGGGACGGCGGGTCATCGCCAACATCGAGCGCGTCGCGAACCTGTTCGTCACCAAGACCGTCTACGCGGCCGCGCTCGCGATCGTGGTCGGACTCAGCGGGATCCCGTTCCCCTTCTTCCCGAGGCATCTCACGATCGTCAGCACCCTGACGATCGGCGTGCCGGGGTTCTTTCTCGCTCTCGCCGCAGGTGCCCCGAGGGCCCGTTCCGGCTTCACCCGCAGGGTCCTGGCATTCACGATTCCGGCCGGCCTGGCCGCGGCCGGGGCGGCAGCGATCAGCTACGCGCTCGCCAGGTCTGCCGACGCCGCCACAGCCGAGCAGTCGCGCACGGCCACGCTGCTCGCGCTGTTCGCGATCAGCCTGTGGGTGCTCGCCCTGATCGCCCGGCCGCTGAACGCGGCCCGGGTGGTCCTGATCGCCGCGCTGGCGGCAGCGTTCGCCACGGTGTTCACCTGGCCGTTCGCCCGCCAGGTCTTCTCCTTGCGACTCCCGCCCGCCGCCGTCACCCTCCAGGTGGCCGGGGTCGTGCTGGCCGCGATCGCCGCGCTCACCCTCTGGCGGCGCTTCGCACCGGCCAGATTGCGTGGCTCGCGAATCAGGTAACCGCAGATGTGAGGGCCTCACATCGGGCTCACACGTTCGGTTCATCAGTGCCAGCGCACCATGGGGCTGTATCAGGAAGAACCGGCCGCGATGCAGGCGAGCTTAACGGGAGGAAGCCAACATGGACAGGGACCACGATTCCCACCAGGGGCAGGTTCGCCTGCCCGGATACGGCGAGGAAGGCCCGGCTGACCGGGCCGATCAGGCCGGCGGCGAGGGCGCCAGCAGGGCTGCCCAGACGCGCAGCGACGGCATCAGGCGAGTCAGGCGGATGTCCAACTGGACGGCAGCCGCCCTGCTCGTCGGTACCGGCGCGACCGCTGTAGCGCTCGCGCACCACGCGTTCCCTGTGACCACGTCGGCAGCGGGCACGACCAGCACCGGGGTGGTCACCGGGACCGGAGCGCAGGGCACTGGAGCGCCGCAGGTAACCGGCCCGGTCGCGACCTCAGGCGGGTCGGGCGTGACCGTGACGACGGTCAGGCACGTGGTCAACGGCCACGTGGTGGTCACCCAGGTCCGGCACGTGGCCGCCTATCACGACAACTGACCGCGGCCGGCGATGATCCCTTCATTGACAGCGCCTGCCGCCATCCCGAGCAGCAGGACGCTGGCCCAGCGCGCGCTGTGCCGGTGCATGAATTCGCGCACTCCGAGCGCGATCGAGCCGTAGAAGGCGCTGAGGAACAGCACGTCCGCCGGCCGGTCGAGCAGCAGCGGCGGCGAGTTACAGGTGGCCACGGCCTCAGGGATCAGCGCGGCCAGGAAGAACAGCGCCAGGGCGGCCGGCCAGGTGCGCGGCCGGCCCGTCCGCTCACCGGAGATAGCGCTCACCAGCCACCGCCTCGATCAGACGGTGGTGCCCAGCCCGCCGTCGACCGGGATGACAGCGCCCGTCACGTAGGCGCCGGCGCGTGAGGCGAGGTAGACGGCGACCCCGGCCATGTCGTCGGGACGGCCGATCCGCCGCAGCGGGGCGGCAGCCGCGATCGCCTCCCCGAACGCGTCGAGCGTCGCGGCCATCATCTTGGACTCGAACGGCCCCGGCGCGACGGCGTTCACGGTGATCTGCCTGGGCCCGAGCTCCCTGGCGAGCACCCGGGTCAGGTGATGCAGGCCCGCCTTGCTCGCCGAGTAGGAATAGGTCGGCAGCGACGGCACGTGCAGGCCGTCGATGCTGCCGATGTTTATCACCCGTGCCGGGTCGTCGTGCGTGCCGGCCGCCTCAAGCAGCGGCAGGAACGCCCGGGTCAGGAAGAACGGGGACTTCAGGTTGAGGTCCACGACCTTGTCCCAGGCGGCGGCCGGGAACTCATCGAGCGGGGCACCCCAGGTGGCACCGGCGTTGTTGACCAGCACGTGCAGCGCCTGCTCGCGTCCGGAGATCTCCCGAGCCAGCCGCAGGCACTCGGACTCGGACGACAGATCGGCCTGGATCGCTGCCACCGTCCCGTGCGGGCCGAGCTCTCGCTCGGCTGCGGCGCACCCGTCGGCCTTGCGCGAGCTGATGTAGACCCGTGCTCCCGCGTCAAGCAGTCCGCGCGCGATCATCAACCCGATCCCGCGGGTGCCACCGGTCACGACGGCCGTCTTGCCTGACAGATCGAACAAGCTCACGGATCGCTCCTTACCGGGTCAGGGTCCAGCTAGCCTTACCGAATGAGTGACTTCGAGCATGCCAGGCGTTTTGCCCTGTCCTTGCCCGGGGTCACCGAGGAGCCGCATTTCGATCTGTCGTCGTACCGGGTGCGCGGCAAGATCTTCGCCACCGCGCCGCCCGGCGGGTCGCACCTGCACGTGTTCCTCGACGAACTGGCGGTCGAAGCCGCGGTGGCGGAAGACCCGGCGGCGTTCGAGCCGCTGCGCTGGGGCCGCCAGGTCAGGGGGGTACGCATCCTGCTGGCCGCTGCCGCGGCGGAGCGTGTGACAGAACTGATCGACGATGCCTGGCGTCGCCGGGCTCCCCGGCAGCTCGTCGCCGAGTTCGACGCGGGCCAGATCCGTCCCGATCCCGCGGCCCGCGCGCCTGACTAGACCTCTCCATGCCGTCTCCACGCCGATCGCATCGCCACCGGACCGCCGATGCATTACATCGTGTATCCGAGATATGACGATGCAAGAGCCGTCGTCATCCCAGCTCGCTTGCCCCGGGGAGCGGACCCGGTAGATACCCGGCGAGCACGGCGGGCTCACACAGAACCGCCCGGACCGGGCGGGCCACCGCGCAGGCCGGGCGTTAAGGTCTTGCCCATGAGCCTTGACGGCGAGTACGAACCGAGCAAGTCGCAGTTTGTCCGCGATCAGGTCGAGCAGTACGAGGCATCAGGCGGCCAGCGCGCGAATACGCTGCTCGACACCGGGCTGCCGGTGATCATCGTCACCAGCCGGGGGAACAAGAGCGGGAAGGTGCGGAAGACGCCGCTGATGCGGGTCGAGCATGACGGCCAGTACGCTCTCGTGGCCTCCATGGGCGGCGCGCCGACCCACCCGGTCTGGTATTACAACCTCAAGGCCGACCCGGCTGCCGTGCTGATCCAGGATGGCCCCGAGCCGTTCGCCGCCCAGGTACGCGAGCTGAGCGGCGCGGAACGGGCGCTGTGGTGGCAGCGGGCCGTCCGGGCCTACCCGCCCTACGCCGAGTACCAGACGAGGACGGACCGCGAGATTCCCGTCTTCCTCGCCACGCGGCGCGATGGCGCCGACGAGCCAGGTACCGCCTGATCGGGCACCGCGTGACCGGGCCAGCCGGTCAGGTAGAACGACGCCGACCGCCGGCGATCGCGCCCGCTGCGCCGGTCACTCCATAGGCGATAGCGCCATGCCAGAGCGCGGTGAATCCGCCGCCGAGCAGCCCGCTGCTGCCGATGATCACCGACAGGACGTAGACGACTATCGCCGTCGCCGCTCCGGGGAGCACGGCGAATCGCCACGGATTGCGGCGCGCCCACCGGATGGCGCGGCTTGGCCGGTCCTTGAGCAGCACGCCCGCTCCGGCCACGGCGCCGAATGCCACGACTCCGGCCGACAGCGAACTGCTCAGACCGACGTGCAGGGTGGACAGGTGCAGCAGCAGATCGCCGCCGGCGACCACGACGCCTGCCCCAGCCGCGGTCTTCCATGGCACCTCGGACAGTGCCGCGCCCGAGACCGTCAGCTCATCCCGCCGGGTCAGGCCCGGCTCGTCCTTGCGAGGTGGTGCCGACATGATGACTCCCGTTGTTGCGATGCTCCGCTCCTAAAGTCAAGATATATCGCTTCTACGGGCCGCGCTACTTTCCGTGGAATCCCGACCGGCAAGCAGCACGTCGGCATCGAAACAGGTGCGGTCGCCGGTGTGGCACGCGCCGCCAGTCTGGTCGACCCTGACCAGGACGGTGTCGCCGTCGCAGTCGAGCGCGACCGACTTCACCCGCTGCACGTGACCGGATGTGTCGCCCTTCACCCAGTACTCCTTCCGGCTGCGTGACCAGTAGGTGCAGCGGCCGGTCGTCAGCGTCCGGTGCAGCGCCTCGTCATCCATCCAGCCGAGCATCAGCACCTCGCCGGTGTCGTACTGCTGGGCGATGGCGGGAAACAGCCCGCTGGAGTCCCGCTTGAGCCGGGCCGCGACCCTCGGGTCGAGACCGGTGCCTGCCTCGGTGTTCATGCGCCTCCCGGTTCGGTCAGG
>Ga0209415_10015253_pt1 | contig 12472 bp, 7 predicted proteins | sample PeaSoiSIISIP2007_FD_187696 | JGI IMG/M metagenome (GOLD analysis project Ga0209415, IMG submission 187696) | Peat soil microbial communities from Weissenstadt, Germany - SII-SIP-2007 (SPAdes) (version 2) | ecosystem: Environmental > Terrestrial > Soil > Wetlands > Peat | place: Germany... | reverse complement strand
CGGGCGGCGACTCTCCAGCGCGCGATGCCGAAATTCTGGAACTGCTGGCGACGTTGCTCGAGCGTCTGGGAATTGAGAATTGGACGCTGGAGTTAAACTCCATCGGCTGCGCCGACGACCGGGCGAAGTACAACGAAGCTTTGCGCAAGGCGCTGGAGCCGGTGGCGGCGAAGATGTGTGCCGATTGCCAGCGCCGGGCGGTCACCAATCCGCTGCGCGTATTCGACTGCAAGGTACCCGAGGATCAGCCGATCATCGACAAGCTGCCGCGCATCAGCCAGTTTCTGGACGAGCCTTGCCGCAAGCATTTCGAGCAGGTGCAGGAAATACTGAAGGCCGTTTCTGTTCCATTTACCCTCAACGACCGCTTAGTCCGTGGTCTCGATTACTACACCCGTACTGCGTTCGAGTTTACGCACGGGGCGCTGGGAGCGCAGAATGCGATTCTGGGCGGCGGCCGTTACGATGGTTTGTCGGAATCGCTGGGCGGACCGAGCGCTCCGGGCATCGGATTTGCCATCGGCGAAGACCGGTTGGTGCTGGCGCTAACGCAATCGGCAGAGGCGGTTCAAGTCAAGCCCGAGGTTTACATCGCGCCGCTCGGGGCAGGCATGGATCGCGAAGCGGCCCGGCTGGCACGGGAATTGCGGCGGCATGACCTCATTGCCGAACTGGGGGATGAGATGTTTCGTTTGAAGAAGTCGTTTGAGACGGCGAGCAAAATAGGAGCGCGGTTCATTCTGATTGTGGGTGAGAATGAAGTGAAGGCCGGCGCCTTCGCTTTGAAGAATCTAGAGAGCGGAGAGCAGGTTTCGGTGCCGCGCGCGGAGTTGGCGCAGAAGATTCAGGCGGGGCGATAACAGTTGTATTTTGCAAAGGATCTTATGAAACAAGTCTTGTTCGCCGTTTTGATTTCCCTTGCCCCTTCTTGCTTAGCCCAAGGCGCTGGTGCGGCTGCCGGAACCGGCGCCAGCACCCCGCTCCAGCAGATCCTGATCGGCCAAACCCAGGCCGTAGCCCAGGCGGAGAAATCTAAAGATGGCGATGCGCTGAAGCGTCTCTTAACCGACGATTTTCAGCAGGTGGGCAGCGAAGGCAAGCTACATGACAAGGACGACTTTATCGGCGACGCCAAAGACGGCAAGCTCACGGACTACAGTCTCTACAACTTGAAAGTTCTGCCGGTGGACGATAACGCCGCCATCGTCACCTACGATGCCATCATCCACATGACCGAGGGTGACGACCTGCTGGCGCCGCGGTATCAGCACCTCTCCGACGTGTGGGTGAAGCAAGCCGAGCAATGGCGGCTGCGATTCCAGCAAGCCACGGCGCGGCGGCCCATCGATTGAGCTGACTGCCGCGCTCTTCTACCATTTATAATTCTTGATTCGGCTTTGCGCCGCATTCCCAACTGAAAGGTACAACTTGCTCGACTTCCTAGGCGATCTTCGGCGAACTCACATGTGTGGAGGGTTGCGCGCTTCCGATGCCGGCAGCAAGGCGGTGCTCATGGGCTGGGTGAACCGCCGCCGCGACCTCGGCAACCTGATCTTTGTCGATATCCGCGATCGCTCGGGCATTTCGCAGGTGGTTTTCAACAAGGAGCGAAATGCCGCGCTTCACGAAAAAGCCTCGGGGTTGCGCAGCGAGTACGTAATCGCCGTGGTGGGCACAGTCAAGCTGCGGGATGCCAACACCACCAACAAAAACATTCCCACGGGCGAGGTCGAACTGGTGGCGGAAGAACTGCGGCTACTCAATGAAGCGAAGCAGCCACCGTTCCTGCCCGGGGATACGGTTCTGCCCAACGAAGAGATACGGCTGAAGTATCGCTATCTCGATCTGCGGCGCGATGCCATGCAGCACAACATTGAACTGCGGCATAAGATTGCGCTGGCCATTCGCGAGAATCTTTCGGGACAGGGTTTTTTCGAGATTGAAACTCCGTTCATGACGCGGTCGACGCCGGAAGGAGCGCGGGATTATCTTGTCCCCAGCCGGGTGCAGCCGGGATCGTTCTACGCGCTGCCGCAGTCGCCGCAGTTGTTCAAGCAGATTCTGATGATTTCGGGCTTCGACAAGTATTTTCAGATCGTGCGCTGCTTTCGCGACGAAGACCTGCGTGCCGACCGCCAGCCGGAGTTCACGCAGATTGATTTGGAGATGACGTATCCGCAGCCGGAGCGGGTATGGGAAGTGGTGGAGGGATTTCTGAGGGCTGCCTTCAAGGTGGCCGGTCACGAGATCCAAACGCCGTTTCCGCGCATGAGTTATGACGAGGCCATACGTCTTTACGGCAGCGACAAGCCCGACATGCGCTTGCCGGAGATGACCGATGTGCGTGAGGCGTTCGCCACTGCGGACTTTGAGAAGCTGGGCGTAAATGCGGCGCTGCCGCTGCTGGCCATACGGATTCCGAAAGTGGGGAAGCTGTCGCGCAAGGAGCGCGACGAGAATAAAGAATTATTCGGTGTTCAGACTGTGGAGTTCAATCTGCTCGACATGGACCGGCTGGAAAAGTCCATGCCGGAAGCGGCTGAGCAATTGAAGGGGCTGAGTTCGGCGCATCCCGACGATCTGATTGCGCTGGTGGGGGCCCGGCATCCCTCTCAATTCAAAACCAGTGTGCTGGGGCTGGGTAAGGTGGCGGGCGCTTACCGGCTGCGGCTGGGCGATAAATATCGTGACCGGCACAAGGCTTTTGAGAGAACGGGAGATCCGCGGCAGGACTTCCGGTTTCTCTGGGTAACCGACTTTCCCATGTTCGAATACGACGAAACGAGCAAGAGCTGGGTGCCGGCGCACCATCCGTTTACGTCGCCCCATGAGAAGGACATGGACAAGCTGGAGTCCGATCCGGCCGCGGTGCGGGCGCTGGCCTACGATGTGGTGCTGAATGGCACGGAGTTGGGATCGGGCTCGATTCGTATTCACCGGCAAGATATTCAGCAGAAGATTTTTCACGCGTTGGGGATGACCGAAGACGAGGCGCGCGCGCGCTTCGGATTTTTCCTGGAAGCGCTGGAGTATGGCACGCCTCCGCATGGCGGGATTGCGCTGGGGCTGGACCGGATTGCCATGATCCTGGCTGGGGCCGACAGTCTGCGGGAAGTGATTCCTTTCCCCAAGACGGCGCGGGCCGTGGATTTGATGGTGGATGCGCCGACCCCGGTGAGCGACGTGCAGTTGAAGGAGTTGGGGATAGTGGTGAAGAAGTAGGACACTCCCCGATGATCCGGCGGTCCGGCTTTGCTTTTTCCTTCCCATCTGCCAAACTGACCCATACCCATGGGCCGCATTCATGTTCTTTCCGAAGCTGTTGCCAACAAGATCGCCGCCGGCGAGGTGGTGGAGCGTCCGGCTTCGGTGGTCAAGGAACTGCTGGAGAATGCGCTGGACGCCGGTTCTACGCGCATAAAGATTCAGGTCGAAGCCGGCGGCAAGAAGCTGATTCAGATCACGGACAATGGTTGTGGAATGGTCCGCGACGACGCTCTGCTGGCCTTCGAACGTCATGCGACCTCAAAGATCAAGAACGCGGAAGACCTGCTCAGCGTGGCGACTTTGGGATTTCGCGGCGAGGCGCTGCCCTCGATCGCTTCGGTGAGCAGACTGCACCTGGAGACCCGAGCGGCGGATGAAGATTCGGGGACGGTCATCGAAATCAACGGCGGTAAGATTTTCAGAGTCGAGGAAGCCGGGCTGCCGGCGGGCACCTCGATCACCATCCGCGATTTGTTCTTCAATACTCCGGCACGCAAGAAGTTTCTGAAAGCGGAATCCACCGAACTTTCGCACATCGCATCGCTGGTCACGCATTATGCGCTGGCCCATCCCGACAAACATTTCGAGCTGCACTCTGCCACCAACGCCGTGCTGGTGGCGTCTCCGGTCGCCGGTTACGGCGAGCGCGTGTATCAGGTATTCGGGCGGGAAGTGCTGGATCAACTGATTCCGGTGGCGGCAATGCAGCCGCTGGAGCGAATTGGGTTGCCACAGCCGCCGCCGTGGAGAAGGAAAGAGGACGACGAGGATCAAGGTCCGGTCGAGCCGGGCGAGTTGCGACTCCACGGGTTCGTTTCCAAGCCGGAAATCCAGAAGCTGAACCGCAATTCGATCTACATTTTCGTAAACGGCCGGCTGATCAGGGACCGGCTGATCCAGCATGCCATCACCGAAGCCTACCGCAACATTCTGCCGCCGACAGTGTATCCGGTGGTGCTGCTGTTTCTGGAGATGCCCAGTGGCGAAGTGGATGTGAACGTGCATCCTTCGAAGACTGAAGTCCGCTTCCGCCAGCAGAGCGTGACCCATGATTTTGTGCGGGATTCGGTGCGGGTGGCGTTGATGAAGGCGCGGCCGGTGCCGCAGTTTGTCACCGAAATTAGCGCGCATCCTAGTGCGCCGCAAGCGCTGACGCCGGGGGCTTCGCACGCGTTTTATCCCCCTGCGGAAGCACGGGGGTTCAGCCTACAAGCTCCGATGCCACCGCCGACAAGCGGGCGATTTGCCTTCGGCATGGATGGTATCGCCATTGACGGAAACGCCGCGCTCTCGCTGGCACGCGGGCCGCAGGTTGTTCCTGAAGTGCGCAAGAGCGACGGTTGCACTCCGCCAGTGGCGGATGAACCCGAGGCATCAAGCGATCTAGCGCCGGCGCTGGCGTCGCTGAAGCCGCTGGGTCAGATTCGCGAGTCGTTCATTCTGGCGGTGAACCATGAGGGGCTGTGGATCGTGGACCAGCATGTGGCCCACGAGCGCGTGTTGTTTGAAAAAATCCTGAAGCAAAGGGCGGCACAGAAAGTTGAAGGTCAGCGTCTGCTGATGCCGCTGGTGCTGGAGCTAACTCCGGCGCAGCAGGCGGTGTTTGCCGAGATTTGCGAAGAGCTCAACCAGAATGGCTTTGAGGCCGAACCGTTTGGCACGCGCAGCTTTGCGGTGAAGGTGGCTCCCGCGGGAGTGGAGGCCACGCAGATCGAACACATGCTGCACGAACTGCTGGACCAATTCGCGCGCGAGGACCAGGCGCTGAATATGGAAAAAGTACGCACCCGGGTCGCCGCGTCCATTGCCTGCCACGCCGCCATCAAGGTGAACATGCCGCTGGAGCAGAACAAAATGGAGTGGCTGTTGGCGGAACTGGCTAAAACGGAGTGTCCGATGTCCTGTCCACACGGCCGCCCGGTGGTTCTGCGATACTCAATGAAGGACATTCAGAAGGCGTTTAAGAGAATTTGAAAAGAAAGCTTTCAGCACTCAGCCATCAGCATTCAGCCAAAAGAGATTTTGCCGATTGCTGCAAAGCTGAAGGCTGAGTGCTGAAGGCTGAGTGCTATGTTTGACCTCGATCAACTGCGGCGCGCGAAGTGGCGGCTCGACGGGCGGCCCATCCGCACGCTCGATGAGGCGCGCGAATTCATCGAGTCGGTCGGATTCTGTTTGATGTATCCGCTGAAGGCTCCGGTGCTGGCGCCGACGTTTATTGGGGCGTGGGTTGGCTCGGAAGAGCGGTTACCCACCTGGCAGCATGCTTATGCGGATCCGCGCGCGCAAGCGGCCACGGAGCTGATGGTACGTCTGCTGCGCGAGCGCGCCGCTTACGAGGCGAATCCGTTCGATGAGAACAACGGTTTCCTGGTGGCGGGGTCCATTTTTCCTTACTTCTACGCGCTGGTTGGGGAGCGGAATCCGAGACATGCTCCCCAGCCTGGGCCGCGCTCCGAGTATTCGGAACTGGTGTGCGACGCGTACGAGATTATCCGTCGCGATGGGCCCATCTCCAAACAGAAACTGCTGGAAGCGGTGGGCGGCGGCACCTCCACGGCGGCGCTCGACAAGTCGCTGGCAGAGCTGTGGTCGCGGCTGCGCATCACACGGGTGGATTACAGCCCGGCAGAGGGTGCGTCCTGGGATGTGCTTTACCGCTGGTCGCCGGATGCGGTGCGCGAAGGCATTTCGCTTTCAGTGGCGGAGGCGCTGTCGGCACTGCTTTCGAAGTATCTGGACTGCGTGGTCGCGGCCGATCAACAGGAGATAGAAGCCTTTTTCGGCAATTTCGTTTCCCGTTCGCGAGTAAGGGAATCGATCAACGCTTTGCTGGCGGCGCGGGAGTTGAGTTTTGTGCACGCGGGAAGTAGATCGCTGATCCAGATCACACCGGCCAAAGTGCCAGTGGAGCACGAACATCCCCGGCGCGCCGGGCGGGTGTGACATCCGTGACCTTACGCTGCGGCTTCGTTTAGTATTACCTGGCCATTACTTTTTCCGAAACCAGCCGTCCAAGGTGAATATGCACAAAGCTTTTCTTCCCATTCTGCTCTTGTCCCTTTTGGTCGCTTCGGGTTTGGCCCAAAGCGGTTCCACGGCGTCAGCAGAGCCTGCATTTCCTTACACGCCCGGCCTGGACGTGAAAGCTATGGACAAGTCGGCTGATCCTTGCGCGGATTTTTATCAATACTCCTGCGGAGGCTGGAAGAAGAACAATCCTATCCCCGCGGACCAAGTCAGCTGGGACGTTTATTCCAAGCTGTATGAGGATAATTTGAATTACTTGCGGAGCATTCTCGAGCAAGCTGCGGTCAAGGCGAATCAGGCCGACGCAGTTACGCAGAAGATCGGCGATTTTTATGGCGCTTGCATGGACGAGACCACGGTAGAGCAACGCGGCTTGGCGCCGTTGCAGTCGGACCTCAATGCGATCTCCCTCGTGACGTCGCCGAAAGAAATTACTCCGCTCATCGCCCACCTTCAGTTCGAGTTCGGACGGGGAATCGTTTTTGCGCAGGGATCAACACAGGACCCCGATGACTCTGAGCAGCAGATTGCCGAGGTGGACCAGGGTGGCCTGGGCCTTCCCGACCGCGACTACTACGTGAAGGACGACGCCAAGTCGAAAGAGACGCGGGAACGTTACGAGCAGTATGCGCAGAAGATGTTCGAACTCATGGGCGACGACGCCGCTACGGCTAAGAAGAATGCCGAGACGGTGATGCGGATGGAAACCGCGCTGGCCAAGGCATCCATGACACGGGTGGATCGCCGCGATCCCTACAAGCTGAAGCACAAGATGAAGGTTGCAGAGCTGGCGCAACTGGCGCCCAACCTCGACTGGACGATTTATTACGCACAGTTGCAATATCCCAAGTTTGAAATCGTCAACGTGTCGACGCCGGACTTTTTCAAAGAAGTGAGCCGGCAGATCACGGCTACGCCGATTGCCGACTGGCAAACGTACTTGCGTTTTCATGTGGTCAATGGAGCGGCGGTGGTCTTGCCGAAGAGATTTGTGGACGAGAACTTTGAGTTCTACCGCAAGTATCTGCATGGGGCCAAGGAGCAGCAGCCGCGCTGGAAACGGTGTGTGCAGTACACGGACGAAGATCTGGGCGAAGCCCTGGGACAGGTCTACGTGCGCAAGACCTTTGGGCCGGACCTGAAGGCGAGCACCCTTGATATGGTTCGCCGCATTGAAGATGCCATGGGCGAGCGCATCCGCGCCCTCGACTGGATGAGTCCGGAAACCAAGCAGCAAGCCTTGACCAAGCTGGCCGGGATTCGGAACAAGATCGGTTATCCCGACAAGTGGCGCGACTACAGTTCAGTGACCATTGCCAGCGCTGACTTCGCGGGAAACGTGGTGCGGGCCGAGGGATTCGAGCGGCGACGCGACATCAACAAGGTCGGCCAGCCGGTGGATCATGGGGAGTGGGGCATGAGCCCGCCGACCGTGAATGCGTACTACAACTCGCAGATGAACGACATTAACTTTCCGGCGGGCGTGTTGCAGCCGCCGCTTTACGACGCCAAGATTGACGATGCTCCGAACTATGGCGACACCGGCGGCACCATCGGCCACGAACTCACCCATGCATTCGACGATGAAGGCAGCCAGTACGACGCCAAAGGCAATTTGAAGAACTGGTGGACCAAGGAAGACCGCGAGAAGTTCGACGGACGCACCAAGTGCGTGCAGGACCAGTACGCGCAGTACGTGGTGGTCGATGACATCCACATCAACAGCAAATTGACCATGGGAGAAGACGTCGCCGACCTGGGAGGTGAGATTCTTGGCTACATCGCGTGGAAGGGAGCAACCAGGGACAAGGACCTGCGGCCCATGGAAGGCCTGACGCCGGACCAGCGCTTTTTTGTCGGTTTCGCGCAGTGGGCCTGCGGGAATGAACGTCCCGAAGACTTGCGAGTGCGGGCGATTACCGATCCGCATTCTCCGCCCAAGTATCGAGTCAACGGAGTGGTGGTAAACATGCCGGAGTTCTCCAAGGCTTTTTCGTGCAAGGCGGGTGCTCCGATGACCAAAGAGCCGGCGAAGGTGTGCAGCGTTTGGTGAGTTGCCGCGCCTAGTATTCGGCGAGTTGCTTCATGGCGCGGAACAAGTCTTCGGCTTGCGGCAGAATGACGTCTTCCAAGATGGGTTGGTAGGCGACAAACACATCTTTGGCTGCGACTCTGCGCACCGGCGCGTCGAGATCGTCGAACAGTTCGTCGGCTATGCGCGCGGCGATCTCGGCGCCGTAGCCCCAACTGAGAGTATCTTCATAGGCTACCAGTACGCGATTGGTCTTTCGCACCGAGGTCGCAATGGCTTCCCAATCGAAGGGGCTCAAACAGCGCAGGTCGAGCAGTTCGACTTTCACTCCATGCTCACGCTCGAGCTTCTGGGCCGCCTGTAGCGCCCGTGGAACTACTGCACCGTAGGTGATCACCGACAAATCGGTTCCCGGCTGCACGATCTTGGCTTTGCCAAACGGAACCATGTAATCCGGCCCGGGATACGGCGCCCGGCCGAAAGTTTCGCGATAGAGCCGCTTGTGCTCGAGGAAGAGCACCGGGTCATCGCAGCGAATCGAGGTCCGCAGCAGGCCGGCGGCGTCCAATGCATTCGAGGGAAACACGACTCGCAGGCCGGGTATGTGAGTGAAAATGCTCTCTCCACACTGGGAATGGTAGATGGAACCGCCGGTGAGGTATCCGCCGATCGCGACGCGCACCACTGCCGGGGAAGAAAACCCGTTATTCGAGCGCCAGCGGATCAGCGGCAGCTCGTTGCGCAACTGCATCATGGCGGGCCAGATGTAGTCGAAGAACTGAATCTCTACCACCGGCTTCAGACCACGCGTGGCCATGCCAGTGGCGCGGCCGACAATGTTGGCCTCGGCCAGCGGAGAATTGAACACGCGATCCGAGCCAAATTCGCCTTGCAGCCCCGAAGTCAGCTTGAACACGCCGCCCTTGCCCTTGATCAGTTTTTCCTGAAGGTACTGCTCGCGGCTGCAATCGGCAACGTCTTCGCCGAACATCACGATGCGCTCGTCACGTGTCATCTCATCGCGCAAGGTGGCGTTGATCAGGTCGGCCATGGTCTTGGCAGCCGTTTTCTTACCGTCCGAAACCGTGCTTACCGTTGGGGCTGTGTCGAACGCGGAAGAGGCCGGGTCGAGGTCCGGTGAGTAAATGAATTGCATCACCGTGTCGGGGGCCGGCGGGGCCGCGTCCAGCGCCTGGTCCACGGCAATCTGGAGGTCTTCCTCCACCTGCTTCTCGAGCCGGTTGATGCCATTTTCGTCGAGAATTCCCTCGCGGATGAGAAACATCTGCATGCGGGACGCAGGGTCGCGCGCGGCATCACGCTCTCGCTCCGCATTGGGCCGGTACGCCCGCTCGTCATCCGAGAGCGAATGTGAGTAGGGGCGGATCACATGGGCGTGAATGAAGGCTGGCCCCGTCCCCGCCCGGCAATAAGAAACCGCCCGGGAAAAGGCCGCGTAGGTGGCGACGAAATCCGTGCCGTCAATCTCCTCGAAGTGAAAATTGGGGAAGCCGGAGACCAGCCGCGAGATGTTTCCGCCGGCGGTTTGCACTTCGACGGGGACGGAAATCGCATACTCGTTGTCCTGAATCACAAACACGACGGGCAACCTGCGATTGGACGCGGTGTTAAGGCCCTCCCAGAATTCGCCTTCACTGGTGGTGCCATCGCCGAGGGAGACGTAAGTGACTTCGTCACCGTGGAAGGTGACGTTCTTAAATTCGCGGTAGTCCCCGGAAGCTTTCTTGGCGGCGTTGGGGTGAGAGTGAAAATACCGGCCGGCTTCAGCGCAGCCAACCGCCTGTAGCACCTGGGAACCAGTGGGAGATGATTGCGTCACCACATTCAGCTTAGGAAAACTCCAATGCGAGGGCATTTGCCGGCCGCCGGAGTTGGGATCGTCGGCCGCGCCGACGGCCTCGAGAAGCATCTGGTAAGGAGTTGCGCCCAACCCCAAACACAGGGCGCGATCGCGATAGTAGGGATAGAACCAGTCATAGGCGGGCTTCATGACCAAGGCTGCCGCCACGCCCACAGCCTCGTGCCCGGCTCCGGAAATCTGAAAGAAAATCTTCTGCTGGCGTTTGAGCAGGATCTCGCGGTCATCCACGCGGCGCGAGGTGTGCATGATCCGGTAAGCTTCGATCAGTTGCTCGCGAGAAAGGCCTTCGTAGGCCGTGTTCGCGTCTGCCACTCGAGATTCGGTCTTGCTCGCCATGCTTTTAGCCTATCCGCAACACAAGGCTTCTATTGTAAATCCTGCGAAGGGATTTCCGAATACTCTCAGGTAACTGGAAGCAGCATTTGGCACTTAGCACCTGGCACCTGGCCTTCGGCCATTCGGGTTCCAGCCGCATTTCTGCAATTGCCTTCAAGGGCCAAGCGCTAAGTGCCAAGTGCCGATTTCTGGATGCTATCCTGAAGCGTCCGCATGATCCGCTTCCACCGCCAATTCGATCCTCGCACGATCAAGCTTCTGATCTTTGACCTCGATGGCACTCTGATCGACTCAAGACTCGACCTGATTCATTCCGTCAATGCCATGCTGCGGCACTTCAACCGGCCCGAACTCCCGGGCGATGTAATCGCCTCCTACGTCGGCGATGGCGCACCGGTGCTGGTCCGTCGTGCTTTGGGAGATCCCAAGAACGATGCTCATGTGAAAGAGGCACTGGAATACTTTCTGGCCTACTATCGGGTGCACAAACTCGACTACACGCACCTTTATGACGGGATAAAGGAGATGCTGGCGGCGGTCGGTCAGGCAAACGGCATTCGCCGCCAGATGGCCGTGCTTTCCAACAAGCCGGTGATCCCCTCACGGGCGATCGTAGAGGCGCTCGGCCTGGCGGATTTCTTTGTGCAGGTGTATGGCGGCAACAGCTTTCCCACCAAGAAGCCCGATCCGCATGGCGTACACAGCATTTTGCGCGACACCAAGGCGCGGTCTGAAGAAACGCTGATGGTCGGAGACTCGTCGGTTGATGTGATCACCGGCCGCAACGCCGGGCTGTGGACCTGCGGAGTGACCTACGGCTTTGCCCCGCACACCCTGAGCATCGCTCCGCCTGACGTGGTGGTGGACAGCCCGCGGGAACTGGCGGAGCTATTCAAATAGATTCAACGGTCGCAATCAGCGTTCCGCCCTGGACATCCTCTACCGTGGCTCGAGTCCAGCGGGTGGCTTCGTGGGGTCCCTGGATGCGTAGGGGAAGATAGTTGTGGGTGAGGCACTCAGTGTGGGTTCCGTCGAAAACATTCAGGGTGATGGCCTCCATCGCTTTTCCGATGAACGACCTCATGAATGCCAGCTTCTTCTGCGCGGCCAGGTCCCGCAAGACTTGGTTGCGAGCGCGGGCCACATTCGTCGGAATCTGATTGCGCATCGCCGCTGCTGGAGTCCCCGGACGCGGAGAGTAGGTGAACACATGAAGGTAAGTGAACGGCAGCTCTTCCACCATGCGGCGCGTCTCGTCGAAGTCTCGATCCGTCTCGCCGGGGAAGCCGACCATCACATCAGCGCCGATGGCTGCGGTGGGCATGGCTGCACGAATCTTTTCGATCTTCTGGCGATAGTGCCATGGCCGGTACTTGCGATGCATGGCGCGAAGCACGCGATCGCTCGCAGATTGCATAGGCACGTGCGCGTGTTTGGCAATGCGCGGGGAATCGGCCATGAGTTGGATAAGCTCGTGGCTCCAGTCCATGGGTTCCACGGAGCTGATACGCAACTTCTGGAGCGCCGTGCGCTCGAGAATGGCACGGATAAGATCTTCGAAGCGCGTTGCCTCGGCTGCGAAGTCTCGTCCCCAGCGGCCCAGGTTAATTCCGGAGATCACGACCTCGCGATATCCGGCAGCTACTAGAGTGTTCACTTCGTCCAGAATTCGGGGCAATAGCAACGACCGGCTCTGCCCGCGCACGGATGGAATCACGCAAAATGAGCAGCGGTTGTCGCAGCCATCCTGCACTTTGAGGTTGGGGCGGGTGCGTTCATTGGCGGCGTCGAACACTGGAGCTGCAAGCAGTTCGGTGTGGGCAAAGATGTCGGAGACGTAGATCGGTCGTTGGTCGTGGGTCCCTTCGCCGTTCGGCTCAGGGCAGGCGGTCGGTCGTTGGCCAAAAGCTAAAGTGCTCAGCGGG
>Ga0209415_10015252_pt1 | contig 12472 bp, 9 predicted proteins | sample PeaSoiSIISIP2007_FD_187696 | JGI IMG/M metagenome (GOLD analysis project Ga0209415, IMG submission 187696) | Peat soil microbial communities from Weissenstadt, Germany - SII-SIP-2007 (SPAdes) (version 2) | ecosystem: Environmental > Terrestrial > Soil > Wetlands > Peat | place: Germany... | reverse complement strand
CTAGACCGTGCCGCGCAGCATCCCGATCAGCCGGTCGAGCACCGCTCCGTTGCTGACTCGCAGGCCGTCGTGCTCGTGCTCGCTGGTCACCCAGCGCTTCAGGCCGCGTATCCCGGCCGCGGTCTGGATCGAGAGCTGCTGCGGCACATACATGTCGTCGTAGTAGATCGCGGCGGCGACCGGCACGTCGTTGACGCTCAGGCGGGCCGGGTCGTACAGCAGCGGCCAGTCCTCGTACTGAGCCAGCAGCTCCGCGGCCTCGGCCAGCGGGCGCAGGACCGGGTCGGCGGCGAACATCCAGGGATAGATCATCTCCCCGGTGAACAGCACCGGGTCGGCGCCCTCGACCGCGGCGTCGGGCGAGAAGCCGGGGAAGGCCTGCCTGACCCGGTGCGCCGCCCATCTGGTCGCGGCGGCCTGGGCGTAGCAGGCCTCGTGCAGCACCGCGTACAGGGGGCCGGAAGCACAGCTGATCAGCGACTCCACCCGGTACCTGAAGTCGTCGCCGATCTCGCGGCCGTTGAATGCGTCCTCGAGCAGGTAATGCAGCATGTTGCTGCCCGTCGAGGCGCCAAGGTAGAGACCCAGTGACTGGAAGGCCTCGACGGTCAGCGGCGCTCCCGACGGCAGCCTGACGTCAGTCGCGGCCAGGTGCCGGGCGATCCGCCTGGCCTGCTCCATGTCTTGGGAGTACCGCTCGTAGTGCGCCTGGTTCTTCGCCGCCACCAGGGGATAGGTGGCCAGGTAGACGTCGTCGGCCGTGGTCGCAAGGCCGGGCAGGCCGCCGGTGATGAACGCCTCGGTCACGCCGTCGGGGAAGCGCGACAGGTAGCTGACCGCGCAGAATCCGCCGAAGCTCTGGCCGAGCACCGCCCACGGGCGCCCGCCGGTGAGCTGGCGCCTGATCAGCTCGGCGTCGGCGACGATCGAGTCCGCGCGGAACAGCGCGAGGTACCTCGCCTGGGCCTCCGCCGTTCCGAGCCGGGCCAGCGTCAGCCGGTTGGCCGGCGTGGAGCGGCCGGTGCCGCGCTGGTCAAGCAGCAGCACCCGGTAGTCACGCAGCGCGCGGTCCAGCCAGCCGTCCCGGCCGTTCGGGCGCGGGCCAGGCCGGCCAGGGCCGCCTTGCAGGAAGACGAGCCAGGGCAGCTGATCCGCGGACCCGCTGGCGGCGTGCTCGGCCGCGATCACCTCCCTGGCGAAGACCTCGATCTGCGGGCCGTCAGGAGCGGCGTGATCTAGCGGCACGGCGAAGGTGTGATCGGCCAGAACGGTGCCGGCCTGGCGATGCGGGGACATGCCGGTACGTTATTCCCGGAACGCCTACGGCGGGAGAGGCGGGAGCCCGTGCCCGGAAGCGCGGTGCCGGCCTGGCTGGCCGGGACGGTCATGTACCAGGTCTACCCGCCGTCGTTCGCTGACTCCGACGGTGACGGGATCGGCGACCTGCGCGGGATCACGGAGCGGCTCGGCTATCTCGCCTGGCTCGGCGTGGACTCCCTCTGGCTCAATCCGTGCTTCGCCTCGCCGTTCCGCGACGGGGGTTACGACGTATCGGACTACCTGTCCGTCGCGCCCCGCTATGGCAGCAACGAGGACCTGGTCACGCTGGTCGACTCGGCGCGGAGCCGGGGCATCAGGGTGCTGCTTGACCTGGTGCCGGGTCATACGTCCGACCAGCATCCCTGGTTCCTGGCGGCCTGCGACGATCCGTCGGACGGCCGGTACATCTTCGCCGGTCCAGGCTGGCAGCAGGAGTCGGGCCGGTCTCCGGGCACCGGCCGGTCAGTGCCGGGGGAGCGCGGCCGGCCGGCCGCGCACGGCGAGCCGGCCCCGCCGCCGCCCGGCCCGCCGTCGCCGCGGTGGGTGCCCTCGCCCGGGCGCCGCCCAGGCTGGTACCTGCCGAACTTCTTTCCCTTCCAGCCGGCGCTGAACTACGGCTACGCCCGGATGAACCCCGCCGAGCCGTGGCGCCAGCCGGTCGACGCGCCGGGCCCGCGGGCGAACCGGGCCGCGCTGACTCAGATCATGAGGCACTGGCTCGGTCTCGGCGTGGCCGGATTCCGGGTGGACCTGGCCAGCACGCTGGTGAAAGACGACCCTGGCTGGCGGGAGACCGCCGCGCTGTGGCGCCAGATCCGCGGCTGGCTTGAGTCCGCTTACCCGGACGCGGTGCTGATGTCGGAGTGGAACAGCCCGGCAACGGCGATACCGGCCGGATTCCATGCCGACTTCTACCTTCCGATCGGGCCTGAGCACGGTTCACTGCTGAACAACGGCGCTGGCATGGCCGTGCCTGGCGCCGCGCCGGCGGCCTGCTACTTCAGCGCTGACGGCGGCGGATCGGCTGAGCCGTTCCTGGCCGCCTGGCGCCGGGACATCGCCGCGGCGGGCGACAGCGGGCTGATCGCCTTGTTCTCCTCAGATCATGACTTCGCGAGGCTGGCCTGCGGCCCGAGGACGGCCGATCAGCTCGGAGGCGTTTTCGCGTTCCTGCTGACCTGGCCCGCGCTGCCCGGGATCGGCTGCGGTGACGAGATCGGCATGCGTTACCTCACCGGGCTGCCCGACAAGGAGGGCAGCCAGATCTGGCCGGGCTGGAACCGGGCGGGATCGCGGACGCCGATGCAATGGGACGACGGTCCGAACAGCGGATTCTCCCGCGCGCCGGCCGCGGCGCTGTACCTGCCGGTCGACACCGATCCCGGCCGGCCGACGGTCGCGGCGCAGCGGGCCGACGACGGGTCGCTGCTGCACCAGGTCAGGCGGCTGATCGCGGTGCGCAGGCGGATCCCCGCGCTGCGCGCCGGGGGGACGGCCGAGGTGCTGAACGCCGGCTACCCGCTGGTATACATCCGGGGCGGCACCCATCTGGTGGTGATCAACCCGCGCCGGGACCCGGTGTCGTTCGCGCTGCCGCTGGCCGGCCAGCTCCGGGAGCGCCGTGCGAGGATCGATCCTGTCCTGGCTCACGGCGCGGCGGCTGTGCTGGCTCACGGCGCGGCGGCGGGCGGCGGCGAGATTCGCGCCGAAGGCTTCGGGTACGGGATATTCGCGCTTTCCGTGCCCGACGGCTGACGCGTGCCCGACGCGGCCGTGCCCGGGCAGCGGGCGAGAGCGAGGCGAGGAGATGGATAGCCGGTTTACCAGCGGCGCGCTCAGGGTGATGCAGGCCGCCGAGGAGGAGGCGAGAGCGCTGCGTCACGGCCGGGTCGGCTCCGAGCATCTCCTGCTCGGCCTGGTCCGGTCGGCCGACGGGGTGGCGGCGAGCGTGCTCAGCTCGCTGGGAGTCGGCCTGGACGCGGCCAGGGCGCAGGTCGAGCTGATGACGGGCCGGGGCATCCATCCGCCCGGGTTCGGCCAGCTCCCGCTGACGCCGCAGGCCAGGCAGGCGCTCAGGCTGGCGGCCGGCCATGCGCGGCGGCTCGGGGACTCCGGCATCGGCTCGGAGCATCTCCTGCTCGGCCTGATCCGGGACGGCGCGGGCGGCGCGGTTCACGTGCTCGCCCGGCTCGGGGCCAGCCCGTCCGCGGTACGTGACCGGTACGTGCAGCTGGCCGGGCTGAGCGGGGCCCCGGCGCGGTCGATCAGGGTGGCGGCCGGACCGCAGCTCGACCGCTACACCGACGGGATGCGCCGCGTGATCGCCCGTGCTCAGGATGAGGCGCGGATCCTCGGCCACCAGTACATCGGGACCGAGGACCTCCTGCTCGGCCTGGTCGGCACGGCCGGCGAGCCAGCGGCCGCGGTGCTCGAGTCGTTCGGGGTCAGCGCCGACGCGGTCAGGCAGCAGGCCGAGGAGGCGGCCGGTCATGCGCCGCAGCCGCTGCCGCCGGCCGGCCAGATCCCGTACTCGGCCGGGGCCAGGAGAGTGCTCGACCTGTCACTCCGCGAAGCTCCGCGCCGCCGTGACAGCTATATCGGGACCGAGCATCTCCTGCTGGCCCTGATCCGCGACGCCAGCAGCCGGGCGGTGCAGATACTCCTCCGGCTCGGCTGCGACCCGGCGGCCGTCAGGGACCGCCTGGCTAGCTAGTCCCCGTCAGCATCTCGGTGTCCGGCCGGACACCGATGCGGCGGCAAGGCGCATGGTCGGCAGCTCGAGGTAAATGGGAGTGAACGATGACGAGCAGGGAGCGCCGGTCTGGACCTGCTCCTCGCTGCGCCGAAGCTGGCAGATGATCTGGCCGTATTTGCGCGATTTCGGATGATTCGTGGCTTGTGAACTGACCGGGGGAGCGCAGGGGAGGAGCTCAAGCGGCGGGCCGGGAGGGTCAGCGGCGCGGGGAAGCGACAGGATGGCGCGGCTCGGTGACGCGGGGAAGCCGCAGGATGGCGAGGCTCGGTGACGCCCGAGAAGCTGGGCAGGCCAGGGGAGCCGGGCGAGCCGGGTGAGACGGGGAGTTCGGCCGGCCGGGCGAGCGTGGGAGGCTGGCTCAGGCGCCGCCGACCGGCGGCCGGACTACCAGCCGGGAGCCGCCGTGCCCGTGTCCGCAGTGATCTTCGACTTCTTCGGGACCCTCACGCCGAGCACCCCGTCGCATGTCTGGGACGAGCACGCGGCACGGAGCGCGGCGCCGCTCGGCATCGCGCCGCCGGCCTGGCGCGCGGCGCTGCATGACTCGTTCGCCGAGCGGGTGACCGGACGGCTCGGCGACCTGCCGGCCACCTTCCGCGCGCTCGCCCGCCGCGCCGGGGCCGACCCGGGCGAGAAGGAGCTCGCCGCTGCCTGTGCCGCCAGGATGGCCGCGCAGCGAGAGCTGTTCGTCTTCCGTCCCGACGCTCTCGACGTGCTGGCCGAGCTGCGCGGACGGGGACTCAGGGTCGGCGTGCTGAGCGACTGCACCGTCGAGCTGGCCGAGACCTGGTCCGAGCTCCCGCTGTCCGCACTGGTGCACGCCCGGGTGCTCTCGTGCGAGGCGGGCAGGCGCAAGCCGGACCCGGAGCTGTTCCGCATGATCGCGGCCGAGCTCGGCGTCCGTCCGCAGGACTGCCTGTACGTCGGCGACGGCGGAGGATGCGAGCTGACCGGCGCATCCGGCTGCGGCATGCGGGCGGTGATGCTGCGGGCGGCGGACTGGCAGGAGAACGAGACCCACACCCGCGATGACGACTGGTCCGGCCCGGCGGTTCCGTCGCTGACCGCGGTCATGTCGCTGCTCGGGCCGTGAGCGCTCTCGATTCGCGCGGCCCGGCGAGGAAAGCTTTACTTAACATAATGCGCATTATCGGCTCAGGCTTGAGGTTTGCTGCCTTCAGCCGAAAGGGGCGGCAGGCGCCTGAGAATCTCCTGCAGGGTGCCCTTGACCTCGGCCATATCGGCCTTGAGGACCGCGACGTCGGCCTGCAGGCTCGTTATCTCAGCCTGCTGTCTGGCGAAGCCGGCCTTCAGGTCGCCGACGCCCTGCAGCAGCTGAGCCAGCTGGCGGGAATGCTTGTCCTGGGTTCGCTTGATCTTGGCCAAGTCAGCGCGCGTCTGGCTGAGGCTGTGGCTCAGCGCCTGGGCCTGGCCAGGGCCTGCCCAGGTCGCTAAGTGTTCTACCTGGAGTTCCAAGGCGTCCACGCGATCTTCGAGAGTTACCATGAGCCCGACGATAATCCGGGCCCCTCGACAGTCTGACTCAGTAAGGATGGCACCCGGCGCGGCCTGGCGCAGGAGTTCCTTGCGTGCCGTCCCGTGCCTTCGAGCCGCTAGTCGACCTCGGCCATCGCCTGGGCGAACTGCGCGGCATAGAGCCTGGCGTAGGCGCCTTCTGCGGCGAGCAGCTCGGAGTGCGTGCCGTGCTCGACGATCTGCCCGTCCTCCATCACCAGGATGAGGTCGGCGTCGCGGATGGTCGACAGCCGGTGCGCGATCACGAAGCTCGTCCGGCCGTGGCGCAGCCGGTTCATCGCCCGCTGGATCAGCACCTCGGTCCTGGTGTCCACCGAGCTGGTCGCCTCGTCCAGGATGAGGATCGCGGGCCGGGCCAGGAACGCGCGGGCGATCGTGATCAGCTGCTTCTCCCCCGTGCTGACATTCGAGCCCTCTTCATCTATGACCGTTTCGTAGCCATCTGGTAGCATTCGCACGAAACGATCGACGTAGGTGGCCCGGGCCGCCTCGACGATCTCCTCGCGTGACGGGGAATCGGCGCCGTAGGCGATGTTGTCGGCGATCGTGCCGCCGAACAGCCAGGCGTCCTGCAGCACCATCCCGGTCAGCGACCGCAGCTCGCTGCGGCCCATGGCCGCGATGTCGACGCCGTCGAGCAGGATCTTGCCGCCGCTGACCTCGTAGAACCGCATCAGCAGGTTCACCAGCGTGGTCTTGCCCGCGCCAGTCGGCCCGACGATCGCCACGGTCTGGCCGGGCTCGACGGACAGCGACAGGTGGTCGATCAGCGGCACGTCGGGGAAGTACCTGAACGACACGTCCCGGAACTCGACCTGTCCGCGTACCTCGGCCGGCCGGGCCGGCCCGGCCGGATCGGGCCCCTGCTCGTCGGCATCCAGCAGCGCGAACACCCGCTCGGCCGACGCCACGCCGGACTGCAGCAGGTTCGCCATGCTCGCCACCTGCGTCAGCGGCTGGCTGAACTGCCGCGAGTACTGGATGAACGCCTGCACGTCGCCGAGCGACAGCGCGCCCGACGCGACCCGCAGCGCTCCGACGACCGCCACAAGGACGTAATTGATGTTCCCGATGAACATCATGGCCGGCTGGATGGTGCCGGAGATGAACTGGGCGCGGAAGCTGGACTGGAACAGCTTCTCGTTGTGCTCGGTGAAGGTCGCCATGGACGCCTCGCTCTGGCCGAAGACCTTGACCAGCGAGTGCCCGGTGAAGTTCTCCTCGATGTGGCCGTTGAGCTTGCCGGTCGTCGACCACTGCCGGATGAACTGCGGCTGCGCCCGCTTGCCGATCTGCGCCACGATGAAGATCGAGGCCGGCACCGTCACCAGGGCGATCAGCGCCAGCAGCCACGAGATCCAGAACATCGCCGCCAGCACGCCCACGATCGTCAGCAGCGACGTCACCACCTGGCTCAGCGTCTGCTGGAGCGACTGGGCCAGGTTGTCGATGTCGTTGGTGACCCGGCTGAGGATCTCGCCGCGCGGCTGCCGGTCGAAGTACGCCAGCGGCAGCCTGGACAGCTTGGCCTGGACCTGCTCGCGCATGGTGAAGACCGAGCGCTGCACCATGGTGGCGACCACCCGGCCCTGGAACACCCCGCACACCGCGGCCGCGGCGTAGACCAGTGCCACGAGCGCGAGCACCCGGCCGACCTGCGCGAAGTCGACGCCCTGGCCAGGCACCAGGTGCATCGCGCTCAGCATCGCGGCCTGCTTGCCGTTGCCCTCGGCGCGGAGCCTGGCGACCATCTCCGCCTGGGTGACCCCGGGCGGGATCCTGCTGCTGATCACGCCGGTGAAGATCAGGTTCGTGACATTGCCCAGGATCTTCGGCCCGAGCACCGAGAACGTCACGCTGGTGACGCCGAGCAGCAGGCCCGCCACGATCAGCGGGCGCTGCGGCGACAGCATCCGCAGCAGCCGGCCGCTCGAGGCGCGGAAGTTCAGCGCCTTCTCCACCGGCATGCCGCCCATGAACGCGGCCGGCCCGCGACCGTGACCCGGCCCGACCCCGGCGGCCGGTCCAGGGCCGCGGCGCGGCGTCGGCCGCTCCCCCGGCCCCTGCTGCACGTCCGGCCCGTGCACGTCCTGACCCTGCGCGGCCCGGTCGCTCACCTCGGAGCTCATGCCGCCGCCTCCTGCTCGGTGAGCTGGGAGAGCACGATCTCCCGGTAGGTCTCGTCGGTCCGCATCAGCTCGTCATGGGTCCCGGCGGCGACGATCCGTCCCGCCTCGAGGACGATGATCCGGTCCGCGCGCCGGATGGTGGCGACCCGCTGGGCGACGATCACCACGGTGGCATCGGCCGTCTCGTGCGCCAGCGCGGCCCGCAGCGCCGCGTCGGTGGCGTAGTCCAGCGCCGAGAACGAGTCGTCGAACAGGTAGATCTCCGGGCGGTGCACCACGGCGCGGGCGATGGCGAGCCGCTGCCGCTGGCCGCCGGACACGTTCGTGCCGCCCTGGGCGATCTTGGCGTCCAGGCCGCCCTGCATCTGGGCGACGAAGTCACGCGCCTGGGCGATCTCGAGCGCCCGCCACAGCTCGGCGTCGGTCGCGTCCGGGCGGCCGTACCGCAGGTTCGAGGCGACCGTGCCGGAGAACAGGTACGGCTTCTGCGGCACCAGGCCGATCACGTCGGAGAGCACGGCGGGGTCGAGCTCCCTGACATCGACCCCGTCGACGAGCACGGCGCCGCCGGTCGCGTCGAAGAGCCGCGGGATCAGGTTGATCAGGGTCGTCTTGCCACTGCCGGTGCCGCCGATGATGGCCGTGACCTGGCCGGGCAGAGCATCCAGGCTGATGTCGCACAGCACGGGCTGCTGCGCCCCCGGGTAGTGGAAGTCCACGTTGCGCAGTTCCAGATGGCCGCGCGCGGCCCGGATGCTGACCGGGCTGGCGGGCGGCGCCACGTCGGACTCGGTGTCGAGCACCTCGACGATCCGCTCGGCGCAGACCTCGGCCCGCGGCACCATCACGAACATGAAGGTCGCCATCATCACCGACATCAGGATCTGCATCAGGTAGGTGAGGAACGCGGTCAGCGCCCCGATCTGCATGTTGCCGCTGGCCACCAGGTGCCCGCCGAACCACAGCACCGCGACGGACGAGAGGTTCAGCACCAGCATGACCGACGGGAACATCAGCGCCATCAGCCTGCCGGTGCCCAGCGACACGTTGAACAGCTGGGTGTTCGTTCCCGCGAACCTGTCCCGCTCGTGCAGGTCCCTGACGAAGGCCCTGATCACCCGCACGCCGGTGATCTGCTCGCGCAGCACGCGGTTGATCTCGTCGATCCGCACCTGCATCTGCCGGAACAGCGGCCGCATCCTGGAGATGACCAGGCCGACGATGATGCCGAGCGCCGGAACGGCGACGAGCAGCAGCGCGGACAGCCGGACGTCCTGGTACAGCGCCAGGATGATGCCGCCCACGCACATGATCGGCGCCATCACCATCAGCGTGAAGGTCATCAGCGCCAGCATCTGCACCTGCTGGATGTCGTTGGTGTTCCTGGTGATCAGCGACGGCGTGCCGAAATGGCCGACCTCGCGGGCCGAGTAGTCCTGGACCCGGCTGAAGACCGCGAGGCGCATGTCCCGTCCGAGCGCCATCGCGGTGCGGGCGCCGAAGTACACCGCCCCGACCGAGCAGACGACCTGCACCAGCGTCACCGCGATCATCATCCCGCCGGTCCGCAGGATGTAGTGCGTGTTGCCGGTGATCACGCCGTTGTCGATGATGTCGGCGTTCAGGGTCGGCAGGTACAGGGTCGCCAGGGTCTGCACGAGCTGGAGCACCACGACGAGCTGCACCGTCCCGCGGTAGGGGCGCAGATACGTGCGGAGCAGTCGGATCAGCACGGGTACTCGCTCACTGGTCGAAGGCGGTCGGGGAGTTATGCCAGGCTAGGAGACGGCCTGGCTCACGGGAAAGTCGTTAAGCGGGCAGCGGACACCTCACTCCGGCTCGGCGCTGGCCTGCCGAGCGCGGTCCCGCCGGGTGCCAGCGCGCGCTCGGCGATCTGGCCGAGCGCGAGCTGGCCGAGCGCGAGCCGGATCAGCGGCGCGAGGGCGACAGGCGGATCGGCGAGCAGCCATCGTTCCATCGCGACCTGCGTGGCGGCTGTTACGGCACCAGCTATGACCTGCGAGAACATGTCTGTCCTCGGATCCGCGCCGGTCCGGTCGGCGATCGCGGCGGCAAGGGCGTGCTGGGTCACGTACTGGGTTTTCAGGTACTCGCCCTGCAGTGCGGGCGAGGAGATCACCAGCCGGACGCCGTCGATCCAGTCCTTGCCTGGCGCCTGCTCGGCGGCCGCGTACTGCTGCAGCACGGCCCGGGTGATCGCCTCCCCGAGCGGCTCGTCCGCTGGCCGCTCCCGCAGCGCCGCTCCCGCCTGCCGGCCCCGGTCCATCGCCAGCGTGCAGATCGCCTCGTACTTGCTGCTGAAATAGTTGCTGAACGTGCGCGCCGAGACCCCGGCAGCCGCCGCGATCTCCTCGACCAGCACGTTGTCCAGGCCGCGCTCGACGGCCAGGCGCATCGCGGCGATGCCGATGGCGCGCCGGGTGGCCAGCTTCTTGCGCTCGCGCAGGCCCGCGGGCTCGCACCGATCGGCCGCCAGCTCACCAGGCATGGCTTCGACAGTACTCGCGAAGTTTCTCGTTACGCAAATTTTCTCATTCTGCAATTTTCTTTCACGGACTGTCCGGCCGCATCGAGCCCCGCACCCGAGCCGTCGCGGGGCCGGCCGGCGGTGAGCACGCCGCGCGGGTGGCATGGCCCTCGGCCGGTGCTCCGCACTGTGCCTGCTCGCGCCCGCGCCGGGCGGGTGGCATGGCCCTCGGCCGGTGCTCCGCACGGTGCCTGCTCGCGCCCGCCCGCGCCGATTTCGCCCTCGGCCGGCTGCGCCGCACCTCGCTCCGAACCGCGCCCGCCACGCCCATGTCGAATTTCTGCTAGACCAGGACCGGTGCGCGGAACCATGCTGGCTGAATGCACGAGGACACCGAGCGCTGCGTGCGGGCGGTCCAGTCGAAGGACTCCAGGTTCGACGGATGGTTCTTCACGGCCGTGCTGACGACCGGGATTTACTGCAGGCCGAGCTGCCCGGCCGTGCCGCCCAAGCCGGAGAACATGCGCTTCTTCGCCAGCGCGGCCGCGGCACAGCAGGCTGGTTTCCGCGCCTGCAAGCGATGCAGGCCCGATGCGAGCCCCGGGTCGCCGGAGTGGAACGAGCGGGCTGACCTGGTGGCGCGGGCGATGCGGTTCATCGCCGATGGCGTGGTCGACCGCGACGGCGTGCCCGGCCTCGCCGCCCGGCTCGGGTACAGCGTCCGGCAGGTCGAGCGGCAGCTGCTGGCCGAGCTCGGGGCCGGACCGCTTGCCCTGGCGCGTGCCCAGCGAGCGCAGACCGCCCGGCTGCTGATCGAGACGACCGCGCTGCCGATGAGCGACATCGCCTTCGCGGCCGGCTTCCCCAGCATCAGGACATTCAACGACACGGTGCTCGACGTGTTCGCCCTGCCGCCGACCGAGCTGCGCCGCCGGGCGTCGGGCAGGCGCGCGGCGGCGGAGAGCGGCGCCAGGCCGGCGGCTGGCGTCCGGTCTTTTGGCGCCCGGTCGTTCGGCGTTCAGTCGTTCGGCGCGCTCCCGCTCAGGCTGCCGTTCCGTGCGCCGATGTGCCCGGACAACCTGTTCGGCCACCTGGCGGCGACGGCCATTCCCGGCGTCGAGGAGTGGCGCGACGGCGCCTACCGCCGCACGCTCCGGCTGCCGCACGGGCCCGGTGTCGTGTCGCTGCGGCCCGGCACCGAGTACATCGCCTGCCAGCTGGCCCTGACCGACCTGCGCGATCTGGCGATGGCGATCAGCCGGTGCCGGCGGCTGCTTGACCTCGATGCCGACCCGGTGGCGATCTGCGAGCAGCTGAGCACCGACCCGGTGCTCGCGCCGCTGGTCGGCAAGGCGCCTGGCCGCCGGATACCGCGCACGGTGGACGGGGCCGAGTTCGCCGTCCGGGCCGTGCTCGGCCAGCAGGTGTCCACCGCCGCTGCCAGGACGCACGGCGCACGCCTGGCGCGGCACTACGGTGAACGGATCGAGGATCCCGCGGGCGGACTGACCCGGCTGTTCCCCGCCATGGCCGCGCTCGCGGCCGGCGACGATGACGGCGAGGCCGCGGGCGTGCTGGCCGGGGCGGCTGGCTCTGCCGCGGACCTGCGGTCAGGCCAGCGCCCGGAACGATCCGGCCAGCACCCGGTCGCGCTCCCCCGTGCCAGGCGGCAGACGCTGCTCTCCCTGGCGCGCGCCCTGGCCGACGGGGAGATCGATCTCGGCGCCGGCGCCGACTGGCAGCGGGCCAGGAGCCAGCTGTCCGCCGTGCCCGGGCTCGGCCCGTGGAGCGTCGAGCTGATCGCGATGCGCGGCCTGGGCGACCCTGACGCCTTCACGCCCAGCGACCTCGGAGTCAGGCGGGCCGCCAGAGAGCTGGGCCTGCCCGTCTCGCCCGCAGCCCTGACCAGGCGCGCGGCCTCGTGGCGCCCGTGGCGCGGCTACGCCGTGCAGTACCTGTGGGCGACCTCGGACCACGCCATCAACCGCCTCCCGGCATGATGAGAGTAAGGAATACAGATGATCATCCGCACACCCGTCCGGCACCGGTCGTACACGGTGCTGGACAGCCCGATCGGCCCGCTGACGCTGGTAGCCGACGACGACGCGCTGGTCGGCCTCTACATGGACGTGCCGGGGCGCGGGCCTGAGCCGGCCACCCTCGGCGAGCCCGTCTCGGCCGGGGACGCCGAGGACGCCGAGCCCGCCCTTCCCGGCGACTCCGCCGACTCCGGCGACTCCGCCG
>Ga0209415_10015251_pt1 | contig 12475 bp, 8 predicted proteins | sample PeaSoiSIISIP2007_FD_187696 | JGI IMG/M metagenome (GOLD analysis project Ga0209415, IMG submission 187696) | Peat soil microbial communities from Weissenstadt, Germany - SII-SIP-2007 (SPAdes) (version 2) | ecosystem: Environmental > Terrestrial > Soil > Wetlands > Peat | place: Germany... | reverse complement strand
CGCCCAGCCGAAGCCGAACTGCAGATCGAGCTTGTCGTCGACCGCGCGGTACTCGGTCTGCGTCGCGAGACCGTACTGGTGGATGTTGACGGGGTTGTTCAGATCCTGGCTGAGCGGCGAGTAGCCCATCTGCCCCTGGATCGTGACCATCTCCGCCTCGAAGCGGAGCTTGCGCCAGAGGGCCTGCACCCAGAGGTCGGGGATGACCGCCCACGCGCGCCGGGGCTCGAGGCCGTTGTTGTTCGCCGTGCCGTAGTCGATGGTGTTGGGGTTGTTGTTCGGCGCCTGGATGTCGTTGTACTGCGAGCGGTAGACCGTGTAGGCGCCGCCGTTGATGACGAGGTCGCCGTGTCCCAGCTTGAGCTTTTGCAGCTCGGGGTTCGTCCGGTGCGCGATGAACGCGACGTACTCGTTGACGTTGCAGAGGTTGCAGGTGTTGTACGGCTGCCCGCCATACACGTCGTACGGGTTGGCGCTGGTGGGGCCGGTGTTGGGAAAGTCCCACGCGCCGCCGAAGTAGAGGTCCATCGACTTGAGGCCGGTGATGAACATGATGCGGTCGACGGTCGACTGGTAGTCGCTGTCGATCCCGTCGCCCGAGTTGGCGACCATCCCGAGGCCCCACTGGGACGGCATGCGGCCGAAGCGGACCTGGCCGACGGGGGTCATGTACTCGCCCCACACCCGGTTGACGTTGATCGAGTTCGTCCAGCCATTGACCCCCGCCGTCGGCGGGCCCTGCGTCGTGGCCTGGAAGCCGATGGGCGCGTAGTTCACGGGCGCGTACCCGCCGTTGTACTGCACGGGCTGGTATCCCGTCGGGTACGCCTTCTGGCTCGACGACCCCGAGCTCGAGCCCGTCGCCGGCTGCATCGCGTACGACTCCGGCGTCGACCCGAGCACGAGGTTATCGAGCAGATCGAGCTGCGTCATGATGCGCAGGTTGTCCGAGATGTGGATCTCGGGGTTGAGGCGCAGCCTCAGGTTCGCGCTCGACTCGGTCTTGTCGTAGCAGCTCTGGTTGCCCGACGGTCCGCAGATGGCCACCGTCTGACCCGGCGCGCCGTTGGTCGTCGCGAACGAATGATCGAGCGGGATGGGCCAGAGGTACTGCTGGTCGCCGGCCGGGAGCACGCTGGAGCTGTGCCTGCCGAGGAAGAAGTTGTGAAACAGCTCGCCGCGCGTGCGGAAGTAGCCGTGAAGCTCGACGACGGGCCGCGCCCGCCCCCACCAGTCCTCGCTGAACACCTCGTGCGCGCCGGCCGCCTCTCCGGCGACCGGCGCCCCCTGCTGCGCCAGGTCGCGCTGGTCGTGGCTCGGGTTGATGGACCGCACCGGCGAGGCCGTGGACGGCGCGATCACCGGCGGCGGCGCCGCGGCGGGCCCCGGGGTCACCAGCGGCGGGCGCGGGTCCGGCGCGGCGGAGGACGGCGGCGGCGGCGCTCCCGGATTCGCCTGCGCCCGGGCGACCGAGGCGGAGGCGAGGGGGGCGGCGAGCGCCAGAGACAGCAGCAAGTAAGAGCGTCGACGCCAAAGCATGAGCTGGGCGCGGGTTTTATCACTTCTGCGGTCGAGCGTAAGCCTCTTCCCGCGGTCAGCGGCGCGCGGGGCCGAGCTCGGCGAGGAACGCTTCGATCTCGACACGCATCGCGACGAGCTGTTCGCGGATCTTCGACGCGTCCTCCGCGGCCGATTCGGCTGCCTCGCGCGGCTCGAGACCCGAGCGCTGGAGCTTTTTCTTCGCGCCGGCGATGGTGAAACCCTCCCGGTAGAGGAGCTCGCGCACGCGCATCAGGTTCTCGACGTCGCGCCGCGAGTACACGCGCTGACCCTTGGCGCTCTTCGTCGGCCGGATGCTGCGGAACTCGCGCTCCCAGTACCGGAGCACGTGCGGCTCGACGCCGACGAGCTCGGCCACCTCGCCGATGCGGAAGTAGAGCTTCGGCGGCAGGCTCCCGCGCGACGGTTCTCCCGCCGGTAGCTCGGAGTCCTCTCCGCTCCGTCGTCCTCCGGGCTCCGACATGGCTCTCGGGCTCAGTCCTTCGTTGCCGTCGTGTCACCGCTCGCGGCCGCCAGCGGGTTACCGTTCGTCGTGGAGTGACCGACTCGCTCGTTGAGCGCCAGCTTGAGGATCTGGCTGGCCTTGAAGGTGAGGACTCGCCGCTCGCTGATCTTGATGGGCTGCCCCGTCTGCGGGTTCCGGCCCGGGCGCTGGCGCTTGTCGCGCAGCACGAAGTTGCCGAAACCGCTCACCTTGATCTTCTCGCCCTTGCCCAGCGTCTCCTTCATCATCTCGAAGACGAGATCGACGAGCTCTGCCGACTCTTTTCGGGAGAAACCGCCGACCTTGCTGTAGAGCGCCTGGACGATCTCCGCCTTGGTCATGAGCGCCGACTCTCCCCCCGGTACGGGCCGAAGCAAGAGTCTAAACGCGATTTTAGGCCATGGCTACAAGGCTCACGCGGCGAGCTCGCCCCGCAAGCCGGCGCCGTCCTGGCTCGCGGCAGAGCTGGCCGTGACGCCCGACGCGGGAGCCGGCGGAGGCGGCGACGCGGCCGCCTCGCGGGCCAGCTGCGCCTTGCGCCGCCCGAGCTGCTCGAACGCGACGAAGAAGGCCACGTAGCCGTAGCCGTACGTGAAGAGCATCGCGAACGGCGCGGCGAACCAGTGCCCCGTCTCGAGCGCCGCCACGGTGCTGGCCGCCGAGATGAGACCCAGGGCGATCTCGATCATCGGCAGGTCGGCCGCCGCGCGGTACCGGCCCTCTGTGGTCCCCTTCTTCGGCGTTCGCACGAACTCGCCGGCCATCGAGTGAAGGCCCTCCCACACGGCCTTCGTGAGGTGGGGTGCGAGCCCCGCCCCGAGCGCGAGGAGGACCGGGAGCTGCCTGAGCGCGTCGAGGCGCCGCCGTCCCTGCGCGGCCTCGGCCATGGCGTAGAACGCGGCGAGCGACCCGGTCGTCCCGATGACGAGCGGCAGGTCGATCATCAGCATCGCCTTGGTGTCGGTCGCCGGCATGAGGACCAGCGCCGGCAGGAGGAGCACGCTGAGGAGCACCATGAGCGGGTAGGCGAAGTGCGGCGTCATGTGAAAGCACGCTTCCACGCGCTGCATCGGCGTCAGCTTCGACCGGAGGATGCGCCCGAGGAGCTTGCGCGCCGTCTGCACGGTCCCCTTCGCCCAGCGGAACTGCTGGGCGCGGAAGGCGCTGATGTCCTCCGGCAGCTCCGCCGGCGTCACGATGTTCTCGCGGTACACGAAGCGCCATCCGGCCAGCTGCGCGCGGTAGGAGAGGTCCAGGTCCTCCGTCAGCGTGTCGTGCTGCCAGCCGCCGGCGCTCGCGATCGCCTCCTTGCGCCACATGCCGCCGGTGCCGCTGAAGTTGAAGAGCCAGCCCGCGGCCATCCGGGCGCGGTTCTCGACGAGGTGGTGCCCGTCGAGCATCAGGGCCTGCGTGCGCGTCAGCATCGAGTGCGCGCGGTTGAGATGCCCCCAGCGCGCCTGGACCATGCCCACTCTCGCGTCGGCGATGAAGTGCGGGACGACCGCGCGGAGAAAGTCGGTCTGCGGCAGGAAGTCGGCGTCGAAGATGGCGACGAGCTCGCCCTTGGCGACCTTCAGCCCGTTGTCGAGCGCGCCGGCCTTGTACCCCGTGCGATCCACGCGGTGGATGTAGACGACGTCGAGGCCGCGCTCGCGCAGGCTCTCCACCTTCGCGCGGACGAGCGCCCGCGTCTCGTCCGTCGAGTCGTCGAGCACCTGGATCTCGAGCCGGCTGCGCGGCCACTCGATGGCCGCCACGTGGTCGAGCAGGCGTCCCGCGACGGTCGCCTCGTTGTAGAGGGGGAGCTGGATGGTGACCCAGGGCAGGTCGTCGCGCCCCTCGACGGTGCCGGTGGCGAGGGCCGGGACGCCTTCCTTCAGGGCCTTCAGCGCGCGGCGGTGACGGAGGGCGGTCAGGACGAGATGCGAACGGTGCAGGCCGTACATCGCCAGGACGAAGAGCACGGCGAAATAGGCCGCGCACAGCGCGAAGTGCATGCCACATGAGATAGCCGAGCACGCTCCAGACAATTGTCAGCGACTTGTATTTCGTTGCACGCGATTGTCCGGTGCCCCTCAGAGGTCGATGTTGAAGAGACCTCCGACGCCGAGCATGACGAAGCCGTGCCCGGGGTTGTTCGAGTCGCTCGTCGAGGGGCTGTTCGGCGGCGTGAACGTCCCGAGGCCCGCCGTCGCCTCCGGGAGCAGGCGGAAGGTGCGTCCCACGGGGAGCCACAGCCCGACCCCGAGGAGCAGCTCGGCCCCCGAGTAGCTGGCGGACTGAGAGTTTCCGTTGTCCTGCCAGGAGAGGCTGTACCAGCGGCCCTGCAGGCCGACCTCGCCGAAGAAGCTCACGCGGTCCGGGTTCGAGATGACCCCCAGCACGACCCCGAAGGACGTCGTGTTCGACGTGACCCCCGACGCCAGCGGGTCGATGCTCGCGGGCGTCTTCCCCGCGCCGAGGCCTGCGTGCTCCAGCGTCAGCCCGATGTAGCCGTAGCGGGCGAAGCGCACGCCGGCGTCGAGCGCGTACGCGAGCCCGCCCGCCGACACGTCGGTCGTGTTGACGGCGGCGCCCGCCGGGTTCGGGATCTGCCCCGCGGGGAGCTCCAGCCCGAGGTGCAAGCCAAGGATGAGCGCCGGGCGATTGCGCTTGTGCACCAGGGCGGGCGCGTTCTCGTCCACGATCGCCGGCGGCGGCGGCGGCATTCCCGGGGGAGGCTCGGTGGGCGGCGGCGTGTCGGTCGTCACCACGGGCGGCGGCGGCGTGCCGGGCGCGTACGTCACTCCCGCGATGGACTTGAGCGTGACCTGGAGCGTCCTCGTCTCGCGCTCCTTCAGGACCACGGACTGCTCGGCGCTCATGTAGCCCGGGGCGTAGACGAGCACCTTGTGCGACCCCGGATCGAGCTGGAAAGGCTCCCCGAAGAGCGCCGCGGGCACGGCCTGACCGTCGATCTGGAGCTGCGGACCGGGCACGCCGGGCGGCTCGACCTGGACGACGAGCTTGGGGACGCGCGGCTCGACCTGGGCGAGCTCCCCGCGCGCCTGATCGACGGCCTGCTGGAACACCGGCGGCGAGCCGGGCGGCAGCGGCGTGCGTACCAGCGCGCGATACGACTCCGCCGACGCGACGAGGCGGCCCAGCGCCGCGTCGCACTCGGCGATGCGCAGCACGTTGGTCGGCGCGCTGAAGACCTGCTGCGCGCGCTGGAACTTGTCGAGCGCCTCGGTGAACTTGCCGGCGCGCTGGAGCTCGTCGCCCTCCTTGAAGAGCTGGCGGGCGGCCGCGCGCTCGGACTCGGTCACCTGCGCGGGCGCGGGCGTCGACCACGAGAGCGCCGACGTGGCGCCCGGGAGCGCCAGGAAGAAGAGGAGGCGAAGCGTTCGCATGGGAAGCGGAGCGGGAGAAGCTCAGTAGCCGGGATCGGAGGACGGAGGCGTGGACTTGGGCACCGGCGGCTTGGCCCCCACGGGCGCCGTCGCCGTCACGGGTTTCACGACCGGCGGCGGCTTGCCGTGTCCGTGGCCCGTCGCGACCGGAAGGGACGTCACCGCGACGGCCGGCGCCGTGCTCGCTGCCGCCGCCGCCGAGGCCGTCTCCGTCGCGCTCGCCGTCGGCGTGGCCCCGGGTCCCGCCGCGACGCCCGCCCCGGCGCCGCTCGCCGCGGTGGCGGCGCTGACGAGCGGCGCGATCGCCGTCTTGGCGGCCGGGTGGGCCAGCAGCTTCACGACGCCGACGACTCCGAGCGTCCCCCCGAGCAGCGCCGCGACCGCCACGGCGAAGACAGCCCCCCGCGAAGACCTGGGTGGCGACGCCGACGTGACGAACGGCGCCGACGTGAGCCCCGCCGCGGGGAGGGGGGTGCGCTCCTGCGCGACCGACGGCAGCGGCGTCACCGGACCGGGGAGGGGAGCCCCGTGCGGCATGCTCGACATCGGCCCTCGCCGCACGCTCACGCCCGCCGCGATGGCCAGCGCCTCGGCCAGCTCCGCGGCGCTGCCGAAGCGCCGGGCCGGCTCGCGCTCCATCGTCCGGGCGAACCACGCGTCGAAGCTCACCGGCAGCCCGGGGACCGTCATCGACGGCACGGGGGGCGGCGCGGTGCAGATCTTCACCAGCAGATCGCCGACGCTCTCGCCCTCGAAGGGGAGGATGCCCGTCACGCACTTGTAGGCGATGACCCCGAGCGACCAGAGGTCGGCGCGGTAGTCGATGCTGCGCAGGCCGCGGGCCTGCTCGGGTGCCATGTAATACGGCGTCCCCAGCACGGCGCCCGTCTTCGTGCTGCTCGTCAGCCCCTGCTCGCCCGGGAGCTGCTTGATCTTCGCGATCCCGAAGTCGAGCACCTTGGCGATCTCGTCGTCGTCGTCGGGCGAGCGGACGAGGAAGATGTTCTCCGGCTTGAGGTCGCGGTGGATGATGCCGGCCTCGTGCGCGCGCTGCAGGGCGCGGCACACCTGGCCGAGGATGCGCGCCGTCTCCGGGAGCGACATGCGCACGAGGCGGTCGATGCGCTCGTCGAGCGGCTCCCCCGTGAGGAGCTCCATCACCATGTAGGGGCGCTCGTCGTCGGTCACGCCGTGGTCGTGGATCTGGATGGCGTGCTTGCTCTGGAGGGCGGCGGCCGCGCGCGCCTCGGTGTCGAAGCGCGAGCGCGCCTCCTTGCTCTCGGCGTACTCCGGGTCGATGAACTTGATGGCGACGCGCGTCCCCAGCGTGACGTGGCGCCCCTCCCACACCGACCCCATGCCGCCCCGTCCGATGAGGCGGAGGACCTCGTACTTACCGGCGACGAGGCCTTTGGGCGGAGTCGGCTGCGGATCCATCCCGGATGCCATTCTACATTAGACGAGTCTCCCTCCTGCCGCTAACAAGGCATTGTGAATCACAATGCACAGCCTCCTGAAAGTCGGCTAGGCATTCGACCGAAATGCCTCTCCCGCAGCCCGGGGCCGCCGACGTCCTCTACCTGGTCGACCTCTCGGGGTACGTCTTTCGCGCCTACCACGCGCTGCCCCCCCTCTCGAGCTCCAAGGGGGAGCCCACGCACGCCGTCCTCGGCACCGTGAACATGCTCCAGAAGGTGGTGGGCGAGCGGAAGCCCCACATGCTCGCCGTGGCGATGGACTCCAAGGGTCGCACCTTCCGCCACCAGCTCGACGCGCGCTACAAGGCGACCCGGCCCGCCCCCCCGCCAGATCTCTCGCAGCAGATGTCCCGCGTCGAGCAGATCATCCACGCGTGGAACGCCGCCTGTTTCCAGAAGGACGGCCTGGAGGCGGACGACCTCATCGCCGCCGTGACCGCGCGGGCGCTCGGCGAGGGGTGGAGCGTCGTCCTCGTGAGCGCGGACAAGGACCTGATGCAGCTCGTGCGCGACGACGACGAGCGCGTCGTCCTGTGGGACTCGATGCGCGACCGCGTCTACGGTCCGGCCGAGGTAAAGGAGAAGCTCGGCGTCCCTCCGAGCCGCGTGCGCGACTTTCTCGCGCTGACCGGGGACACGAGCGACAACGTCCCCGGCGTCCCGGGCGTCGGACCGAAGACGGCGACGGATCTGCTCAACCAGTTCGGCTCGCTGGAGGGCATCTACGGGCACCTCGACGAGGTGGCGAGGCCGAAGCTTCGCGACAGCCTGCGCGAGCACGAGGCGGACGCGCGCATCTCGCAGAAGCTCGTGACGCTCGACGTGTCCGCGCCGCTCGACTGGGCGAGGGACAAGCTCGTCTGGGGTGGGGCCGACGTGGACGCGCTGCGCAAGCTCTACACGGACCTCGAGTTCAACCGGCAGCTCGACCAGCTGGGCGCCCTGGCGAAGCCCGGGAGCGGGGGAGCGGGGGCCGCGGAGGTGAATGCCGTGACGGCGCCGCGCGGGGCGGGCCGCACGGAGAGCGTGGCCAGCGAGCGGACGGTCGCCTGCGTCCTCGACGAGGCGAGCCTCGGGCGCGTGGCGGAAGAAGCGCGGGCGCGCGGGCAGGTGGGGGTCGCCCTCCACACGACGAGCACCGACGCGATGCGCGCGGCGATCGTGGGGCTCTCCCTCGCGAGCGAGCCGGGGCACGGGCACTACGTCCCGCTCCAGCACCGCTACCTCGGCTGCCCTCCGCAGCTCTCGTGGGAGCGCGTGCGCGCCGTCCTCGCGCCGCTCTTCGCCGACGCGCGCGTGACCACGGTGGGCCACGACGTGAAGCAGACGTCCATCGTGCTCGCGCGCGCCGGCGTGCCGCTCACGGGGCCCACCTTCGACACGCACGTCGCGGCGTACCTCATCGATCCCGAGTCCCCCAATGGCCTGAAGGAGCTGGCGCGCCGGGAGCTCGGCCTCACGCTGGCGCCCTTCGAGGATTCGCTGCCCAAGGGGCGCGGTCCGCAGGCGACCTTCGAGGAGATCGACGTCGAGCGCGCCACGACGTTCGCCGCGCCCGACCCCGAGGTCGCCCTCGCCCTGCGGAGTCGCTACGAGCCGCGCCTCGCGGCCGAGGGGCTCGACGCCCTGATGCGCGACGTCGAGATGCCGCTGGCCCGGGTGCTGGCCGCGATGGAGATGCGCGGCGTCCTCGTGGAGCTGGGCGCGCTGGAGAAGCTCGGCAAGGACGTCGAGCAGCAGATGAAGGACCTCGACGCCGAGTGCAAGCGCGTCGCGGGGCGCGACTTCACGCTGCGGTCGCGCGACCAGCTCGAGACCATCCTCTTCGACGAGCTGAAGCTCCCGGTCGTCAAGCGCACCCCGAAGGGAGGCCGTTCCACGGACGCCGACGTCCTCGAGGCGCTCGCCGACAAGCACGAGCTGCCGCGCGTCATCCTCGCGTACCGCGAGCTCGACAAGCTCAAGGGCACGTACATCGACGCCCTCCCGCGCTACGTGAACCCCGCCACGGGCCGCATCCACACGCGCTTCGACCAGGCCGTCGCCGCCACGGGACGCCTCTCGTCCAGCGACCCGAACCTCCAGAATATCCCCATCCGCACCGAGCTCGGTCGCGCCATCCGCGCGGCCTTCGTCGCTCCGCCGGGGCACGTCATCCTCAGCGCGGACTACTCGCAGATCGAGCTCCGCGTCCTGGCGCACCTGTCGGACGATCCGGAGCTCATCGACGCGTTCTCCACGGGCGCCGACGTGCACGCGCGCACCGCGGCGCTGGTCTTCGGCAAGGCGCAGGGCGACGTGACGGCCGACGAGCGGCGCGCGGCGAAGACGATCAACTTCGGCGTCATCTACGGCATGGGCGACAGCGCCCTCGGCAAGCAGCTCGGCATCCCGCGCGAGCAGGCGGCGCGCTTCATCGCGGCGTACTTCGAGCGCTACGCGGGCGTCGCGCGGTTCATGGAGAAGACGGTGGAGGCGGCGCGCCAGGGGGAGGCCGTGCGCACGCTCCTCGGCCGCAGGCGCTTCCTGCCGAACCTGCACTCGGCCAACCGGGGGCTCCGCTTCGAGGCCGAGAGGGTGGCGCGCAACACGCCCATCCAGGGAACGGCGGCGGACATCCTCAAGCTGGCCATGGTGAAGCTCGGGCCCGACGACGCGGCGCCGGGGGCGCGCATGGTGCTGACGGTGCACGACGAGCTGGTGTTCGAGGTGCCCGAGGCGAGGGCGAAGGCGGCGGGGGAGCAGATCAGAGAGAAGATGGCGGGGGCGATGAAGCTGGCGGTGCCGCTGGTGGTGGACGTGGGGTTCGGGGAGAGCTGGGCGAAGGCGCACTGACCGAACCCCGGCATGAATGCCGGGGCAGGAGAACTCGGCGAAAGCCCGCCGTCTGGCGGGCTGCCGCGGGGCCGCTCACGGATCCCCGGCTGTGTCCGCGCAGCCCGCCGACAGGCGGGCTTCAGAGGAACTCTCCTGCCCCGGCATTCATGCCGGGGGGAGCAAAGCGGGCCGCGATAGCGAAAAAGAAAACCCCCGGCTCCTCTCGAAGCCGGGGGCCTCCCTGCTACCGCTTCAGCCGGTCGGCTTCGCGGGGGTCGCCGCCGGAGCCGGAGGAGCTGTCTCCACCGGCGCAGGCACCGTCCCCGTGATGGCCAGCTTGGCCTTCGGCCCGGTGGTTCCGCGCGCGGCCCGGGTGGCCTTGCGCTTCGCCGCCGCCGCCGCCTTCTGCGCGACCGTCATCGGGGCTCGCACCTTGCGGGGCGAGAGACCGAAGTCGGCGAGCGTCTGGCTCGCGCTGCCGAACTGCGCGATCAGCAGATCCTTGAGGGCCTGAATCGTCGGGCCGTTCTTGGTCTGCAGCTCGCGAAGCGCGGTCAGCGCGTCGTCGGCGGTTTTCTGCGCCGCCGTCTGCGCCGTCATCGCGTCGGCCTGCCCCTGGAGGAGCAGGACGAGCGCTGCCGTCGTGAAGACGACGTTCCCCACCGTCAGTGACCCGGTCGGGAAATGCTTCTGGATGCCGGCGATGAGCGCCAGCACCCCCGCCAGGGCCGTGGCCTTGGTGGGCTTCGTTGTGCTTGTCATGGTTCGATTGTTTCCTTTCTCGAGGGCGCCCATCGCCGGGATGGCGAGCCGCGCGGCGCAGGATGCCCCGGGCGGGTGAGCCTTTCGTTTCGTGTCCCTCACATGGACACTCCGGGCTCGAGGCCGGATTCCGCGCCTCCGAGGCGGAAATCGACCAGGAGCCCGTCGATTGTTCGCAAGTACGCGGATCCTGGTCGACGCGGGGCGGCGCACGAAGGACGGGAAGAGAGGGATGAGGCTCATCACGGGCTTCATGAGCCTCATGAAGTGCCTCATGAAGGACATCAGGGGTTCGATGAGCCTCATGACGGGTGTCATGAGGGACATCACGGGCGTGACGAGGCTCGTGACGGGCGTCACGAGGGACGTCCCGGGCGTGACGAGGCTAGTGACGGGCGTGACGAGGGACATGAGGGGCCCGATGAGGCTCATGACGGTCGTCATGAGGGACGTCACGGGCCTGACGCCCGACGTCCGCCGACTCGTGGGCTAGTTCGTGATGGACAGCTCCGTCGCCGCCGGCACCTGGGCGCACAGGATGCTCCCCGTCGCGGGGATGAGCGTCATCGTGCCCAGGTACTGCTCGAAGGCGTCCGAATCCGGGGGGACGATGGTCATCGTCCCGTTCGCCTGCGAGCCCGCCCCCACGGTGCTGTTCATGGGCAGGTTCTGGGTGAACGTCGTCGCCGTCGCCGGAGGCGTGGGGGTGATCTGCAGCGTGAACGTGGCCGAGAGGTTGCCCGTGTTGCCCACGTCGAAGGTCTCGAAGACCGCCATGTTGTTGCTGGTGGCCGTGATGGTCTGCGGCATCGTGAGGATGGCCCCCTGCGCCGTCTCGTGGAGCGTCACCGTGTGCGGCGAGTCCATCGGGCTCGTCGTGTTGATGGTGAGCGTGTCCGAGAAGGCGTTCGTGGACGTCGACGCCGGGCTGGTGATCTTGTTCGGGACGACGCGGATGGTGGCCGACGCCGCCGCGCCGAGGTTGATCGCGACGTTCGGCGTGATGGGATTCCCGGTGTTGTCTTGCAGCGTGTAGAACGTGTTGTTGCCCAGGCCGAAGGAGGGCGTGTACGTCGTGGCCGCGCCCGTGTTCTTGATGACGATGGTCTGGAAGGGATTGCCCGTCGCCGCACCGCACGGGGCAAAGCCGAACTCGAGGTCCACCGGCAGCACCGAGACGCCCGTCGTCCCGCTCCCCTGGAGCGGGATGTTCGTCGGGGGAGCGGCGCAGAGCGGCGGGGTCGTCGCGGGCGTCACCGTGATGGTGTCGGGGTAGGGCTGGACGGCCGTGGGCGAGAAGCTCACGACGGGGGTCACGCCCACGCTCGGCGCGATGGCGAACGTGGCCGCGCCGCCGTCGGCGGTCCCGACGGCGTAGTACTGGCTGCCGACCGCGAAGGAGACGCTCGTCGCCGCGTTGCCCGTGTTGGTGACGCTGAACTGCGTCGACGCCGTCTGCCCGATGGGCACGGGCGGGAAGTTGAGCGTCGAGCCGAACTGCGACGACGCGAGGACCGCGCCGTACGCCGTCATGTGAAGCTGCACGATGTGCCCCGGATCGCCGGCCGCCGTGGTGCTGATGCTGAGGGTGCCCTCGTAGAGGTCCTGCGTGACCGCCGAGATCTGCGGGATGGGGTTGGGGTTGACGGTGATGGTCTGCGCCTCCAGCGCCGGGATCATCCCGGTCGGCGGCGTGACGGCGTAGAAGCTCCCACCGCTCGTCAGCATCGTCGTGAACATGATGGGCGCGCACGTGTTGTTGTCGATGCTGAGCGTCTGCGGCTGGGCCTGCGTCCCGCAGCTCACCAGGCCTCCGTCGCCGAACGAGACGGACGCCGACGTGACCGACGCGCCGCCCTCGCCGACGGGCATGCAGCCCGCCTCGGGCGTGGGCTCCGGCGTGGGCTCGGGCGTGGGCTCCGGCGTCGGCTCGGGCGCGGCTTCCTTCGGGGGCGGCAGGGCGTCCTTCTGCGTGCCGAGCT
>Ga0209415_10015250_pt1 | contig 12476 bp, 11 predicted proteins | sample PeaSoiSIISIP2007_FD_187696 | JGI IMG/M metagenome (GOLD analysis project Ga0209415, IMG submission 187696) | Peat soil microbial communities from Weissenstadt, Germany - SII-SIP-2007 (SPAdes) (version 2) | ecosystem: Environmental > Terrestrial > Soil > Wetlands > Peat | place: Germany... | reverse complement strand
CTGGGAAATGGGCGCGGCGGGTGGCGTCGATTGCCCGAAGGCGGCCACCGCGCAAGCCAACAGCGCCAAGGCCCCGGCAGCCGGCATCTGAGCTGGTGATTGCATGACGAATCGCAAACTATTGTTGCATAGAAGTGCCGGAATCGACGAAAGCGCGCTCGCAGGCTCCAGAGGCGCCGTGGCAAGCTGATCCTTTAGCGCTGCCGGGCAACGACACAAAACGAGTGACACCTTCAGACCCTCCGGGGCGTAGTGAGGGAAGACGAAGACGCGCGAGGATCGGACTCTACCCCCGACAGGGCATAATCTGGCCAGACGAGTGGGTAACCCGACGCGCGGCTAATCTTCGGTTGGAATGCACCGCTGACTAGGCGCCGCCGAAGCGTGTGAGAGACACCCCCGGGATCGCCGCCTCTCGCGAGAGCAATTGCGGGCATCAGAGCTTGGCAGGATGTAGCACGTGGATGCCGGCATAGCGGGCAAAGTCGCCGGCGTTGAACGTGAGAATGTGAGTGATATGATTCACGGTCATCGCTGCGACGAGCCGTGCATCGTGGGACTTTTTCCCCGACACGCCGTGTGTCACGACGAGTCGTCGCCATTCCGGATAGACATCGTCAGTGTCAGGCAGTCGAAAAACGGAACTTTCGACGCGGGCAACAACCCTGTCGGCTTGAGCAGGGGTGAGCCCGAATCCGTTATCCTCGACCGGCCTCGTGCAAACAGCCCAGAGCTCGATGAGGTTCTGCGAGGCAACGCAGATCCGGTTTCCTTCTTGGCTGAACCCTCGTTATCGCATCGCGGGCCAGGCGGTGTTGAGGACTTGTGCGATGAAGCCGCCTAAGGATGACGTTTGTATCGGCGAGGACGTCCACTATAGATTCCAGTTATAGATTCCAGTCATCCTCGCGGATGTAGATGCTCTCTCGTCCCATCGCCTCATCTGAGAGCGGCGGAATGCCTTCCGGGATCAGGTCCGCGGCTTCTTCGAGCCCTCCATCGACCTCCTCAGCGGTGAGACACTTCGGGCTCCGCTGGGGTCGCTGGGGTAGAGCCTGGTAGAGGTAAGCTTTTACCAATTCGCCCACGGACACACCCAAGGCTCTGGCTTCGGCGAGGAAGCGGGCTTCGAGGTCCGGAGGGAGTTCAAGCGTGATGGTCATCGATTCGGCCCTCCCGTCGAGATCCTTACACCTTGATTCTACGCCGGGCGCTGGTTCCTGTCGCGGCGGTTGATCCCCCGGAATTCTCCTTACTGGCGGCCAAGCGCATCGTTTCTTGACGGCTCGTCAAACCGCCGTTGGTAAGTTATTCTGGAAGCGATGGAAGTACATTTCACCCGTGAGCAGGAAGCGCAGCTTTCCCAGATTGCCACCACGGCGGGCACCGACGCCGAGCAACTCGTGAAGAATGCTGCTTTGCGTTTGCTTGAGGACGACGCTCGTTTTCGGGCCGCCGTGCGCGTAGGCATTGAGCAGGCCGACCGGGGCGAGTTCATCGAAGAAGAAGAAATGGATGCGCTCGTCGATGGGATGCTGCGCCCGTAAATGCGTATCCGCTGGACGCCCGCCGCAGGCGCCGATTTGAGGAACATCAGGGACTATCTGAAAGAGCATCACCCTCACTTCACGCAGCCCACTGTGCAGAGGCTGTATGACACCGTTCGTTCGCTCAAACAATGGCCCCATCGCGGCCGCCCGGGGCGGCACGAAGGAACCCGCGAACTGGTTTTGGCGTCCCTGCCCTAGATCCTGGTGTACCGCGTGAAGGACCAGAGCTTCGAGGTGCTGCGCATCTATCACGCGGCAAGCGGGCGGCCGCGTTTCGGACATGCAAGGCGCGCCGCACAGCTTCACCGCCTCCGAGCACCTGCTGGCCGATAACGGCTCGCTGCACGAGCCGGTGCTGGAGATTTTTGGCGAAATCTTCCGCGGCCAATTCCGCGTGGCCATGCCGACAATCGCATAGCGACACCGCGGCGCATGAATACACGTCTCGACCCCTTCTCCCTGCCCTCTATCAACCTCCTCGGCGGTGAGGTGCTTCGGACTGCGTCCGACCACGATTCGCCATTTATAGCGAGCCGGGATTATAGTGAGCCACGATACATGCCGTCCGCCTGCTGGGAAACGAAAACCTCGACAAACCCACAACCCGGTATATATACTCGATCCATTCTGGGTAGCTGAGGTATCCCTGGCGTACGGTTTGTTGCGGTTGTCCCGATCGGAGATCGGGACTTTTTGAAGTTCTTTTCCTTGTGGCGCCCGTCCGGGCGGCGTTTCTATGGCGCTGGAGGAAGTGGCAGGCCACGCGCTGATTCCATTACAGGAGGAGAACGCCGGTAAAACAAGAGCATGGAGGGTTGCATGCCTCGGCGCCGCTCTCCCGGATCCACCTGATAAGGAGGGTATTCATTTTGCCAACGTTAGAAACCGGTGTACTGGTCGGGCACGACCTCGTCCCCGGCATCCACCACCGCCATCAGCACATTGAGAATCCCCGAAAGCCCGCCCGCCGAGATGATGACGTTACGCGAGCCGGTATAGGCAATCCCGGAAATCCGCGCCACATGCGCCGCCACCACGTCTCGCAGGCGGGCTTGCCCAAGGAACGGCAGGTAGCTGTTGTTCCGGTCGTCTTCAATCGCCAGGCGCGTCTGTTCTAATGCCGCGTCCGGAGGCCGCAAATCTGTGTCCAGATTCTCCAGTCTCAGGATGTCCCCGCCGCCCGCCCGGTCCGCCAGGTCGCCGGCCTTGTCGACACCGATACCCGCCATGTTTCGCAGTCGTGAAGGTTTCGAGTCGCGCGCCATACTCCACGAGCTTAGTACACGCTTGATCACTTCCGCTTCCTCCGCGATCTCAGGTCTTGACTTCTCTCTTGATTCTTCTCCGCCTCTTCCTGCGGAGCACGCGGATCAGACACCGCCCGGCGCTATTGACTTGTCCCGCGCCACCTGCTTAACTACAGTTAAGTTCCATGGCCACTACCGGACAACTGGGGCAGAACTCCCGCTCGCTGGCCGAAGTCCACTCCAGCGTCGGAACCTCCCAGGTGTCGTTCTGGCGGCGCCTGTTCGCCTTTGCCGGACCTGCCTACCTCGTCAGCGTCGGCTACATGGACCCCGGCAACTGGGCCACCGACCTGGAAGGCGGCGCCCGCTTCGGCTACCGGCTGCTCTGGGTCCTGGTAATGTCCAATGCCATGGCCATCCTTCTCCAGACCTTGAGCGCTCGCTTGGGAATCGTGTCCGGCCGCGACCTGGCGCAGGCCTGCCGCGAATACTATCCCCGTCGCATGTCCCTGGCGTTGTGGGGCCTGTGCGAGATCGCCATCGCCGCCTGCGATCTGGCCGAGGTTCTGGGTGCGGCCATCGCGCTCAACCTCCTGTTCCACATTCCCCTGCTTGCCGGCGTCCTCATCACCGCGGCCGATACCCTGCTCGTGCTCTGGTTCCAAAGCTTCGGCATCCGCACCATCGAGGCATTCATCCTGGCCCTCATCTCGGTCATGGCGGGCTGCTTCTGCATCGAAGTCTTCTGGGCCAAGCCGTCGGTTGCCGAGATGGTGAGCGGCCTCCTCCCGCGCATCAATCGGGACAGCCTCTACCTGGCGGTTACCATGCTCGGGGCCACCGTCATGCCGCACAACATGTACCTGCACTCCGCCCTGGTGCAGACCCGCAACATCGGCCACACCGAGTCGGCCAAGCGCACTGCCTGCCGGTACAACCTGGTGGATTGCGTGGTGGCCATGAACGGCGCCCTGCTGGTCAACGCCGCCATCCTGGTGCTGGCGGCGGCCGTCTTCTTCAAGCACGGGATCATCGTGACCGAAATCCAGCAGGCCCACGTGCTGCTGGTGCCGCTGCTGGGAACCAGCCTGGCGGGTGTCTTTTTCGCCGTGGCGCTGCTTTGTTCAGGGCAGTCGTCTACGCTCACGGGAACCCTTGCCGGTCAAATAGTTATGGAGGGTTTCCTGAACTTTCGCATGAGGCCATGGCTGCGCCGCCTGATTACCCGCTCCCTGGCCATCATTCCGGCCGCCCTGACCATCTACTTCGCCGGCGATAACTCCACCTTCGGGCTCCTCCTCCTCAGCCAGGCGATCCTCAGCATGCAGCTTCCGTTCGCCATCATCCCCCTGGTTCACTTCACCAGCGATCGCGCGCGAATGGGCTCGTTTGCCAATTCCGTTTGGGTTCGTTTGCTCTCCTGGACTACCGCAGCCATCATCATCGGCCTGAACGCCTGGCTGGCGGTGCAGGCTATCGGAGAATGGCTGGACGCTGCCGGGCGGTGGCGAACCGTGGTGTGGCTGGTCGCCGTCCCCAGCGCCGCGGCCCTTTCGCTGTTGCTGCTCTGGATCGCGTTTGAGCCGCTAGTCTCCCGCCGCACCCGCCGCTTCCTCGGCGCCCCCGTCAGTCTGCCGGAAACCGCGGGCGCCGCCGAGGAAGCACCGCCGGTCTACCACCGCATCCTGGTGCCGCTCGACCATACGGTCCTGGACCGCCTGGCCGTCAGCCACGCCGCAGCCATGGCGCATCTTCACGGCGCCAAAATCTATCTGCTGCACGTGGAGGAAGGGGTGACCAGCATGGTGTATGGCCCGGAGTCCTCGACGGCCGAGGTGGAGGCCGGCGAACAGTACCTCGACCGCATTGCTAAATCTCTTCGCGATCAAGGCATTATCGTGGAAACTTCAATCTCTCATTCACCTTTCCCCCGGAAGGAGATCGTGCGCTATGCGCACGAGGTCCGGCCCGACCTGGTGATCATGGGAGCGCACGGCCACGGCGGTCTCAAAGACCTGATTTTCGGAAACACCATCAACCCCGTGCGGCACAATCTGGACGTTCCCATGCTCATCGTCAGACCGGGAAAAACCTGATATTTGGGACAGGGTGTCTCAACCCCGTGTCGGAGCAACACACAGGGCGTCAAAGTACGCGGATAACCGATTTATTATCAGCGAGTTCAGTTGGAATGAGAACTGCTGTTTTCAACCCCGTGAAGCGCTTCGTTCTGCTTGCGCTAGTGTCGACCTTCTGGATCGGGCCGCTCCAGTGCGCCACTCTGGAGCGGCTCTCGCTCGACGACATGATCGCCAAATCGATGTCTATCGTCCGGGGCAAGGTCACCACTTCGTACGCGGCCTTTTCGGGTCCCGTCGTCTACACCCACTACACCATCCAGGTGTCCGAGCGCTTCAAGGGCGCTGCGGGGAACTCCGTGGAAGTCGTGGTTCCCGGCGGCGTGGTCAATGGCCGGCGGCAGTCTTTTGCGGGCGCTCCCTGGTTCAACCAAGGCGATGAATTCGTCTTCTTTCTGTGGACCAGCAAAGCGGGGCTGACCCAGGTCATCGGATTGACCCAGGGTCTGTTTTCGGTGGCGGCGGATGGCACCGCGGATCCCGTGGCGACCCGCTCCGCGACCCGCGAGCTAATGCTCGAGTCCGGCACCGGCCGCCCGGTAAAGGACCAGACGCTAAGTATGCACTTGAGCGAACTGCGGTCGCGCATTTCGAGCACGCTGGCAACTGCCAATCAGAGCGTGGCCAAATGAGCAAGACCCCCTGGAGCACCGGCCGGGCTTTGTCAATCGTCGTGGCCGTGTTCCTGTTGGTTGCCCCTTCGCAGGCTTACTATCAATACATTCATTACGCCGGACGAGCCGCTCCGTTCACCCCCATTTACGAAAAATACGATCTCTACAGTAACGGCCCAACCATGGTGCCCAACAAGACCGTGGCGTTCTTCGTGAGCGATCAGACTCCCACGGTCTACGGCCCCAATGACAGTATGGGTTCGATCCTGAGCCAGGTGAAGCAGGCCATCGCGCAATGGAACGCGGTGAACAGTTCAGATCTGCGTGTGGTGTTCGGCGGTATGGAGAGCGCGAACCAGCAAATCTCCAACACGCCTGGCGGCGACGTGATTTTCACCGATTTGCCTCCGGGGTTGTTGGGACTGGGCGGCACCACTCCATCCACGGTCCAGGTGAACGGGTTCCTGCCAATCCTGCATTCCACCGTGATGTTGAATGTCGATGCCAGCCAGCCACCCGGACCGAGCTACCTGGAATCGTACTTCACGACCGCGGTTCACGAAATCGGGCACGCACTGGGACTGCAGCACACCTGGACAGGAAGCGCGATGTCCCAGGCAGTAGTCCGAAATACCACTCGTACACAGCCTTTGGACGCGGACGACCTTGCCGGGCTTTCCGTTCTCTATGGAAAGTCCGGCTGGGGCGCCAGCTATGGCTCCATTACCGGCAGAATCACGTTCACCAACGGTCAGCCGGTGGCCATGGCTTCGGTGGTAGCAATCCCCCCGACTGGATCGGCCGTCAGCGCCTTGACCGACCCCAACGGCACGTACCGCATCGATGGCTTGCCGGCCAACCTCGGTTACCTGGTCTACGTTCACCCGCTTCCACCGGATGCCATCGGAGGCGGTGAGGGCATCCGGCTGCCGGTCGACCTGAACGGGGCGCTCTTCAACCCTTCCAGCGGCGCCTTTCAGACGGTCTTTTTTCCGGGAACGCTCGATCCGCAACAGGCTGGGGTCGTCAACGTCGCCCCCGGCTCGATCTCGAACAACTTGAATATTCAAGTCCAGGCGCGCGCGGCCACGACCACTTATAATGTCGAGACCTTCTCGAAGCTCGACCCCGCCAGCCGCGGGTATATCTACTCGGGTGGCATGACGGTCACCCCGGCCTTCATGAGCACCGCTTCGAATCAGTTTGGGCTGCTCATCCTGCAGCCGCCCGCGAACATTCCGCTTCCGCAATCGGCCGTCATCCTGGGAGGCATTGGCGCTTCCGCCACACCGCCCGCGTTCTTCAATTTCCTCGCCGGCAATCCGGCTGCGGTGTATGCCTATTTCATGTCGACCCTCGGCGCGGGAGTCGGCCGGCGGCACCTGGTCCTGAATTTCGGCAACGACATCTACGTGCTGCCCGGAGCCGTCAACCTCGTGCAAAAAGGCCCGCCCCTGACCGCCTCGTCTACGCCCAACGCCGATGGCTCGGTCACCGTAACCGGCGCCGGTTTCGCATCCGACAGCAGCATCTATTTCGACGGGCTGAAAGCCACGACCACCCCCACCGGAGCGTTCAGCGGCACGGACTCCCAGGGTTCCATCACGGTGGCGCCGCCGCAAGGAGCCAGCGGCCAGACCTCTACCATTACCCTTTTCAACTCCGACGGTCAGAATTCCATGATCCTGCTTGGTCTGACCGATCAGGTCCCCGGCCAGCCCGCTACCGGGCAACCGCCGACCTACCAGTACCCCGTCACCGCCCCTCCACAGATCAACTCCATGACCGTTACGTCGCTGCCAGCCTCCTCTTCAGCGGCAGTCGACATTACAACCTCCAATACCAATCTCGTGGAGGGGCAGGTGACGGTGGGATTCGGATCGCATGATGTAACGGTTCGCCGCGTTTGGGTGCTCAGCCCGACCCACCTCGTCGCTAACGTGGAGGTAGCACCCAACGCGGTGCTGGAATCTTCGGAAGTCAGCCTGATGTCGGGCTTCCAGGTAATTACCCAGGCCAATGCGTTCCAGACGCTGCCGCCCAGGGCCGGCCTGCCATTCCTCGCTTTGCCGGTGATCAACGCCGACCCCACGCAAGCCACGGTCTACTCCGGAAGCGTTGCCAGCCTTTATGGCCTGAACCTGGCGGCCGGTGCGGTGCAACTTACGTTGAACGGCGTACTTGTGCAACTCCAGTTCGTCAGCCCGCAGCAGATCAACTTCTTCGTTCCTGCCGGTACTCCGGTCGGACCGGCTACCCTGGCGCTGAACAATGGTTCGGTGAGCGCCTTCCCGGTGATGGTCCAGATCGACAATCCGCCGCCGGCCATCGTGCAGGTGACCAATCAATCCAATGTGACGCTCACCGGGAATCCACCGTCCGGTTCGGCGGGCGTGAACGACCTCCTGAGCGTAGTGGTTTCGGGTCTTGACCCAACCGTGTTGAATAACCAGAGCCGCCTGCAAGTGACGGTCTCCGGCATAGCGATGCCGGTGGTCGGAATCACACCCGCGGCGAATGGCCAGTTCCAGATCCAGTTCGTCCTCGCGCAATCCTTCTTCGGCGCCCAGGTGCCGGTCGTGGTATGGGTGGACGGCTCCAGCGGCCAGCCTGCCAACATCATCGTCCGGTAAGACCTGCCAGGCGTTACACTGTACATCATGGATCGCGATCGCAGAGAGTTCCTCGTCTCGGCGCTGGCCGCTGCGCCCCTCTTCGTACCCCGTAGCGCATGGGGTGCCAACGACCGCTTGTCATACGGTCTGATCGGCGCCGGCGGACGCGGCCGGTATCTCCAGCAAAACTTCCAGAAGCTCGGCGCCCAGTGCGTGGCGGTGGCTGAAGTGTTCGAGCCCAATCTCCAGGCCGGCCTGAAGGCCGCGCCCGATGCCAAAAGCTACGTGGATTACCACGACCTGCTGGCGCAGCCCGGCCTCGACGCCGTGGTGGTCGCCTCGCCCGATCACCAGCACTGCCCCATGCTGCTGGCCGCGCTCGACGCCAAGAAGGATGTCTATCTCGAGAAGCCCATGTCGCACTCGCTCGAGGAGAGCCAGCGCATGATCCAGGCCGTGCGCAAAGCATCGCAGATCGTCCAGATCGGAATGCAGCGCCGCAGCGCGCCTTCGGTGATCAAAGCCAAAGAGATCGTGGACAGCGGCATCCTCGGCAAGATCACGCTGGTCAAGCCCATGTGGAACTGGAACGTCTCCAAGCCGCTCGACAACTCGCCGCTTCGCGGCAAACTGGATTGGAAGCGCTTCCTGGGAGCGGCGCCCGACCGCGACCTGGAGCCCATGCGCTTCCGCTACTGGCGCTACTTCTGGGATTACTCGGGCGGCAACATGACCGACCAAGGCACTCACCTCATGGACGTCGTGCAGTGGTTCAGCAACTCGTACCCCGTCCGCTCGGCCGTGTGCTACGGGCAGAAGGCCAAGAATACCGGCTCGGAAGTTCCCGACGTCTTCTGCGCGGTCTTCGAATACGAAAAGCTCATGGCCACCTGGATTTTGAACTACTGCAATTCTTACGAGAACGACTGGTCCATCCAGTTCCAGGGCGACGAGGGCACCATGATTCTCAACAACGAGGGCTTCCGCATCTGGAAAGAGCCCGTGCCCAAGAATCCCGATCCGGTGCAGCAAATGGCCGCGCCCATCCCCATCGAGACGCACATCCAGAACTTCCTGGACTGCGTCCGTTCCCGTAAGGAGCCGAACGCGCCGGTGGAAGTCGGAGCCAGCGCGGTATCGGCGCCGCACCTGGCGAACGTGGCGTTCCACCAGGGGCGGCAGGTGACGCTCAGCTCGGTCAACCTGTAATCACAGAAATAGCTCGGCGGACACGTGAAAAACCTCGGCGAGCTTCTTGGCCTGGGCTTTGCTGATAGCTCGTTTCCCACTCAGAATCTCCGAGACCCGGCTCTTCGGCAGCACGGACCAAAGATCGCTGGGCTTCATTTGCCGCTGTTCCATGAGAAACGCGAGCATCGAATGCGGCTCGCCCTTCGGAATCGGATAGTGCTCCTCTTCGAAATCGTGGACCAGATCCACCAACAGTTCCAGAAGGGCGTCTTCCTCGGGCGTGAGATTATGTTCGCCCTTTTCCATGAGTTTCTCGACGATGGCCAGTGCCCGGTCGTTCTCCTCCTCCGTTCGGATTACGCGAGGAGCAGCCTGGGCAACAATCGACCATAGCGCTTCACATCGAAATGCACGGCGGTGCTCATCACACGCACTACTATAAGGTTACCAGATTGGTAACCTTTGCCGTTCCCCGGCTAGTGCCGCTCAGCGGGGCGGGCCACAGGGTAAGTTCGGTGCGCCACAGTCAGCACAGCCCAATCATAGAGCAGAGTAGCTGGGTCCGCAGATCCCTTGCTTGTTTATCTGCGTTTATCGGCGTTCATCCGTGGCCAAGTTCTCTGCTATTCCAGAACGTTGATATTCTTCGCCGCGCAAATCTCCTTCAGAACCTTGGGCCACACGCTGACCGTGACCTCGCCCAAGTGCGCCTTGCGCAGCAGCAGCATCATGGTGCGCGACTGCCCGATGCCGCCGCCGATCGAGAGCGGAATCTCGCCGTTCAGAATCGCCTGGTGGTACGGGAACTTGAGGAAGTCGAGCTGCCCCGTCAGCTCGAGCTGCTGCCGCAGCGTCTCGGCGTTCACCCGGATTCCCATGGACGTCAGCTCGTGCCGCCGCTTGGTCACTTGGTTCCACACCAGGATGTCGCCATTCAATCCGTGGACCGGCCGGCCGTCGATGGACGTCTGCTCCGTCACCCAGTCGTCGTAATCCGCCGCGCGCATCTCGTGGGGATAGCCGTCCTTGAGGGTCCATCCGATCCCGATGATGAAGACCGCCGGGCATTCCCGCAGGATGGCCGTCTCCCGTTGTTTCCGGGGCAGGTCGGGGTACATGTCCAGGATGTCCTCGGCGTGCAGGAAGGTAAGCCGCTTCGGTAGGTTGGGGTAGCGGCCGTCCTTGAGCTTCGGAAAGAAATACTGGATATACTCCTCGGCGTCCACCAGGACCTTCCAGATGCTGTTCACGGTCTGCTTCAGAAACTCGAGGTTGCGCTCGCCGGGAGCGATCGCCTTCTCCCAATCCCACTGGTCCACATAGGCGCTGTGATCGTGATCCAGGAAGTAGTCCTTGCGCACGGCCCGCATGTCGGTGCACAAGCCCTCCCCCGTTTCCATTCCGAACCGCTTCAGCGCCACGCGCTTCCATTTGGTGGCCGCCTGCACGATCTGCGCGTCCAACGGATGCAGGTCGCGGTCGTTCGAGATGTGAAACTGAATCGGGGTGCGTGAGCCATCGCGGTCCAGGTAGTCGTTCACGCCGCTCTCCACATCCACGATGAGCGGAACCGTGACCATCATGAGGTTGAGCGCCTGGCACAGATGCTCCTCAATGAAATTCTTGGCCGCGAAGATAGCTTTCTGGGTTTCCTTGGGGGGCAGCAGGGAACGGTAATCCTGTGGCAGGATCTTCTCCAGTTGCTCGTAATCGCCGATGCCGGGACCAGCGAGGTCCGCCTTCTTGTCAAACATGAGTTTCACCTCTGGATATACTATAACAGCACGTCCGGGTGGTGGAAATGGCCATGTTCATTCAGGGCGCAAAAAAAGGGGCCGGTTTCCCGGCCCCCGGGGAGGTAGATCTTACCCGATTTAGAAGGTGAATCGGACCTGGAACCGCATGGTGCGCGGATTCTGCCACGCTTGCGGTTGGCCGTAGAGAGTGCTCAACGTGCTCTTCTGCGAATTCGCCAGCGCGACGTAATCGTAGCCCTTGCTATTCAGCACGCCGTAGTCGAAGCCGGCCTGGGCAGCCTCGGTAGGCGTGCAGTTGGTGCCAGCCGAGCCGCAGGGGGCCGGATCGAGGCTCCCGGTGCGGATCAGGTTCGAGTTGACGATGGTCACGTGGTGCTGGTTGAAGCAGTTGAAGCAATCGGCGCCGACGCGCGCCACCAGCTTTTCATTGCTCTTGCTGACGTGGAAGTCCTGATAGGCGCTGATGTCGGACTGGCTGAAGTGGGGCGTGCGTGCGGCGCTCACGGAGCCGGCGACCCAGTTGCCAGTGGTGGAGTCTCGGGTCATGTTGACGAACTCGCCGCGTCCTTCGACAAACACCGGAGCGCCCCACACGCTGATGTAGCTGCTGAGCGGTGTGCCCGAGTAGACCTGCTGGAAGAGACCGAGTACGGTGTTGAGCTTCCACCACTTCAGGTTATAGTAGACGTTCGCCTTGAAGGCGTTCGGGCGGTCGGTGGCCAGCGGCCCGTTGATCACCTTGCCGTGCGCATCGAACTGCATGAACGGCTCGTCGAACGCACGGTCGGTGTTGGCGCCGTTGCGGCCGATCGAGTCGCTGATGTCGGTAGAGGTCAGGCCGTCATAGTTGCCGTACAGCCGGCTGTACGTGTAGGAGAACGCGCCGAACCATTGGTGGCTGAACCTCTTGGTGAGGCGGAACTCGATACCGTCGTAATCGCGGACGGCTTTCGGGTTTGGCGGGCAGCCGTTGCAGTTGGGCACGGTCGCGTTCACTCCAAACCCGGGATTCGTGATGTAGTAAACCTCGCCGTTCTGCGTAATGGTGCCGGCATCTTCGATGGTCCGGTCGAGGCGCGTGCGCGTGTAAATAGGCTCGAATAGCATGTCGCGCCTAATCTCCCAAGCGGCGCCGAATGTCATGACGTGCTGCTTCATCGGCTTCAGATTCGGATCGACCAGGCCGGTCGGTCCCAGAGAACCAATTTGGTTCGGGTCGTTGGCCGGCTCCCGGTAGTCATAGTTCTCGATGAACCGCATCGCCGGGAAACTGCCGTTCGCGGGTGTGGCGCCGCTGCCGACCGGGCAGTAGTGGCCCTGCGCATCGCGCTGCGGGACGATCAAGTTGTAGTTCGGGTCATCCA
>Ga0209415_10015249_pt1 | contig 12477 bp, 8 predicted proteins | sample PeaSoiSIISIP2007_FD_187696 | JGI IMG/M metagenome (GOLD analysis project Ga0209415, IMG submission 187696) | Peat soil microbial communities from Weissenstadt, Germany - SII-SIP-2007 (SPAdes) (version 2) | ecosystem: Environmental > Terrestrial > Soil > Wetlands > Peat | place: Germany... | reverse complement strand
GCGCTTGATCGGCTGTTGTCCCTGCTGCGGAACGAAATTCCCGCCGAAAATCCTTGATTCCACATAACAGAGTAATATTAGTCCCCATAGTTCCGGCAGGAATACGCATCATCACCGGCGAGAAAACCGTGACCGTGCGGTTGGTGTAGTAGCGGGCGCCGAGAACCATGTAGCTCGGTCCACTGCCGGGATTCAGCACCTGTGCGAAGCAGGAAACCCACTGCCAGTCGTTGTGCAGAAAGGGCAGATTGAGTTGGACGTAATTCAGGGCCGTGTCAAAGGCCATCGTCCCATCGAGGGACGACAGGAAGAGCGCGCCGGCATCGCCATAAAGCTGATTGGTCCCGCTGAGTTTGACCCAAGCGCCAAAGACGTAGAAATCGCCCGCACTCAATCCGGCGTAAGGCACGGTCGCCAGCCGGATCGACAGCGCACCGGCACCGACCGTGGTCGAGGCAAAGGCGTTGGTTGCCCCGGCCGGGTCGGGGGCGTTAGTGCAAGAGGCGGGCAAGCCAACTGGAACCTGGTTCGTCACCACGACCGCCGCGGGGGAGAAGTTCCGCCTGAAAGCATCGGTCATCCCCCAGAACCTGTTTTGGGCGATTCCGGCCTGATGCTGGACCGATGGCTGATTGATCGGCACGCCGCTGAAACCAATATTATTGTTGAGGATCGTCGCCGGACCGTTGACCAGCAGCGTGTCGGTGAAAACCGTGTCGGACGGGCTGCCGACAAACCCGTTAGGCGTGTCAACCTGCACCAAGGCCAGGCCAGGGTAAAAATAGCCGTCCCACATGACGCAGTTGCGAATGGTCATGGGCGCAAGGTAGTAGCTCAAGCCGATGATCCAGGCCATCGGGGGGCAAGCCGCGTAGTTGCCGCATTCGAGGATGTCATTGTCGAGTTGGAAGCCTCCGTCGCCGCTCTCCGGGACAAAATACCGTATGCCTCCGCCAAAGAAGCTCGAATCCACAATCTTGAAGCCGCCGGCACCGTAGAGCGCGTTGGGGATGATGTTGCAGAGCACAGTGGCGTGCCGGTTGTTGGTAATTATCAGACTGCCATCGGCAGTCGTGTAACTGCCCAGGTTGCAGTTTTGGAAGTGGGTCTGCTGCCCCGACTCCATCCAGACCGTAGGCCCGGAAACCCGGTCATCCGTTGCCCCGCTGTTGCAGCCGAGGGTGCAGTTCAGGAACCAATACTGCGAGCAGAAAGTAGCGCCGGCCATCGTTGAATCAGGTCCGATGCGCAACGGATGCGGACAATTTGCGATGAGCACGTTCTCAAAGGCGATCCCCAGGCTGCAATCGCTGAACCATAGCGCCGGGGCGCTCATGTTCGTCAACCACGGTCCACCACCCCCGGCCAGCAGGTTGGCGATCGCCGGAAAGCCCCATTGCGAGGACTGAGTTCCCCCGTGGCCAACCCACCGCGTCATGCCCTTGCGCGCCCGCCAGCCGTTCGCGCCAATAGGTCTGCCCGTCCCAGGAAAGCCCGTCTGGCCCCAGTTCGGGTCGTTAGGACCCATCAGCCATAATCCCTGGCCGGAGTTGCTTCCCACCCAAGAGCCGTCCGCAAAGTGAATCGTGCCGCCATTTGTCGAAAGCGCGTCATAAGCGCCCAAAAGCGTGGCCTTGGCGCAAGACCAGTTTAGGCCGCTGTTCGCATCACTCCCGTTGGTCGTATTGACGTAGATTTCGTTCGGGATTGACAGCGCCGCGACATTCGTCAGGGCCAACGCGTTGTTGGTCGCGAGCGATTGGAGCGTGGCGGGCAGGCTCGAGGCGCTGATGGTGCCGGAAGCGGCCATGGAGAGCTTGGGTGTGCCGCCATTGGTGCTCGAGAAATAGGCGAGGTCGGTCCCGGCAGAGTCGCGGATCACCACCACGTTGTTGGTGCCGGCCATCAGGACGGTGTCGCCGCCGAGGTCGTTCAGCGAGGAGGGGCCCCAGTCATCGAGGCCGACTGCGCCGAAGAAGAAACCGGGGGCGGGAAACGGGGCCCAGGCGGGGAAGACGCGGAAGCCTTCGTTGGTGGACACGGCCAAGGAACCGCCGTTGCCGATCCAGGTGCCGGCGAATTGGTCCTGGGCGTTGGTGAACGAGAGATTGAGGGTGACGCCGGCCAGGGAGTTGGTCCAGAAGAAGATGTTTTGGCTTTCAACGCCGAGTTTGGGGATGGCGGCGGCGTTCTGGAGGTTGGTGGTGGCGGGAACGGTAATGGTCCAGGCCCGGCCGACGCCCTGGATGACGACGCGGTAATCGCCCGGCATGAGGTTGGTGGCGGCAATGCCGGCGACGGGTTGCAAAGTGATGCCGGCGCTGCCGGCAGCATAGAGGTTCTGGGAATCCGAGATGAGGGAGTCGAGCGGGGTGACGGTGATGGGGTTGTTCAGGACCTGGCCGGTGAAGTTGTAGGTGCTGAACAAAACCGGGGTTTGGGCGTCCGCTGACCACAGACCACAGACTACAGACCACAAGACCACAGACTACAGACCACAAGACCACAGACCACAAGACCACAAGACCACAGACCACCCGGCCATGCGGTCCCGTGGTCCGTGGTCCTGCGGTCCGTGGTCCTGCGGTCCGTGGTCTGGTGGTCCGTGGTCCTGTGGTCCTGTGGTCCGTTGGTTTTGTGTTCATGCTTGGTCCTTCGTCTTTCAGATTTCGTTCTTCACACTTCAGAATTGGCCGGCTACGCGGGCACGGCGCCTTGCACGCGGTAGCGGAACTTGGTGCTGAGGCCGGTCTGCTCGATACAAGCCACCTCGACGATGACCGCGCTCGAGAAGGTGGCGACGGCGGTGCCGTCAGGGTCGTTGACGGCCAGGGAGCAATTGAGCGGCACGCCGGCGGCATGGCCCCAGACAAAGGCGTCTGCCGTGGGTTGGTCGGCATGAATCCTGGCAACGGTCCAGGAGAAACTCGTTTGCCGATTCCCGAGCCCGATGGCGAACACGCGGGCCTCGAGCACGAGTTGCTCGATTTGGACCTGACGCTTCTCGACCGGGATGGGAGGCGGGTCGATGATGTAAGCGCCCGCGGCGTCGTCACCGAGGGTGACGGCCGTGGCAGTCGGGATTGGGGTAGCCACGATCTGCATGGATTGGTGGATTGGTGGATTGATGGATTAATGGATCACGGCATCGCGGGGGATTTGGCTGGCGCGGGCTTTGGGGCCGGCGGCGGGGGAGCCGGCTGGGAAGCCTGCGCCGCGGGCTTGGCCTGGCCGCGGGCGATTAACATGCGGGCGAGGTGGTCGGGGAGATCGGCGGTGGCGCCGGCGGGGATGATCTGGCCGGCGTGAGGGAGGGGGAATTTGGCGGTGATGTTCATGGGAGTTTGAACCGCTAATCTGCGCTTATCTGCGCTAATGGAGAGGAGCGCGGGCGGCGGTTTCTGGTTTTTTTATTAGCGTTGATTAGCGTTGATTAGCGGTTGCTTTTTCGGGTTAGGCGCTGAAGACGAGGAGGGGTTGCGGGTTGCCGGAGGTGAAGGTCATGGTGGTGACAAAGCCCATTTCGCCGGTGCCGAGCTGGGTGCCGCCGAACTCGAAGCCCGCTCCGACCGCGTCGGCGTTTTTGAGGGTGATGGTCTTGCTGTTCGGGCCGCTCAGCACGAGGTCGGCGCCGGTGGTGCCGTCGGCGAACTGCTGGCCGAGGAGCCGGCCGTCGTTGATGGCGATGGCGGCGTCGATCTGGGAGTGGCTTGGCCCGAAGGGACGGCACCTGGCCATAAAGGACACATTATCCAACTTAAAGGCCCGGACGAGCGTTTGGACTGGGAGCGGAGAGTACTTGGCGACCGTGGTGATGACCCATTCTTCTTCGGCCTCGACGGGCGAACTGCTGCCGTCGCCGCCAAAGCCGGCGACGGTGCCCCAGACGCCATACCAGGGGCCGCGCTGGAAATCCGAGCCGGACTGTTGGCCGCCTGGGTCGGTCGCGCCGGAGGGGGTGAGGGTGTAGAGGGAGCCGGAGCCGCCGAGGGTTGCGCCGGAGGCGATGATGGCGGCGAGCTCAACGGGGCCAAAGAGGGGCTGGTCGATGCCGAGGTGAAGGTCCGGATGCTTGGTGACCGCGGTTCGAGGGAAGGTGTAAAGGCGGCCATCGGGGGACCAGATCTTTGCCGGAAGGTCAGCCGCAGCATTCGGGTTATGCGGGCGCGTGCCGAGCGCCAGGGCGCCGGGGGTCGCGCCAACGGTCACCCCGAGATAAGCGGGGAACAAGAGGGAGAGCGCCGACCAATTGTCGAAGGGGGTGAGGCTAATGATGGCCTGGGCGTCGCCCTGCAGCCCCGTGACCCGGCCAAAAAAGCCGCTCACCACATCTACGGCCCGTTGTTTGACCTCGGCCTTGATCTCGCCATTCTCGCCCTGCGGCCAGAGCGCCTTGTTGTTCATCCAGACCTTGCCCGGTCCCGCGTATATCGTGCTCATATAGTAATTTGACTTTTCTTTTTGACCGCTAATCTTCGCTAATCTTCGCTAATCTTGTTTTATTATCCTTGATTATCCTTGATTATCCTTGATTATCCTTGATTATCCTTGATTATCCTTGATTATCGTTGAATAGCGGTTCTGGTTTCATTTTTTCAGAATTGTTGTTGGCTCACTGAGCTGCGAAACATCCCCGGCTTGTAGGCGGCGTGCCGCAACACCGAACCGGCCGGCGGGAACGGGCTGGTGTATTGGACGGCCCGGGGATTCGCCGGCCCCGGGAAGCTCCGGTCCCAGGTGTAAAAAATGTCCGCGCCCTCGGTGGCGCAGGAAAGGCTCACGCCGGATGGCAGGGCTTGCGCCGCGGTTTGGCTGACGCGGCCTACGGGTGTGGCCGCGGCCTGCATCTGGAGCTTGACGCGGTAGGCCACCAGTCCCTCGAAGCGCTGCGCATCCCAAATGGCATCGCGCAAGGTCCCCTGGCCGGCGACGCCGCGCAGGTCTTCCGTCCGCCAAAGCCCGCGGATGGCCTCGCGGACGGCGGACATTACGCCGGCGCCGCCAATCTCCCACTGGTGGGAGCTGTCCAGGATGAATCTCGAGACGGCCTCGGCGCTCATCTGGGTGCCGGTGTCCGGGCCGTAGTTGAGGTTGGGCTCCTCGAGCGCGACGCACGACAACACCAGGTTTCCCACCGGGCCCGAGACATTCGGGTGGAGGACCTCGAAGGCGGGCATCTCGACGAGGATGCCGCAGCCGGCCCGGCCGTTGCGCGGGGTTGTATAAATGGTGGACCAATCGAGCTCACTTTGGAGGCGCAGCTTGCGATACTGCACGACATTGATGGAGCGCAGTCCCGGTTCCGCCAGGAGCCCCTGGGTCAAATCCTCCTGCAACTCAACGAAATCATTCATAATCACTCGGGGATTTCCGGATTGGCCCAGGGCGGCGGGGTGCCTTCCGGGGCGGGCCATTGAGCCTCGGGGGTCGGCACCGGGTGGGTGCGGTTAAGCAGTTTGTTCTCACTGTTCCATTGGCCGCTCTTGGGACTGGGCAGCTTGGCCCGGCAAGAACGACCCGGCCTGGGTGGGGGCTCGATGGCGATTTTCTGCCGAGCAATCCGGTCGAATCTGGCCAGCCCCTCATCGTGGGCATCGCGCCGGTCTCGAGTTTGCAGGCGCTGCAACTGTGGGAAGGCGGTCAACCACCGCCAGCGCGTGATGGCGATAATATCCATATCCAGTTGATCGGGCGTCGTCCCTTCCTCCCCGAGCCGATACGCTCCGGCGCGAATGGCGCCGCGCGCGGCATTGACGACCCGCACCAGGATGAGGGGCAGTTGATCGGAGGCGCCCTCGAGGGCGTTCAGGGCCTGCTGCTCCTGGAGGGTAAGCTCCCCCAGCACGTCCTCCACGGTGACCGTTTTCCATGCCATAATCAGTTAGTGGTTGATAGTTGACTGCGCACTCGACACTCGGCACTCGGCACTCGACACTCGACACTCGGCACTCTGCACTCTGCACTCTGCACTCTGCACTCAAAAGACCCCGGCGACGCTCAACCGGCAGCCGCCGCCGGGGTCGGTTGGATTGCCCAGCGCTATTACGGGTAGCGAATCGGGATGATTTTCTTGCTGAGCGTTACGGCGAAGTTCGTCGCGAAGAAGTTCGTCGCGTTGACGTAGATTTGGCCGATGCCGAGCCAGTTGGCCCCACTCACGTAGGCCTGTGGCAGGTTGGTGGACCAGGTGACCGTCCCGAAGGTCGTGGTGACGGGAATGGTGATTTGGGACAGGGCTGGCACGGTGTTTGAGTAAGTCTCCCACGGCTGGACGATGATATTCGTGACGTTGGTCGTAAAGAGGTTCGTGCCTTGGCCCAAAGACGGCGGTCCGGAAGTGCCGCTGCGGATGAGCTGCAGCATGATGTTGTTCGTGGTGGGAGTGCCGCCGGCGACGTTCGTGCAGACGAACATTGAGCAGGTGAGCAACGCGAATTCGTTGTTAGCCACACTGACGGCGCCGCCGACGCCCTGGCCGAGGGTGTTGGTCCCGATGGAGTTGGTCGGATAGCCGGAGAGGATGGTGTTGGCGGTGGCGGATTGGGCGCTGAGCACGTTGGTCGTGTTGAAGGACTGAGCGGAGACGGAGCCCACGAATAACACGAATGACGCGAATAGGACGGCGAGGGCGCCGAGGACTGATTTCGTGGTGACTTTGGGGTTGGCGGGAGATGCTGGAGGAGGTCCGCCCTCACCCCGGCCCTCTCCCCCAGGAGAGGGAGGCGCGGAGGGTGGCTGTGGAGTGAGGGCTGTGGCGGCCTTGGTGGCAGCGGTGGCAACATCCGCGGCGATGTGGGCGGCGCAGTTCGAGGCGCAGGCTTTGAGCTGCGCTCGAAGGGCGACGGCGTAAGGGGTCTGGGGCACGGCGGCGAGGGCCGTGAGTGCCCGGTCGATCAAGGAAAGGACGGTTTTCATATTTGGTTTTTGAACCGCTAATCTGCGCTAATAAACGCTAATCCCGGTTCGGATTTCGGATTTCGGATTTCGGGTTTCGGAGCTATTGCGACGTGATGCAGAGGCCGCCGCGGTTGTCTCCGACGGCGGCGCCGAGCATGACCTGGATGCGCCACTCGGCGTAGCCGCCGGTGTGATTGACATACTGGACGAGCACCACCGAGATGCCGATGTCCGGGTCAGTCACGGTGGTGACCGAGCCATAGCTGGAGCCGGGCAGGGCCTGGGTGTAGTCGTTGCTGAGGCGCGTCTTGGCCACGACGGCGGCCTTGTGGAGGGCCATGCCCACGAGGTTAGGCGTCACGCCGGGGGCGGTGAGGTTCGGGGCCTCGATCGGCTCGAATCCGGCCAGCTTGGGCAACCGGTTCTCGGTCACGATTTCCGGCGATTGCTGTCCGGCGAAGAAGGTCACCAGGCTCGGGTCGGTGGCGAGCTGCTCGAAGTATTGGCTGGTCAAGAGACAGATGCGGTCGTTAATCGGCACTTCGTTGGGGTTGAAGATGGCCGCGATCTTGGTGAGGGTGGACCGGGCGAAGTCGCCCAGGCCGACCGCATAGTTGGCGTAGGCCGCCGGGATCTTGGCGCCGTTGGTGACGGCGTAGGCGTTGTAATTGGCCAGGGTGAAGAGCTTGTAGATCTTCTCGACGAAGTACTTGGCCAAGGCATAGGCCGCGGCCGGCGCCTGCTCATCGAACAATCGGCGCATGGTGCTGGCCAGGGTATTGGCATCGAAGACGATGGGGACGCCGATGTGCTCGTCGAGCGTGATGAGGACATCCCTGGTTTGGGCCGTGGAGACGGTGCTCCAGCCCAGGGGCCGGCCGGTGGCATCGAGGGCCGTGTTATAGCTCTGCACCGCCGGCGAGACGACGATGCGCGTGGCCTCGGTCTGCCTGAACTGCGCCGGGGTGTCGCTGAAATCGGTGAAGATTCGCGAGATCACCGGAAAGGCGAGTTTGAACAACTGGAGCGTCCGCTGGGCGACCAGCGTGCCGCTGAGCGTGCCGAGGTTCGCGTCGGACACATCCGCGGCGAGCAAGGGCAGGTCGCGGAACTCATTCCAGCGCGGCGCGATCTCGCGCGCATAGAGAGCCGCCATCTGCTTGGCGTGGTCGCCCTTCTGCTGGAAGCCGGCGAAGGACAGATCGCGAATGCCGGAGTTTTTGGCGGCGAGAGCGCCGTAGGCCTGGATGATGCGCGCGGTCCCCTCCTTGGCCTCGAGCCGAGTGGCGCCAGCGGTGGCTGTCGCCTCTCGGGTGAGGCTGCCGGCCGCCAGCGCGGGGTTGCCCGGCATCGCCTGCAAGGTGTCGAGCATCTCGGCCTGGTTGGCGCAAATCTGCACCCACTTGGCTTGGAGCGCCTCATCCTGGGCGGGGATCGCCCCACGCTTGACGGCGGCGGCGACGGCGTCCTGTGCGGCGCGCGCGCGCTGCACCTTGAGGGCCTCGTCCTGGCGCGCGTTTTCTTCCTCGAGCTCGGCGATGCGAATCCCCTGCTCGATATTCTTACGCTCGGCCAGTTTGGCCGTGAGTTGCGGTGCCGCATTGGCGTTGCCGGCCGCATTGGCGGCCCGCAATCCCTGGAGATCGGTGTCCAGCTTTTGGAGTTTGGCCGTCAAATCGGCCAGCTTTTCTTTCATGTTGTCCTTTGTTGTGTGGCCACCCGACAGGGCGTCCACTGGGTTGTCTGCATTGGCCGCGCCGGCGGCTGCCGGCGCGGAGATCGTTTCCGCCTGTTTCCCCCATAAGGGGGCGATGTCGTGAAAGGCGGGGTCGTTGACCAAGCTGCCGAAATTGAGTCCGGCATCCTCTTTGCAAATCACCTTGGCCGGGTCGCTGTGGGTGACGAAAAACACGGGCGAAAAGGCGCGGTAATTCCTGCCCTTGATGGCGTCGGCCCCCGCCTGGCTCAACTCGGCGCGGCAGTACACCCCCGGCGCCGGGGCGTCCCGCCACAGAAAGCCCAGGGGCCAGGCGCTCGCCGCCTCATCCTGGTGATCGAAATCGAAGAAGGCCCGCTGCCGCCCCCGCGCATTGACCGCGTGCAACTGCTCTTCGAGCGCCAGCGCGGCCGCGCGGTCCACCTCGACCGTTCGCTGGACCGGCTTGTCCCCCTGCATAAACCAGCAGGTGTGCGTGCCGGCGGGCATGACCATGAATTCGGCGACGCTGCCGGCGCGCATGTCTTGCGAGCCGTCCGGCGCAGCCACGGCGAGGCGGGCCAGGAGGGGAGGGGCGAGGGCCGAGTGTCGAGTGTCGAGTGGGGGCTCAGCGTTCCGGGCTTTGTTGGCGGCGATGGCGCCGCAGATCTTTTTGGCGCTCTCCTCGGAGTGGCCCTCGCAGTCTTTCATGTGCAGGACACAGCCGTCGAAGCCGCCTTTGAAGGTGCCGTCCGGGTTCAGGTGTTCGCATTTGTCGCTCATGGATATTGTCTTTCAGTTGAATTTGGTCTCATCAGGGCTTTTCCTTAGGATTAAGATTAGGATTAAGATTAGGATTAAGATTAAGATTAAGATTAGGATTAAGAGGGGGAGCGGAGGGGGGCGATGGGAGTTGCTCCGCGGCCTTCTCGCCTCCGCCTGCACCCGGCTCCGCGGGCGACGTTGCGTTCTGGACTGTGGACTGTGGACCGTGGACTGTGGACTCCTTCTCTCCCCCAACCGTTTCCTCACCGGGCTGCGGCAGAGGGATCCCGTGGCGTCGATAGAACCAGGCCCTGGGCATGGCCACGCCGGCCGCCAGCAGGGTCGAGTCTCGTTGGGCGTTGGCCATATTGTCCTCGTCCCTCTGCGGCGTTGGGCGGAACTGGGGCGCCTCGCTGTCGTCGCCGTAGTTCAGCAGCAAAATGCTTCGCACCAACTGGGCGTTGAGGACGCCGGCGGCGAAATTCGCGGCGGCCTGGCACACCTCGGTTTTTACGTCGGCATGCACCTGGCCCAGGGCCCGGCTGCCGCCATGCTTGGAAACATCGCTGGTTAAGGTCTGGCCCAGGATGAGCAGATCCATCTGCTTTTCAGCGCGGTCCAGCATGTCCCCCTGCGGGGAATGGTCCCCCGCCTGGGCGGGTTCTTTCAATTGGAACGTCGTGCCCGCCGGAAAGGCGGCCCAGGCGTTGTTTCCCATCCGCTCGAGCATGGAACAGATGCCGTCCACCGTCGCCTGCGGGGCGGCCGGGTCGTAATTCACCCAGCGAAACGGAAGCCCGAAGATCTGCCCCAGGTTCAAGCACCAATCCGCCGAAAAATTGCCGGCGCACCACCACCAGGCCAAGGGCCTGAGCAAGGCGCCCCCCAGGGCGGTTCCGCTCTTGGCCTTGCAGATCGAAATCAGGAACTTGTGATCCGGGAATCTCGCGACCGCGTCCGGCAACGGCTGCCAGCTTGTGCTTTGCCACACGCCCGGGCTCAGTGCGCCGCCGGCGTCGGCCCGATGGAATCTGTTCCCCGTCCTGCCCTCCGTCAGTTCCGCCCGGAGCCCCAAGCGCCCGTCCATGGTCCAGGTATAGCAAGTGGGATGCACCCAGTAGGTGGCCCGCGGCGCCACCACGTCCGCCAGCCCGCCGCACGGCCTGGCTTCCCAATCCACCTCGAGCACCGTCTGGCCCTTGCCCCACGCATCCAGCACGTCGTAGATCGTCCCGCTGAAACCATTCTCATCCGCCGCCGCCGCCGGCCGCATCCGCCGGCAGGCGCTGCTCACGAGCCTGGCCTTCGCTTTCGCGGAGTCGCTCGGCGGCTGGTCTTCCTCGTTCCACGGTTCGAGCGCCCAGTCCATGGCGACCACCGCGCGCTTCAACTCATTCAAGTTCTTGAGCAGCCGCGGCGAGGTATCCTCCATCAGGTCGAAGAGCTCCCAGGCCTGCACATGACTGCCCGCCATCGCCCCGCGCAGCACCATCTCGATGTACTGCGGCGTAATGGCCGCCAACTGCGGCAGCAGCCACCGATACGCCGCCTGCGGCCGAAGCAGCTTCCCCAGACTCCGGCTCAGCCCCTCCGGCAGCGCGGAACTTCCGGACAGCCCGCGAGCTTCAACCGGACCCAGGCCGGAGGCCTGGCCCATCCTGGCCGCCGCCAGACTCACCCCGGCCGGGGCCCGTCTCCGCCACTCCGGCACGCCCGCGCTTCGGACCTCGGGCGCCTTCGCTCCGGGCGGCGCCTTCGCCGCCCGGTCCGGCTCCGCGCCGGCCCATCCCAATGTGTGTAGCATTGCTCTCACGTGAGACTGTTATCGCACACTCTTGGTCGCGCGCCAAATGCTGTATTGGCTACATTGGCTACATTGGCTGTATTGGCTATTTTTTTGCGTTAGCGGGGCCGCGGCGTCCGAAACGAGGGAAAAGGAGCGTGAGAGCGTGAGAGCGTGGAGCGTGGCGGAGGGACGCCGGGAGTGCTTCGGGAACCGGTGGAGGCGTTCGGGAAGGCAATAAAAACGCAGAGACGCGAAGAGCGCGGAGAAAAAATGTTCGCAGCCTGCGAGCAAATTGGACCTTTCGGCGCAACCGAATTAATAAACCGCGGAATACGCGGAATACGCGGAAAGACAAGCGGGCGGGTTCGGGGTTCCGCGTATTTGGCGGATCCCGCGGTTCATTTCTTTTCGGAAACTCCTTCGCAGCTTGCGAACGATTTCGACTATTGCAGTGCGGAGATTCCGCTCCCCCGGTTTCCCCGCAATAGTCTAATGTGCCAGCAGGCTGCGAACGATTCCTTCTCCGCGCTCTTCGCGTCTCTGCGGTTTAAGAAGACCAAAGCGCGCTCACTGATCGAGAATCGTCCTCTGGAAGGCCAACTCGGAGGCGGACATTTAACCGCTGGCGGCGTCTTCACGGTGAGGCTGGCCCAGGCAGGATATTTTATGGGCCGAAGCCATTAGCTCAGCCGCCCCCTCAGCAAAGCTACGTAGGAGCGCCATATTTATAGTCCAGATGCACCGAGGGGGACCAAGCTCCGTCAGGCATGCCGGGGAAGCACAGTCCAGACCGGTGACATGCCGCTCCTGACGGAGCTTGAGAGGGGTCTTTCGAAGCCACGTTCCTATAAATATGGCGCTCCTAACGGAGCTGTCACGCACCTCGCGGGTGTGCGATTTCCGGGCCAGAGCCGGCCTAGCGGCCGCGCAACTTTCGGGCGCTCAGCCGGTCTTGACGCGCGGCCACGCGCCAGCGCCCCGCCGCGCTGCGCCGAAGCCGCCAAGAAACCCGCAAATCTGCCGCTGACCCTCTCGCCTCCGTTTGGGAGCATCGGAACACCATGAGCGAGACGCAAGACCCATTCTGCCTTGAACAATGTAAGCTTTTCCGACATCGGCCTAAGTCTCACGGGCGTAGGCACTTGCCTCGTTTTGGTTCGAAAACCAGCGTCGGACTTGCTTACAGTTCTCCACGAAACCGCAGGCGCAGCCGGCTCCATCTCAGCGGCCTATCTCATTGCATGACAAGCTCTTACGCGGCCAGGGCTCCGCCCGCCGCCTATGGACGCAAAAGTCGGTTGGATGCCGCCGCATCCGGGTTCTCGAAAGACGC